>ODAJ014750179.1_pt1 | contig 40341 bp, 24 predicted proteins | sample 1539241 | NCBI WGS metagenome assembly ODAJ01 (sample SAMN02144231, study PRJEB22623) | gut metagenome | biome: sheep rumen | host: Ovis aries | place: New Zealand
GCCGTCGCTACATAGTGCTTGACAAACCTCTCTATCAATCTCGCTCGCCCCAACAACGAGGCGGGCGGGATTCTGAGAACCCTCCCGACTTCGGGAATAAACCGGGCCAGTGGGGGAATAAGTGAGGGAATAAATGAAAATAACGAAAACAACCACGAATCTCACTAATCTGACGAATGACTGCGCAGGCAGAGAGATAAAAGATTCGTGTCATTCGGGTGATTCGTGGTCAGACCCGAGCCGGATGTGACGGAGATGTGACGGAGTCCTCGCGGAGATGTGACGAAGATGTGACGGAGACCTTACGGAGATGAGAGGGAGATTCGCGCTTTTGACATTTAACAATTAACGAGGTAACAGTTACGCGCGAAAAGGAGGAAGACGAAGTCAATAATCCACCGGCTTTAGTGGTGAGACAGTAACCTCTTGCCCTGGCAAGTACCAGAGGAGATCGACGGTGATGACATAACCTGTATGGACTTCTGGACTGGTGAAGGTCGTAAGGCATATTTCCATCAGCCATCTTAATGGGGGGAGTACTTTTGAAGGAGGAGAGAATGAGGGGAGATGAGTGAAAACGCTTTTTGGGAATGGATTGAGAAGATGAAAAAGGAAGTAACTACTGTATATTATCTGTAGTGAAATGGCCTTAGCAAGCCCAAGTGCATCAATACAAACATCAAACTTCATACATCTCATTAAGGCGAAATAGAATCGGTGTTGCATCCTTGCAAAAGGCGGGCATTCTCGCCATTAGCAAGCATATAGCAAGCCCAAACAGCTTGCTTGAACTTGCGACCCCCTTGCTAAGTCCTTGCCAAATGCTTGCCTATGGTTTGCTGCGAAAGGCGAAGTCACACTCCAAGGAGAAGATGGCAGAGACCATCTCTGCCTTTGTCCTCTCGCACCCGGAAGAGTGCTTGAAGCAGTTCTCTCCAGCAAACAGAAAAGATACTCTACCGCTCTACGGAACCGATTGTAGTCCGTATAGACACCGATGACCTCAATAGCATCACCATTCCAGACCTACCAAGTTGCTGTGTCAGTAAGTTCTCGACAAAAGTTGAGGTAATGGACTACTCGTATGGAGTACTCACTATTAAGGGAAAGGACAAGAATAATTCACCGTTTGTAGTGAGCCTAATATGATTTCCCAATCAAGCCCTATTAGAATTAGAGCGATTGATGAGGGAAAAGGCCGCAAATGGAGAGATTCCTACACAGGAATGGGTTGATCAAATGCGCTCTCAAGCTATAAAGAATGCTCTGCCAATAAAAGATTATAAACTTGGTAAGCGACTTACCGATGGTTTAAACGGGTTATTGTTTAATGCTGTTTTGAACAAGCAGCAATATTAACCGATTTGCTAAGGTATATTTGGGGAGGGTATTTTATTCCCTCAATGGGAGGCACCGTTAGTATGACAGTATCTGTCCCCTGTCATATCATGTTGATTCGTTGCAAAGGCATACGCTTTTGTTGCACGCTATTGCGGGGATGAAAGTTAGTTTATATCTTTGCCGAAAAATTCAAGCAACGAATAAACATGAAAAAAGTATTTCTGACATTGATGCTTATCTGTGCGGCTGTGACAAATGCTGCCGACAGGTTCGTAACGTTTAAGAATGGTGAGGCCTCCTTTGCCATAGCAAAGGGCGGGCAAGTGCTTAACATTGTCTGCGACAGCGAGGAGGATGCGGGGGTCATGATGGCCCTGCAGAGCTTTCAAGCCGACCTGAAAGCCGTGACAGGCGTTGAGCCCCAGTTGGGACAGACGCTTCAGGAGCAGTGCATCATAATAGGCAGCCCGAAGTCGCCACTCATCCGGCGGCTCATCAAGTCAGGAAAGATTGAGAAGAAAGACATAGAAGGTAAGCGGGAGAAGTATCTCCTGCAGATTGTTGACAACCCCACAGCGGGAGTGAAAGAGGCCCTGGTGATTGCCGGCAGCGACAAGCGCGGCACCATCTACGGCATCTACGAACTGTCGCGCCAGATGGGAGTATCGCCGTGGTACTGGTGGGCCGACGTCCCCGCACGGCATCAGGATAACATATATATAAAAAGAGGTGTATATACCGACGGCGAGCCCAAAGTGGCTTACCGTGGTATATTCATCAACGACGAGTGGCCCTCGTTTGGCAACTGGTGCAACGAGAAGTTCGGCGGCATCAATTCCAAGGTGTACAAGCACGTATTCGAACTGCTGCTGCGTCTGAAGGCCAACTACATGTGGCCCGCCATGTGGGGCAGTGCCTTCTATGACGACGACCCTCAGAATGGTATTCTTGCCGACCGGATGGGCATCGTAATGGGTACCTCGCACCACGAGCCGATGGCACTGGCCCAGCAAGACTGGAAGCGCCGCAAGGGTCACGGCAAGTGGAGCTTCACCACTAACCACGACGAGATGATGGACTTCTGGCGTGGTGGCGTGGAGCGTGCCAAGACGTGGGAGACGATGTACACCGTGGGCATGCGTGGCGACGGTGACGAGGCAATGGAAGACAAAGCCACCGTCGGGCTGATGGAGCAGATAGTAAAAGAGCAGCGCGAACTGCTCACTAAGGTGACTGGCAAGAAAGCCTCTGACGTGCCGCAAGTGTGGGCACTCTATAAGGAAGTGCAGGACTTCTACGACCAGGGGATGCAGGTGCCCGACGACATCATCCTGCTGTTGTGCGACGACAACTGGGGCAACATTCGCCGGCTGCCGGAGTTGGGCACTGCCAAACGGCGTAAAGGAGGTTTTGGTATGTATTACCATGTTGACTATGTAGGAGGTCCGCGCAACTCAAAGTGGCTCAACGTCAGTCCCATTCCCCGTCTGTGGGAGCAGATGAACCTGACCTACCGGTATGGTGTAGACCAGATGTGGATACTGAACGTGGGCGATCTGAAGCCGATGGAGTATCCCATCCAGTTCTTCCTTGATATGGCGTGGAATCCCGACCAGTTCAATGCCACCAACCTGCAACAGCACAGCATCGACTTCTGTCGTAGCATTTTTGGCAACGAAAATGCCGAAGAGGCAGCCAGGCTGTTGCGTACCTACGCTAAGTTCAACCGCCGTGTAACACCCGAACTGCTGAACATGCGCACCTACTCTATTGCCAACTACGAGGAGTGGAGCCGCGTGACAGGCGAGTACGACCAGCTGGCCTTTGACGCCGACGCACTGGGCAAACGACTTCCCGCCAATCTGCACGATGCATGGTTCCAACTGCTTGGCTACCCCATCAAGGCGATGGCCAATCTCTACGACATGTACTATGCCCAGGCCATGAACCAGCGGCTTGCCAAGAAGAACGACCCTATGGCCAATGGCTGGGCCAAGCGCGTGGAGGACTGCTTCAAGCGCGACGCCGAGCTCGTCAAGGAATATCACACTATCAACGGCGGCAAGTGGAACCACATGATGGACGAGGTGTATATTGGTTACAAGTCGTGGAATGCACCAGAGACGAAAATCATGCCTGAGGTGAAGCGCGTGAAAGGTAATGCTCCTGCCGCCATCACCCTGCCACAGCCAGCATACATCACCTACAATGTGCCTAAGGGAGTACCCACCTTTGTGGCCAAGGACGGCTACGTGAGCATCGAGGCAGAGCACTACACCCGCAAGACAGACGGCAAGCAAGCCCGCTGGACAGTGATTCCTGAGTTGGGACGCACAATGTCGGCCATCACCCCGCAGCCCGTCATAGCACCGGTCGATGGTATGTCGCTGGAATACGATATGGAGATTCCCGCAGAGGCTACCGCCCGTGTCACCCTACGCTTCTCTCCGACGTTGAATTTCAACAAGACGGGATTGCGCTATGCCGTCAGTTTCGACAGCGGTCAGGAGCAAGTCGTCAACATCAACGGCGACTACAACGGCGAGACCGGCAACACTTGGCACCGTGAGCACGTCATCGACTCACAGACCATCCATTCGCTGAAGGGCGGCAAGCACACCCTGCGTATCCGTCCGTTAGACAATGCGCTGGTGCTGCAGAAGATTCTCATCAACCTCGGTGGTATGCACAAGAGCTATCTGGGTCCGCAGGAGACACTGAAGCAGTAGTTAGTAGTTTTTTCTCATATAGTTAGTTTGTAGTTTTGAAAACAGAGCATCGCGGAGATGCTCTGTTTTTGTTTGACAGCATAACGAAACAAAATCACAGGTAACATGTAACAAAAGAAAAGCAGTGACGTAACAAATCGGTCGCTCTGCGAAACTTATCCGACGGCCTGTCCGGCTTATTTGCCGTAACTTTGCACCATCGAAACATACATCAGTATCAATAACAATTAAAAGTATTACGAACATGAAAAAATTAGTGATGATGGTTGCCTTCTTGGCAACATTCGCCCTGACAGCAGTGGCACAGTCGACTCCTTGGAAGATTATCGACATGGAGAACGTAACAAAGCACGGAGGTAATTGCGACTACGACGACGAGACGCTTACCGCCACCTTTAAGGAGAAGTGGGACCGCTGGTTCGACCTGCCTGAGGTGAGCGGCGACCTGACCCAGCACACCAAGCTGACGATGACCATCAAGAAGAGCACCTGCATGCTGAAGGTAGTTGTACGCTACAAGGACGCTGACGGCAAGCAGCAGCAGACGGATGCTGCCACCTTCTACCGCCAGATGGGCAAGAGCATCGACAAGGACACAAAGATTAAGGTTGATCTGACCAATGGCGGCAAGATTGGCGATGACGTACTGAAGAACGTGACGAGCATCCGCATCTCGATGGCTAAGGCCGTTGATGGCAATGAGGAACCCTGGGAGGTGCAGTTTGGAGAAGTGACTGTACAGTAATTATGTTATGGAGCACCTCCTTTGGTGCTCCTTTAGGCTTCCTTTGGAGCTCCTTTATTCTTCTATAGAGTCTTGTAGGGGATAAGAAGGAGCAAAGAAGGATCTCCAGTAGGCTAAGAGATAATCATAAACATAAAAACAAAATTAATTTTTCAACAATGAAAAGAAAATTTACTCTATTATTGAGCATGCTCCTCATGCTGGGGGCTGGGAGTAGCTGGGCTCAGAACATGAGGGCTTACAGTTCGGGGATCTCAGATACTAATAGCAATATCTCCTACGACTCAAGTTCTAAAACATGGTCTTGGACGACAACAAGTGCTAATCAGTTGACTATATTCTCGTTTACAGCTGGTACTTTGTCGAAGTTTTCGACTATCAACTGGACTTCTTCTTCAAGTACGATAGACTCTGGGGTAAAATACCGCATTCTATTCTATGCTGGCAATACGAACCTTGGTGGAGTGACACCTTATAGTGACGGAACAAAGAACATCGAGCTCGCCAAAATCAATAAAGACGGCTCTTCATCGACCTATCTCACGGCTGAAGAGTTGGCCACAGTAACAGCCATCAAGTTCTCTGGAAGTAATTCAAGTACAGGCTCTACTGTCGTAGATCTCGATGGCATTTATCTGGAAGCTAATCACGGCATCGGCACTTCCGATGACTGGAATACTTTGAGCACCGTAGTTAATGCTGGTCTTACGAAAGTCAATGTTTCCATGACAGATAATGTCTCTGTTACTGATGGAACGATGGTTGGTCTTAGTTGGGATAAGTCGTATAAAGGAACATTCGACGGAGCAGGCCATACACTGACATTCAATTATAATACTGCCAGTCAGAGTCGTATTGCACCATTCAAATATATTGAGGGAGCTACAATTAAAAATCTTTTGACTTCCGGCGAAATTTCTACAGATAATTTAATAGCAGGTATTGCAGCAGACGTAAAAGGAACTAATTATATCACCTGCTGTGGAAGTGATATGACGCTAACAGCTGCTAATACATCAGATTGTAGAGTAGGCGGTCTTGTCGCTCGTTGTAACGAGACAGGTGCTACTATAAATTTTGACTATTGTATCTATAATGGTGCAATTAGCGCTGGAAAGTCTGGAGGTGCAAACGGATTTGTAGGATATGTTGGCCAACCCATTACTGTACATTATAGCCTCTTGGCTCCTACTAGCGTAACAAATGGTGGTAATAACTTCGGAAATTATAATGCGTCGAGCAACTATGATAATTCTTATTATGCCACTAAGTTTGGGACAAGTGGACAGGGAACCGATGCAACTGCTACTGGCTATTTTAACTCAGGAGCTATTACTTATTCTTTGAATACAGGCAACACCGGTACGCTTTTCTTCGGTCAGGACAACTTGAACCGCTCGAATGTAGGCACGCCCATACTAACTGCTGATGCTACTAAGAAGGTGTATAAGCTAACACCAGCTGAGGTTTCCACGGCAACTTATGTAAATAGCCAGGGTGCAGTACCAAATCCTGTTCGTTACGGTGCTCTTGCATGGAGTTGGAGCGGTGACGGTACAGTTTGTACACAGCTTCCAGAAATTACAGAAGATAAAACGGATAAACTTTATAAAGTTTACGGCAAGTATGTATTAAATGTGTCGTCCGCCGGTGCCACCACACTTGTGCTTCCTTTTGACGCAGAGTTGCCTTCTGGCGTAACGGCCTATAACATCAGCTACACTTCTGGTGCTGATGAAGTGACTGCAACTCCTGTCAGCAAGATGATTACCGCTAACCAGCCTGTTCTTATCAATGCTGCTGAAGGAACGTATACATTTACTGTCAGCAACTCGAAAGAAATTGACTGGAGTGAAGCTACTGTAAGCAATGGTGCTCTAACGGGTGTGTATGTGCAGAGAGGTAAGTCTGGCGACTATAATCCGATCGCCTATGTCCCTGCCAACAGCTACGTACTACAGAATGGTGATGAAGGTCTTGGCTTCTACAAGGTGAAAGCTGAAAACACCATCAAGATAACTTCGTTCCGCGCTTATCTGACTGCTCAAAGTGGTCCGACTGCACCAGCTCTTCTAAGTATAAACTTTGAGGACGAAAACGCAACTGCAATAAGTAATGTGGAGCGAAACAATAAAGAAGATGATGCCATCTATACGCTGACCGGTATAAAAGTGGAACAGCCGACGAGTGGTATCTATATCAAGAATGGTAAGAAGTATTACGTAAAGTAAACGGGAGGACGAAAACATGAAGAAAAAAGAATATTCAGCACCCACAATGAAGACTGTCATGCTAAAGCGAAAAGGACATCTTCTGACAGGAAGTGCCGTAGGCACCAGAGTATATTCCAAATATGCCGAAGACGATCAGGAAACTTTGTAGGAAATGCAGTTTTGATTTGTTAGTAGTCAGTTAGAAAGCGTCGGGCGCACAGCAAAGTGTTGCCTGACGCTTTTTTGTTTAAAAAATACTAAAAACACACATCTTGAAAGTATTAATTTAAATAAAACATTAGATATATCAAATAAAAGTAGTATATTTGCAGCAGAATTGTTAGATATATCTATTCTGTTATGATAGACATTTATGCACTGACCGACTCTGTTATCTTGGCACAGATTGGGCAAAAGTTAAAAGAGACCCGTATAGAGCAGAACATCTCGCAAAAAGCTCTAGCAGACAGCTGTGGACTTTCCGCCTTTTCCATCAGTCAGATGGAAAATGGTCACAACACATCCTTGTTAAGCCTTGTGATGGTGTTACGGGCACTGAACCGATTGGATGTCTTTGAAGGAATTTTCCGTGAAAAGCCAATCAGCCCGGTAGCCCTCTCTGAGTACATGAAGAAGAACCCACGGAGAAAACGTGCCTACAACACGAAAACCGAATCGGAAGAAGCTAATTTGCAAGACAGCGATTATCACTCGTGAAGACCTGCTGGCTATTGCAAAAAATGTGAATATAAGAAAAGCCAATGAGATTTATTGAACAGGTGAAGGGCGGTGTGGCCAAATGGAACCGTTTAGCCACAGAATATGGTGTGCCACAAGATATGATAAAGGCTATCGATTCTACTTTGTTGTTAGACATATAAAAGATGAAGACTACTATAAACGACTACTAAAACGATGAGACTACAGACAAATAGATTTTTCACGAAAGCGATAATCGTATGCTTGCTGCTGACGGCAGTGCTGACGACGCAGGGACAGCAGGTGCGGACGTACGATGCCGAGCAGTTGTCATCCAACCAGATTACGAGCCTCTGTCAGGACGGGCAGGGATATGTGTGGATTGGTACGGAGTACGGCCTTAACAAGTACGATGGTGTGTTCTTCCGCCAGTATTATAACGTTGAAGGCAATAGCAGTTCGCTATTCGACAATATCGTTCGACAGCTGTTTACCGACCGCGACGGCGCAGTATGGGTGGTCACCAATCGCGGTGTGCAACGCTATAACCGCCTGACCGACAGTTTTGAGACGGTGACGTTTCCCAATTGGCAGACGGCTAATATCAACGACATCCTGGAGACCGCCGACGGACACATCTGGCTGTTGAGTGCAGGCAACGGCGTATTCCAGCTAAGCACAAATGACCTTGCGGCCCAACCCTTGGAGGCCGTAAACCGCCACCTGAAGAAAGACGGAAGATGCGACAACATGTTTCTGGACAGCCGACGGCGGCTGTGGGTAGGCTACGAGGGCCGGGGACTGCACATGATAGACACCAAGAGCGGACAGTCGCGCTATTTCGACGAGTCGATGCTACAGGACCGGAGGGCTGTTGACATCACCGAGACGGCTTCGCACCAGCTGGTGATAGCCACCTATACCGCCCTTTTGGCTTATAATGAGACTACACAAAAGTTTGAGAACGTCGTCGACTTTCCGCGTATGGCGGTTCAGCGGCTGTTCACAGGCCATGAGGGACAACTGCTCATTGGCAGTTCGGGCAACGGACTGTGGCGTGTTGATATGACCCTACGCACTTGTACGCCTGTCAGCGAACTGACCACTGGCAGAAGCATGGATATCAGCAGAGATCGGGTGTACGCCTATCTCTACGATCGTGATGGCAATGTGTGGGTGGGCTGCAACCGACGCGGGCTGTTGTTTGCCGAAGCCAAACCCAGTGCCTTCCATTTTCTGCCCCTGTCGCAGATACCTACCAACAACGGTAATACGCTGCGTGCACTGTATGCAGACAACGACAAGAATATCTATGTCTGTCAGGAGAAGGGTGGCATTGCTGCCAACAGTCCGACGGGCAAGACGCTCCACCATTGGATGGGCGATCATACGGTGATGTCGATGTACGAGGCGGCCGACGGCACCTTCTGGGTGGGCACATACCGCAACGGACTCTTCCGTCTCGACCGCCAAAGCGGGCGCGAGGAGCACGTCGCCGCTACGGGCAGCTGGCGCATCGGCAGCATCACTGGCGACCGGCAGGGCAATCTTTATATCGCCTCGTTCAACGACGGCCTGCGCAGCTTCACCCCTGATGGCAAGAAAGAGCGCCCGCTGGGTGGCGGACAGCTGAAACTGACCAACCCCTATCTGAACACACTCTTCACTGCCAAAGACGGACACATCTGGATAGGTCACTACTACGGCATCGATGTCTATGACCCTCAGACCGACCGTTTGGTTGATGTCGGTATCCCTGATGCGTTGCGACCAGCCGTAGTCTACACCATCGCCCAGTCGCCTAAAGACAACTCGATATGGATAGGTTCCGACAAAGGACTGTTTCAGTATTACACCCAGGGCAAGGAACGAGGACAGTGGAAACGGTTCACCACCCGCGAAGGACTACCCAACGACAACATCTGCGGCATCGTTGTCACCAACGATGGCACGCTGTGGGTGAGCACCTATCGAGGGTTGGCGCGGATAGAGACCAATGGCACCTTCACCCGCTACTATCGCGGCAACGGACTCCAGGAGTGGGCCTACCTGCGCGGCGTCTATGCCTGGACGGGTATGGGTGAGGTGGTGTTAGGCCATCAGAACGGCATCACCTATTTTAACCCTGACCAGATGGTCATTGACGACTTTCAGCGGGGCATCACCCTGACGGGCATGCGATTGGGCGATGAAGCCGTTAACACGACCAGTCTGACCAACGGTAATAACATTTTGGCGAAGCCGCTGGAAGAGAGCACCGACATCAGCCTGTCTTACCTGGACAACACTTTCAGCCTGCGCTTCTCGTCGATGGACTTCCGCGATGCTCAGAACGTACACTATGAGTTCCGCTTCGCCGGCGAGGGGGGCGGCCAGTGGTACCAGACAGAAGCCGGACGCAGCGAAATCTATTTCTCCCACCTGTCAGTAGGCACCCACCGCCTCATCGTCCGTGCCTACGACAACGGCATCTACTCGCCCGAGAAGGAAATTACAATCCATATCACCCCTCCCTGGTACCGCACGTGGGGAGCCTACGTGTTCTATCTCTTAGCCCTTCTCGGCATAGCGACGCTCTGGTGGCGCAACTACTGGAACCGTCGGCAGGCAGAGACTAACGAGGAGAAGATACGCTTCTTCGTGGACATCAGCCACGAACTCCGCTCGCCGCTGACCCTCATCAAAGGGCCTGTCGACAAACTGCTCCGCTCCAGTCACGACCCTTCGGCCACCCGTGCTCTGCGCAACATCGAGCGCAACACCAACCGCCTGCTGACGCTGACCAACCAGATTCTCTCCATCCGCAAAATGGAGAAGGGACAGATGAAACTGCACTACGCTGAAACCACGTTGGGCGATTTCGTCAACGATATCTGTCACGATTACGATTATCAGGCAGAGAAGCGACAGTTGCGGCTGACCTTCAGCAACGAGGCCCCCGACCTGAAGGTGTGGATAGACCGCGAACATTTCGACAAGGTGGTGGCCAATCTCATCGGCAATGCCATCAAGTATGTGGACGACAACGGTGAGATTGCCGTCATCGTGCGTCAGACTGCCGACGGAAAGGCAGAACTGTCGGTCAAGGACAACGGACCGGGCATCGACGAACAACAACTGCGCAAGATTTTTGAGCGGTTCTATCAGACGGGTGCCCGCCCTGCCGCCGGACAGATGAGCTATGGTATCGGCCTGAACCTGACACAGAAGATAGTAGCCCTGCATCATGGTACCATCAGTGCACACAACCGCACCGACGGCCAGGGGGCAGAGTTTATAGTCCGTCTGCCCTTGGGCAGCGGACACCTGTCGCAAGACCAGCTGGTGGACAGCAATTACTTCAATGCCCATACTGAACAGCCGGAGCACACCCTTCTCGTCACCGATGCCGACAAGCCACGCAGGGTTCGCAAGAGGACCACCTATCACATTGCCGTCGTCGACGACGATGAAGAGATACGCACTTTCCTGCAGACAGAGCTCAGTGAGAGCTATCACGTACACACCTATGCTGACGGGCAGAAAGGCCTGGAGGGAATTGTGAATACTGTTCCCGACCTGGTTGTCAGCGACGTGGTGATGCCGCAGATGGATGGCTTCGAGCTGCTGAAACGATTGAAAGCCAGTACCACGACCAGCCACATCCCCGTCATTCTGCTGACCACCAGGACCGAGCACCAGTCGCGAATAGAGGGTCTCGAAGAGGGAGCCGATGCCTACATGGACAAGCCCTTCAATCTGGAGGAACTGGAAACGCGTATTGCCAGTCTCATTGCCAACCGTCTGCGCATGAAGGGGAAATTCTCCGGCGCACAGGAGCAGGACGATACGGTGAGGAAGGTAGAGTTGAAGGGCAACGATGCCGCCTTGATGGAGAAAATCATGAAGGCCATCAACGAGCGGCTTGACGACAGCGACTTCAACGTGGAGGCTTTGGCCGACGAGGTAGGCTTGAGTCGCGTACAGTTGCACCGCCGCATGAAGGAGATGACGGGTATCACCGTCGGCGAGTTCATCCGCAACCTGCGTCTGCAGCAAGCCGCCAAGCTGCTGGAGCAAGGCGACACCACGGTGGCCCAGGTTACCTACGCCGTCGGATTTGCCAATCCCACCCATTTCACCGCAGCCTTCAAGAAGCATTTCGGCACCACTCCGTCCGACTATATGGCTAAGCACAAGGCTGCGGAATAGTGGTGTGAAACAAAATCGATGCATCTCGCAACAAATTCGATGCTGAGACTTAACAAATCATAGAATCAGCGGAACTAATCCTACGTCCGTTTCATATATTATGTCGTAACTTTGCACTCGCAGAAAGTTGAAGCCATACGCTTCCTTGCTGCGAGTGCTTTTTTGACTCAGTAATTAAATAAATAATTATAAGTATGAACAGAAAGAAGTTTTTGACCTCTATCCTACTGTTGCTTCTTACAGCAGTCTCACTGTCGGCCCAGGAAGTGATGACAGCCTCAGGACAGGTAGTCGACGCTACTGGCGAACCGCTGATAGGCTGTACCGTACAGCAGAAGGGTGGAACGGCAGGCACCGTTGCCGACTTGGACGGTCGGTTCAAGTTGCAGGTGCCTAAGAATGCTACGCTGGTATTCTCGTTCATCGGCTATAAGGCTCAGGAGCAGAAAGCCGCCCAGGGCATGAAGGTCACGATGAAGGACGACTCGCAAGTGATGGACGAAGTGGTGGTGGTAGGCTACGGCACGATGAAGCGCAGCGACATTACCGGCTCAGTGGTATCGGTGAAGGCCGACGACATGCAGCAGACCTCTGCCTCGACGATGGACCAGATGCTGCAAGGACGTGCTGCCGGCATGCAACTCACCAGCAACAGCGGAGCCGCCGGAGGCTCTACGAGCATCCAGATTCGTGGTGTCAACTCGCTCAACTCCAGCAACGAACCCGTCTATGTCATCGATGGTGCCATCATCACCAGTGAGGCAGGCTCCAACGTGTACAGCAACCCGCTGGCCGACCTCAACCCCAACGACGTGGAGAGCATCGAGATACTGAAGGATGCCTCGGCCACCGCCATCTATGGTGCGCAGGCCGCCAACGGTGTCATCATCGTCAACATGAAGAAAGGCTTTGATGGGTCTGCGCCGAAGATTGGCCTGAAGGCACAGGTGGGCTGGGACATGCTGCCCCACAAGCTCGACGTGATGAACCTGCAGCAGTTTGCCGAGTGGGCACGCGAGGCCAACCTGCAGCGCACGACGGCGAAAGAGAGCGACATGTTTGCCAACCCCTCGACCCTCGGCGAGGGAGCCGACTGGCAGGATGCCCTCTTCCGCACAGGACTGCGACAGGAGTACAACCTGAGTGTTCGTGGCGGCGGCAAGGGTGTCAACTACAGCCTTTCCGGCGGCTACTTCTCGCAGGATGGTATTGCCATCAACAACGACTTCCGCCGCATCTCGCTACGTGGTTCAGTCGATGTGAAAGCCTATAAGTGGCTTGACCTGGGGGCTACGTTCAATATCACCCAGAGCGACCGTAATACGGGTATGGCCTCGTGGGACGTAGTGCCCAACGCGCTGAGCGACACGCCCAACAATGCTGTGCGCAATCCTGACGGCTCGTGGGCCAAGTCGGGCTACAACGGCGATACCGACACGTGGCAACCCAACCCCGTGGCACTGGCCGAACTGACCACCCGCAAGAACAAGATCACCAGCAGTCGCACCAACATCTACTTCACGCTGAAACCCTGGAAGTGGCTCTCATGGAAGAACGAGGGCACCTACGACACCAATACCGACAATTTCCGCTATCTACTGCCCGAATATCAGTTGGGCGAGAATGGTGCCACCCGCGAGTATGCCACCCACCAGTCGTCGAAGACCTACAACCTCTACTGGTCGCTCAAGTCGGTGGCTACCGGCAACTGGAAAATCAAGAAGTTCCACAAGCTGTCGGTGATGCTTGGTGCCGAGATGAACCACCGCTACCGCGACTACCTCTACGGTCAGCGCTTAGGGGGGTCGAACACCAATATGGCCCTCTCGGGCGGCGACTCCAGCCGCGACGACAATGCCGGTTACACCACTACCAAGCGCTTTGGCAGCCTATTCTCGCGCGTCACCTATAACTATAAGGACCGCTACATGTTCACGGGTACGCTGCGCTACGACGGCTCATCGCTCTTCGAGCGCGGACAGCGCTGGGGCGTGTTCCCCTCAGCCGCCCTGGCCTGGCGCGTCACCGAAGAGCCGTTCTGGGCTATGTTGCAGGAGCGGTCGGCTGTGGCCGGTGCCGTCAGTTCGCTGAAGCTCCGTGTGGGCTATGGTTTAGTGGGTAATGCCAACCTTACAGAGAGCACCTTCATGGCCAATTTCGCCAATCTGGAGTCGAACTTCGGCACCAGTTACAAGACGGCCAACATGCCCAACTACGACAAGCTGACGTGGGAGAAGACCGACTCTTGGAACATAGGCCTCGACCTGAGTCTTTTCGACAACCGCATTGAGTTCATCTTCGATGCCTTCTGGAAGAACACCCGCGACCTGCTCATGCAGACCGCCCTTCCTTTCTATAGCGGCACATCGACGAAGATTACCGGCAGTGCCGAGCCGCAGTGGGCAAACATCGGCAATATGAGCAACAAGGGTATCGAGCTGACGCTCAATGCCCACGTCATCAACAAGAAGAACGTCAAGTGGAAGACGTCGCTGACCTACTCACTGGTGCGTAACGAAGTGACCAAGCTGAACAACGAGTCAGGATTCATCGACAAGACGCTCGACTACGAGGGAACCGGCGAGACCATCACCCGCACCGCCGTAGGCCACAGCATCAGCCAGTTCTATGGTTTCCAGGTGGCCGGGCGCATCAACTCGGCTGCCGACTACCTGCGCGACAACGGTGACGGCACCAGCACCGTCATCGCCGCCACGCCCAACTATCGTGTGGGAACGGTGGTGAACAACAGCTCGGCCAAAGACCTGAAGACCTCTGTAGGCGACCTGCTCTATCGTGACCTCAACGGCGACGGAATCATCGATGACTCGGACAAGACGTTCCTCGGCAATGGTCTGCCAGCCTACACCTTCGGTTGGAACAACACCTTTACCTATAAGCAGTTTGCCCTCTCCATATTCCTCTATGGCAGTGTGGGCAACAAAGTGTTCAACTGGACACGCCGCCGCATGGATGACCCCTCACTGACGCCGGGCGGTGCTGCCTGGAACAAATATGTGCGCACGGGCAACTATGCCAAATGGGCCTATTACGACGGCAACAGTGGTAACCAGGACGTATGGAACGTCTATGTGGCCGATGGTGCCGAAGCCTCCATTCCCCGCATCGACAACCTACACAGCAACTACAACTCGCGCGTCAGCGACCGCTATGTGGAGGATGCCAGCTATCTGCGCATCAAGAACATCACGCTGACCTATACCGTGCCCAAGAAGTGGGTCAAGAAATTCTATCTCTCCGACCTGCGCCTCTCGGCCAATATCCAGAACGTGTACACCTTCACCGGCTACACGGGCTACGACCCCGAGGTGGGCTCGCAGAACGGCCAGTACTCGATGACCGGACAGGGCATGCTGATGTATGGTGTGGATACCGGTCGCGTTCCGGCTCCCCGCTCGGTGATTTTCGGTGTTGAAGCCACCTTCTGATCAATTAGTAATGAGTAATTAGGAATTAGAAATTATGATTACCTTTAGCATTTATAAATATCTACGGAAGAGTGTCATTTGCGGCATCGCCAGCATGCTCCTTGCCTCCTGCAACGACTATCTGGACACTACCAACGAGCGCATCGTGTCTGCCCATGAGGAGCTGACCAGCGTGGAGGCCCTGCAGGCCGCTACGGCAGGTCTCTACGCCCAACCTTGGTACTACTTCCACAAGCAGCGCTTTATCTCGCTGGGCGATGCACGAGCCAACAATCTCTATATCTCCAACTCCACCCTTGGCGAAGTGAATGCACAAGCTACGCTCAACGAGGAGAAGCAGAATGCCTCCATCCAGTATTCGTGGGCATCGCTGTATAACGTCATCACGCAGGCCTGCTATATCGTCAACGACTATGCGCCCTATTGCAAGGAGAACAACATCTGCAGCGAGCAGGAGGCCAATGCCTGCATCGGCGAGGCCCGCTTCATGAGGGCTCTGGCCTACTGGTATCTGGCCATGTACTGGCACGACGTGCCCATTGTCGACGACCCCGTCACGATGAGTGCCACCGCCCGTGCCAACTGCTTCGAGGATGTCATCCAGTATGCCATCTGCGAGGCCGAATATGCCGCCCGTTGGCTACCCGCCGCTCCGATAGCCCGCGGACGAGTGTCGCAGGTCAGTGCCTGGGCACTGCTGTCGCGTCTCTACCTAACGGCTGCTGCATGGGCCAACGGCGGTCACTTCAGCAGCGACTTCCAGAGCCGGGTGCTCGACGCTTATTATGAGGGCGACGTGGAGTATAACGCCAAGGAGTCGCTGCGCGAGTTCTACTATGCTAAAGCGGCATTGGCTGCCCGCACGACCTTGGAGCAGGCGCCCGCTGGCGGCTACAGCCTGATGGACGACTACGAACAGCTGTTCCGTGTGCAGAACAACAACTGCCGCGAGGTGCTCTTTGCCATCCAGACCGTCGCCTCCAGCACCAGCTACGGATTGGGCAACGAACTGCAGGGCATGTTCTGCTACGACCGCTGCATCAACAAAAACTACGGCATGACCTACTTCAACTGGGCCAGCTACGACTTCGTGCTGCTCTCCCAGCAGCGTGGCGGACTGACCCGCACCCGCGGAAATATCATGCCCCACGGCATGACCTACGACTACCTCTTCCACGAGCAGGACACCTGCAGTACGAAGGGCGAGCCGTGGACGGTCAACCGCAACTCATGGGACCCTGTGGCCATCAAGAAGCAGGTGGTGGGCGGACCGCTCGGCACGGACAATATCGCCATTCAGGGCAACTCGGGCTTCTGTACGCCTATGCTTCGCCTCAGCGAGGTTTATCTCAACCTGGCAGAGGCTATGATGGGACTCTACGGCGAGGAGCGCACCACCAACCCGCGCATCCTGCAACCCGTCAACACCGTGCGCCAGCGAGCCTACAAGACCGAGCTGGCCAATGGCACCTATCCCGGCGACTATGCTGAACTGAACCTCGACTCGCTGCTCCTGGAACGCCGTTTGGAGTTCTTTGCCGAGGGGCTCTACTGGACCGACATCGTGCGCCGCTCGTTTATGGGCGAGAGTCACCTGAAGCGGATGGTTGACTATCAGAACAACCGCATAGCTGAGTTGGAGGACGCGCCGCTCATGGGCTGCCACCGCCTCTACAAATACGGCTATAAGAAGGATGCCGACCTCCAGCGGATAGGCACTCCCACGCTGAGCACTAACGCTAATGACGGCAGCTACACCATCATTCAGCCCAGCCGTGAGTGTGTACACCAGGTGCCCGAGGGCAGTTGGTGTCACTCCCAGCAGTTAGGTACCAGCGACAACCTCTGGTCGATGATCTATCCGCCAACCGAGGTCATGCAGGATGCCAACCTCGTACTGGCTCCCGTCGGCTATGACTTCGCCACTATTGTCAACAACAAAAACAATTACCGCAATGAAGAATAATCTTATCAAATACTTGCAGACCTCTATGCTGTGGCTTACTGCTTGCGCCGTATTCGTTGGCTGCGCTAAGGACGAGGAGACACCTCGTATCGACAGCGTATGGATGAACATGGTGTCGCGCCCCGTCGAGCCAGTCACGTGTGCCTATCCCGGCCAGACCATCTGCCTGCGCGGCAGCGGACTTGGCGACCTGAAGCGTGTCATCGTGGGCGGCACCGACATCAATCTCAACACCCTCTTCGTCTATGAGTCGTCATCGGCCATCACATTTCAGATTCCGTCTGATATCAGCACTACGGGCGACAACATCCGCGTGGTGACACGATGGGGTATGGCCGACTATCCATTTGTCATACGCCCCAAAACAGAGGAACCCACCATTACTGCTTTCTCGGCAACGACACTGGTGGCCGGGCGCACACTAACCATCACCGGCACCCATCTTGACGGGGCTATAGAAGTGTGGCTACCACAGACGTTCGATGGGCGCATTCGATGCGAACTCGATGGCGAGCAGCCGTCCGACGGCACTTCCCTGCGCGTCGTCATCCCCGAGGGTGCGACCTTTGCGGCAGGCCGGTGCGAGGTCGTCATGCAGAAGCACGACGCGGAGCGCAGCCAGGACTATACCGTGAAAGCTTATTCCGTAAAAACCAATTTCTCGAATTGATTATGAAGACAACTGTTTATCATACCTATCTGCTCGCCTGCGTCGCCATCATGACGCTTGTGGCCTGTAGCAAAGACATCGAGGCTCCCTCGCTGCCTGCTCCTGAGAGCACGGCGGTAGCACAGGGCGTCACGCTCGACCCCAACCAGCTCTTTGGCATCTGGGAGGGCAAGACCGAGACGGGCACCGACAACACCAACCACTTCGAGCAACAGTACCGCATTGAGTTTCAGAGCATCGACGATGCCGAGGCCATCTTCTCCCACTGGTTTGTCGATGCCGCCACCACCATCCGCGACTCCGTCTGCAACATGGCGTACAGCTATGCCTTCGACGGTTCCACAGCCGAGTTGACCCCGTCGGCCTCGGCCAAGAGCCGGGGAGCCGTCAAGATCAAGGCCGTGCATACGGGCGGTAACCAGATGGTGCTCTACGCGGTCAAGGCGAATGTCACCACCGCGATGTGTACCCTCACCCGTACCGGCGACCCCGAACCCGCCATCACAGCCATCAACCGCACACTGCCACAGGCTGGCGAGCTGGTGACGCTCAGCGGGCGCAACCTGCAGTTTGTGGACCATCTCTACCTGCCCACCGCCGATAGCGAGCAGGAGGTGACCGACTTCACGGCCACCTCGCGACAGATTTCGTTCCGCGTTCCCCAGGGCGACTTCGCTCCCGGGCATATCCGCTGTCAGGCCACAGGCGCACACGTTAGCACCTACTCGCCAATGGTGTTCTGCCAGCCCTGCGTCTTCTTCAGCACGTTCAGCACCGACGGCACTTCGGCACCCTATACGGGCAGCGAGTTTGAGAACACCATCAACATCACGCAGAGCCTCTTCGACAAGGTAAAGGTGGTGTCGGCCGACAACCTGCCCGAAGGCCACTGTCTGACCCTCGATGCGGCAGCAGGCATCGTCAACCCCCAGCACATGCTCTGCTTCTTCGGCAATGCGCCGGTGGCATGGGCCGTCGACGGAGGCCTCGACCCCAGCACGGGTTCGCTTCGCTTCAGCTTTGGTGACCGCCTGCGCTATGTCATCAACCACTCCGGCGGCATCGTCACCTCCGGCAGCAAGTGCGCAGAGCTGGCCATCGAGATGGACATCTACGCCATGAGCAATGGTCTGCCGCAGTGGAACACGGGCTTCATGTCGTTCCGTCTTGACAAGGACCAGGGCAAGGCGCTCACTCAGTCGTGGTTTGCCCAGACTGCCATGTGGAGTCTCGACAGCCCGGTGTCGTTTGCCGACGGCTGGCAGACCTACACCATCCCCCTTTCGGCCTTCAAGGTGACAGAGAGCGAGGCCTACGCCACCATCGGCAGCCTGGCCGACTACCTGGTGAAAAACAAGAAGCAGACCATCGTCAAGCTGCTCAACTATCAGCTCGATGCCCAGCATCCCGCCCAGCCGCTCAACACCTTCCAGTTCTGCATTGCCAACATGCGACTGGTGCCCTACGGCATACCGGCCAACAAGAGGGAATAGGCGAAACCGGCGCATTGCGCAACTGAAATGTTAAAATCGGAATGGCTGTTGACGGGCGTCGACGGCCATTCCTTTGCTGCGGGAGGCTGTTGACGCCCGACAATTCCTTCTCGCAATCGTGCGGGAAGGTTTTGCACCTTATTTCTGGCACATCTTTCTATGTATAGACACCAGTGATACAAATGTGCGATGCCATGTAATTATTCGGAAGACATGCGAAACAAAACCTTGGGCCGGTGAAACAAATAAATAGGCTGTTTCGCCAGATTTCACGTAACTTTGCAGCAGAATTTTCAAGTAAATGTATCACCCAAAAACAATAAAAAAATGAATTTACACAAATTCTTTACCGGGATGGCAAGCCTGGCAGCAGCAATGGCACTGACCGCTTGCTCGCAAGATGAGGCTGATATTCAGCCGAGTGCTCTAACCAATGGCAATGTGATCAGCCTGACATCGCAGGTGGCCGCTACCCGTGCTGCCAGCGACCCTCAGACTACTGCCCTCAGCACGTCCAACAAAGTGGGCGTGTACGTCAGTAGCAGTTCTTCCACTTTATACAATAATGTGGAGCATTCGGTAGGCGATGCCGGTGCGCTGACAGCAACCACCACGATGAACTATCCCACGGAGGATGGTGCCACGGTGAACATCTATGCCTATGCACCCTACACTTCGAGCCTGGAGCTGAGCAGCGACAATGCCTTCTCAGTCTCTACCGACCAGAGTGCAGAGTCGGGTTATCTGGCCAGCGACCTGGTGTATGCCTCAAAGACTGGTCAGGCTTCAACCTCGGATGCCGTATCACTGACCTTCGCCCACAAGCTGAGCCAGCTGCAGATCGTGATTCAGAATGATGCCAACATCGACCTGACAAATGCTTCTGTCTATGTCACAGGCACGAAGATTGCCACTACCTTCAACCCCTCGACAGGCACTGTAGGCACAGCATCGGGCGATGCCACTGCCATCAAGACTGCTACCATCAGCACAGCTGGTACGGTTTATGCCATTGTCGTTCCACAGGATATTGCCGCTAATACAGAGCTGGTGAAGATTACGACAAGTGACAAGACCTATATTGCAAAGCTTACCTCTGCCGTAACGTTTGCAGCTGGCAAAGCCCATAGCTTTACTGCGAGAATCGCTCCAAACGAGGTGGAACTGACGCTTAACGCTTCTTCCATCACGGAATGGGGAAGTCCCACTGACTTTGGCAGTGCTGATATGGAGGAGGCTGGCGCAACTCCACTTGAGGCAACCATCAGCAAGCCTTCAAGCGTTACCAACGCCACATGGGATGCAACTACTAATACCTATTCCTGGACTGCAACCAATAACAACCTTATTGACCTGTTCACATTCAGCAGCGGAGAACTGGCCAACTATAACACATTGACGTTTACCCTCAGCAGCCTTTCCGGAGGTATGGTGCGAGTAGGCTATTACGTAGGTTCATCCTTTACAGAACTTGGAACTGGTTTTGGCAGCAATGGTACAAAGACTGTTGACCTGACAAGCATTTCAGACCGTTCAACCGTTACAAAAATTAGTTTTGGCGGTCGCGCAGGTTCTGGCGATACCGGTTCAGTTGTTCTGACAGATGTCAAATTGACGAAGTAAATTCTGAAATATCAAATATACAAGCAGTATTATGACAGGGAAAAGTATTTTCATCGGACTGGCAGTAATCATGGTTTCCATGACTGTACTAACGGGATGCTCGACTGAGGAAGCCGATGGGCAGAACGTAATGACAACAAGTAAGCCTATCATCTTGAAAGCCCAAATGCAGACCACTCGCACAATCAACGATTTGCAGAATACGGATTTGAGTACGGCAGTAACGGTGGGCGTATTTAGCTTGTCTGATGAAAATACTCTTCTTACAAATGGCGACAACGCAGCTTACATGACGGACGGCAATGGCAACCTGACTGCAACTGGTATCGCGATGAACTGGCCTGCCAGTGGTAGTGTGTCCATCTATGCCTACGCCCCTTGGCAGAGTGCTTGGAGCTACGACGCAGAAAAGACGTTCACCGTGGCAGCAGACCAAAGCAGCGACGAAGGCTATCTGGCCAGCGACCTGCTCTATGCCAGCCAGACCGCTACGAGCCAGACGAGTGCCGTCAATCTCGGCTTCTCGCACAAGCTGGCACGCCTGGCCCTGACCGTCACGGCCGATGCCTGCACCACGCTTATTGACGCCACCGTTAAGATAGTAGGCACAAAGCCCTCTACCGTGCTGACACTGGCCGACTGCACCATCAGCGAAGCTACCGGCACTGCGCAGGACATCACCATCGGCAGCGGCATCAACATCACGGCAGGCCAGAGCCAGACACTCTATGCCGTCGTCGTGCCGCAGACAATCGCCGCCAATGCCACGCTCATCGAAGTAACCGCCGGCAGCAAGATGTGGAAATACCACTTTACAGACGCAAAGACATTGGCCGGTGGCAAGTCGCACTCGCTAACCGTCAGTGTCAGCATCAGTAAGGTCACCTCTACCATAAGCGGCGAAGCTTCAGAACCTGCAAACTAAGAACATTATCTATATTAAATGCTATCAGTATTATGAACAAATTATCATTTCTTCCCCTGGGTCTCGCCATGCTGACCCTCGCAAGTTGTTCCTCAGACGAAATGGAACAGCAGAGTATGAACCAGCCTACCGCCATCAATCTGGTGAGCAGTGTAGGACAGATTACGCGCAGTGCCAACGTCAGTCTGCAGAAGGTGCAGATTGCCAGCGGCGTAGAGGTGGGCGTGTTCGCCAAGACCACGACAGGCTACATCACTGGTGGAGACAATGCCAAGGTGACTGCCGACGGCAACGGCAACTTCACCGGCACTACCCTCTATTTTCCCACCGACGGAGCTGCCGTCAGCGTGAATGCATACGCTCCCTACAATGCTGCTTTTGCCGGCAAGGACGGCGAGGCCGTCAGCTTCTCGGTGCAGGCCGACCAGAGCAGCGACAACGGCTACCTGAAAAGCGACCTGCTGTGCGGCGCACCGACAGGCACCAACTCGTTTACCAAGGACAACCCCACGGTAGCCCTGAACTTTGCGCACAAGCTTTCGAAACTGACCGTGAAGTTTACGCTGGCCGACGATACGGACGTAGATCTGAAAGGTGCTGCCATCAACATCGTGAACACGCTGCCCACGACGACGCTGAAGGTCAGCGACGGCACACTGGGCACGGCATCGGGATCGGCCACAAGCATCAAGGCGGTGACCTTCGCCAGTGATGCCACGACGTTCCAGGCCAGTGCCGTGCTGGTTCCGCAGACGGTAGCCGCAGGCGACTTCGTACAGGTAATACTGGCCGACAAGATGCTCAATGCCAAACTGAACAGTGCCGCCACGTTCGTATCGGGCAAGTCGTACACCTATAACGTGAACATCAGCGGCAGCGGTGCCGAGACAAAAGCCGAAATCGTGCTGAGCAGCACCGTGACCGACTGGGTGGAGGATGCTACGGAACTGACTGGCGACGTGACGGAAGGAGAACTGCCGGAGGTAACTTACTCTCCAACGTCGTTCGTGGCCCTGACTGCAGGACAGAACGCCACCTACGAGAATGGAGTCTATACCTGGACGGCCAGCACCAACAACCTGATGACCATCGTGGAGTTCTCGGCTGGCGAACTGGCTCAGTACAAGACGCTGGAGGTGACTACCAGCGACATGACGGAAGGTGCCAACTGGCGTATGGGCTACGTCGTGGATGGCGGCTCGTTTACACAATTCTCTGGCTCACCCTATTACAGCGCAGGCAAGAAGACAGTGGACCTCGCAGCCCTCGCAGCCTCGGGCGTTGACTTGTCAAAGGTGACAAAGATCCAGATGGGCGGCAACAGTGGTGCCGGCGGCAGCATCACCATCCTGCCTGCTAATGTGGTGCTGAAAGGCAACGGCGCTTCAACCGGCGGCAGCACCGGCGGTGATACTGGTGGCGATACAGGCAGCGGTACTGGCGACGGCAACACGCTGGCAGCCACCTTCGGCACACCCGGCGGCAATGCTTCATACGCATCACCCACCTACACATGGACGGCAACGACCAACAATCTGATGACCTGCTTCGAGTTTTCCAACGGTGAACTGGCCGCTTACAAGACCCTAACTTTCAAGATTGCTAATCTCACTTCTGGCACGATGGTTCGCATGGGCTACTATGTGGGTTCTACATTCACAGAGTTTGGTAATGGCTATGGCAGCAACGGCACAAAGACTGTCGACCTGACAACGCTGGGCATCGACCTGGCTACCGTGACGAAGATAGCCTTCGGCGGTCGTACAGGTGCGGGCAGTGTTGACATCCTGGCCAGCGACGTCGTTCTTTCAAAGTAATCACACAAAAATCAAAAGATACGAATTATGAAACGTTTTCCATCCTTATCGCTACTGGCGCTGGTGCTCCTCTGCGGGCTGACGGCATGTAGTAAGCAAGAAGAGTTTGAATATACCGACGACACTGCCGAGCAAGACAAGCAGGTGCCCAACGTGGTGGTGACCGACGAGAACGGCAACACCTCGGCACTGCCGGCAGCGAGCACTATCGGTGTGTATGTCATCGATGGGGATGGAAACGTAACCCTGCAACAGGTAGAAGTGGACGAGAACGGTCATGCCGTTCTCCCCACTTCCAACCAAAATACCACGATGATAGCCTATACGCCCTATCAGGAGGAATGGGGCGAAGAGGCCATAAGCGAAGAAAAGGAATTTACGGTTCAGGATGACCAAAGCATAGAGGCAGGCTACTGGGCCAGCGACCTGATGATAGGCACGATGCAGACAGGAGAGACCACACGCGCCGCTACCGAAGGCAGCATGACGCTGCACCATAAAATGGCGAAGGTGGCTATCCACATCATCGACGAAACAGGACGCGTGGACCTGACACGTGTTGCCACCCAGCTGATAAATGTCAACGGCAGTGTGATGGTTGACCTGGCTCATCAGCAGGTGACTACAATTACAGAGAAGCGGACGGACATCAGCATGCGATGGGAGATGACCACCGATTGGCGCATCTCCTACTACGCCATCGTAGCCCCGCAGTCGGTGGCGGAAGGTACTGAGTTCTTTGCCGTCACGCTGTACGGCAACCGTGAGAACCACCTGATACCGGAGGCCGCCACGCTGGAGGGCGGCAAGACCTACACCATCAATATGCGACTGACCGAGCACGGACTGATATACGACGGTTGGCGCATTACGGAATGGGACGAGGAGAGTGAACGGAATATAGATATTAATGTATAGCAGAGGGAGGACGCAACAATGAAAAGAGTAAACTTTCTGATAGCCATCGTTTTTTGCGGTTTGTTTCTGACGGATATCAGCGCTGCGCTGCGCCGCCCTATCTCATCGGAACAGCCGGCATGGATCATCCATATCGACGTGTGGAACTATGCCGACCCGCAGAAAATCATCGATATGGTGCCGGAGGATGTGCGCCCCTTCGTCATCTTCAACATTGCCACATCGTCGAGCGATGAAAAATCGTCCGACGGCCCTGCCATCTACGACTCGTGGATGAAGGTATGCGCCCAGAACCGCGTGTGGGCGATGATACAGTGTGCCAGCGGCGCAGCGAGCCGTATGCCTGACACCCCTCAGGATGTGTCGGCTTACGAGAAATACTACAAGGAGTACCCCAACTTCCTGGGATTCAACTTTGCCGAACAATATTGGGGCTTCGACACGGAGGGCGGCGTGACCTTCGACACCCGCCTGCAACTCTTCGCAAAGTTGTTGCAGCTTGCCAAGACCTACGGCGGCTATCTGGCTGTCAGCTTTGCCGACTCCTACCATAATGCCAACAAGATGCCGATGGCCTATATGAAGCGTAACGCCGATATCAATGCCCTGCTGAGCAGCAGCCCGGAACATTTCCTTTGTTTCGAGAAATACACACAGAAGAAGAATTTCCACTTCAACGAGAGCCACTGTCTCGGAGCATGGCTCAGCGGCTTCGCTGGCAGCTACGGCATCCGTTTCGATTCGAGCGGATGGGTAGAGAACGGTGTGAAACCCGATATGCAGGAGGGCGACACACAATACACCATTGGTGTCAGCGACTTCGTGCGTGCTGCGGGGGCTATTCCCGTGGCGGAGCACATCATGCTGACAGGCCAGACCATCATCGACGGGCCGGAGCTCATCTGGCGCGAGTGTTCCACGGAGGGCAGCACATCGACCGTCGACGGCTATACCCGCCGCAACTGGCAGTGGACGGCGCAGTGGAACGCCATCTCGCTCGACATGTTCCGCCGAATACTGGACGGCACCATCCGCATCCCTACGAAGGAAGAGGTGATGGCACGCACCAAGGTCTGCACGGTGAGCAGCGGCAGTGGCACCGACAATGCGTCGTACCGCATACCTGCCGACCTCTACGACGGCCTCTATCGCAACACGCAAGACTACGGCGGACTGCAAGGCCGCGACAGCAACCACTGGCTGAACAACCGCTGGTGGACTAAACGGACAGGACGCTACCCTACGATTCCCAATATGCTGAGTGCCGGGCTGCTGACCGACATCACCAGCCTTTCCGCTGCCGACAGACAGGCACAGATGAACAGTCTCTTCGCGGAAGAATATACCGGCGACATCTTTGCCGGACGCATAGAGAACGGATGGGTAACGTATAATCCGTACCAATACGACGACGCAACCGACGGCAACGGCATCCGCACGTTAGGAAAATCGGCGCAGAGGGCTACGGGTACCATCCCCTTCCAGTATAACACCTGCACTAATGTAAGTCTGGACTATGCTCCCTATTCGCTGGGCATCATGAAGGAGTATGCCGGCAAGGTGACGTTCTACTTGCAGAACTATGAAGGCGGCACGGATGTCATCAAGATTAGTGGTGCCAAGAGTCGGCCCACCTATACTGCCAATGGCGGAACTGTTACAGAATCGTGGGAGAACGATATTTATACACTCACTGTAGAACATAGCGGTGCGGCTGTCAGCCTAACCATCAACTGTAGCGGCACGGCTACCAGTAGGCAGACAAATTATACTACGGCTACCATCACTGTGCCCAGTGCTCCCGCCGCATATACAGGAGTGCTGCAATATGAGGCGGAACTGGCAGACTATAAAAATGCTACGATACAGAAGTCCGGCTACGGAAAAGGATACGATGGATATTACGGGCAGGGCTATGCTACGATGACCTCCGCATCGAGCGGGCTGCGCTATCATGTCGATGTGGCGGAGGCTGGCTACTACCTGCTCACGATGCGCTACCAGACCAATGCCTCCGGCCAACTGACAGCATCGGCCGGAGGAAAAGACTACACGCTCAGCACAGCTGCCGTGACGCAATGGACGGAAGCCCACATCCCCGTAAAGTTGATTGCCGGAGGGCAGTCCATAGACCTTGTCAACACCAGCGGCAATGCCATCCAGATAGACTGCATACAACTGGAGAAGCAGAACATCTCTCCCTTCAATTATAGCACGGTGAATGGTGAATACCACGCTGACTTCGGTTATCTGACAGCCAGTGGTCATGTGACATTCAATGCCGCTACTGGCGAGGTTAGCGTACCAGCAGGAAAGTCGGGCAGCCTCACACTGCTCTTGGATGCAGCGGACTTCTCTAAGGTGGCGAATGTGACGTTGAGCAAGACGGGAGGCGACGTTTTCAACTATTTCTCCATCACCGATCCTGACGGGAATCGCGTGAACAGCGGCAACTTCTGGAGTAGTAAATACAATTTGAACTATGCCAACTATCAAACAACCGATGCCAGTCGTCGCGTCTATAAACTACAGTGGGTGGCCAATTCACAAAACACAGAATACCAGGCGATGACCATCTCAGACATTATGGTGAAAGTAGATATGCCTGCAGAGGAAGTAGGAATCATCAACGAGGCAGATGGAACACCTGCCGTGATAGCCCCCACGGTGACTACTGCCGATGTCACCTATACCCGCACGCTGACAGCCCCCACAACAGGCAGCGGCGACATCAGTATCAACGAGAAGGAGGCAAAACTCTACACTGTCTGCCTGCCCTATCAGCCTACAACAGCAGCAGGACTGAAGTATTACACACTGGATGGAGTCAGCGATGGTGCTTTGGTATTCACTGAGGTCGCAACCGTCAGTGCTAACACACCTTATCTGGTGGCAGCCTTTGAGGGCAGTACCAACGTAGGCAACGGTGCGAAGACAGCTGTGGATTTCAGTACACCGGTGAATGAATGCGAAATAAAGGACGGCTACCAACTGAAAGGAACACTGCGCGGACTGAGCAACTCTGAGAGCCAGGGCTACTACATCTTGCAGTCGGGCAATCTGTGGAGCAGTGTCCCTGCCGATACCCCAAGTGTATATATACCCCCGTTCCGAGCCTATATTATGGCATCCAACGCCACGGGTGCCCGTATGCTCACGGCTATCAAGGACAGCTTGACAGGTATCAGCCACATCGTGACAAGAGACTCGGACGGTGCAGAACACTGGTTTGACCTGAACGGACGACGCATCGAGCGCCCCACCCGCAAGGGTATCTATATTAAGAATAGTAAGAAAATAGTAGTAAAATAATGATGAAGAAAAGAAACGTGATGCTGTGGACGCTGCTCCTCTTCTGTTACGTAGGAGCAACCGCCCAAAGCGGACTAAAAGATGTACTGGGCAAATACTTCCTCGTGGGAGCAGCCCTCAACACCCGGCAGACTGGTGTGGGGTGTGACTCTGCCGTCACTGCCGTTATCAGCCAGCATTTCAACAGCATCGTGGCAGAGGACTGCATGAAACCTGAAGAACTGCAGCCACAGGAGGGGAAGTTCAAGTGGCGCAAAGCTGACCGCTTTGTCGCCTATGGCGAGAAACATGGCATGACGGTGACAGGTCATGTGCTGGTGTGGCACGCGCAGACACCCGACTGGTTCTTCAAGGATTCTTTGGGGCATGAGGCTTCCAAGGAACTGCTGACGGAGCGTATGCGCCGACATATCCATACGGTAGTAGGCCGCTACAAGGGACGCATCAAAGGATGGGATGTGGTGAACGAGGCCATCGAGGATGACGGCAGTTATCGCCAGTCACCTTGGTACAGAATATTAGGACCGGAGTATATCGAGATGGCTTTCAGTTTTGCCCATGAAGCTGACCCTGACGCAGAACTTTACTACAACGACTACTCGATGTCGAATCCCGAAAAGCGGGAAAAGGTGTGCCAGATTGTACACGACCTGAAGGCGAAGGGCCTGCGCATCGATGCCGTCGGCATGCAGAGCCACAACGGACTCGACTTTCCCGACCTGACAGAATATGAACGCAGCATGGATGCTTTTGCGGCATGTGGGGTAAAGGTGATGATCACAGAACTTGACATGAACGTACTGCCAAACCCAGACAGCTTCAGCGGAGCAGAGATAGGTCAGAGCTTTGAGTATGCTGCCAGTATGGATCCCTACAAGAACGGACTTACCGCTGAGGCTGAAAGGCGCATCAATGATCGCTGGCTGACTTTCTTCCGCATTTATAAGCGGCATGCCCACCAGATTAGCCGCATCACGCTGTGGGGTGTTAGCGACCGACAGTCGTGGATGAACGACTGGCCCATACAGGGGCGCACGGCCTACCCGCTGCTCTTCGACAGGCAGTATCAGCCAAAACCGGTGGTGAACGACATCATCGGCCTATATCGTTAACCCGTAAAAAATAAACTAAAAACCTATGGAACAGAACAACGGTTTCCATCGCCTCACGTGGCTGCAGCGCATCGGCTTCGGCTCTGGCGACCTGGCGCAAAACCTCATCTATCAGACGATATGCATGTATCTGCTGATATTCTATACCAATGTCTACGGATTGCAGCCGGCGCAGGCGGCATTCATGTTTCTTGTGGTGAGAGTGGTCGATGTGCTCTGGGATCCCCTCGTTGGCACCTATGTCGACAAGCACAGTCCGCGTTTAGGCAAATACCGCTCCTATCTGGTGTTGGCAGGTGTGCCGCTGACAGGCTTCGCCATTCTCTGCTTCTGGAATGGTTTTGCGCCGTCATTGGTCTATGCATACGCCACCTACGTCGGTCTTTCCATGCTCTACACACTCATCAATGTGCCATACGGTGCGCTGAATGCATCGCTGACGCGCGACACCAACGAGATAACCATCCTCACATCAGTTCGCATGTTCCTGGCCAACGTGGGCGGACTGGCCGTGGCCTACGGTATTCCGAAGATTGTGGCAGCACTATCGCCCGACGGCCACATCCATTCCGTCAGTGCAGCCTCAGCATGGTTTACCACAATGGCTATTTATGCGGTGGCAGGACTGCTGCTGCTCATCTTCTGCTTCTCGCAGTGTAAAGAACGTGTGGTGATGGATGAAGCCGAAATGGCCAATGTGAAGGTGAGCGACCTGTGGGTGGAATTTCGTCGCAACCGCCCGCTCCGCGTATTGGCATTCTTCTTCATTACGGCTTTTGCCATGATGGCTGTCGGCAACTCGGCAGGCTCGTACTACATGATATATAATGTACACGGCACCAGCGACCAGATGGCCAATTTCATGGCTTTAGGGTCTCTGCCGTCATTTATCTTCATGCCGCTGGTTCCATGGATTAAGCAGGAGATAGGCAAGCGGGCTATGTTCAACCTCTTTCTCTCCATAGCCATCGTGGGTATGGCGGCACTCTATGCCATCTCCATGATACCTTCACTGCGCGACATAATCTGGCTGGTCTATATAGCACAGTTTGTCAAGTCAACAGGTGTCATCGTGGCTACAGGCTACATGTGGGCACTGGTGCCAGAGGTGATATCCTACGGCGAATACACCCACGGCAAGCGCATCAGCGGCATTGTCAACGCACTGACTGGCATCTTCTACAAGGCTGGCATGGCCTTAGGAGGTGTGGTGCCGGGACTGGTTCTGGCCTACGTGGATTTCGACCAGACCAATGCCACCATGCAGAGCCCGCTGGCCGAGCAGGGCATCCTGTGGCTTGTGTGCATCATTCCGGCCTTGCTCTTGGCGTTGGCCATGCTCATCATTTCGCGCTATGAACTGACGGACGAGGTAATCGACAATATTAACCGCGAAATAGAAACCCGTAGCAACAAACCGCAACAATAAATTGCAACAGTAAATTGTAAATTGAAAATCAGCAAATCGTAAATAACCATGCAGTCACGCTATCTTTTTCCACAAGACTTTATGGCAGACCCTTCTGCCCATGTGTTTAACGGCAAGTTGTATATCTACCCGTCTCACGACCGTGAGGGCAGTGTGTCGGAGAACGACAATGGCGACCATTTCGACATGAAGGACTACCACTATCTGTCGCTCGACGACCCGGAAAACGGACTCTGTCACGACGAGGGACTCATACTAAGCATTGAGGATATTCCCTGGGCAGGCCGCCAGTTGTGGGATAGCGATGTGGTAGAGAAGCACGGACGCTACTATCTGGTGTTCTGCATGAAAGACCGCAATGACATCTTCCGTCTTGGCGTTGCTACCAGTAAGAGTCCGACCGGGCCTTTCCGAGCAGAATCTGACCCTATACGCGGCTCATACTCTATAGACCCTTGTCTGTTTAAGGACGACGACGGCGAGGTGTATTGCTACTTCGGTGGCATCTTGGGCGGACAACTGCAATGGTATAAGGACAATCGCCTCACGGAGTTTCCAATATTGCCCAAAGGCACAGAGCAAGCCCTGCAGCCGCGAGTGGTACGTATGACGGACAACATGTTGCAGTTTGCAGAAGAGCCACGCCCGGTTGTGATTCTCGACGGGAACCACATGCCCATGCAAGCAGAAAATTCGCACCATTTCTTCGAGGCCTCATGGTTGCACAAACGAGGCGACAAGTACTATTTCAGTTATTCCACGGGCGACACCCACCTCATCTGCTATGCCGTGGGCGACAATCCCTACGGCCCGTTTACTTATCAAGGGGTACTGCTGGAACCGGTGGTAGGATGGACATCCCATCACAGCATCTGCGAGTATAAGGGACGCTGGTACCTGTTCCATCACGACAGCGTGCCGTCAGGCGGCAAGACTTGGCTGCGCAGTCTGAAAGTGAAAACTATTGAATATGATAAAGAAGGAAAAATAATAGGATAAAAAAGAATACATTTATGGAAAGAACATGGAGATGGTTTGGCAAGAAGGACAAGATTACTCTTGCACAGTTGAGACAAATCGGAGTGGAAGGCATCGTGACTGCCCTGCACGACGTCCCCCTCGGCGAGGTCTGGACTCGCGAGAAGATTCGTGAACACAAGGAGTATATCGAGAGCTATGGTATGACGTGGAGCGTGGTGGAGAGCCTGCCCGTCACTGAGACTATCAAATATGGCGGGCCTGACCGCGACGAGCAGATTGAGGTCTATAAACAGTCGCTAAGGAACCTGGGGGAGGAGGGCATACGCTGCGTGTGCTACAACTTCATGCCTGTGTTGGACTGGGCACGCACCGACCTGCTGCACGAGAACCCCAACGGTTCGACGAACCTCTATATGGACTGGGGTGCCTTTGCCTACTTCGACATCTATATCCTGAAGCGTGCTATGGCCCGCGAGGACTGGGCAGCCTTCTCCAAATGTCACGCCAACTGGAACCGTGACCTGGTGGCAGAAGCGGATGCGATGGCTGAGGATGCCACACCGGAGAGCGACCATGCACTGGTAGAAAATATTGTCATCAAGACGCAAGGCTTCGTCAGCGGCAACTTCAAGGAGGGCGATGCTGCTCCCGTGGAGAAGTTCCGCCAGTTGCTGAAGCTCTACGAGGGTATCGACAAGGCGCAGTTGCAGGCCAATATGAAATACTGGTTAGAGGCTATCATGCCTGTCTGTGATGAGTACGACATCAACATGTGCGTACATCCTGACGACCCGCCCTATCCTGTCTTTGGACTACCCCGCATCGTTGGCAACGCTGAGGATATCCGCTGGCTGCTCGATGCTGTGCCCAACCGTCACAACGGACTGACCTTCTGTGCCGGGAGCTTGTCGGCAGGTGAACACAACGACGTGCCGGCAATGGCCTGCGAATTTGCCGACCGTACGCACTTCGTCCATCTGCGCTCCTGCCACATTTTCCCTAATGGAAACTTCACCGAAGCCAGTCATCTGGGCGGACGTGCCGACCTGGTGAAGCTGGTGCATATCTTCGAGGATGCTGAGCGTCGTGGTGTCTGCAATAGCAGTCGCCGACTTCCCATGCGTGTCGATCACGGTATGACGTTCACCGACGAGAAGGGTGGCGTGATGGATGAGACCAATCACGGACACAACGCTGGCTATACGCTGCTGGGACGTATGTTTGCTATGGCACAGGTGCAGGGACTGATGGCTGCCATCGACCGTGAGATGGGGATAGCATATAAACAGCCAGGATTCTATGACTAACGAAATAAGAAGTGAGAATGAGTAATGAGAAATGAAAATAAGGTAATATGAAATTAAAAGATATACTAAGCGGACAGCTAAATGCCGCAGAGTGGGAGCAGAAAGGCTACGAGCTCCCTAAGTTTGACATCAGGGCCGTGCGCGAAAAGACGGCGAAAGAGCCTACATGGGTACACTTTGGCGGCGGAAACATCTTCCGTGCCTTTCCTGCCGCTATGCTCAACGACGCATTGAACACGGGCCGTTACGACCGCGGTGTCATCGTGGCGGAGACCTTCGACTATGAGGTTATCGACAAAGCCTATACACCCTACGACAACCTTTCGCTGCTGGTATCGCTGAAGGGCGACGGCACAGTAGACAAGAAAGTGATTGCCTCTGTCACCGAGGCCCTGAAGGCCGACTACCAATTTGCCGACTGGCAGCGGCTGGTGGACATCTTCCGCAGTTCCTCGCTACAGATGATCTCGTTTACCATCACCGAGAAAGGCTATGGCTATAACGAGCAGGACATGCAGCGCGGACTACAGCCCGTTTTCGCCTTAGGAAAGGTGACGGCTCTGCTCTATGAACGCTGGAAGGCTGGCATCTATCCACTGACCATCCAGTCGATGGACAACTGTTCGCACAATGGTGACAAAGTGAAGACCGGAGTATTTGCATATGCCGAGCGGTGGGTTAGCGACGGACTGGTGCCGCGGTCGTTCGTCAGCTATCTGAAGGACCCGCAGTCTGTCACCTTCCCCTGGTCGATGATTGACAAGATTACGCCCCGTCCGCACCAATTGGTGAAAGAACTGCTTCAGAAGGATGGCTTTGAAGACAACGACTACATCGAGACAGAGAAGCATACCTTCACAGCACCTTACGTTAATGCTGAGGAAACTCAGTATTTGGTTATTGAAGACCACTATACCAACGGACGTCCACCGCTGGATTTAGGTGGTGCTATGTACACAACTCGTGAGACGGTAGATAAGGTGGAAACGATGAAGGTGACGACGTGTCTTAACCCGCTGCATACTGCCATGAGTATCTACGGTTGCTTGCTGGGCTATACACTCATAAGTGCAGAGATGGCGGATGAGGATTTGCGCTTGTTAATTCAGAAGATAGGCTACATGGAGGCAATGCCCGTGGTGACTGACCCCGGTGTGCTGAACCCCTACGAGTTTATTGGCACCGTCATAGGCAAGCGACTGCCGAATCCCTTCATGCCCGATGCCCCGCAGCGCATCGCTATGGACACGAGCCAGAAACTCTCCATCCGGTTTGGCGAGACCATCAAGAAGTATATCCAGCGTGGTCTGGACATGCAGAACCTTGTGCTCATCCCCCTCGTGCTGGCAGGTTATGCTCGCTATCTCAAGGGCATCCAGGATGACGGCACACCATTTGAGCCGTCACCAGACCCAATGCTTCAGGAGTTGCAAGCTATCGTAGTACCATTGGAGGTGGGTAAGCAGGAGCAGAACTATTCATGCCTTAAGCAACTCTACAGCCGCAAGGACATCTTTGGTCTTGACCTCTATGAGGCTGGTCTTGGTGAAAGGATAGAAGGTATGGTGAAGGAACTCTTTGCCTATAAGGGTGCCGTCAGGGATACCCTCCATAAATATGTGAGTACAAGATAATTATTGATGTAACGCATAACAACGTTAAGTTCTAAGTCAAAGAGAGCCCCGAAGTACGTTAAATACTTTCGAGGCTCATACTTTTCTGATATGTGTTTTTATTTTACACAGAAAGTGAGTGCATAAGGACAAGGTAGTGATTGCGGACAAACTATAGACAGTCCTTCTGCAGTTTGTTGCCATTCTATTTTTCCGTTGTGTCCCAGTAGCGTGACATCACTAATCTTTTGCTTGCCTAATGCCATGCATTTGATGCAAAGTTTCTCTTTAGCCTTCGGTGTGTTCATCGTAAAAATATAGAGCAGTCCATCCTTACCTATGGTAAAGCGAATATCACGTGAGGTGTAGGGGAAGTCAGCATGTATCTTAGTGATGTTTCCTCCAGGCATTGTCTTTAGTTTGCCGTCAACTATATCTCCCTCTCCAAGTGTTGTCCATGCACGGCTGCCATATATAGCCTGTCCGTTTATGTCAAGCCATTTGCCAAGATTCTTCAACATCTCTTCACAAGCTTTTTCTATTGAACCGTCGGGGCGCATGGGAATATTCAGTGCCACGTTGCCGTCACGGCTCACAGCTTCAATGATGAAACGTACCAATGTGGCGGCATCGTATGTGAATCCTGGTGAGTAGAACCAATCACCTACGGGTGCCTCCCTAATCCACGATTGTGAAGTATTTATGGTGTCTGGGAATGCGAATTCAGCAGTGTTAACAGCACCATTCGTGGGTTTCTTGAATTTGATAATGCTGAAAGTGTTGACCTCTCCTCGTCGCTGTAGTGTCCTGTTGTAGTAGTCTGCCAGTACTGTCTGCATGGCATTGCATTTATATCCTGTAGATGTACCGTTTCCCACGAATGGTCCTTGTGTAATGCCGTCTGTATATATGAAGTCCGGGTCATAGTTATCTGTCACATCCATTATGCGCAGTGCCCATTGTGTGGCATACCATTTGGCATAGTCAAGGTGACGTGTGAAGATACCGTCGTTAGGGGCGTTCCAGTCGGTATATGCTTTTTCCTCCACACTTTCATACTCGCGAAGATCAATACCGTAGAGACGACGGGGATCCAGCCCTTCCCACCACTTTCCCTTACCGTCCTTCATTGTCAGATGACCATCATATGGTACACCTGCGTTTGGCCCTGTCTTATCAGCACCAAATGCCGTCTGCCACCACCACCAAGTGTATTCGTGGTGGAAAGTGACACCATAGTGCATGTTGTGCTTACAACAGGCATTCACCCATTCGCGAAGTAAGTCACGTTTCGGACCTACATTGACTGAGTTCCACGGCTGGTATTTCGAGTTCCAAAGGTCATAGTTGTCATGATGCACTCCCTGAATCATTAGAAAACGTGCACCGGCTTCTTTGTACAGCGATGTCAATACATCAGGGTTTAATTTAGATGGATTCCATGTATGTAGCACATCCTTATACCCCATCTCTGACGGGTGACCATAGCGTCGTACATGGTTGTGGTATGCCTTATGTCCCTGCTTGTACAGATTGCGTGCGTACCAGTCGCCGCTCTCACCTGCTGCTTGTGGCCCGAAATGTACCCAGAAACCAATCTTGGCTTCTCGCAACCACTGTGGGGTGCCAGGATAGTTGCTTTCTATTGACTCCCAGTTAGGCTTAAATGGTCCGTCGGCTATGGGAATGTCGAGTTGTACTTCCTGAAATGATTGTGCGTCGCCCATCTTTACAGTATTGACAGGCTTGATAGACGGTATCTCTGGAATAGGCGGCAGGGTAGGTAAACCATCAGCGCTGACAGCCATGGCTACGCACAGCATGTTTTGCAGTATTATCATATTCTTCTTCATGGCAGCGTGTTTTATTCATATCGCTTGGTCGCATACAGTCCTATCATGGCTCCTATGAATCCGCCTGATCGTGCGGTACTGATGTTTGATGCGTCCGTGCCAATGACCAGAGGATGCCATGTACTGCTGTCGCCGATGGCATATGAAAATGAGTAGTAGCGGCCGTTGGCTTCCGTCTTCAGACGTATGGCGCTGTCATTGTCGGGCAGGATGCATGATGCTATTATTACTGTCTCCTTTTCAGTACGTTTTACGATGAGGGTGGGTTTACCATTCAGTAGCGTCTTGCCAAATACAATGTTGTGTGTCTCATTCTGAAACAATGTCATGCCTGCAAAGTGCTTTGATGATGTAGGAAGGAAGGTTAGTTGTGTTTCTGCGGTGAAACACTGATGCTGCTGACGGCAGAATAGAGCGGAGTAGGGTTTTGTCTTATATACACTGCCCGTTGACGGGTGCAGTGTCAGTCCCTTTCCACCCAGTGTGTATGCTGACTTTGCCGGTAGGTTACGCAGAAATAGCCAACGCTGGTTAAGTGCGCCGCTATTAAATGTGTCAGTGTATGAGAAATTACCTGTAAGATTGTTTTCTCTTATAGGTTCAAGTCCGCTCTTGCTTACTACCGTGGGTACAGCCTTTCCTTTATCAAGTATCACAGGCCATCCGTCTTTCCATGCCACGGGTACAAGGAAGGTCTCCCTACCAGTGTTGTACATGTCGCCCTCATATGGCCGACAGCCTAAGAACACTGCCCACCATTCTCCCTTCGGCGTCTGTATGATGTCAGCATGTCCGGTGCATGTCACCTTGTCCTCGCGCTCGTCGGGCATGTTACGCTGTGTCAGTATGGGATTGTACGGACACTCCTCCCACTTTCCCTTAGGCGACTTGGCACGCAATATCACCTCGCTGTGGCCCTCGCCGGTACCGCCCTCAGCACACATCAAATAATAGTATTTTCCTATGTGATACAGGTGGGGACCCTCAATCCATATCGGACGCTCGGTAGAGTGCGTGCCACCGCGCACGATTTCTATCGGTTCGCCGATGATGCTGTCGCCCTCCACACTGAACTCCAGCAGCCGGATGGCCCGTTGTCCGTCATACTCTGCCTGTCCGATGACAGGAGCATTATGCACGATGTATGCCTTGCCATCGTCGTCGAACAAGAACGACGGGTCTATGCCGTCCACCTTCGGCAGGTATATAGGGTCGCTCCATCCCTGATGCGGGTCTTTGGTCTTGACATAGAAGTTGCCACCCTTGCCCACGTTGGTGGTAATCATGTAGAAGGTGTCGTTATGGCAGTTATAGCGGATAGTCGGCGCATAGATGCCGCCTGACACCCACTGACCTTCCAGCTGAAGCTGCGACTCACGGTTGAGCACATGGCCTATCTGAGTCCAGTTCACCATGTCCTTGCTCTCGAAAATGGGTACGCCGGGATAGAAAGAGAACGACGAGTTGACCAGATAGTAGGTGTCGCCCTTGCGACACACCGACGGGTCGGGAAAGAAACCGGCAAGGATGGGGTTCAAAAACTCTTTCGACGGGTCGTAGGACTTGTTGAAACGCGTGTCGTTGCCCGTATAATTGAAATACGAGAATGCCGCATCCTGAGCGGATACCGACAGGACACCTGCAGCGGTAAGGAGCAATTGGGTAATGATTTTTTTCATGTTTTTGCTTTTATTGGTTTTGCTACGCTACAAAGTTACACATTATTCTATAAACGGCAGCCGTCTCTGTGTTTCAAGAAGCATTGAAAATGTTTCCCACTCTCTGATGTGTAACAAATGGTGTGAAGCGTGCAACAAATAATATGGCCCGATTTGCCGAAACGGCCTATCTTTGCAACAAAAAAACAAAAACATGCAGCAACAATGAGCAAACAGTATCTGTTAGGACTGGACATCGGCAGTTCGTCGGTCAAGGCATCACTGGTGGATGCCGACAGTGGCAAGTGTGAGGCCTCGGCTTTTTATCCTGAAAAGGAGACTCCCATCATGGCCGTCAAGGCAGGATGGGCTGAGCAGAATCCGCAAATGTGGTGGGACAATGTACGGCTAAGCCTGAAGAAGGTGATGGCCGATGCGCAGGCTAAGGCTGACGACATCAAGGCCGTTGGCATCAGCTATCAGATGCATGGACTGGTGTGTGTCGACCGGCAATTAAGACCACTGCGCCCGGCTATTATCTGGTGCGACTCGCGGGCCGTTCCCTATGGCGAGAGAGCCTTCAGGGAGATTGGTGCAGCGCATTGCCTGACGCATCTGCTTAACGCTCCCGGCAACTTTACAGCTGCCAAACTGGCATGGGTGAAGGAGAACGAGCCAGAGGTCTATGAGCGTATCTATAAGGTGATGCTCCCGGGCGACTATATCGCCATGCGCCTCTCGGGAGTACCCAACACCACCGTCAGCGGACTGAGCGAGGGTATGTTCTGGGATTTCAAGGAGAATCGCATTGCCGATTTCCTGTTGGACTACTTCGGTTTCGACCGTTCGCTGCTCTGCGACATCGTACCGACTTTTGGCATCCAGGGCATGGTGAGCAGCGAGGCCGCCACTGAGCTGGGACTGAAAGCCGGAACGCCTATCGCCTATCGTGGTGGCGACCAGCCCAACAATGGCTTGTCGCTGAACGTGCTCCGACCAGGCGAGATAGCTGCTACGGCAGGAACTTCAGGTGTGGTCTATGGCGTGCTGGGCGACATCAACTACGACTCGAAGTCGCGTGTGAATACCTTTGCGCACGTCAATCACGACGCTCCATCGGCAATGGTCAATGGTCAATGTTCAATGTTCAATAAGTCCACCCGCCTCGGCGTACTGCTCTGCATCAATGGCACGGGTATTCTGAACGCATGGACACACCGCAACGTCACGCCTAACATGAGCTATGCTGCTATGAACGACTTGGCAGCCACAGTGCCTGTTGGCAGCGAGGGCGTCACCGTCATACCATTTGGCAATGGTGCCGAACGTGTATTGGAGAATCGTGAGACGGGATGCTCCATCCATGGACTGAACTTCAACAAGCACTCGCAGGCCCACCTGGTGCGGGCCGCTCAGGAGGGCATCGTGTTCTCCTTCTGCTACGGTATGGAGGTAATGCAGCAGATGGGCATGGAAATCAGAAAGATTCATGCCGGCCGTGCCAATATGTTTCTCTCGCCGCTGTTCCGCGACACGCTGGCCAGTGTCAGTGGAGCTACTATCGAACTCTACGACACCGACGGCAGCGTAGGTGCCGCCAAGGGGGCTGGCATCGGTGCGGGAATCTATAAGGATGCTGATGAGGCCTTTGAGTCGTTGCAGAAGCTGCAGGTGATAGAACCTGCTGACACCCGGCGTGAGGAATATCTCTTGGCGTATTCACGCTGGAAGGAGATGCTGGAACAAATCATCAAGTAATAAAATAAATTCTAAAATCGGAAAACGTGTGAAAGAGTATTTCGCTTTTACAGGCAAGATTCCCTTTGAGGGACGCGAGAGCAAGAACGTGATGGCTTTCCACTATTATGAGCCAGAGCGTATGGTGATGGGTAAGAAGATGAAGGACTGGCTGAAGTTTGCTATGGCCTGGTGGCACACGCTGGGCAGCGGTGCTTCGTCCGACCAGTTTGGCGGAACCACCCGCTGTTACGAATGGGAGCAGGCAGAGGATGCCGTTCAGCGCGCCACAAAAAAAGAACGGGGGGACGGGTACTCTCTTTGAGAGTGTGGCGTTGCAATCCTGTTTCACGAATAATAGGAGTCAGCAATAATCAATAGTTGAGAATGCCAAGGCGGGCTAGACAAGCATCTGGACCTGACGATGGCTGATGTCTGATGTCAGAAGGCTGAAGGAGAAGACCCCCTCAGTCCCCCTCTATGTTGCAAACCAAATAATTGGTTCATACTTTAGCATTGTTTAAGTGCTTATACTCGCATTTTACTTTAATTCACACATT
>ODAJ014767030.1_pt1 | contig 40236 bp, 37 predicted proteins | sample 1539241 | NCBI WGS metagenome assembly ODAJ01 (sample SAMN02144231, study PRJEB22623) | gut metagenome | biome: sheep rumen | host: Ovis aries | place: New Zealand
TTTGTGGAGCGCCCTCGCAGGATCGAAGACCTGATGGTGCCGCACCCGATTGAGAAAGAGCGTCCCTTCCGGATCGTCACGGAGATCCAGTTACCAACGATTGATTACGAGAATTTCATCACGGACATGCTGGCCGACCGTCAGTTTATCGAGGATCACGGCCGCCGCTGTAAAAAGAGCGAAGTCTGGGACTGCCTGCTCGTCCGCCGCCGAGGCCAACCCAACGGCGCCCTTGTCATGCCGGAGGACGGCTGCTTCGTCGGCTGGGCAGCGTTTGTTATCATCTAATATGCTGTAACTTCTTTCTTATTTCGAATCCAGTTTCATTAATGTAATTCCCCAAAACCGGGATTTTTTCGGTTATGGGGAATTGCTTTTTGTTGGGGTTCATCACATTTCAAAGTCCGTTTTTTTGGACACCTTATGTGAGATAATGACAGCATCCAGAACTATAACAAGGGGGTGCTGCTTATGGCAGAAGCGGAATATTTGCCCGGTGGAATCCGGGAGCGGATGGAGGATCTGCGCAACCGACGCAAGCTCACATTGAAGGAGGTCTCGGAGAAAACCGGCATCGACTACTCCACCCTCAGCCGGATCGAGAACGGAAATGTGAAAAAGGTCGGAGACGATGTGCTGCTGAAGCTTGCCCGCTTCTTCGGCGTGTCCACAGACTTTTTGCTCGGCATCACCAATGTGCCTGACAAGAAAAACTACACGATCGAAGAGCTTGGCCTGACGCCGGAAGCTGCGCGGAATCTTTATACTGGCGCAGTGGAAAACCGCGTGATCAATCTGCTGCTGGTACACCCGGAATTCGCAACGCTGACCAATCGTATTGCCGATTATCTGGACGATACAATGGCCGCGGGGATCGCCGCACAGAACCAGCTTTACGATTCTATCAGCGAACTGATGATGCGGATCGGGAAAGAGGAAAAAGCACTCCGCCAGGCGGCGACCACACAGGCCAAGGAAGCGAAGGCTCTGCGTAGGAAGCTCTATGCGGACGAACTCACGCAAATTGAAGCCTTGTTTAAGACGATTCTTTCCTCCATCAAGAAAGAGCATCCGACCGGAAAGCCGGAAGCGGCAAAGGCTATGACAAAAGATGCTTTTGATAAAATGCGGTCTAAACTGACGAAGGGCGGCGCGGCTGCCGAAATCCTAAAGGTTCAGCCGGAGCAGATTACCGCGTATCTGGCGGAAAGCATGTCGGTCATGGAGGGTGTAAGCGAAGAAATGAAGGAGAATCTTTCAAAGTCGCTTCTTCCGTTTTTTAAGAAACCGGGCAAATCGGGATGAGCAAAACTTTCGAGAAAAGCAATGAGATCCTGGCGATCCTCGCCCAGCGCGGCTGTGAGGTCGTGAGAGAAAAAGCCTGCGATCTTTTGCTCCGGCGCAACGAGGGGCTGATCTACGACAAGGCGCTTACATACTGGAACTATGTGATCGGCTCCGACATCGATCGCTCGCTCACGCTGGACGATCTGGTTCAGCTCGGCCGCATCAAGTTTTGCGAAGCGCTCGCTGCATTTGATCCGCTGCGCGGAACAAAGCTGACCACGTTCATGACGGCGGTGCTGAACAATTATATGATCGATACCATCCGCCCGGGACTGAAAGAAAAGGAAACGATCGGCGGCGAGTTTCAATGGCTGGATCACTACGAGGGCTCCGAGGATCAGCTCACTTTTTTGGAAAAGTACATCGACCCGCATCAGAAAAAGCCGGAGCCGATCCTGCTGGAGAAAGAGCACCGGCGAGAGGTTTTTGATTCTCTGGGCGGCTGCACGCCGCGGGAGAAATCTTATCTGACCTATCGCTTCGGTTATCCCATGGACGATGAGCGGACGAAGAAAGAGACGCGTGAGCATTTCGGCCTAAGTGAAACAAGGGCTGAAGATTTGGAGCAGCAGGCTTGCGCGCATTTCAAAGAAAACTACATCAAGATCCAGCGCAAAACCGAAGAAACGCTAAAGCCGGAGGAGCCCCCTTATGCTCCTTCCTGCGTAGCGCCGCGCACCGACGCCGATCGCGGAATGATCATCCGATGGATCTGACGGACGCAGAAACGAGGGACGGTGCTTTCAATTTGCTATCACTTTTCGTTCATGGCCTATAAGCATGCTTGCAATTTGAAAGCATTTTCGCTGCGGCGGGACGGGGGAATTATATACCTCTTGTTCCGCCGGAAGCGCGGGCTGCATTTCATTTCGCCCTTGCTTCCTTCATGAAAACAGCAGCCAAACTCTGCTCATTCCTTCGCAGTTTTTGGCTGCCGTTTTCGGCGGGTAAAGGCGTGCTGCCCAAGACGGCGGCATCACCCCTTTGCCCGCCTCGCGGAACAAAAGGTATAACACACTAGACCTTGCGAGCAAGATCGTGTGCCAAAGGCAGGCCTCCCGGCCCTCCTTTGGAAACCTCCCGGGTACCGGCATCACCATTTCTCTGCGTGAGATCGAAATGCTTTTTGCCGGTATTCATTTTCCCCCGTGTGTCAAAAAACGCAGAATCGGTTTTTGTGACAACGATGGAAAATGAAAATCGATCGTCGTGACTTATAAAAATTGCGACGATCGATTTGCTTATAGTGTGGAGGTTTGCCGTGCTGCCGCATAAGGGGGGCTGCATATGGCAGAAATGGAATATTTGCCCGGTGGGATCCGGGAACGGATGGAGGATCTGCGCAACCGGCGTAAGTTCACGTTGAAGAAGGTCTCAGAGAAAACCGGAATCGACTACTCCACCCTCAGCCGCATCGAAATAGAAATGTGAAAAAGGGCACTTGGATGCAGCGGAGATTAAGCTCCAATTATCAAATGTATCGACGGAATCTTGGCACATCTATGACAAACGCCCCTGACAGGAGATCTCCTGTCAGGGGAGGTGTGCTCCTTGTCCTTTCGTCAGTGGTTCCAGCTGTCTGCCAGCTTTTTCAACAGGCCCTTCAGCTGCTCCTGCTCATCCATGGAAAGCGCGGAAAACGCGTCGCCTTCCACGCTGCCATGATGCAGCGCGTGCCCGAAGAAACAGAGCAGGCCCTCCAGACTGTCCAGATTCGGCTTGCCGTGGTGACCGTGTTCTCCGTGATGATGATCGTCATGGACTTCCTGCGGCTGTGCTTCAACGCTCTGTCCAAAATAAGCCCTGCCACGACCGCAGCTGAGCGCTTCAACGGGGCAGTGCTTGGGACACTGAGGGCAATTGGTCAAATTATCCATGTTTATGATACTCCTTTCATATGTTTTTATAATTGTATTGTCCATAATAGGCGTTCTTTCCGTGCTTTCTCGTATAGTGCTTGTCCTGCAGCTCCTGCGGGGCGGGAACCACCTGAGGATTAATCTGCTCGCAGCGGGCTGCCATTGCGGCAATCTCCTCCAGCACTACTGCATTGTGAACAGCATCGGCGGGATTCTTGCCCCAGGTAAAGGGACCGTGGTTTTTGCAGAGGCAGCCTGGTACGGCGACTGGATTTTTGCCGAGCCGGGAAAACTCCCTCGCAATCAAAAGTCCCGTGTTGCGCTCATAGGCTTCCTCTATTTCCGCTTTGGTCAGGCAGCGGAGGCAGGGGATGTCACCGTAGAAATAATCTGCGTGAGTGGTGCCATAGCAGGGAATGTCCCGCCCGGCCTGCGCCCAGGATGTGGCGTAACTCGAATGCGTGTGTACAATACCACCGATTGTGGAAAATGCCTTATATAGCTCCACGTGAGTTGCGGTATCGCTGGAAGGTTTCCATCTGCCCTCGACCACATTACCATCCAGATCAACGATGACCATATCCTCTGGGCTCATTCCCATGTAGTCCAGGCCAGAGGGCTTGATGACCACAAGACCGGTTTCCCGGTCAATGCCGCTGACATTGCCCCAGGTGAAGGTCACAAGTCCGTATTGGGGCAAAAGCAGATTCGCATCACAGACTGCCTTTCTCAATTCTTCCAACATGTTGTGCGGTATCCTTTTTAATACAGTTCTTTGATTCTTCCGGTCTTTCTGTCCCGGGCGAAGCGGCGCAGGAAGCTCCAGCTCAACTCCGCCATCTGGGGCGTGATCATATGGGGCAGGTTTTCCACGCTGACCAGATCCAGCTGCCAGCGTCCGTCCTTGTTTTTCAGATGGGAGATGTACAGCTCGCTGCCCATGCAGTAGCGGATCTCCGTGTGGTCGGCGGGAATGCCGTTCATGCGGGTGGCTTTATCCCGGCTGAGATGAGCCTGCATGATTTCCTCCAGCGGGCGTTCCGGGCAGCGGAAGGCTCGCAGACGACGGTTGAAGCCCTCACAGTCGTGGCGAAAATCCGAAGAATCCGGATCCACATGGGCAAAGACGTTCTCTGCGTGACCGCAGATGTTAATGAGCGGCAGATCGTGCTGCGCCATGCCGTCGATCATCTCATCGGTCATTTTCACGTTGTCCACGGAGTACTGGGGAGCATTGATATAGTGGCGGTCGTTGAGCTGCGCCACGGCCGCGATCAGATCCGGGTGGCGGCGGGCAAACTCCAAAGCAAAATATCCGTTATGGGACTGGCCGATGATATACACCCGTTCCGGGTCAATGGGATACTGCGCCTCCGCCTCCTTCACCAGCTCTGTGAGCAATTCATTGTCATCCGGGGTCTCCAGAGCAAAGAACAGCATGGCGCACTCGCCCTGGGAGGCGATCTCGAAGAATGAATCATAAAACTGGAACGCCGTCAGCGTCAAGAAGGGGGCAATTTCCCGCACTTCCTTCATTACCAAGAGCAGCGGGATCTTCTTGCCCGTGGCCTCGAGGGCGTCTTTGGGGACAAAAGTCAGCCAGCGTTCTCCGGCAGTGCGGTGTTCCTCATACTGCAGGCCCATCTGCTCCCAGCGAGCCAGCAGCCTGGGATCGTTTGCGTCGTCGCACTCAAATTCCCAGCGCATGCTCTCCGCCATCAACCGACCCACGGTGCTGTGTTCGTGGCGCTCGGTGCTGTAATCCTTGGTGCGACGGTTCAGATCATTGCAGATGAATTGGTGGCCGACCCGGGCTACCCACTGACCAGTGATGTTGACGGCGGGGATTTCTCCGATCCTCGTCTCTTCTCCCAGTTTTTCTCTTTTCAGACCGGGAACATCCGACAGTGACTTCCCGGCGGCTTCCAGATGGGTCAAATCCATGTAGCAGTGTCCCATATCCACATGGAAAATGGCGGACAGCTCTAGCATGATGTCCATATAAATGCCGGAAGAGCGTGGGCCGTTGAAGACCAGATAGAGCATGACGGTATCCGTCTCGGCGGCGGTTTTATGATAGACAGCCAGATCCTCCAGGGTATTCATGGCCCAGTGGGGATTGCGAAGATCGGTCGTATGCGGAACGACAAGGACCTTCGGGTCCCTGACAGAGCCGTCCAGCACCCGTGAGGGCACCATGGCGATCCACGCGATAAAGCCCATGGAGGTGCAGTGATATTTCAGGCCAAGTCCTTCCCATTTGCCGATCACATCGGCAAAGTCATAGGTATTGGTTTTGGGATTGAAGCTGCCGTCTGTCCGATCGGGGAAGCGGTCACGACGGGAAGTCTCCTCATACAGGGCTTCATAGCACAGCGGAACCAGCGTGTCCATCAGTGCGTCAGTCACGGCCAGGCGTGGCTTCCAGGTCTCCGGATCCCAGAGCCTGATCTCCGGATAGGTGTAATACTTGTTCATCCGAAAGTCTCCTCTTTCAGAAACGGGGAAGCCCGACGGGCTCCCCGTTACGTTTTTATCCGAGGCGGCCGTTGTTTGCGTTGCCCCAGCCGTAGATTGTGCCGTCTTCTCCGACGGCAAAGTTGTGGGTGATGCCGGTGAAGATATGAGCGATTTTTCCCATGCTCTCTACCTTGACCGGTAGATCGGCAAACTCCAGTTCATCCCCTCTGGCCACTGCCCCGCGGCTCATCACCGCGTTGTAGCCCCAGGCGTAGACCTCGCCGTCCTCACTCAGCGCCAGACTGTGGGACTGGCCGGAGGTGATCTCCTTGATTTTGGGCAGCCCCGGAACCTGGGTGGGATTGGTGACCGTGGAGAGCATGGAGACGTCAAAGCCGCCCTTGTCGGTGTTGGGGCCGACCTTGCCCAGACCCAGTTCCCCGTGACGGTGAAGTCCCCAAACCCAAACTGTGCCGTCTTCTTTTAGAGCCACGCTGGCGCATCGGCCGGAGACAATGTCTTTTACGCCGCTGAGGTGGCCGGAGGGATCGTTTTTGTCCACACAGTTGAAGGGAACGCCGGAACCGGCGCCGAAGCGGGCAAAGCCGCGGCCCACCTGGCCGTATTCGCCGTCGCCCCAGGCACGGGCGCTGCCGTCGGACATGACGGCGACCATGTTGCGCACCCCGGAGCTGACCTTTTTGCAGCCGGCGAGGAAGCCTTCCTCGCCCTCGGTGGCGTGGACCTGAATGGGCGTGACATGGGTCCTGTTGGTGCCGTCGCCCAGCTGCTTAACGTTGTTGGAGCCCCAGGTCCAGACGGAGCCGTCGTTCTTCACTGCCATGCCGAAATTGTCCCCGGCGCCGATGGAGACGACGCTCTCCAGCCCCTTGAGCTTCACCGGGCGGAGAGCGATTTTGCTCTCGTCCTCATCGGTGAGCTGACCCAGGATGTTGCTGCCCCAGCCGTAGACCGTGCCGTCCTCGGCCAGCGCAAGAGAGAAGTTGTTGCCTGCCGCCACATCGGTGATGTTCGGCAACCCCTCCACCAAAACCGGGTGATGCACCTCGGAGAAAGCACCGGACCGGCCGTTTCCCACCTGGCCGGTGACGTTGAAGCCCCAGGCGTATACGCGGCCGTCATCCAGCAAAGCCAGATTGTGCCGGTTGCCGGCGGCGATTTTGAGCAGGTGTTTTCCGTCAAAGCCCAGATCCAGAACCTTGGCACTCTGGTAGGAAGGAACCCGATAGCAGTTTTCCTCCCGGGAAGAGTCAGGACGGGACTGGGCAAAGACCCAGTTGCGGAACACTTCGTTGGACAGCGCCGGGATCCAGCCGCCGTTGTGGGCGTCCCGCATGCCTTCATGAAACAGGGTGTGCAGGATATGGCCGCCCCGGTCGATCTGCGCCCGGCAGACCTTTTCGGCCTCCGGTCCGCGCAGCTCGCCGTCCCAATAGGCCCGGTTGATGGAGACGCCGGCGTTCTGAAGGGTCTCCATGGAGTCGATGTTGCCCGGGGTGGACTTGCTGTCGTCCGCCGCGTGGAAGACCCAAAGGTTATTGTCGGCCAGGCATTCCAGCCCCTCATAATTAAACTGCCCCACATAGATCACAGTGGCCGCAAAGAGCTTCGGATAGCGCTTTGCCATGTCCCAGGCGCACATGGCGCCCATGGAGAAGCCGGTGTTATAGATGCGGCTTTCGTCGATGCTGTAGCTGTCGAGGACGTGGAAGAGGATATGGCACACCGCCTCGAATACGGGGGTGCGCTGATAGGTGTCGGGATCGACCCAGTCGCTGTCGTGGGGGCACTGGGGGCAGAGAATGAAGCAGGGGTGCTTGGCCTGCTCGGCGTCGGTGGCCCACTTGATGGCGCACTGGGTAAAGAGCATGGAACGAACATTGTCGTTACCCTTCTCCGGGCCGCCGTGCCAGTAAGTGACCAGAGGATACTTCTTCGCCGGGTCGTAGTTTTCCGGGATGTATAGCATCCAGGCCACTTCCCGCCCGTTGGGGTCCTTCCAAACGAAGGGAGTAAACTTGTCGTACTCATAGTTCTTCATGTCCGGGCAGGGCTTCGCGCCTTCATTCCAGGGCGCTTCCTCGCCGCCTGCGGCGTAGCGGACGGGCTTTACCTGCCGGATCTCGTACTCTGGCACAAAATGCGTCTGCTTTTCGCCCATGCGCTTGGCCAGAGTCAGGCAGTCGCGGCTGGAATAGTCCATCTCTACGATGACAAAATGCCCCGGACGAGCCTTGCAGTCCTCGTTCACATAGGGGCGATCATTGGTATAGACCGCGGTGATCTCCCGATCGGACACGGTATAGCTCTCCCGGCTCAGGGAGAGCGCATCAACATCCTTGCCGTAATCCACGGCATAGGCAATGTTCTTTTCCTGGTCTTCAGTGGCGCGGTTGATGGCATAAACAGTAAACATAGGAGTACCTCCGGGCAGTTTCCTAGAATTATCATTTTGACAGCATCATCTTAGCATTGGGCCTTCTCCTCCATCAAGCGCGGAGGTAGAAAGAGAAAAAAACTGTTTCCCATTTGGAAATAAATACAGCCCTGCCACTTTGCAGGGCTGTGTTTGCTCGATTATCTTTTCACTCTCGCGTTGCCGCCGGCGGCCAGAGCTTCGGCCTCGACGCGTGTCACGAGATTCCAGTCGTTGCGGATCGTGTGGCAGAGTGCGGAATAGGCGGTCGCGAATTCGATGATTTCCTGATCTCCGTGACCGTTGAGCATGCCCCAGATCATCGCCGAGGCGAAGCTGTCACCCCCACCGACCCGGTCGTTGATCTCAATGTTCTCGTATTTCTTCGAGACGAAGAAGCCGTTTTTCGTCATCATGCAGCCTTGCCAGTTGTTCAGCAGCGCCGTCTTCACCTCGCGCAGGCTGGTGCCGACCGCCTGAATATGCGGGTATTTCTCCATGACTTTTTCGGCCACCTTGCGGTAGTTCTGCGGCTCGATGGAGGAAAAGTCCTCATCTGTTCCCTCGGCCTTGATGCCGAGCATGGTGTCGAAGTCCTCCTCGTTGCCCAGGATCACATCGATATAGGGCATGAGCTGCTCGGCGGCCGCCCGGGCTTCTTCTTTTGTCCAGAGCGTGGCGCGGTAGTTCAGGTCATAGCTGGTGACGGCGCCGTTTTTCTTGGCGGCCTTGAGCGCGGCCAGCACTTCTCCCACCGTATGCTCGCCCAGAGCGGTAACGATGCCGGTGGTGTGGAACCAGCGGGTGTCCAGCACCTTCTCCCAGTCCACGTCACCGGGCTTGATATAGCTCAGGGCGCTGTGGCCCCGGTCGTAGATCTGATAGCTGGCCCGGGGGCCGATGCCCACCTCCACGAAGGCCAGACCGTTGCGGACCCGGCCGATCTTATCGAAGGGCTCCACCACCACGTTCGACATGTCCACGCCGTGCATCTGGGCGTGCTTGACGATGTAGGAGCCGGTCCAGTTGTCCACGAGCTTGGTGACATAGGCGGTCTTCATGGTGGGGATCAGCCGCTCCACGGAGAGGTTCGAGATGTTCACGCAGCAGTTGAGCTCCGCCGCGGCAATGCCGAGCTGCAGTTCCTCGGCCTGACCAAGCCGGTCATGGTTCGGGGGCGTGAGGCGAATGTTGGGCTCGCCGAAGCTCATAAAATCGTATTTAGGCATGATTTAATCCTCCGACAGCGTATAATACGCCACTTCGTTGATCTCCCGGTTGGCCGAAAGGATCCGGGTCTTGCCGTCCAGCCGGAAGCTGATGGCGTTGGCAGGCCCCACATCGTGATCCAAGGTCTCCACTGTGTAGCCGCCGTTTTCACAGCGAACAGCCAACAGATCCCGGTCGCCCTTGCGGTGGCCGATCACGGCGAAGGGCTTGCCGGAAATCTCGGATGCGCAAATGGCGTGGACAAATTCGAGCTTCCTGTCATATTCAAAGATCTGCTCAAAGCATCCATCCTGTTTTTTATAGACCTTCAGGGTGTCGCCATGGAAGGGGGAGAGCGTCAGCAGCTCCTTCTCTCCGTCGCCGTCGAAGTCCAGCAGCAGCGCGTCGCTGGTGGGCTCGTCCAATAGCTTTTCCGCCTCCCAACTGTCACTGGGGGCGGCAGGAGGGATAAAGCGGAAAACGCCCTCATTGCTGGTGACAACGGCCGTGCCCTCATCCCGGGAGTAGCCGTGATTTTTCAGCAGACCTTCGCGGATGACCTCCATTGGCAGACGGTAGTCCTCCGGCAGATCTTTGAGATTGTCCGGCAGCGCGCAGGCAAGCACCTTCCCGGGGAAGCGCCAGTCGTCCTTGTACTCATAGTCGCTCTTGATCGTACAGGCGATGAGATAGTTCACGCCGTTTCGCGTCAGGACATCAAAGCGGTGCACACCCGGCAGCTCCAGAAGGGTTTTGACCTTCCACTCCTTATCCTCATGCCAACATAGTACGATGCTTGCTTCCTTGCAGTTGTTGGGGGAATACATCCGGTGGGTCGCCAGGAAGGCGCCATCCACGCCGGGGACCTGCACGGCGGTCATCGTGCCGCCGGGTCCCTTCCAGACCTCGTCTACCAGATTGCCGTACTCGTCGAAGAGCAGGCAGGAGTATTCTTTTTCCGACGCCACCAGCAAATGCCGCTTTCCGCGGTATTGCAGGGTGGTGACCCAGTAGCAAAGAGTCAGGTCGGCAATTTTCTTCTTTTCGACTTTCATCACAGGCAGCTCCTGTAGGGGATGTTCTGGGGCTGCTCGAAGCAGTCCTCAAAGCCGCGGCGGTGGTGGAAATACAGCTTGTCCTTGTCCTGTGGGTAGGTGTAGTGGCCGCCCACCTGCCAGAAGAAGGGGTGGAATTTGTATTCGTTGCGGTCCTTCTTGAAGTCCCAGAGAAGGCGAATCTCCTCGCAGTCCGGGGCAAAGTTGGTCCACACGTCCCAGTGGATGGGGACGACCACCTTGCATCTGAGAGCCTCGGCCATGCGCAGAATATCTACGGAGGTCATCTTGTCCTGCATGCCTACGGGGTTTTCACCGAAGGAGCCAAAGGCCACATCCACATCGTAATCCTTGCCGTGCTTGGCAAAGTAGATGGAATAGTGGCTGTCGCCGGAGTGGTAGATGTTGCCGCCCGGAGTTTTGAGCAGGTAGTTAACGGCCTTGTCGTCCATGTCGGTGGGGCACTTGCCGGTGAGTTCTTCCCGATCAGGGCCCTGAGAATCTGTCGTGACGATGCAGGTGCGGTCGAAGCTGTCCAGCGCCACGATCTCAATGTCGCCGATCCGGATCACGTCCCCGGGCCTGACCACGCGGCAGCGCTCCGCGGGCACGCCCCACTTCATCCAGGTCTCCACGCTCTTGAGGGGGCCGATGAAGGGAACGGGAACCTCTTTGCCATTCTCAATGGTGGTCATCCCGCTCTGGATCACGTGGGCCGCCCACTCGGCGGACATATGGTCCTGATGATAGTGGGTGGCCAGCACCGCGTCTACATGCTTGAAGGCGAAGGGGTCGCAGACGAAGGGGATGTTGCGCAGGTTCGGCTGCATGAGCCGGCCGCCGCACATATTGGCCATTTGGTGGCCCACCTTCATCTTGTTGTCGCCGTGGGTGCGCTTGCCGTTGCCGTTCCAGAAGTCGATGGTGATGTTGGTGTTGCCCGGGGTCTTCATCCAGATGCCGGTGCAGCCAAGCCACCACATGGAAACATTCCCTTCAGGAACAACGGTGTTTTCTATATCCTCATTGAGCCAGGTACCCCACTCGGGGAAGGTGCTCATGATCCAGCTCTCGCGGGTCATCTCAGAAATCTTGCTCATGGTTTTCCTCCGTACCCTTTATTTGCAAGGATACAATAGCACCCAGGGCAGAGCCGCTTCAATACTGCTTTTCGGGAGAGTCGCCCGGTTCATTCTCATTTTGGAAATAAAAAAAGAACCTGGAAGAAACCGCCCTTGATGCATTCGGCCAGGTTTGCTAAAAGTAATAGCAGATAACCCGCACACGATAATTTGGAGGGATGGAGTATGGCGGAAAACAAAAAGGAGCTGGGCTTCGGCGGCCCGGACGGCCCCAAGCGTGCCGACGGCGGCAGCTTTAAATTTACCCCCTACGCGCTGGTTTCGGAGAAAAACGATTCCAACCGCATTACGCGCGACTATCTGGACTCCTTTGTCCTGGAGTACCGTTTTATCGACTCCCAGGTACCCAGCACCGAAATGACGCTCTTCGGCGAGACCTTCTCCACTCCGATTATGGTGGGCGGTATGTCCGCGGTGGTGCCACACCTGCATCCGAACGGCATGAGCGAGATGGCGCTGGGCGCCTTGGCGGTCAACACACCGGTTTTTACCGGCTATCTCAGCAAAGCGGAGTTTGCCAAGGTGTGCGCTACCGGCGCAAAGGCTGTGCGGATCATCAAGCCCCAGCGGGATAACGACGCCGTCCTTGCGGACATCCGGCACGATGAGGAGCACGGCGCTTTCGCCTTTGCTCTGGATGTGGATCATTGCTTTGCCCCGGACGGCGGCTACTTCCCCGGCAACCCCGATTACGGCGAGCTGGGCCCCAAAAGTCTGGAAGAGCTGCGCATGTTCTGCCGGGCCACCAGGCTTCCCTGCATTGTCAAGGGCGTGCTGAGCGTACAGGATGCGATCAAGTGCGTGGAAGCGGGTGCCGCAGGCATCCTCATCTCCCACCACAAGGGCGAGCTGCCTGACGCGGTGCCGCCGCTCTACGCGCTGCCGAAGATCCGCGAGGCGGTGGGCAATCGCATCAAGCTCTTCGTGGACTGCGGCCTCACCAGCGGAATGGACGTGTACAAGGTGCTTGCCAGGGGCGCGGACGCGGTCTGCGTCGCCCGTGCGCTGGTTCCCGGCTTCAAGGATCAGGGCCGCGAGGGCGTGGCCGCAAAGCTGACCCAGCTGAATCTGGAACTGCGCGGCGCCATGGCCCGCACCGGCTCCCGGGATATACTGCATATCGACCCCACAACGGTCATCAAAAAAGATTGGTAAAGGAGAAAAACTATGAATATTGGCGTAATCGGGGCAGGCACCATTGCTTCCTGGATGTCGGATTTTCTGGAGCAGATCCAGGATCAGGGCATCGTCCGCTACGGCGTTGCCACCGGAAACCCGGAGAAATGCAAAAAGTTCGCGGAAGAAAACGGCTGGCAGCATGTGTACAGCAGCATCGACGAAATGCTCGCCGACCCTGCTGTCGATCTGGTGTACATCGCCGTACCCAACAACGCCCACTATGACATGTGCATGAAGGCGCTGAACTTCGGCAAAAACGTGGTGGTGGAAAAGCCCTTTGCCGTCAACGCTGCCCAGGCGGAGGCCATGCTCTCAAAGGCTAAGGAAAAGGATGTGTTCATTTCCGAGGCACTCTGGCCCTCCTTCCTGCCCTCCTGCGAGATGATTAACGAAGTGATCGCATCCGGCGAGATCGGCACGGTCACCGGCGGCAAGATGGTCTCGCTGGCAGACGTGATGTTCCTCGACCGGGTCAAAAAGCTGGAGACCGGCGGCGGTGCGCTGATGGATATGGGCCCCTATATGGTCGGCCGCGTCTGTGACCATTTCGGCACGGACATCGTGAAGGTCACCGGCCGCTTTGAGCTGCTGGACAGCGGCGTGGACGCCAAGGACTGGTACACGATTGAATTTGCCAACGGCGTCAAGGTGGACTGCATCAGCACCATCAACACCCCCCGCGAGGAGTATCAGGAGTACGGCGAAATCTACGGGACCGAGGGCAGCATTTGGTTTGACGCCATGTCCAATCCCCACGATATCCGGGTGCTGGACAAGAATGGCAAGCTGAAGCGTCAGCTCGAGATCCCGCCCCAGTTCCGTGGGAAAAAGGTCCCCTTCACTGCGGGCTATGAGTATGAGTGGCTGGCCTTCCGGAAGGCCCTGGCCGAGGGTGAAAAAGAGTGCAGCGAGGCCTCCCATGCCCTGACGCTGGCGGTTGCCGAAACGCTCACCGAGCTGCGGAAACAGGCCGGCGTAATCTTCCCCTTTGAATAAGCTTTTTCATTTTGTTCCTCTCCATAAAGAGTCCCCCACCTGCTGCAGCAGGTGGGGGACTCAGACTGTAGACAAACCCATGCGGCAAGGTACCGACACGCATGGGGGGGATTGTGAAGGGGGGATGGGAGTCCCCCTTTCACGTTCAATCTACGCAAGAATGGGAACTTTTTTCGGAAGTTCCCATTCTTGCTCTCAAGCTGTCGACACTTTGTCGACAGCTTGAGTCCCCCACCTGCCGCAGCAGGTGGGGGACTGATTTATTTGTGCTCTCGTTACAGCATATACAGATCACTGCCGGTGACGCGCAGGTGATTCTGGTACTCGTTGGTGCCGTAAAGTGCATCCCGATAGTTCATCAGGATGATTCCCTGATCCCGGATCCACTGCCTGAGCTCCCCGGAGCAGAGCGCGTGAACATCCTCTGCGCGGCAGAGTGTGAAATGCCGGGCGCGAGGCCGGCCCATCCATTCTCCCAGACGGTAGACAAAATAGTCCACATAGCCCGGGTGCCAGGACTGCTCCACAACGGTCTCATCATCGTAGCGCAGCAGCTTCCCCTGATCCTCGGTGTAATACCGGATGGGGTCATAATTGGCTTCCCAGTCAGCCACAGAATCGCTGTTGAGCGCCCGATAGGCCACAGAGGCGTCCGCGATGACGATCTTCCGATCTGCCCATTGGGGGTCGGGCAGCTCTTCTCCCAGGGGCTTCTTGTAATACTGCGCCCACTCCTCGCCCCGCTTCTTCGCGGCTTCAATTTCTGCCCAGACCTTCGGATCCTGCGGCTCCCGACGGGCGATGTTCAGCGCAATGGCGTATTTGTCGCAGACCTGCCGGAAGGCCCGCCAATAGGGGGTGGCTGTGCTGCGGACCGCGCCGCCGGTGGAGGGAGCCCGGCCCAGGATACGGACGCAGCGGTCGATCTGTGCGCGCAGCTCCTGCAAGATCTCCTCAAACACCACATCCTCCGCCTGCTTCAGATCCGGGCGAAAGCGACCGCGGAAGGGCCCCTCATGCAAGATCAAAGAGGGGACATCAGCGCTGTCACTCACCGGGAAGCCCCACATATGGGTGTGCCAGCCCACGGAGATCCAGGGCATTTCTTTGAGCCGGGCGAGGGCGTTTGCGCTGTTGGGGCAGTCCAGCATCACATCGGCAGCGGTGACGACGCCCTTTTCAATCGCCTCAAAAGCCCCCAGATCGTTTGCTGCCGAAAAGCCAACATCGTCGGCTCGGATGATCATTTTTTTCATGAAATACGCCTCCCGGAAGTTATCTTGTTCATCTGCTTTCATCTTACATAGCTCTTACGCCGAAATCAATCGCCGTTTTGTTCGCCTTCATTTCCAAACGGGAAATATAGACCGCTCCTTCACCAAACTGGCGTTTGACCGTTTGCAATAGCTTATGTACAATGAAACCATGAAAAACAGGAGGTACTGCCATGGAGTACATCAACAGCTTCAGTCACAGGGAAATCGGCGTGCGCAACTATCTGGTCACGGAGCACTACGGGACAGGACACCGCTGCAATATCGGTGTTATTCTGGGCATGGAGCGAATTCTGGTCGTGGACAGCGGCCTCGGCATGGGCGGCGATCTGCGGAAATATATCGAGACCTTTGCCGGCACTACGATGCCGATCTTCACCATGAGCACCCACGGTGCCGCCGACTGCGTGGGCGGCGTCAAGCTCTTCGATGAGGCCTATCTCCATCATGCCGACTGGGGCATGGCCGACTCCTTTGATCTGGAAAAACGCATCGCACTGCTGGACCAATACGCGGGAGCGGATGAGAATCTGAAGGCATTCGGCCGGCTTCTGGCCGCCGACAACAGCAACCCGGAGCTGAAGGATATGCGCCAGGGAGACCATCTGCATCTTGGCGGCGTCCATGTGGAGGTGTTTGAGATCCCCGGCGTCACAGCGGGCAGCTGTGTCATCCGTATCACCCGCGAGGGCGTGGCCCGTACCTCCTTTGTGGGCGACGCGCTGAATGACGACTATGTCTGCAAGCTGCAAGGCGAAGCGCGCCAGACTTATGTGGAGAAGCTACGGGAGCTGGCGGAGATCATGACCGAGGACGAGCCCATGTTCGGCACCCATCAGGATGAGCCGATGGTGCGAGCGGACATTCTGGCTCTGGCGGAGCGCCTCAAGGCGGAATAAGGAGGAAACGAAATGTCACTGAGAATCGAAAACAAGGTTCTGGTCGAATATATCCCCGAAGAGGGCGTCACCGACATCGTCATCCCTGACGGCGTAACCGCCATCGGCCCCCGGGTCTTCTTCCGGCACGACGAGGTCACCAGCGTCCATATTCCCGACTCCGTCACCAGCATCGGCGACATGGCCTTCATGATGATGCGCGGGATCAAGGCACTGAACATTCCCGCCACCGTGACCCATATCGGCCGGGAGGCCTTCGCCATGTGCCCCATCCCGTCCTACGAGATTCCCCGCGGCGTCACCGAGATCGCCTACGGCGCCTTTGACGGCACCATGGAGGTCAAGGAGATCGTCATTCCCGGCTGGGTCAAGAACATCGGAGAAAAGGCCTTCTCTGCTTGCCGCGGAGCCAAGACCATCCGCATCGAAGAGGGCGTGGAAAAGATCTGCCGGCGCGCCTTCAACGGCATGCCCATGCTGGAGGAATTGAATATCCCCGCCTCGGTCAAGGAGATCGAGGAATACGCCTTTGACGGCAGTTCTGCGCCCAAGACAGCATCCATATCCGGCAGCGTAAAAACGCTTTGGAAGGAATGCTTCTGCGGCTGTCAGGGCATCCAGGAGGTCACCCTGGGCGATGGGATGGAGGAGATCGGCGTGCGTTCCTTCGCTTACGCCTCCCATCTGCGCCGGGTGGAGCTTCCCCAAACCCTGAAGGTCATCGGCTCCCGGGCCTTCTCCGGCTGTGAAAGTCTGTCGGAGATCGTTCTTCCCGAAGGTCTTGAGGAGATCGAAGACGCGGCGTTCTACGCCTGCAAGGGCTTAAAGAAGCTGGTGCTGCCCAAGAGCCTCAAAAAAATGGGAAAGGATGCCTTCTACGGCTGCAGCGGCCTGGAAGAGGTCGTCATCCCCAAAGGGATCACCGTGATCCCCCAGAGCGCCTTTGAGGGCTGCACCGCCCTGCGCAGCATTTCCGTTCCCAATACGCTGACGGAAGTGGGTATTCTGGCCTTCAAGGGCTGCCCGGTCAAGCCTGCGCTTTCCGAGAGCGTCAAGGTGGGCGAATTTGCGCTGGACTGATTCTCCGGGGCATAAGAAAACTCCGTTCGGCTTACAGCCGAACGGAGTTTTCTTATGCTTTCCACTCCTGAAAGTCTCTGCTCTTCAGACCGAACTTGCTGAGGAGCTTGCCGATGATCTGCGCCTCCATGTCCTCCAGCGTCCTCGGGTGGTGGTAATAGCCCAGCACCGGAGGAATGACAAACACGCCGGGGAGAGCGGACAGACAGGCCATGTTGTCCAGGTGGGTTTTGCTCAGGGGAGCCTCCCGGGGAACCAGTACCAGCCGCCGCTGTTCCTTGATGCACACATCGGCGGCGCGCAGCAGAAGATTGTCTGCATAACCGTGGGCGATCCCGGCCAGGGTCTTCATGCTGCAGGGCAGAACGATCATCCCCAATGTCTCGAAGCTGCCGCTGGCGATGGCGGCGCCGATGTCGCGGTTATCGTAGACTACATCCGCCAGCGCCTTGAACTCCTCCGGGGACATGCCGCACTCCTCTTTGATGGTCAGTTCCCCGCCATAGCTGACGACCAGATGGGTCTCTGCCTCGGGGAAACGCTTGAGCTCTCTCAGCAGCCGCAGAGCAAGCGGTGCACCCGATGCGCCGCTGACGCCCACAACGATCCGCTTCACAGCAGCACCTCCGCCCATTTTTCTTTGTCTGGCTCCATGAAGGGCGCGCGGACAAAGTGCTCCTTCAGCGGGAAAGGCACGGTACAGTCAAAGATGGTTTTAGTGCTGATACCCACATCCAGGATCGACGGCGTGTAGTTGGGATTACTGCTGGGATCCAGCGGGTGGCAGCGCACGCCGGGGATCGTGATGATGTCCCGGTCGCCCTGGAAACGGGTGTTCATGGCCCACAGGACGTCATTGGTATCAAAGATGTCCACGTCCTCGTCCACCAGGATCACGTGTTTCAGTTCCGGGAACGCGGAGAAGGCCAGGAGCGCGGCCTGCCGCTGCTTTCCTTCGTCGGTGTGGACGGTCTTTTTGCACTGCAGGATCGCCATATACTTTCCGCCGCCGCTGCGGTGGGCGTAGCAGTTGAGTACTTTCCCGGGCAGGGCCTTGTCGATCAGGTTCAGGATGCTGGCCTCGGTGGGGATGCCTGCCATGTTCACGTGCTCCTCGCTGGGGCCGATGCAGGTCTGCATGATGGGGTTGCGTCTGTGAGTCACAGCTTTGACCTTTAAGAGCCAGCACTCATGGCTGGCCGGGCCGTTGTAGCCGGGAAACTCCGGCATAGCAAAGCCGGTATGGCTGTTCTGATCCTCCACCACATGGTTGCTGCCGGGCAGGATCTCACCCTCGATGACATACTCCGCGTTGGCGATGGCGTTTTCCTTCACGCTGATGCAGGGCACCAGCTCCACCGGGTGCTGCCGCAGAGCGCCCGCGATGGAGAGCTCGTTGAAGCCCAGGGGCGTCGTGGGCGGCTCAAAGCAGCTGGTCACGGAAATGGCCGGGTCCACGCCGATGGAGACAGAGATGGGCAGGGGCTGACCGAGCTCGGTCGCCCGCTCGGCCATGGCGCCGATGTGGCGGCTGCCGGGCTGCAGGAAAATTGACAGCTCGTCCTTTCCCTGGATGCACATGCGGTGGATGGTCACATCGCTCAGCCCCGTGTCCGGGTGGGTGGCGTAGCACATGCCGAGGGTGATGTATGGCCCGGCGTCCACCGGGGTGTTAGTCGGCGCAGGTACCAACCTGAACAGGTCAAAGTCCGGGTCTGTTGCCAGATGCACCACCTCCTGGCAGGGGGCGGGCCCATCCACGACCACCGGCTGGATGGGATTGTTGGCGCAGCTTCTCACCAGATGGGCTAGCTCCTCCTTTTTGCATCCGAAGAGCTTTGCCACGCGCTCGCGACTAGCCATCATTCCGATGACGACCGAAGCGCCTGGATGGCCTTTGATATTGTGAAATACCATGGCCGGGCCGTCGATCCGGGTTGGGCGCTTGACCGTGCCGCCCGCACCGACGTAGCGGTAGACGCCGGAGAGTTCGGCGGCGGGATCAACTTCAATCTCTGTTTCGATCAGCTGGCCGGGGATCGCTTTCAACAGCGTCAGTGCACTTCTTAAATCATACACTTCGTTCATCAATAATGCCTCCCGATTGTTCTGCGTCCATCGTAGCATCAGATCGTCGGAAAAACAATTCCGATTGCGAAGAGATCGTTTCTTCATGGGAAACGATCCCTGAAAAAGAAAGAATGAGGCCATGCGGCCTCATTCTATGCTTTCCAATACACGGCTGAGCAGACGCTCACAGCCCTCCTCCACCGCGCGAAGCTGCTCGACGGTCAGTGCGTCGATATGGATGCCGCAGGAACAGACGGCGGTGCAGCGCTTTTCCTTCGCCACGGCTTCGGCAAAGCGGCGGGCAACAGCCTCGTCCTTATGCCCCAGGGCGTTCAGAACAGACGAGGTTGCGCTGACGCCGTTTCCACTCAGGCTGGGTCGGGCGATGGCCATGACCGTGCTGCCCACATGGGGCGCGGCGCCGCCCCATACCGCAAGGGTGAAGTCCCTGCCCATGGGGATCCACTCGCAGCAGAGCGGAGAACCGTCAAACAAGGTCTCCCGGATCACGCGCGAACCAACCCCTTTACATATTTTACAAAGGCTTTCGCGCCGGGGGAAAGTGTGGTATCCTTGCGATAGACGAGGGAAATGTTATATTCGATCCGGGGCTCCAGATCGACTACGACAATATCGTCCTGTGTTACCGACAGGGTCACGTTCTTGTTCAGAAGCGCGACGCCCAGACCCTGAGCCACCAGCCGCGCCACCTCATTGCCGGGCCTGGCTGTCAGCACCACCCGGGGCGTGAAGCCGGCCTGGGCGCAGAGGTCTCTTGTGGGGCTGACATTGTTGCCCCCCTGGGAGGAGATCGCTACAAAGTTTTCATGCTTGAGCTCCTCCAGACGGATGTGTTCTTTTTTCGCCAGCGGGTGATCGGGATAGAGCACTACGCCGAGATTGTCGGTAGTGTAAGGGATGGAAACATATTTCCCCTCCGGATCCTCCAAATTCCGCACGAAAGCCAGGTCACAGCCCAGATCATACAGCAGATGATCTACCTCGCCGCCCTCAATGGTTCGCAGAAGATAGTTGTTGTTCTCTTTGCGAAAGCTGGTGACCAGGTCGGTGATGCGGTACTGGGTGCCGATCAGGACGATGTTGGAGGTTTCGGAGCGCCGGAACTCCACCTCTTTCATAAACAGGTCAAAAGACTCGATGGTCTGCGTGGCGTAGGGCAGGAACATCTGCCCGTATTCGCTGATAGCAATACGCTTGCCGATTCGATTGAAGAGCGGGGCGCCGATCTCGGTCTCCAGGGCCTTGATGTGCTTAAACAGGGCAGATTGACTCAGAAACAGCTTATCCGCCGCCTGGCCGTAGTTGCAGACGTCCGCCAGCACCAAAAATTCCCGGATGTGCTCAAGCTCCATAAAAAACACCTCCTGCAGCACAGATCATTCCCGTTCTGGAAACGATTATACCACAGAAGGCGCTTTCCATATATCCGGCTGATTTCACAAAAAACGACGGCCTTTTTTCTGCAAAATGCCCAAATCAAGGGGATTCCTGCAGCTTGGAGCAATAGTCGGAGAATTCCTCCTGTACGGCTCTGGTGACGTCTTTGCTCTCATAATTGAAGACAATCACCTGATCGTCGGTAAATACCACGATGCAGGCGGGGATTTTCGTTTGCACGAAGGCCTGATAGCGTCCCCAGTCCTCGTTTTCCCAGGTGCCGTACAGGCAGCGGGATTTGGTCCCGCCGTTCACGGCAGCGCCATAATCGGGATCCTCCACATAGCGCATCTCCCGCACATCGGAAAAGGCAAAGAAGGCAGTCGTTTTGTTCGGGCCGTAGAGCGTAAAGCCCTCGGACGAGGTGTCCACGCTGACACCGGAGACGATCCCGGTCATATACAAAACGGTGAACACGGTAAAAACCAAAAAAACAAAGAGCACATTTCTCACTTTAGGCGACATGAGCACACCTCCCATTTGTCTTCGCTCATAGAATGACAGGCCCCGCCCGACTTTTCAAGCTTTTTTGTTTTTCGTTGCGTTTCCGTTTTGGAAACAAAGGTTTTTTGGTGCCATCATGGCGATTGATGGTCATAACCTGCCAATGCTATATTGAAATCGCCAGAAAGTAATTGCTTTTTTTCGTTTTTGGCTGACACTTTTGTGCTGATGCACAAGAGACGGCCCGTAAAAGGAGCGGTGAATTTCAAACGAACAATTCTGATGAAAAGAGGCAAGATGCAACATGAAGCGCACACTGAAATGGATCCCCATGCTCCTGGTCATTGCCATGCTGGCCGCGTGCCTCACGGGCTGCGGCTCCTCCAGCAACGGCGGCAGCACGCAGGCCAACGGCGGCACGGCTGTTGCCGGTTATCCCACAGCGGAAGAGATCGGCAAGATCGACGGACTGTATGACTCGCTGACCATCGCCGTTTTCCAGTCGCTGGATCACCTGAAGCCCTGGGGCGGCACCGGCCAGACCAAGGCCTATTTCTACTGGAATATTTACGAGACGCTTTACGATCTGGACGCCAAGAACAAGCTGGTACCCGACCTGGCCTGCGATCAGCCCATCAAAGTGGATGACGTGACCTGGGACATTCCCCTGTACCACACCATCAAGGACTGGAATGGCAACAACATTACCGCCCACGATGTGGTCGCGGCCTATGACCGGGTCATCTCCATCGGCGAGAGCCTGAACTACGACCAGTTCGAGTCCGCGGAGGCGCTGGACGATTACACCGTCCGTATCCACTGGAAGAACAAACCCGCTTTTGCCGAGTATGAAAATCCCCTTTGCCGCACTTTCATTTACTTCAATGACACCTTTGACGATCAGCTGTTTGCCACCAAGCCCATCGGCACCGGCAACTACCGGATCATCTCCTATACCACCGGCTCCAATATTACTCTGTGGGCAGACCCCAACTACTGGGCTCTCGTCACCGATGAGGACGTCTCTGCCCGCTCTGATCTGCACACCGCCACTGTTCAGTCCGTGACCTACGACATCATCTCCGAGGCCAGCTCCGCCGTTTCCGAGCTCAGCAACGGCAACATCGACTACTGCGACTTCATCAAGCAGGCCGAGCAGATCGCCTCCTTTGAAAATGATGCCCGCTACGCTACCACCTCCAACATCACCCCCGACTATTACTTCGTTTCCTGCAACCTTTTCCCGGGCAAGCTGACCACCGACGTGAACCTGCGCAAGGCCATCTATTACGCCCTTGACAACAATGTCATTGCACAGTTTATGGGCGCCAGCTGGGTGGGCTGCAAGTCCATCGGCGACACCGGTTTTATCGACTTTAATCCTGCTTGGGAAAACGAGGAGACCTATGTCAACACCTATGACCCCGATTTGGCCAAGCAGTACCTGGCCCAGTCTTCCTATGATGGCACGCCGCTGGTGCTGAGCTATCAGGTGGGTGAGGAAGTGAACCTGGCGGCCCAGGTCATCCAGAGCCAGCTTGCCAACGTGGGCATCACCTGCACCATCGACCCCATCGACAACTCCCTCTTCAACACCAAGACCACCGATCCCAACAACTTTGATATGATCCTCTTCCGCATGGGCGGCCCCAACCTGATCGGCTCCTACAAGCTGGCCATGAGCGGCGTCAATACGGCGAAGCTCGACGTGGTAACTGCCCAGTACGCGCCGGACTCCGTCTATACCCTGACCTTTATCCAGGATGAGCAGCTCTTCGCGCTCCATGCCAAAGCACAGGAGACGGATGCCGATGAGGACATCAAGGCGCTGATCGACTATGTGATCGAGAACGGCTATGAGACGGCCATTGCCTACTCCGCCACCAACTATGTGTACAATGCGGACATTGCCGAGCTCTATTTCCACGAGACTTATGTGACCCCCCAGTGCTTCACCTTTAAATAAAATACAGGCAACCTGCTTCCGGGTGTCCGACGGGCACCCGGAAGCCCAATACAACCGGAGGTTAATCATCCATGGGAAGATATGTTGGTAAGCGTCTGCTTTACACCATCGTCATTGTGATCGCAGCCGCTTTCGTCGGCTTTACGCTGATGTATCTCTGCCCGGGCGACGCGGCGCAGCTGTCACTGGGCGTTGGCGCGGCGGAGGATGTCCTCGCCGCCAAGCGTGCCGAGCTTGGTACGGACGCACCGTACCTGGTACAGCTCGGGCGTTATCTCTATCAGGTTTTTCTTCGCTTTGATTTCGGCGTCTCTTGGAAATACGGTGGAAGCGTTGGCCGAGAGCTGCTGATCCGTCTGCCCCGTACCCTGATCATGGGTCTGGGCGGCATGATCCTGAATGTGTTTATCGGCACCTGGATGGGCATTTTCGCCGCCACCCACGCGGGCAAGTGGCAGGATTCCCTGACGCTGATCATCGCCATGTTCTTCACCGCAGCCCCCGGCTTCTGGGTGGCTCTGATGCTGATCGTGGTCTTCTGCAACAATCTGGGCTGGCTTCCCTCCCACGGCATAGCAGACGGATGGAAGAGCTATGTGCTGCCCATCATCTGCTCCAGCCTCGGCGGTATCGCCATCAACGCCCGCCAGGCCCGCAGCGCCATGCTGGAGGTCATCCATTCCGACTTCGTGACCACCGCCCGTTCCAAGGGCCAGACCGAGCGGAAAATCACCTACGGCCACATTCTCCCCAACGCCATGATGCCTATCATCACCGGCGTGGGCGGCGGTCTTGCCATGGTGGTTGCCGGCTCCCCGGTTATGGAGCAGGTGTTCTCCATCCCCGGCATCGGCATGTACATGCTTGATGGCGTCAACTCACGCGACATCCCCATCGTCTGCGGCTGCGTGGTGTTCTTCGCGGCCTTTACCAGCCTTGCCATGCTGATCATGGATCTGGCCTATGCCTTCCTGGATCCGCGTATCAAGGCCCAGTATGCCAAAAAGAAGAAGGTGTGAGTATGGCGATCACAAAAGAAGAACTGAAAAAGAAAACCAAGGCCGCCAGAAAAGCCTCCTTTGTGGAATTCTGGCGCAGACTTCTCAAATCTACCAGCTCCAAGATCGGCTTCGTGCTGCTGGTTTTCATCGTGCTGCTCTGCCTGATCGGGCCCTTCCTGACTCCCTACAGCATCACCGATATCGACGCCACGCTCATGAAGGCGCCCCCTTCGCTCGCCCATCCTCTGGGCTGTGACACCATGGGCCGCGACATGCTGGCCCGCATCATGATGGGCGGCCGTTACTCCCTGCTGCTGGGCTTCGCAGGCGCCCTCTTCTCCTCGGTCCTGGGTGTGATTCTGGGCGTGATCGCCGGCTACTTTGGTGGTATCACCGAGGATATCATCATGCGCTTTATGGACATCTGGTCTGCCCTGCCCGGCATGATGCTCTGCATCCTGGTCTCCGCCGCCATGGGTTCCGGCCTCTTCCCGACGATCCTTGCGCTTGCCGTAGGCGGCATTCCCGGCGCCGTGCGTATGGAGCGCGGCCAGGTCCTGGGCGAGCGCACCAAGGAATACATCGAGGCCGCCGAGAGTATCAACTGCTCCAAGGCCACCATCATGTTCAAGCACCTGCTGCCCAACACCATCCAACCCATGATCGTCAACATGACCATGTCCATCGGCGGCGTCATCGGCATGGCCGCGAGCCTGAGCTATATCGGTCTGGGCGTTCAGCCGCCCACGCCGGAATGGGGCGCCATGCTCTCCGAGGGCAAGGCCTACATCCAGACCGCTCCCACCATGCTGCTGGTACCGGGCCTGGCCATCGCACTGGTGATCTTCGCCATCAACCTGCTGGGCGACGGCCTGCGTGACGCGCTGGATCCCAAGATGCGCAACTGACGGAGGAAGAATCATGAGTGAAAAATTCTTAGAGATCAAGGATCTGGAAGTGATCTACACCCAGAACCGCCAGATCGTCCATGCTGTCAACGGCGTATCCCTGTCTCTCGATAGGGGCAAGACGCTGGGGCTCGTGGGTGAGACCGGCGCCGGAAAGACCACCATTGCCAAATCCATCATGCGCATTCTGCCTGACCTGCAGGCCAAGGTGACCAAGGGCGAAATCCTTTTGGACGGTGAGAACATTCTGCAGCTGCCCGAGGACAAAATGCTCGCCATTCGCGGCAAGAAGGCCGCCATGATCTTTCAAGACCCCATGACCGCGCTCAACCCCCTGCAGACCGTGGGTGAGCAGATCCTTGAGGTACTGGAACTGCACAACGAGGAGCATCTGGATCACGCCGCCCTGGTAAAGAAGGCCGGCGAGATGATCGAGATGGTCGGCATTCCCGCTGAGCGCTACGGCGAATATCCCCACCAGTTTTCCGGCGGCATGAAGCAGCGCATCGTCATTGCCATGGCGCTGGCCTGCAGCCCGGAGCTGCTGCTGGCGGACGAGCCCACCACCGCTCTGGACGTGACCATCCAGGCCCAGGTGCTGGATCTGATCCGCGACCTGCGCGACAAGTTCAACACCTCCATGATCCTCATCACCCACGATCTGGGCGTGGTGGCCGAGACCTGCGATACCGTTGCTGTCATCTATGCGGGCCATATCGTGGAATACGCCACCAAGGAAGAGCTGTTCCGCCATCCCACGCACCCCTATACGAAGGGTCTCTTCGGATCCCTGCCCGATATGGCCGGCAATTCCAAGCGGCTCAACCCCATCGCCGGTATGCCGCCCGACCCCACCAATCTGCCGGAGGGCTGCCCCTTCCGCCCCCGCTGCCCTCATGCGACCGAGGCCTGCAAGGGCGAAATGAAGCTGCGGGAAATCCGTCCCGGGCATCTGTGCTACTGCATAAAGGAGGCGTGAACCATGATCGACAAAAACGCTCAGCCCCTGGTTGAGGTAAAACATCTGAAAAAATACTTCAAGGTTCCCGCCGGCATCAACCACGCCGTGGACGACGTGTCCTTCACCATCCACCGGGGTGAGACCATCGGTGTGGTGGGTGAGTCCGGCTGCGGCAAGTCCACCCTGGGACGCGCCATCATCCGTCTGCACGAGGCTACCGACGGGCAGGTGATTTTTGACGGCAAGGACATTACCCACATCAAGGGCAGAGAACTGAAAAAGGCCCGCGAAAAGATGCAGATCGTCTTTCAGGATCCCTATTCCTCCCTGAACCCCCGCTACCGCGTGGAGCAGACCGTCCTGGAGCCGCTGAAAAACTCCGGGCGCTTCCACTCCGATCTGGATATGCGTATGGAAGCCGACCGGCTGATGGAGCTGGTGGGCATTGACGAACGGCTTCGCATGAGTTATCCTCATGAATTGGACGGCGGCCGCCGCCAGCGCGTATGTATCGCCCGCGCCCTGGCGCTCAAGCCTGACTTCATCGTCTGCGACGAGCCGGTTTCCGCCCTGGACGTGTCTATCCAGGCCCAGGTGCTGAACCTGCTGATGGATCTGCAGGAGCAGATGGGCATGGCCTATATGTTCGTCACCCATGATCTTTCCGTTGTGCGCCATATCTCTGACGCCATTTGCGTCATGTATCTGGGCCAGATGGTGGAGAAATGCACCACGGAGGAGTTGTTCGCTGCGCCCCTGCACCCCTATACGAAAGCGCTGCTCTCCGCCATTCCCTCGGTGGATCTGGACCACCCCATGCAGCGCATCCGCCTGAAGGGCGAGATCACCTCTCCCATCAATCCCAAGCCCGGTTGCCGCTTCGCCGCCCGCTGCCCTTATGCAACGGAGGCCTGCCAGCAGCCCCAGAAGTTGGAGGAAGTTGCCCCCGGCCACTTCGTCCAGTGCTGCCGCGTAAAGGAAATCAACTGATCTTGAAACGGAAAACAAGCCGGAAGGGATACTTCCTTCCGGCTTGCGGTTTATGGAACATGGAAAACGAAACCAGACGCATCAAGCGCATTCTGCGTGAGCAGGAACGCCGCCACAAAGTAGAGAAAAACAGCGCCGAGCCCTGGCACAGCCGCGCCTACCACCGGGAATTTGAGGGCTACGCCGAGCGCGAGGTGCAAACCGAAAATGGACGCACGAAGATCGAGCGGATCTATGTGGGAAACTATTATGAGCTGGACGCGACGGATCAGCGGCGAAGGCTGCTGAAGTGGACGCATGTCGTGTTTGCTCTCGGTGCGTCGGTCTTCTTCCTGATGGGTGCTACCGCCAGAGTAGCCGCCAATTACTCTCGCCTGACCGCTCTCTTCCAGGCCATCGAGACTCTCGCTCTGGCTTGGCTGTTGATCGTGGGCGTTCGGAATCTGTTGACGCCGGTGCGGATGCGGATCCGCCAGTATAAAGACAGCTCCCGTGCCGTTTTGCTTTGGACGCGCATTGCTGCCGTCTGCGCCGGGGTCTGCTGCCTGCTGACGCTCGTCCTTACGCTGATCCACGCGCGGGAGGGACTTGGCGCGGGGCTGCTTTGCGCGCTGTACCACGCGCTGGTGGCAGCGCTTGTGCTGCTCAGTTACTATATTGAAGCGCAGCAGAACTATCGCGTCATCCCAAGCGGGGTGGAAATCACGGAGGACATGACGGTATTATGATCAAATATGTATATATCAGCGGCTGGAAGGAGCACGGCGGTGCGCCCGGTCTGGGCCTGCATATGCTGGACACTGACACCGGCGAACTCCGCTTTCTCAAGATGATCAACGACAGCGACTCCCTCAACGCTACAGCTGTGGATGTGGAGCGGAATCTGCTGTTTGTTGACAATGAAACGGCAGTGCTGCCTGGAGAGTTTACCGGCGGCGGCGGGAGGATCTTCTGCTACCGGATCGACCGGGAAACCGGGGAGCTGACGCCTCTCAATGAGGTGCCAACCTTCTGTCCCAATCCGGCATGGCCTCAGTTGGACCCTACCGGGAATTACCTGATCGTGGCCAACCACTCCGGCTTCGGAACCGCCACAAAAATCGTTGAGCAGCCCGAGGGGGGCTACGGCTATGAGCTGGTCTATGACGATGCCGCCGTGGAGCTGTTTCGCCGGAACGCGGGCGGAACGCCGGGCGAGCTGATCCACGTCGTCAAGCACGACAAGCGGGTGCCCGGGCGGGCGCTTCACTCTCACCCCCACTGCTTCGTCCCCGCGCCGGGAAAGAACTTCTATGTGGTCACCGACAAGGGCGAGGGTGCGGTGTATCTCTACCGCATCAACTATGAGACGGAACGGCTGGAGCAGATTGGCGAACCCTATGCGCTGCCCGGCAGCAGCGCGCCGCGTTACTGCGTGTTTCATCCCACGCTGCCGTACTTCTATGTCAACCAGGAGCGGAATATGGCGGTCTGCTGCTTCCGCTATGAGGAAGGCGGACAGATCGAACTGCTGGGCAGTACCGGCACTCTCCCGGAAGGCTTTGCGCAGCCAGAAGGCGTACTCTTCGAGCAGCAGGGCTTTTTGATGCACCCGAACGGGAAGACAGTCTACAGCATCCTGAACGGACCCAACGCCGTTGCGGTGCTGGATGTGGACGAAAAGAGCGGCCTGCTGCATCTGCGCCATACGGTACCGGTGGACGGCGTCTGGCCGCGGGGCGTCGCGCTGACGAAGGACGGAAAGTGGCTTCTGGTCAGCTGTCTGCAGAGCGGCGACGTACTGAGCTACCGGGTCGAGGTGGACGGCGATCTGACGCCCACCGGCTGCCGAAGCGTGCAAAAGGGCGGCTCTTATGTGACGATATTGGAATGAAGGAAACGGACAGGATCGAGCGTGATCCTGTCCGTTTTTCTGTCAATTGACCCCGGTGGCTACCACGGGTGTGTAGATGCTCTCGCCCGTTTCGGGGTTTTTACTCCAATGCTTGAAATACTCCCAGGTCAGCGGCGCGTGGCAGCCGGTGACCACATGGGGCACGTCCTGCCCCACGATGAAGCGAACGACCGGTTCACCGTGCTTGCCGAGAAAGTCTCCGAAATACCAGTCCCGCTCCTCGAAGTGCTGCGTCCATGTCCGGTCAAAGTTCAGACCGACTGCCTGCTTTGCCTGTTCTCCGCTCTGATGCAGCGCCTGGGATTCGGCAAAGCTCAGGGGCTTGTAATCCTTCACTTTCGCAATCTCGGATGCCCAGATGTTGAAGTTTTCCACGCACTCTGCGTCCGGGTAGGGATACTGGTCTCCCAGATCAGCGGTGCCGCCGATGAACAAGATCGGCACCCGGGTATTCTGACATTTGGCGTAGGCCTCCGGCGTCACCCGGCAAAGACTGTTGAACATGGCATTGCTGCCGGGGCAGGGGCTGACCGCAGCCACCATCTCCGGCCACTGGGTGGCGATGGATTCGGCGCCGTCGCTTCCGCCGGAAAAGCCGCCCACATAGACGCGGAACCAATCTACGGGATAGCCCTTTGCCTTGAGCGCGTCGGTGATCTTCTTAAAGTCCTCCACCGCGTCCTCGTTGGAAAAGCCGCCGTTATGGGCGTAGACGATGATCATGGGATCCTTCTCGATCAGAAGGGAGAAGCCGCTGCACTCGGCCTGGAAGGGATCCTGCATGCCGCCGTGGCAGTAATATAGAAGAGGGTAGCTCTTCCCCGGCTCCATGACCAAGGGGCTGTGGACGCTGTATCGGTGCAGTCCGCCGTCTGCTTCCCGGTCAAACATTTCCTTGCGGACGCCCCGCGCCTCCCAGAAGGCGAGGACTGCCGGATCCATCTCATCCTGGTATTTGTAAAACAGAGCATAGCGCAGCGCCTCCGAGGAACGGAGGGATTCGCTCTTTTCCCAGCTTTCAGCGTCAAAGCCCTCCACGTAGGGCTCGTGCCAGCCGGGGCTGCCGGGCCTGGGCACGTTGGGATCAAAGCCGCCGATGGGGACGGGCGGTGGACGGTGACCTTTTTTCATCTTGAACACAGGAACATCCCTTCCTTTCTTTGACACTATCATAGCGCAAAGCGTGTCTTACAACAATTCCTTGTCCGAAAACGAAGTCCCCGGCGGCGTTTCATTTCCAAAACGGAAACAGAGCGTCACCCGTGGAAGAAACGGCGATTGTACGAAAAAAATCCCTCCACTATAATACAATCACAGGATCGAAACAGACCGATCCGTTCGAAAAAATGAAAAAGGAGAACAAACATGAAAAAGGTTCTTGCAATGATTCTGGCTCTGGTCATGGTATTCGCCCTGGCCGCTTGCGGCCAGGCCACCGCGCCCGCCGCTACCGAGGCCCCTGCGGAAGCTCCTGCCGAGCAGCCTGCCGAGGCTCCTGTTGAGGCTCCTGTTGAGGAAAGCGTTGATGTCACCGGCACCTATACCTTCGTTGAGATCTCCGACATGGGCGCCAGCCTCTGGACGCTGACCCTGAACGCCGACGGCACCTACACCGTTGAGCAGGACAACCCCTTTGGGGACAAGACCGTTGGCGAGAGCACCTACACCGCTGAGGGCAACATCGTCTCCTGCGACGGCATCGACGCCTCTGCTTTCCACGGCCTGACCGAGGAAGACAAGTTTGCCGACCGCCTGATGGGCGAGTTTGTCGGCAGCGACAATGACATCGAGTGGGAAGTCAATCCCGCTGACGGTACTGCCGTTCCCACCGGTTACACCGGCGTTGTCGGCACGATGGACGATCTGGGCGCTGCTCCCATGGGCGGCGAGGGCGGCATGCCCGAAGGCCTGGATTTCGCGGTTGCCGGTACCTATACCTTTGAGGAAGCCAACGATATGGGTACTTCCTACTGGACCCTGGAGCTGCACCCCGACATGACCTACAAGATTGAGCAGGACAATCCCTTCGGCGACAAGACCGTCGGTGAGGGCACCTACACCTACGAGGACAACGTGGTCAACTGCGACGGCATCGAGGCCTCCGCTTTCCACGGCGCTGAAGAGGGCGACAACTTTGCCGACCGCCTGATGGGCGAGTTTGTGGGCGAAGATAACTCCACTTCCTGGATCATCGACAAGGAAGCCGGCACCATGGAGCCCAACGTCTGATTTCGATTTGAACGATGAAAGAAAGCGCCCGGAGTACCGGGCGCTTTCCCTATGAAGGAGTGTTTTCCATGCGCAAGTACGCACTGGGGCTTTATGAAAAAGCCATGCCGGATATTCCATGGCCTGAAAAGCTTCAGGCAGCTAAGGCGGCTGGCTATGATTATCTGGAAATGAGCATCGACGCCACAGAGGAGAAGATCGCCCGCCTGGACTGGAGCCGGGCCGAACAGATCCGTCTGCTGCGTTGGGCAGACGAGGTACAGCTACCCATACGCTCCCTGTGCGTCAGTGCCTTGACTAAATATGCCCTGGGGGATCCCAACCCGGAGCTGCGCACACGGGGGATGCGGATTGCGGAAAAGTCGCTTGCCCTCGCGGATGCCCTGGGGGCCAGGATCGTGATGCTGCCAGGCTATGATATTTACTACGGGGAATCCACTGAAGAGACCAAGCGGCTGTATCTGGAGGCGATGGAGCGTCTCGCAGAGCTTGCGGCCCGAAGCGGCGTGATGCTCGGCTTTGAAACCATGGAAAACGAGTTTATGAACACCGTCGGGAAGGCCATGAAGTACGTGTCGCTTCTGGACAGCCCCTATGTGAAGATCTATCCGGATATCGGGAATTTGACCAACGCGGCGCATCTGTACCGGCAGGACGTGCTGGAGGATATGAGTCTGGGCGAGGGACAACTGCTTGCCATGCATCTGAAGGAGACCCGCCCGGGCGTTTTCCGGGAGGTTCCCTTTGGGAGCGGGCACGTCGCCTTTGAAAGCGCGATCCGAATGGCCTGGAGCCTGGGGGTACGTCGGTTCGTGACCGAGTTCTGGTATCGGGAAGGCACAGACTGGCAAGGGGAGCTGCACAAGGCTCACGACCGTTTCGCCTTCATTCTCGACAAAATCGCATAAAGAAACGCGAGAGCGAAAATGCTCTCGCGTTTCTTTATGCGTTCAGCCGCAGGATAACATCAATTAGATTGGAAATCGTGGAAAGCCGCTCATCGGCCTTGCCGTAGGAGCAGGCGTCACCGATGGCGATGGCGGTCATCCCGCCGGCCTTTGCTGCGTCGATCCCCGCATAGGCGTCTTCCACCACGGCACAGTCTGCCGGATCCAGCCCCAGATACTCGGCGCCCTTGAGGAATACCTCCGGATCGGGTTTGGAGCGGGAGATGTTGTTGCCGTCGGAGATGGCGTCAAAAGCGTCCAGCAGACCCACCCGCTCCAGAATAAAGCGGGCGTTTTTGCTGGAGGAGCCCAGGGAAATCCTGATGCCCATGTCCCGCAGGGTTTTCAGCGTATCCCGTACCTCCCGAGTGCAGTCCGCCGGTGTCATGGTGGCAAGCAGCGAGCGATAAATCTCGTTTTTCTGCGTGGCCAGCTCAAGCTTCCGTTCATCGGAGAGCGGCTCGCCGTGATAGCGCTCCAGAATGATCTCCAGGCTGTCCATCCGGCTCACGCCCCGGAGGCGGTTGTTGATCTGCTCGTCAAAGTAAATGCCCATGCCATCGGCCATCTGCTTCCAGGCCTGATAATGGAATTTATCGGTAAAGACCAGGACGCCGTCCAGGTCGAAAATCACACCTTTGATCATGACAAATCCTCCTTAAAGCTTCGTATCCATCAGCCCGCAGAACGCGTCTACCGGGCTTTTTCCCTTGAATTCGCTCTTCCCGAAGACCTTATCCAGCGCAGCGTTGACTGTCAGGCGGCCGGCGGTATAGGCGTTGATATACACCGGGACGCGGGGAATATCCTGCAGCAGGTAGGGGTTGCCGAAGGACAGAAACACGCTGTCCTCCTCATGGGGAAAGCGGGGAATGTCCAGCGCATGCTTGAGACACCAGAAGAGGCGCACGGAGGTCACATTGCTCTCCGCCTCCCGGCAGCAGATATACAGGGTCAACTCCTTGGAATCGGCGTTTTTGGGGCTGTGCAGTTCGTCTGCATAGGGGTCGTACTTTCGTACCTCCAGTCCCTCGGCTGTGAGATAGTCTGTCACCAGCATTTCCAGACTTCCGTCCGGCGTGCTGTCCTTGCCCAGGCAGACGAGCTTGACGCGCTCATAGCGGCCCTTGGCAATGGGGACGAGGCTTCGACGGTTCTTTACCAGCGTGATGGCTTTGTCGGCGCATTCCGCCGCCCAGTTTTCAATGTCCTGCCGGGAACAGACAAAGTCGTCGGAATCCTCCTCCGGGGCGACCCGGCGCAGGGCGACTTTCACTTTCAGGGCCAGGATCCGGGTCACTGCCTCGTCGATCCGCGCCTCGCTGACGAGCCCATTTTTCACACCGGCTTCCAGATAGTCCAGATCGTCATAGATGTTGGGCGTAAACACGATCATATCGCAGCCGGCGGCAATGGTGCCGGGGATTGCCTGCGCCCGTGGCTGTGCCATACAGTAGCCGCCCATAATGCTGGCGTCGGTGGTGATGACACCGTTGAAGCCAAAGCGCTCCCGCAGCACGCCCTGCAGCAGTTCCCGACTCTGAGAGCCGGGCAGCAGCTCCTCGTCCGACAGCGCGGGGTTGAGCTCGCGCTGAACATTGGGCTGCACGATGTGCCCCACCATAATGCTTAGCAGGCCGGCGTCGATCATGTTCTGATACACAACGCCATAGCTGCGGTACCAGTCCTCTGCGGAGAGAGTGTTGTAGGTCGGGTGCAGGTGGTGATCCCGGTAATCCACGCCGTCGCCGGGAAAATGCTTGGCGCAGGCGGCCATCCCGTAGCGCTGCACGGTCTCGGTAAAAAGGCGGGTAGAACGGCGCACCGTCTCCAAATCGCTGCCGTAGCTGCGGATATTGGTGATGGGGTTTAACGGGTTCAGATCCAGATCGGACACCGGGGAAAAGGTCCAGTTGATCCCGGCCTCCAGGCCGTCCTTTACCGTTGCCTTGGCAAATTTCTCCACCATGGAGAGCTCTCCCGTGGCGGCGACCCCCTCCTGAAAGGCAAAGCGCAGGCCGTCCGAAAAGCCTCCGGCAGCGCCCTCCTCCAGATTGGCCGCTTTGAGAAGCGGGACGCGGGAGACGCGATCGAGGCGGCGGTATTTAGCCTTCAGCTCCTCCTTGGTGTGGATAGGGCGAAAGAGCAGCGCGCCGATGTTATATTCGCTCACCAGTCGATCCTGCTCGGCGTCGGAATAATCCTCAGCCATCAGGCAAAAGAGCTGTCCCAGTTTTTGACGGAGCGTGAAGGACTCCCTGGTTCGGTTGACCCAGGCGATTTGCTCCTCGTTCAGATAAAAGGGCTTTGCGGAAAGGTCAAATGACATGATCGCATCTCCTTGTTATTCTGTCAGTAATTTGCGGGTTTTCCACTTGCCGCTGATAAAGTAGGCAAAGCAGATCATTGCCGGGATGGCGCGGGACCAGGCGGTGCCGATAAAGAAGCCGACGGCGCCCATTTTCATGGCATATCCAAACAGGATGCCGAGCCCGATCTTGCATACGATGCCGTCCAGAATGCCCACAGCGAAATTCATGGAGGCGTAGCCGCTGCCGATCACCATGGATTGGAAGGCGGAAACCACCGCCGACCAGATGAAGTGGGCGACCAGGATCTTCAGGTACAGATCCGCCATGGCGAGCACCCCTTCGTCCTGGGTAAATACGCCGAAGGCAAAACGCGGGAAGGCCACGATCAGCGCGGAGATGGCAAGGGCAATGCACAGGCAGGAGCCGAGCGTCACCCAGACGACCCGCCCTGCCCGCTCCTTCTTTCCGGCACCCAGATTCTGGCCGATCATGGCGGCGCTGGCCTGGGCGATGGAGGAAGAGAAGATGTCCAGGAATTTCTGAAGCTTGTTGCCGATGGAGTTGACGGAGGAGATCACCAGACCGAAGGAGTTGACCTGGGCATTGACCCAGAACATACTCAGACGCACCAGGCTGGAACGGATGGCCTGGGGGATGCCCAGGGAGCAGATGATCTTCAGATCGTGACGGTTTGCGCGGAAATAGCTGAGCTTCAGCTCAAAGCCGAACTGCTCCTTATGTCGCAGCAGGAACAGCAGCGCAGCTAAAAAGGAGGCCAGCTGCGCCAGAATCGTGGCGATGGCGGTTCCCGCCGCCTCCCACTGAAAGACCATGACGAACAGCAGATCCAGAACAATATTGGAGACCGCGGCGATCAGGATGAAAGTCATGGGCGCTTTCGATTCGCCCATGCCGCGAAGGATGCCGCACACGGCGTTGTAGCCGAAAATGAAGGGGATGCCGATGGCCGTGATGATCTGGTAGTTTACTGCCTGCGAGAAGGCTTCCTCGGGACAGTGGAGCAGTGTCAGGATCCCGCGCACGAAAACCAGAGAGACGGCGGCAAAGCTCAGAGAGAGAAGCATCATCAGCGTCAGCAGGCTCCCGATAGCGCTCTTGACGCCTTCGGTTTTCTTCGCGCCGATGAGCTGTGCAATATAGATCTGTCCGGCGGTGGAAAAAGCGGTGGCGATGGGCGTGACCATATCGGCCACCTCGCCCCCGGTGGAGACGCCCACGGTGCCGGTGTTGCCCATGTACTGTCCGATGATGATGAGATCCACCACGGAATAAAGCTGCTGGATCAGTGCCGCCAGTACGATGGGGGAGGCGAAGACCAGCAGAGATTTTGCAAGCGGCCCTTCTGTCAGATCCAGGCCGACTTTTCGAGTCGTCACAGACGGTTCACCAGTCTTTCTAAAATGGAAACTTTATAGCCATCAGCCTCTCCGGCAGGAGAACAGCCAACGCTTGAGGGCTTTCATCCGGCTGAACACCACCGGCCAGGTGCAGACATGATTGGTACCGGGATTGTCTTCCACGCCATCCGGCACTACGGAGCTGCCTGTAAACACGGTGAAGCGGACGTTTGCGTCGTCGAGCATGGCCTCCTCCACCAGACCGTCCAGAGCGTCGGCGTCTGCCCGGCCGTCCCAGCGGTAGCGGCTGACCCAGGCGCCCTTCTCCTCCATGGCGTCGCACACGGCGGTCATGCCCGGGTAAGCCTTTACATCATGCTCCGAGACGAAGAACCAGAACTGTTCGGCGGTGCAGCGCTCCGCCATACGCAGGGGATCCCACTGCCCCGCCACCAGCAGGGAAGCGGCAAAGGCGTCCGGGAACTGGATGTTCAGCTCACAGGCGGCCTCGCAGCCCATGGACTGCCCGGCCAGATAGATCCGCTCCTTGTCGATATTCACATGATCGGCCACATAGTCGATCATGCCCTTGAGCATAAAAAGCTCCTTGGAGGCTCGAAAGCTGTCGTTGACCAGCTCCACGCCCCGGGGAAGCTGAGGAGCCAGCACAAAGCAGGGGTTCTCCGCCTGCCAGGCCGGATCGGCGAAGCTCACCGCCCCGCAGCCCTGCGAGAGCGTCAGTTTGGGATCGTCGCCGCAGGGGTGGGCATCGTGGAGAAAAACCACCAGGGGATAGGTCTTGCCCGGCTCCCGCTGAGGCTTAAACAGGCTGTAGCGAAGTCCGCCGAAGCTGTGCTGGCGGAAATCCTCGATGATCGGCTCCTCCGCCTCGGTGCTGGCGGTAAAAACGGTGCTGCCGGGGAGCAGTGCTCCCTCCGCCGTATACACGTCCCCGATCTGCGCCACATACACGCGCAGCGGGCGGCGCTGAACGGGCGGTGCGTCTTGGGGGGGCGGAGCCAGTTTTTCCCCGTCCTTCGGACGCTCGGGTGGGGGGATCACTGCCGCCTCCGCATCCCGGGTGTCCAGCTTCAGAAGAATGGTGTTTCCCTCGGATTTGGCTTCGGTGATCTTCCGGTTTTCTACAATGAATCGGTCGGCCCGGACACTGGCGGGATCCAGCGCACAGGGATATTCGATCCGGACGCCGTCAATCTTCTGTCCGTCCGGATAGTTCCCGGTAAGGCATATGATTTTCTCCATGGTGCTTCTCCTTGCTGTTTTCTGCTGCTATTGTAAAACAAGAGCCCCCAAGATACCATTTCCAATGCGGACACAGGCGGCCAAGCCTTTCCGAAACGTAAATTGATGCTTCCTTCAAAGACCATTACAATAAGGGCATCTCAAGAAAGAAGAGGTATTCTCTTATGCCGAAACCCGAACTGCAAGCGGAAAAAGCCGGCGTCACGGCTCTGGATCTCCGCATTACCGTTGCCGTACTGCTCTGTGTGCTGACATCTACGATCCTCAATGCGCTGAATCTGAAATTCCCCTTTGGGGAAATGCGTCTGGAGATCATCCAGAAGATGACCGCCGCCATCGCCTGCCTGCTCTGCTGCCAGGATAACACCAAAATCAGCTTGAAGGCCGGCGTGAACCGTATGATTATCACGGCAATCGGCGGACTCGTTGGCGTTCTGGTGACACCGATCGACACAGGACTCAATAACCAGTGGCTGATGGTGCTGATGGTGGCGCTTGGCGTTCTGCTGACGCTGTTTCTCTGCAAGGTGGCCAAGGTTCCCTACATCAACGCCCGCATCGGCGGCGTGACCTTTGTGCTGGTCTCCTGCACTTTGGGCGGACATGCCCGGATCTGGTACGCGGTCTTCCGCCTGGTTTCCACGCTCTATGGCGCACTGATGGTGCTGCTGGTGACCTGGGCCTGGGAGCGCTTCCTCGCGAAGAAAGCGGCGTGAGGGAAGAGCGGCGCATGATGAGAAAACAAGTTGCCCTGCTTTTGACCCTTGCCCTCTGCGTCTGCCTGCTGGCCGGTTGCGGAGGCGGTGCCGAGCCTGCTCCGGCAGCGAACCCGGAAGAGAGCGCTGCGACTGTTCCGGCGGAAACGCCCACCGAAACAGGAGAGGCAGCTGATTCCTCGGCCTATGACAACGCTCGGCCGGACGTATCCGGAAACAGCAGCCAGGTGGAAAAGGCTGTACCAGTTCTGGACGGAGGCCTGTTTTCGCTGCATATCGACGACTATTCCGACCAGTGGGCGCTGGTATCTGATGCGGATCTCGGCATGGACTACTATGTGCTGCGGGCGGTACCCTATGTCTCCCGTCCCACCGCCCCGAGCAAGCAGGTCATCAGCCTGTTCGTCCCTGCGGCTTATATGAATGAGGACGGCAGCCTGAATCCGGACGGAGAAGTGAACGGTTATACCGCCGAAACGGCTCCGATCTTCTTCCCCAACAACATCGGCGGCTATATGGAATCGGATCCCGTCAACGTCAAGGCCAACAATATTGCCGGAAAAGCCCTGCAGCAGGGCTGCGTGGTCGCGTCCCCCGGCACCCGGGGCCGCAACAGCACGACTTCGGAGAGCAGTCTGGACGGCCGCGCGCCGGAGGGCATCGTGGATCTGAAAGCGGCTGTGCGTTTCCTGAAGGCCAATGACGCAATTCTGGCCGGAGACTCGGAGAAGATTATCTCCGACGGCACCAGTGCCGGCGGTGCAATGAGTATTCTGCTGGCGGTCAGCGGAGATTTGGATTACTACGAGAGCTACCTGAAGGGGATTGGCGCCGCCGAGGGCAGCGATACGATCTTTGCCGCCTTTGTGTTCTGCCCCATTACCGACCTGGAAAATGCCGATATGGCCTATGAGTGGTATTTTGGTTCTTTGGAGGAGGCATATGGCGGCAAAAGCTCGCCCAAAGGCGCTGTAGATCCCGCAATCTCCACTGCTCTTTCTGCTCAGTATGACGCCTATGTGGCAGATCTCGAGCTGAGCGACGAAGATGGCAGTGCTTTGCTGATTGACGATGGCAGCTATCGGCAGTACCTCGTTGGGCTGATGAACCAGGCACTGAACGAATATCTGCAGGAAAACTGCCCCACGCCTGATGAGGTCGCAGCCTATATCAGCGAGGCGGAAAAGGACGGCCACTGGATCGACTACGACGCGGAAAACAACACAGCCTCTGTCACAAGCCTGGAAGATATGCTTTGCTTTGCCACCAAGCGCATGAAAAACGCCCCAGCCTTTGATTTCATGGATGTGGTCGGGGGCCAATTCTCCGGTGAGAACGACGAGTTCGGCGTGGATGACGGAACCGCATTGCACTTCAGCCCTTCGGTGAAGGAAGCTCTGGAAGCTGCAGGCTATGCCGATCTGGCGGCACTGTTTGCCGAGGATCTGGCTGATCCGGAGCTGCAGGAGCGCGTCTATTACATGAATCCCATGAACTTCCTTGGCAATGCGCTGGGCGGTGACGCGCGGCACTTCTATATCCGTGTCGGTAACGAAGACAGCGACGCTGCGCCGGTGGTCTCCATGAACATTGCCCTGCGTCTGATGAATCTGAACGAGGGAACCGTCAATTATAAGATCGAATGGGAGAAAAGCCATCGCGGGGACTATTCCGAAGATGAGATGTTTGCCTGGCTCCACAGCATCTGCCGTTAAAAGGAGCACTTTTTCGCAGAGAAAACTCTATTCTCTCCAGCTGTTCCAGTTTCGATATAATTCATGGAGAAAAAATAAAAATCGGAATTACTGTGCTGAAGAGAGCACTATGATTCCGGAGTCTATTGACAGATGGATTGGTCATTCTTAACAAACTGAAGTAAGCCAACCTGAAAAGCGCAGTTAAGGGGGCAACTTTTTCAAAGATGAGAAAAGTTGCCCCCTTTAACCGGTGCTGTTTGTGTCACAGGCAAAACGGCAGAGGGCAGAGCTAGGTGTATTCCCGGCTCTGCCCTGTGCTTGTCATACTGCGGCTCAATATTCAGTAGTAAATCGGTAGTAAAAATCAGAACGTACCGTGGTTTTTCGTGGTGAAACAGCGCAAAACGGGGCCGGTTTGTGCCCTGCCGTGGCAAACGAATAGTATTTTAGTCAAATGCGATCAGCCTCCTCCCTAAAGGGACGCTTTCAGTGTGAAAAGCCGTATTCTGCCCCGTTTTGCCGCAATTTGCCGGGCAGAAAAAGGCGTGAATAATCTGTGACTCTGTCATGGAAAAAGCAAAAAACGGCAAAATGCGGCAAGTCAATGCCGTCAATGGTAGTCAAATGGTAGTAAAAATCGGGGAGTCTTACTACCGTCGGGTAAAGGGGCGTTCAGGGGAGATAAACTGGAATCTATCGACGTATCAAAACGCCTTTCATATACTGTGTTTCATTATGCGTGCGATATATTTCCATTTTTTCTTCTTCTGTGCAGCCGATTAGTATCTTGATTTCTGAATCTTTCTTCATCAAATCAACAATACACATGATGGCATCTATCTTTCTTTCTCCACTTCCGACCCATACATCAATTCCCGCCCCATCCATAGATGCGGTATTTTTCAGATAACCATAATCAACCCGATAGATGAAATTTGGAAATCTGGGATGTGCAGATCCCTTTGGTCTGTCGATCACGATTTCGGAAGAGTTTACCAACTCGTCTAACGCATTCCAGAAATCTTCATGGAAATCATTCACGTTGTTTCCTCCACAAATATCGACTTAACGAGATCTTCCCGTCA
>ODAJ012075754.1_pt1 | contig 40093 bp, 27 predicted proteins | sample 1539241 | NCBI WGS metagenome assembly ODAJ01 (sample SAMN02144231, study PRJEB22623) | gut metagenome | biome: sheep rumen | host: Ovis aries | place: New Zealand
TTAATCCTCCTTTCTTAATATATCTAAAACATCATTCTTATTCATTTTAATCTCGTTGTACTGATCATTCTTATTAAATGTTGGATTAAAATTACATATTGAAGTATATGCACAGTATTTACAACTTGTAGAACCACCATAGCAATATGGATGTCTTTCATTCTTACCTGATAACATATCATTCTTCATCTCATCCATACTATCTTCAATATAATCTCTTAATTTCTTAAATTCACCATCAGAAAGAACTTCACTATTAGTCGTAAGAGTACAATCTTTTTTATATGTTATATTAACAACTTTTGAAGACCTATCCTTATAGTCAAGCGAATCATCCATTAAAGCTTCATCAGTAATTAAAAAGCAGTTTTCATCATTAACCGTATTACCCGAAAGTTTATTACCTACAAGCCTTATGTTAAATGCCAAGTCATCATCATACTTACCATCCGGGCAAGCTTCTTTCTTAGTTAAATACTTATCCTCATCAACATGATAATAATATCCACCAACTGGAATTATTTCCTTTTCTCTATATACATCTGAAATCTTCTTATAAGTATCATTAATATATGCAAGCAACTGAAGCTGTAACTTGTTGTAAACCTTTACAATATCAAATACATTACTACCAGATTTATAGTCAACAACACGGAAGTATACTCTTCCGTCTTCCTCATACACATCTACTCTGTCAACTCTTCCTCTATTTACCTTATATTCAAAATATTTAGGTGTAAACTTCGAAACTTCTATCTGTTTTCTAATCATTCTAACAACATTAACTGTTGCATCAATAATACGGGCTAATCTAAACTTAGAATAAGAATCCTCAGCAAATACCTGCATGCTTTCATTCTTCTTGCTTACAATCTCAGCTGAACTATCAACGAATTCAGTTATCTGCTCATCAGTTAACTCTTTCCAGCTAACATTCTTTTCATTCATAATCAAACAAAATTGTTCCAAACAATCATGATACATATTACCAATGTCCATACTTGAAATCTGATATACTTCTCTTTCTCTTATTCCAAGTGCAATTTCTAAGAACTGACTATATGGACACTTAGCATATTTTTCATAACCTGTAATTCCAATCATGCTTCTAAGTGCATATAATTCTTCTGCAATTTCCTTAGTAAGAGTATTATCATGTTCATAAAATCTCTTACCATTTTCAATCATTCTAAAACTCTTTTTATCTTTACTATCCTTAAGAGATAAACAAATAACGTCATATAAAACCTTAGTTTCATCATCTAGATCTCTATTTTTAATTCCACTTAAAGAAGCCAAAATATCAAATGCAATTTTTTCATTAACAATATAATCTAAATCATTAATGTCTACTATCTTTTCCTTACTTAGTCGCGCAATGCTACTAACTCTTATATTTGGAAAAATCTTTCTAATATCTGCAACCACTGATGAAGGTAAAATTCCATCACCTGTTGTTGTTACATTGCTCCATGATATAGACAAATTATCCGATGGTAATGCTAATAATGTATAAAGATAGAATCTATTAATAAAGCATCTGCTTCTATCATCAGGTGCCAATGTAAAATCTTTTTCTTTTAAGAATCTTCTGTCTGTCTCACTAATAATCGAATTATCACTACTTGATGCTAAAACCTTACCATCATTAAATCCGCAGACATATAAAACCTTAATATCACTAACTCTGCTTCGCTCTATATCACCAACCATAACCTGGTCATGTACATTTGGAATAAGACCAACCTTAATTGTAGATAAACCTTCACTAAAAATCTCATTAAACTTTCTAGCTCCGCATTTTTCATCTCCTAAAAGGCCAACCATACTATCAAAAAGATCCATTACAATCTTATAAACCTGCTCATATTCTTTTGATAACATGGCATCAGTTTTATCAAACTCAACTTTCTTTTTATATAGTTTTTCCTGAAAATCCATATATACACAATATTTATATAAAGCCTTTGTAATATCTTTAATAGTTGAAGACTTATCAGTAACAACATCATATACTTCCATAACAGGTTTAATAAACCTTCTTCTAATATCATTTAACTTTCTAAGTTCATCATCAAAGTCGCCTTTTTTCTTATAAAACTCATTAGTCCATGCTTTCTTACCCTTAATTCCATTAGCAATGCAATAGTTTTCTAGAAGGAAAACTTCCTCAACTTTAATGTCTGTCATATTTCTCTTTAAATAATGAAAAACACTATCAAAAGAAAAACCTGTTTCAATAATATCTAAAAGGGCACTTATGGTATCAACAAAAGGATTATCTAAAATTTCTTTTTTATTATCAATGAATGCAGGTATGTCATACTTATAAAAATATTCTGTTAAATATCTGCTATAACCTTCTAAGTCTGAACAAACTACCGCAATATCCTTATATCTTAAATTATTATTTCTAACCTGCTTGACTATATCTCTTGCAATAAATTCACACTCTTCCTTAGGATTATCACATTCAAAAAGTTTAATGTCTTCTCCCTCTTTCTCATATTCCTTAGGTTTTCCTTTAAAAAATATGTTTTCTTCTAAGTATGAAATCATGCTGTTATCCTTATATCTTTTTTTATCATCAAGAATAACACTATTAATTAATTCATCCTCACTTAAACCTTCTGTATTAGTTTCTCTAGCAATCTTTGAAAGCATAATAATAGTTTCCTTACTAAGCGAGAATAAATCATTAGAATTATATGAATTTACAGGATAATCATCCTCTTTTAATGTAACAGCATATGTACAACTTTTAGCCACTTTCATAATGCTTTCTATTAACTCATACTGAATTGGAGTAAAACCAGTAAATCCGTCAAAATAAAAATGTGAATTTTTAATTATTTCAGAATCTGCAATAACTTCTGATAACTTATGAATAATATCATCATTCGTTATGTACTTTCCATCTATCTCTCTTTTATATGCATTTACAATCATTGCTATATCAGCAAGTTTCGAATTAAGCAAAGGTGTACTAGATGTTTCATTTAACATAGAATCAAATTTTTCACCATCAATATTATATTGTGAAAATTCAGAAATAATAGACTTGATTTGATTAGCAAATCCAATCATATCTGCCTTTTCTTTATAAACCATTAAATTATTCTTATTTTCATAAACAACTTTTCTAAGAACAATACTTTTACCTGTTTCATCAAGTTTCGTTCCAATCTCTATTCCTAGTTCCATAAAAACAGAGTATGCAAGTCTGTCAAAACTTAAAACATCAATATTAAAACTACCATGTCCGCCACTCAACTCACACACTTTATGCTGTGCACTAAGAGTGTACTGCTCTGGTACAATTAAAATATGATTTTCATTAAAATCCTTAGCACTCTCTATAATTTTATCGTATATATATTTTGATTTACCGCTCCCCGGTCTACCTATAACAAAATTTAATTTCATATTTTACCTCTTCAATTCAATAAAAAAAGCGATAGTTTTCCTCAGGGATTAATCCCTGAGGTGCCACGATTAAAATTCGCTCTTTCGTGACAAAACCATCGCAATTCCGGCGCCTACAACATAAGCTACTATAAGCTTAACATCAAAACGATCTCCTATGACTGCCTTCAAATGAGGAATCTTATGTAATTTGGCCTTGTAGAATAAGTCGAAAAATTTCAAAACTTCTAAACAAATAGCCATAATACATATGATTGCAGGAAAGATATTAAGACCTTCTGGAATCAAAATTCTAAATAGCATGCATGCAAACAATACTACAATTGCAGCAAATACATACTTATTTACGAATTCATCTCTACTAATCTTACGTGAATAGTATCCTACCCCCACTAGCACCACTGATGCAATCAAATACTTTACTCTGTCCATCCTAGATCCTTCCTCGTAAAAATATAATTTAGTTTCCGATTTGTATCTAGTTAAGATTTTATCACAAATATTTTTTTATTTAAAGTACTTTTTTCGTTATTATATTATCAATATGTTGTAGTTTTATAATTCTTCCCACAATACATTTAGTATTTAATCATCAAAATCACCATCATAATAATCAACACCTTCAAGCCTTATACCCTGTTCTAATTTTTCAAGTTCATCAAGGTGAGATTTCGTCTTATCATCAATTGCCTCTTCATGACCTGTAAGTGCCGCAAATGGAGCGAACTGTGCAGCTCTGTTTTTAATATCCATATGAGGATGTTTCTTTGAGACATGATGCTCTAAATTAATGATATCATCATATTTTTTTGTTTTCTTTAACTTCATATCCATATCTCCCTAAAAGCATGACTAACTACGCCTTATGACCACCTATCTGTTTATTTCTATCTCTTGCTGTAGCCCCCTCTCTAAAGTTCGTTCCTCTAAGTATTGCATTCTTTCCATACTTTTCTTTTATTGAAAGCATAGCTTCCTGAATTCTTTCTTCATCTTCCTTAGTTTTCTCAAATCCATTATAATCATCACCATGTACATTTTTTTGTACATCATCATTCTCACTTAAAGGAAAATTTGGAATACTACTGCTAATATTTATATCTTTATTATTATCTTCGCTTAATTGATCAAATAAACTTAACTGCTCATACTCACGCTTTTTATCATCAATCTCTCTAGCCTTACTATCTGTTACAACTCTATTAACGCAAACATTCATACGTCTAACATATAAATTTTCATCTACTTCTCTATCAAAAACCATAAGCGTACCTTTTACAATATCCGAAGTTAACCTAGTATAATTGTCAAAATTATAAGTTCCGTGTGCATGCTTTGGAATTAATCTTCCATATACATCCTTCTTAACTTCACCACCATAAGCCTTACTTATACTATAACCATTTAAATTATTAATATCATAACCAACAGTTATTGTAAGCTGATTTGTCTTTAATCTTTTAGCTGTTAAATCAAGAGCCATATGTTCTGCCATCTCGCTTATTACTACACGTGCCTCTTCAAAACTATAAGGTCTGGTTAAAACCTGTCCAACAGATAAACTATTAGTTTCTGGTTTATAATCTTTTACATCTTTTATGTTTACAGGTTCCCATCCCCAAGCATGATCAATTAATAATTCTGCATTAACACCAAATGCCTTATAAAGCATGTCTTCATTATAAAAATCATTTTCACTTCCTAATGAACATCTTGCAATATCCCCCATAGTATAAAGGCCCATACTATGAAGTTTTTTTACATATCCTCTACCAACTCTCCAAAAATCAGAGAGTGGTTTGTGGTCCCATAATAGTTCCCTATATGTTCGTTCATTAAGTTCAGCAATTCTAACACCATTCTTATCAGCCTTCATGTGTTTTGCAACAATGTCCATCGCTATCTTACAAAGATACATATTAGTTCCTATACCTGCTGTGGCAGTAATTCCTGTTTCTTTTAAAACCTCTCTTATTATCTTAATAGTTAAATCATGAGCATTCATCTTATAAGTACTAAGATAATGAGTAACATCCATAAATACTTCATCGACAGAATATATATGCATATCTTCAGGTGAAACATATCTAAGATAAATATCAAAAATTCTTGTTGAATAATCCATATATAAAGCCATTCGAGGTGGAGCAACAATGTAATCAATCGCTAAATCCTTATTAATATCTAATTCATCATCTTTATATGATGTTCCCTTAAATTCTTTAATATTATTTTCAGTTCTTCTTAAGGCATTAATCTGCTTGACCTTATCAACAACTTCAAATAACCTAACTCTTCCAGGAATACCATACTTTTTTAAAGAAGGAGAAACCGCTAGACAGATTGTTTTTTCAGTTCTACTTTTATCAGCAACAACCAAATTTGTTTTTAATGGATCCAGTCTTCTTTCAACACATTCAACTGATGCATAAAATGACTTTAAATCAATAGCAATAAATGTTCTATTATCTTCCATAATCTCCTCCTTTCAATCATTTTTCCATATAAACATATTTTTAATAATCGCGCATAATTCGAACAACCGTTCGTATTATAATAATACCATATTTTATTTATAACTTCAATAATTAATTAAGCCTCTAAAAATACTCAGAATACCTTGAATTTTTCATATATTCTGTTATAATTCAAAGCGAAGTTTATATTTTTTGGAGGAACAATTATGTATATTACATGTTTAGATTTAGAAGGTGTATTAGTACCTGAAATTTGGATTGCATTTGCTGAAGCAACAGGTATTCCTGAGCTTAAGAAGACTACAAGAGATGAGCCAGATTACGATAAGCTTATGAACTATCGATTAAATATTTTAAAAGAACATGGCTTAGGACTTAAGGAAATTCAGGATGTTATCGCTACTATCGATCCACTTCCAGGTGCAAAAGAATTCTTAGATGATCTTCGTTCATTTACACAGGTAATTATCATTAGTGATACATTTACACAGTTTGCTATGCCACTTATGAAAAAACTTGGCTATCCAACTCTTTTCTGTAATGAACTTATTGTTGCTGATAACGGTGAGGTTACAGGATTTAAGATGAGAGTTGAAAAATCAAAATATGCTACAGTTAAAGCTCTTCAGTCAGTTGGTTTTGAAACAATCGCAAGTGGTGATAGTTTCAACGACCTTGGTATGATTGAAGCTAGTAAAGCTGGTTTCTTATTTAGAAGTACTGAGGCTATTAAAAAAGATTACCCACAGTACCCTGCTTTTGAAGAATATGATGATTTAAAAGCTGCAATTAAAAATGTTATTAATAACTAATATAAACATAAAAAAACGGGACAAAAAGTCCCGTTTTTTTATCTACAATTATAGTGGATTTTTTTTATATTTTATATGTATTCATATACATTAATTATTCTTATATAAGTTCATTTTAATATTATATGTTTGACTATTTGAAAGTTCATTCATTGTAGAACAATACAAACAACCATTTTCATATATGCAAATATCATAATTATAAGGATTTAATCGTACTTCATAATAACCTTCTTGATTTGTATTAACCACTACCCAATCATATAACAATTGTATAGAAGTTGTTATTGTTGAACAGTTATCAGCATAATAATTTGGTCTAAACTCAACCGTAACATAAGAAATAGGATTCCCTACTTCATCAGTAACTCTACCTTTTATTGTTATCCCTTCAATAAGCGTAAGCTTATATGGTATTGTAACACTTACTCCAGAAGCAGTTACAGCCTTTATTGTAATATTATACACTCCAGGTTTTACGTCTTTAGATTCATCCTCAACTCCAATATGACCATATTTCTTATTAATAATCACATTATCTGGAAGTCCTTCTGCAGAGAATTCCTGCCAGTCATAATAATATTCATCACTTTTAGTTCCTCCCGCCATAAGAACACTTGGATCATAAGGGTTAAAAGTTGTACTTCCATTTATTATTTTTCGGTTTTCACCAGCTTTATATGTAAGTTCAGTTCTATCATATGCTTTTACATAAATATTTTTCTCATCCCCCACATATAAATGTATATTTAAATATCCTTTGTTTCCATTTTTATCAATAAATTCAACTTTTATAACATGGTCATTCATTAATCCTTTCAGTTCACCCTGTATTTTTCCATCATCATCTGTTGTAATTCCTTCAGGAATATTAAAATATCTTATACTAACCGGAGATGAAAAATTATATAATTTTTCATAATCATAAATTCCTAAGTCAATCTTCAAATTATCGCCTACTCTATAAGCATAGTATGCATCCTTTGTATCTCCTTCACCTATTCCAAATCTAAAAAAATAGTAATCAAAATTCTCATCAATATATATTTCTTTTTCATTAACACCATTAAGTTTGCTTATCTTTACTTTTACGTATGAATCTAATATAAATACATCATTTAAAACAACTTCATAATGAATATTATCAAAAGTATTCACACTTTTAATCTTACAATCATTAAAGATTTTATTGTTTGTATAAATTACTTTAAAATCCTTATATTCTAATTCCTTTTTTTCAGACAGTTCAATATTAAGAGATTTATTTGAACGAATCTTAATATTTTTTATACTAATCTTTTTACTTACATTTTTTTTATTCACTATTTTTTCATTACCTGATTTACTTTTCTCTACAACTACTTCACATATAGCCTCTTTCATGCTTCCATCAGTCGAGCTAACTGTAATTTTAGACTTTCCTGACGCAATAGCTTTTACAACACCTTTCTTTGACACTATTGCCACACTCTTATTACTCGATTTATATTTAAGTATCTTACTAGAGCCTTTAGCTGGTTTAATCTTAGCTTTTAATTTGCATCGTTCCCCTGAATTAAGATTAATATTTATCTTGTTACCTGTTTCTTTGGTTAAATTTGTTTTATAGACGCTAAGTATTATTTTCTTAACAGCTTTTCTATATACAACAACTTTAACTGTCTTTTTAATCTTTGGATTACTCTTAGCTGTTACAGTAATTTTTGTTTTACCACTCTTAAGACCTTTTATGGTACCATTTGCTGATACTCTAACAATCCTTGGATTGTTAGATTTATATGTCACTTTTTTATTCTTTAACTTTTTAACAATTGTTTTTAGCTTAACCTTCTTTCCCTTAGCAACCTTAACTATTTTACCAGAAGGCGCCGTAAGCTTTATATTGTTAAGCGACTTAGCCTCAGTCTTCATAGACATGACACCCGTTATTGCAAGCGTCATCGCAAGTGTAGTAATTACTTGTCCTAGATTTTTTTTAATTTTCATAAGCCCCTCCATCTCTTATATATCAATTTCTTTACATATGATATACACATAACGAAGGGGATATGTGACAAACGCCAGCCCTTACAGGCTGGCGTTAAAATTAATATTATATTATCTTAGTTATATAAATCTTTTCTCTTAGAGAAATAAACAAAATTAAGAGCAACCATAATAATACCAGTAATAATTGTTGTAGTATACTGTGTTTTTAATGGTGATAAATCAACAAGAGATGAAACTTTTTCAGTAGCTTTTGTAACAGCACTTAAATAATACATAGCTGAAATAGCATTAACAGCATAAAGTGCAATAACTCCAATTGGTCCAAGCTTCTTGAACTTAATTAAGGATACTGCAGCTATAATAGCTATAACTGCCATAACTAAGCATAATACCGCATATGTTCCATCAGCTGTTTTCATAGATGGAAACATATCATATACATCATCCTTAACCTTAACATTACCATACTGTGCTCCTGACTTTAACATTGCATAAGAGCCAAAATTCAAGATTGCTGATAACCATAGCATAAAATAAGCTAAAAACTTATGCCATTTCATTTTTCCTTCAAATTTTCCCATTATTTTACGACATATCTTTCCGATATGCTCTCCTTTCTTATTGTGAGTATTTTTAAACTCCACAAAAAATAATATCATATAAGAAACGAATTTACAATATGAAAATTATTATCAAATAATTACAATAAGGGTATATCAAAAGATATACCCTTATAAACATATATAACTAAATATCTATTTTTTCAAGTCTATCAAGCCATTCCTTAGCAACAGCATCACTAGGCATTCTTAAATCTCCTCTTGGAGAAACTGCTACCGAACCAACCTTAGGTCCATCTGGAAGACAACTTCTCTTAAACTGCTGTGCAAAGAATCTCCTGTAAAATACTTTAAGCCATTTTAGAATAACTTCTTTATCATAAGCCTCAGAACCTTTTACTTCATTAGGTTTAGCAAATGCATGACATGCAAGGAAGTAAACTTTTTCAGGACTAAATCCAAATCTTAATGCATAATACAAGAAGAAATCATGAAGTTCATATGGTCCAACTAAATCTTCTGTTTTCTGTGAAATCTTACCATCTTCTGGTGGTAATAATTCTGGACTAACCGGAGTATCTAAAACATCTTTTAATACATCTGATAAACCTTTATCGTCGCATGTATCTGCATAGAATCTAACAAGATGTCTAATTAAAGTTTTAGGAATTCCACCATTAACACCATACATTGACATATGATCTCCATTATAAGTTGCCCATCCAAGAGCAAGTTCAGATAAATCGCCTGTACCAATAACTAAACCATTATACTTATTAGCAAGATCCATTAAAAGTAATGTTCTGTATCTAGCCTGACCATTTTCATATGTAACATCATGGTTATCTAAATCATGATTAATATCCTTAAAATGCTGTTTAACACCATCTACAATACTGATTTCCTTGAATGTTGCACCAAGACTATTAATAAGTGAAACTGCATTTGTATAAGTTCTATCAGTAGTTCCAAATCCCGGCATTGTAACAGCTATAATGTTCTTTCTATCAAGATTAAGTCTATCGAATGCGTTAGCTGTTGCTAAAAGAGCAAGAGTTGAATCAAGTCCACCTGAAATACCAACAACAGCACACTTACAATTTGTATGCTCCATTCTCTTTTTTAATCCCATGGCCTGAATTGTGATAATCTCTTCGCATCTATCATCTCTATCCTTACCACTCTTAGGTACAAATGGCATACTATCAATCTTTCTATCAAATCCAGTAACGTCACTTACATCAATATCAAATTCAATAGTTGTATATTTGTCTTGATCCTTAGTAGCAAACGACTTAATTCTACGTCTCTCATTAGCTATCTTTTGTAAATCAAGATACGAAACAATCATTCCTGTTTCAAATCTCTTAGACTCAGCAATAATTCGACCATTTTCTGCAATCAAATTATGTCCTGGGAAAACAACATCCGTTGTTGATTCACCTTCACCTGCATTTGCGTATATGTATCCGCATAAACACTTAGCTGACTGCATTGATACTAGTTTTTTTCTATAATCCATCTTTCCAGTAGTTTCATTACTTGCTGAAAGATTTGCAATTACGGTTGCACCAGCAAGAGCAAGCCCTATACTTGGTGACATAGGTGCCCATAAATCCTCACAGATTTCAACACCAAAAACAAACTCAGGCATGTTTGTACATTTAAATAACATATTAGTACTAAACCAAGCCTCCTGTTCATCACCAGGATCACCAGGATCAACATATCCATAAATATCTACACCTGATGTAAAATGTCTGCTTTCATAAAATTCAGAATAATTTGGAATGATACTCTTTGGTACAAAACCAAGAATCTCTCCCTTACAAACAACAGCAGCAACATTATATAATACGCCATTAAATACAAGAGGAAGACCAACTATACTAACCAATTCCATGTTTTCTGTTTCTTTTACAATTTTTAGAAGTGCCTTCTTAGCCATATCCAATAATGAATCCTGCAAGAATAAATCTTCACAAGTATATCCTGTAATACATAATTCAGGAAAAACAATCATGGAAACATGCTGATTATTAGCCTCTTTAATCATTTTTATAATCTCATCCGCATTATACATGCAGTTACCAACCTGAATCTTAGGTGTAGCTGCTGCTACTTTTAAAAAGCCATAATTCATAAAATAACTCCTTCCCCCATTTTAATCTAAATCGAGGACGTCACTCATATCATACATACCCGGCTTTTGATCTTTAAGGAAATGAGCTGCTGCAATACTACCCTTAGCAAATACAGCCTTTGAATAAGCAGTATGCTTAATTTCAATTACTTCATCAGTACCAGCATAGAAAATCTCATGTTCTCCTACGATAGTACCACCTCTCATTGCACTAATACCGAGCTCTTTCTTATCACGTTTTTGTCTTCTATCATGTCTGTCATAAATATATTCATATCTATTATCAGCAGCATCATTGATACAATCTGCAAGTGCAAGAGCTGTACCACTTGGTGCATCAAGTTTTAAGTTATGATGTTTTTCAATAATTTCAATATCATAACCTTCATCAGCTAAAAGCTTAGTTACAAGATTTAAAATCTTCATTAAAGCATTAATACCAATTGACATATTAGCAGATCTAAGAATTGGTATCTGCTTTGATGCTTCATTAACTTTAGCTAACTGTTCATCTGAAAGACCTGTTGTACAAAGTACTACTGGAAGTTTTTTCTCAACAGCAGCTTCAATCATACCATCAACTGCAGAAGCATTTGAAAAATCAATAATAACATCTGCATCAACATTACAATCTTTCATAGTTTTATATACTGTATAACTATTAGCCTTATTATTAAAAACATCGACGCCTGCAACTATTGTTGCGTTCTCATCTTTTTCTACTAAGTCGGATATTACTCTGCCCATATGACCATTACAGCCATGCATAATAATCCTTGTCATCTAACGCACCTCTTTTCTCAAATTTCTATAAAATACCATAATCTTTCATTGCTTTTGTAAGTCTTTCCTTGTTAGCATCCTCCATCTCTGTAAGAGGTCTTCTAACAGGACCTGACTCCCAACCTAAAATATTCATAGCAGCTTTAACTGGAATTGGATTAACTTCACAGAAAAGTGCATTAATTAATTCTATTGATTCAAGCTGCATATCACATGCTTTTTTAACATCACCATCAAGATATGCTCTAACCATATCATGTGTCTGTGTTGGAGCAACATTAGATAATACAGAAATAACACCCTTTCCACCAAGTGAAAGTAATGGGATAATCTGATCATCATTACCTGAATAAATATCAATGCAACCATCAGCAATTGAAGCAAGTTTTGCAACCTGTGAAATGTTACCTGATGCTTCTTTTATTGCAACTACATTTTTAACTTCTTTTGCAATTCTTACAGCTGTTTCTGGTAAGATATTACAACCTGTTCTACTTGGAACATTGTACATAATAATTGGAATGTTAACTGCATCAGAAATATCTTTGTAATACTGATATAAACCGTTCTGAGTGCATTTGTTGTAATAAGGTGTAACGCATAAAAGTGCATCAGCACCTACTTCTTCTGCAGCCTTACTAATATGAATAGCTTCAGCTGTACTATTTGAACCTGAACCAGCTACTACAGGAACTCTACCCTTTGTTACTTCAACTGCATATTTGATACATTCAATATGCTCTTCATGAGACATAGTTGATGACTCACCTGTTGTACCACAGATAATAATAGCATCTGTTCCTTTTTCAATCTGATCATTAATAATTGCACCTAATTTTTCAAAGTTAATTGAAAAATCGTCGTTCATTGGTGTAATAATAGCTACACCTGCTCCTTCAAAAATTGCCATAATAAATGGACCTCCTAATATTATATTATTTAGTACATTTATAGAGGATTTCATATCTTTATTAGGAAATTAGAAACTTCCAACTATGTCGGTATTCTAATCAACAAAAGGCTTACCGCATAATGGGTAAGCCTTGTAATAACATCATAATTAAAGATACTACTGTAGCGCCCCATCAATTGCTTGATGACAGTCATAAGATTATTCACCTTATGCCCAAGAAAATGCTTCCGGTACATTCCTTTCGGCGTTGTTTCCTTTCACTTATCTTCACCTGCGTCCGGCGCATCCAATAAGTTACTAATAAATAACGCAACCTCTACTTAATACTGTATAAAACTATAACACTCTAAAAGCCATATGTCAATAGACTTTACGACTCAAATAATATGTTTTTCTATTTTATTAAATTATTTCTATTCACCAAATAATGGTGTTGAAAAATATCTTTCTGCTGTATCTGGAAGAACTGTTACAACTGTCTTTCCTTTTCCAAGTTTTTCCGCAAGTTTAAGTGCTGCTGCTACATTAGTTCCACTAGAAATACCAACCATAAGACCTTCTTCACGAGCAAGTCTTTTTGCAACATCAAGTGCTTCTTCATCTGTTACAACATATATGTCATCATAAATATTTCTATTTAATATTTCAGGAATAATTCCATCGCCAATTCCCATCTGAATATGTGTACCAATTGTACCACCAGCTAAGATAGCAGCATTCTCCGGTTCAACAGCCCAAATCTCAATGTTCGGATTCTTATCCTTTAATACTTCACCAATACCTGTTATGGTTCCACCAGTTCCAATACCTGAGCAGAAACCATCAATAGGCTTTTCAACCTGATCTATAATTTCAAGTGCCGTACCATTAATGTGAGCCTTTGTATTATTTTCATTTTCAAACTGCTGTGGAACAAATACCTTTGGATTTTTTTCCTTCAACCTAAGGGCCATTTGAACACACTCCTCAATACATGCTCCAATATCACCAGCATCATGAATAAGTTTAACCTCTGCACCATAATGTCTTACAAGTTTTCTACGCTCTTCACTAACAGAGTCAGGCATAATAATTATTGTTCTAAATCCCATAACTGCACCAACAAGTGCTAGACCTATCCCTTGATTACCACTTGTAGGTTCAACAATAATACTATCCTTATCTATGTCACCACTAGCTAATGCCTGCTTTATCATATTATAAGCTGTTCTTGTCTTTATGGAACCACCCACGTTAAGGCCTTCCATCTTAACATATACATCAGCACTACCTTCTTTAGGTAATTTATTTAATTTAATCATCGGCGTATTGCCAATAGCTTCAAGTATGTTTTCGTATATCATAATTTCTCCATTCAGGCTTTAAATATTCATATCTTAACAGCCTTTACTATTATACATTCATTAAAATGAATTGACAACATAAAACGTAACTTTACTAACATTGATAAAACCTTTATTTTATGCTAAAATGTAGAAATGTGAGCGCATTTTTACGTTCATATTAAGAAATGCTAAATTACAAGGAGTCTAACATATAATGAAACGAGTTAAAAGTGTAGATATATTTAAAGCTGTAGGTATTATTTTTATGCTCTTTTCACACACTGCGTTGTGTGATCAGATACTGGTCAGATACTTTAACTGCTTTTACATGCCAATGTTTTTCTGTATATCAGGATATTTTTATCATGATAATTCTATTTTAAAAGTAACAATCAAAAAAGCTAAAGCTTTATTGATACCGTACCTCGGAATTGGTTTACTAGGAATTTTCATTGATTGTGTTGTAGTAAATCCTGGTGGTATAGACATTTCATATGCGTTAGATGCATTATTTATACATTCATATAATATACCAGTTGTTGGTGCTATCTGGTTTTTAATTGCTCTCTTTTGGGCTGAAGAAATATTCACTATATTAAAGAGAACAAATAATAAATTTATCTTCCATATCGGATGTATTGCCGTAGCTATGACAGGTTGTACTTTAAGAAGAATCTTTTTTGCAATGCATACTGATTATGTAAGACCTATTTGGAATATTGACTCAGCAATGACAGCTGTTGGATTTATGTACATCGGTTATTTAGCTTTTATATTCAAGGAAACAAAGATTGTAAAATGTGCATTGAATCTTCCAAAATATATTATTTTACCAATGCTTATAGTTAATATTTATTTAGCTTCCATTACTTACATTACTATGTGGGCAAATGATTATAAGAATATTCCATTGTTATGGATAAATGGTATTATGGGTTCTATTATTTGGTACAGTATTTCAAAGCATATAGATAATTCCAAAATACTTGAAGTTCAAGCTTTAGGAAATCTATTAGCATATATTGGAAAAAACTCCATAATCTTTTTATGTTGGAATCAGTTAGTTTTGTATGTATTCAAAAAAATACTAAGAAACAACGCAATGTGGCCTAAAACTGAAACTGAAACTAGAATATGGTTTGTTGTATTCTTCGTATTTACACTTCTTGCACTACTTGCAATATCACATATAAACATTAGAAGAAAAGAACTTACAAAAAGATTTAAACAATACATAACAGAAAAACATGCGAGGGAAAACTAATGAAAAAAGTTGAAAATCTATTAAATTACATTGTATTTGCTGTATTAAATGTATTTTTATTCTGTATTTTATTTTCATTATTGTTTATTGATAAGAAAATAGAATATGCTTGTAAAAACGACATAATAATCGGAAACATCACTCTCCTATCATTTGGTATAGTGATTGTTTGGTTGATGTACTGTATATATAAAACTTACATCAGAAAGCTTTTATACAGGATTAGTGATAAGAATTATAAGATTATGTTTTATGTGGCATTTGCTCTTTTATTAATTGTTCAGTTAGTTGTTGCATATTACATATATTTCCCTACAAGATGGGATGTTGAAATATTAAGAAATTCTTCGGATATTCTTGCTACTGGTGCTAAGATGGACAGTAAATTTCCATATCAATATTATTATCTTTCATATAATAATAATGTATTTTTAGTTGTTGTATTTACAATTATAAAATCTATATTTAATAACATAAGTTTTCTCTCCGGAGACAAGATGGTTATATTCTTTAGTGTATTAAATGTTAATGTTTCTGGTATTTTTACGGTAGATATTGTAAATAGACTTTTTAAAAAGCGTGGATTAACAGTTGCTTCATTCTTTACATACGCTGCTTTGGTAGGTTTATCACCTTGGATTATAGTTGCCTACTCTGATACATATGTAATTTTATTTACTACAGCTATCATTCATCTATATTGTGTTATTAAAACATCTAAAAGTACTGAAATTAAAAACTTGCTTCGCTGGACATTGATTTTCTTCTTAAGCGGAATTGGTTATTACATAAAACCTACTTGCTTAATTGTTTTAATGGCAATATGTATTAAAGAAATTTGGACTTTCTTATTTGCTTCATTAGAAAGTAAGAAAAAGTGCTTAAAAGTTATACCTCTTGCACTTATTTCAATAATTGCAGCAGTTTTAATTAATAAAGCAGCATGTAGTTATATCGGTTTTGAAAAGATTGATGATCGTACAGTTCCTTTTACTCATTATGCGATGATGGGACTTAATGATGTTACTTACGGAACTTACTATAGAGATGATGTTACTTACACAACAAGTTTTAAAACTCATGATGAAAAAGTTCAGGGAAACATCAAACGCATTAAGGAAAGGCTTAAGGATTTTGGTATTGTAGGTTATGCTAAACATCTTGATAGAAAGCTTTTAACAAACTATAATGACGGAACTTTTGCCTGGGGTATTGGTGGTAGCTTCTTTGAAAAGAAAGGTACTCCAAAGAATAAATTTGCTGAGAGACTTCGTTCACTCTATTATAACGGTGAAAGAAACTTTATGAAGTTTGCTTGTACGGAACATACAATTTGGCTTACAATATTATTCTTTATTCTATTTATCAACTGCGTTAAATGGATTAAGATTAGTGATACAGAGCTTGTTTGTATATTAAGTATAATCGGTATTACAATGTTTACTCTTCTCTTTGAATCAAGAGCAAGATACTTATTCCTATATAGCCCATACTATATTGTTATGGCGTTAGCAGGAATGAAAGCTTTACAAGAAAAAACTAACAAATCAAAATAAATATTTTATATAACAAAACTGGCTATGATCATAATTGACCATAGCCAGTTTTATTATATCTTTAGTATATATTATTCTGTTCTAAGTGCTGTAACTGGATCTTTCTTAGCTGCCTTCTTAGCAGGAATGAATCCACCAAGTAATGTTAAAATTACACTTAAGATAATAAGTATAATTGCTCCATTTATTGGAAGAATTGCATTAACTCTAGTATTATCAGCTACTGCATGAATAATCTTATTTATTGGAATTAACAATATCAACGTAATTCCTATACCTATAAGACCAGCGCCTAAACCTATGATAAAGGTTTCAGCATTGAATACCTGTGAGATATTCTTCTTTGAAGCACCGATAGCTCTTAAGATACCAATTTCCTTTGTTCTTTCAAGTACTGAGATGTATGTAATAATACCAATCATAATTGATGATACTACAAGTGATACTGCAACAAATGCAATAAGTACATATGAAATAACATTGATGATTGTTGTAATCGAGCTTAATAATAAACCAATAAAGTCTGTGTAAACAATCTTATCATCTTCTTTTGCTTTATCATTATAATGTTCAATTGCTTTTGAAACACCATCTTTATCTTCAAAACTATCAACATAAATATCAATCTGTGATGGAGCATCAAGACTGATTACACCAAGTTTCTTTAAGTTCTTATCAAATGAACCTGATGAAATATTATTATCATATACCCACAAGAAGAATTCATCTTCTGCCTGTTTAATATATTTATCCATAGCCTTAGCCATGTCTTTTTCATCTGTAACATCCATTTTATCCATACCCTGAGGTACCTGTGATGCATCAACACCTTCTGGAAGTTTTGAAGCATCAGCACCTTCTGGTAACTTCATATCAGTTGCTTCTGGAGTTTGTGTTGCATTTGCTGAAGTTTTATCTTTCTTAGCATCTTTTGCATCTCCACCCATATTCTGATACTGAGATAAATCTACACCAAGACTTGTCATATATCTTGTAAGAAGATCTGACTTTTCTGTGATACCAAGATTATTAATATATTTCTTAGCATCTTCAATCTTAATCTTGTTATCATCTGGTTCAAATGTCATACCATTAAGAATGTTAACACCTTTTGATGCTCTCTGTTCTTTAACTACTTCTGAAGCATCTGTATATTCAATAATTTTATTTGTAAGCGCCTGTGTATATGCAATTGGTTTAGATAGAACCTGATTATCATCACTATCCTTTTCTTTAATTACACCACTTACCTTAACTTTAATTGCTTTATCAAGAACTTTTTTAATCTGATCAACATCTTTTCTAATGTTATCGTATGTTCCCTTATCATTCTTCTGATAGTAATCACAGAATGGAACAATATAGAATTCTCTACCAATAATCTGATCGTATTCAATCTTTTGGCTCTTAAGTTCTAACTTTTCACCAGCATCAAGTTTCTTTGTAAGTTCTTTATACTCACTTGATGGTAAGATACCAAGTCTATATAAAACAGAAAGTGCGATCTCATTATTATCATTTATAACAACTACAACATCTTCTGCTGACTGTGGTAAGTTACCACTTACTACTTTATAATTATCTTCAATAACTTTTGAATATAATTTACCTTTTTTACCAGGAAGCATCATGCCAAAGTAGTTTTCTCCTGGAGCATCTTCATCCATACCACCAAATGATACGCTCATTCCACTTTTACCAGTTAAGGCATTACCCATACTTCCTTCTTCATTAATAGTACTACCATCTGCATTTACAAGATTACCATCTTTATCATATGAGAATACATCAAATCTTGTGTCGTAACTATAAACTACACCGTTATCACCAATGTATTTATTAATTTCACTCTTCTTATCATCAATGTATTTCTTAAATGCAGTAAGGTTATTCTGTGAAATACTACTACTTACTGATGATAAATGATTAAACTCAGTTGGATTTCCATAAACAGCATCTGATTTATGTTTAACAGCATCCCTTTCAGCATCATCTGAGTTTTCCTTAATCATAGATGTTAAGTCAAACGCAGTTTCTGAAATACTAATTGGATAAGATGTCATAGTATCTCTCTGTATATCATTAATATATGTATTAACACCATTCGATAGTGAAAGAATAAGTGCAATACCAATAATACCGATTGATCCAGCAAATGAAGTAAGAATTGTTCTACCTTTCTTAGTTCTTAAGTTATTAAAACTTAAACCAAGAGCAGTTCTTCTAGTCATCTTTGTTCTAGACATCTTCTTATGCTCTGCTTCCTTAGCATCTTTTACTTCAAATGGATTTGTATCACCTGTAATCTTTCCATCTTTAAGTTTTACAATTCTAGTAGCATATTCTTCTGCAAGTTCAGGGTTATGTGTAACCATAATAACAAGTCTGTCTTTAGCTACTTCATTAAGAAGATTCATAACCTGAATACTTGTTTCTGAATCAAGAGCACCTGTAGGTTCATCTGCAAGTAAAATATCAGGGTCATTAACTAACGCTCTTGCAATTGCAACTCGCTGCATCTGACCACCTGATAACTGATTTGGTCTCTTATGGATGTGATCCTTAAGACCTACCTTTTCAAGTGCATCTTTTGCTCTCTGTTTACGTTCCTTTCCTGATACACCAGAAATAGTAAGAGCTAACTCAACATTTGCTAATACTGACTGATGTGGAATAAGATTATAACTTTGGAATACAAAACCAATTGTATGGTTTCTATATGCATCCCAATCCTTATCTTTGTATTTCTTTGTAGAAATTCCATTGATTACGAGATCACCACTGTCATATCTGTCAAGACCACCAACAACATTAAGAAGTGTTGTCTTACCTGAACCAGATGGACCTAAAATTGCAACAAATTCATTATCTCTGAAATTAACAGAAACATCATTAAGTGCAATCTGGGTAAGCTCGCCTGTTACATACTTTTTACAAATATTCTTTACTTGTAACATACTTCCCTCCATATTTTGTTCATATTCGTCCCCGCGAACGTTTTCATAAATGTTTCCTTTTTATATATATAACTTTGTTAAATTATATACATTTTCAATTTAGGATTATACTATATCGTTTATCCCTTTGCAATATATTTAACCTTACATTTATGTAAGGCTTGATTTATTTATTTTTTTCACATAAAAAGGCTCTGAATACCATAAAGATAAACAGAGCCCTGAAATGAAATGTATAAAAATATATTTTTGATTGATATACGGATTGCTACATTGCTATCGCAATTTTTGCAATCCTAGAACCATTCGAAATCCGCTATTATACTGCGTAAAATGCTACTTTCTCATGTTTCGGCGTGTCATAAAGTCAAAATGCTTCTTATGCAAGCATAAATGCATTTTGACCTTTGACACTTATATCATTTTATTCGTATTCTACTACGTTAACCCATTTATGTAAGAAATCTCTTTCTTCCTGACGACCCTTAACTGACTGTGAAGCAGCTACGATTGGAAGCCATTTCTGTACATACTGCTTAGCTGTATCGCTCTTCTTACAAAAGATATCAAGATACTTATTAGCCATTTCTTCACTATGATTTAATGAGAATAATAAGTATGATCTAGCAACATCAGCTGATGCATTACCCTGAGTAGCATGTGCCCAGTCGATAACATAAGCTGTACCATCTTTTGTGATGATTACGTTACTTGGTCTAAAGTCACCGTGACAAACCTTGTTGTGCTTTGGCATACCTTCAAGTCTTGTATGAAGGTCATAACGTGTTGTAGCATCAAAATCTGTCTCGCTAATCTTTCTATACATCTTATCCTTAAGTTTTCCTAAAAGAGGAGACTTCTTGCTGTGAATTTCAAGCTGAATATCTACGAATAAGTTAAGATATTCGTCAATCTTATCTGGATTTTCATCCATGAGCTGACTAAGTGTCTTACCTTCAATAAAGTCAGTAACGATAGCCCACTTGCCATCAATTGATGTTACCTGTCTAATTTTAGGAATGTTAAGACCTGTTTCTTCAACTCTTGCTGTATTCAATGCTTCATTTAAAATGTCAGCTTTTGAATAACTTTCATCAAATACTTTAATTGCAGCATCGCCATCGCGATATACTTTTTTCTGTGCTCTAACAGCAACTACATTACTTAAATCCATAACTTACCCCCTTCTACTTGCCGTAATAAGCCTTAAGATACATATCCTTGATTTCCTTCATAAGTGGATATCTTGGGTTTGCACCAGTACACTGGTCATCAAATGCATCTTCTACCATCTGATCAAGAGTAGCAAGGAATTCCTTCTCATCTACGCCATAATCCTTGATTGTCTTCTTGATACCAATCTGCTTCTTAAGTTTTTCGATGCCCTTAATAAAGTTTTCAAATACTTCCTTGTCATCCTTACCTGTAAATCCGCAGAATCTACCACATTCAGCATATCTAGCTAATGTGTGTGGATACTGATACTGTGAGAATGTACCCATCTTTGTAGGTGTTTCTGATGCATTAAATCTCATAACATCTGTAATTAAAAGTGCGTTAGCTACACCATGTGGAAGGTGATGATATGCACCAAGTTTATGTGCCATAGAGTGACATACACCTAAGAATGCATTAGCAAATGCCATACCAGCAAGTGTAGATGCATCTGCCATCTTGCTACGAGCTTCAACGTTAGTTCCGTCTTCATATGCTGTAGGAAGATATTCAAAGATATTCTTCATACTCTTAAGTGCAAGACCATCTGTGTAGTCTGTTGCCATAATTGAAGCGTATGCTTCAAGGTCATGTGTTAATGCATCAATACCTGATGCAGATGTTAAGCCCTTAGGCTGAGTCATCATGTTATCAGTATCAATAATTGCCATATTTGGCATAAGTTCGTAATCAGCGAGTGGGTATTTGCTGCCAGTCTTTTCATCTGTAATAACAGCAAATGGTGTAACTTCTGAACCTGTACCTGAAGATGTTGGAATAGCTACAAAGTAAGCCTTCTCACCCATCTTAGGGAATGTATAGATTCTCTTTCTAATATCACAGAATCTCATAGCCATATCCATGAAGTCTGCTTCTGGATGTTCATATAATACCCACATAATCTTAGCAGCATCCATTGCTGAACCACCACCAAGTGCGATGATTGTATCTGGTTCAAAGCTTCTCATCTGTTCAACACCTTCTAAAGCATTTGCTAAAGTTGGATCTGGCTGAACATTGTAGAATGTTGTATGAACGATACCCATTTCATCAAGTTTATCTGTAATAGCTTTTGAATTTCCATTCTTATATAAGAAAGTATCTGTAACAATAAATGCTCTCTTCTTACCCATAACGTTTTTAAGTTCATCAAGGGCAACTGGCATAGATCCTTTTTTGAAGTATACCTTTTCAGGTGTTCTAAACCATAACATATTCTCTCTCCTTTCAGCAACTGTCTTAATATTAAGTAAGTGCTTAACTCCAACATTTTCTGATATTGAGTTACCGCCCCACGAACCACAACCAAGTGTAAGTGATGGTGTAAGATCAAAGTTGTAAAGATCACCGATACCACCGTGTGATGTAGGAGTATTTACGAGAATACGACATGTCTTCATTGCTGCTGCATGCTTAGCAAGTTTTTCAGTTTCATTTACGTTTGCGTAAATAGCACCTGTATGTCCGTAACCGCCATCTGCTACAAGCTGTTTAGCTTTTGCAAGTGCGTCATCGAAATCTTTTGCCTTGTACATAGCAAGAACAGGTGATAATTTTTCATGAGCAAATTCCTCAGAAATATCAACTGATTCAACCTCACCGATAAGAATCTTTGTTTCTTCTGGAACCTTAACTCCTGCAAGTTTTGCAATTGTAAATGCGCTCTGACCAACGATTTTAGCATTAAGCGCACCATTTATAATAATTGTCTTTCTAACTTTATCTAGTTCAGCTGGTTTAAGGAAATAACATCCTCTATTCTTAAACTCATCTTTAATTTCTTTATAAATCTTTGAAAGAACGATTACTGACTGTTCTGAAGCACAAATCATACCATTATCAAATGTCTTTGAATGAATGATTGAGTTAACAGCGAGTAATACATCTGCTGAATCATCAATAACAACTGGAGTGTTACCTGCACCAACGCCGAGTGCTGGCTTACCTGATGAATAAGCAGCCTTAACCATACCAGGACCACCTGTAGCAAGGATTGTATCTGCTTCTTTCATAATAAGGTTTGTCAATTCAAGCGATGGCACATCAATCCAATCGATGATTCCTTCTGGAGCTCCTGCCTCAACAGCAGCTTCTAATACAACCTTTGCAGCAGCAATTGTAGATTCCTTAGCTCTTGGATGTGGGCTAATGATAATACCATTTCTTGTTTTAAGAGAAATAAGTGTTTTAAAAATTGCTGTTGATGTTGGGTTAGTTGTTGGAATAACAGCTGCGATAAGACCAATAGGTTCTGCTATTCTCTTTGTACCATATGCCTTATTCTCTTCAATAACCCCGCAAGTCTTTGTATCTCTATATTTATTGTAAATGTACTCGGATGCAAAATGGTTTTTAATAACCTTATCTTCCACGATACCCATGCCTGTTTCTTCTACAGCCATCTTTGCAAGTGGAATTCTCTGTTTGTTAGCTGCTATAGCAGCTGCGAGGAAAATCTTATCAACCTGCTCCTGTGTATATGTAGCAAATTCTTCCTGTGCTTTCTTTACACGGGCAATGGCTGCTTCAAGTTTCTCTACGCTATCAACGATTTCATACTCTTTCTTTTTCGCCATTCCTACGGCCTCCTTATTATTTTTTATTTTCTTCTCTGAATTAAATCAGCGAATCATCTTAAATACATTAAATAAAACCAATAAATAGAATTGTTATTTTTCTTTTATGTTTTTATTTGTTAAAAGTTTAACATTCTTATTCTTCCTTGTCAACCCTTTTTTAGAAATTTTGTTAAGAAATTATCAATTTCATTTATATATATCAAATATAGTTTCTATTATATCTCTTTATTGTAATAATTTATATATAATTATTAGAATTTTTATAATTAAAGTTTTGGCTTTATATTTTTATCGCTTTTTTTGTGATATCAAATCATAAAAAAGAAGAGTATCCTCTTCTTTAAGATTGAGAATACTCTTCTTATAAATTTATAATTTTATATACCTTAACTCTTTCTAAATCCAGCTCTCTTACGAAGTGTAGGATCAAGAATCTTCTTTCTAATTCTTAAGTTCTCTGGTGTTACTTCAAGCAACTCATCTGTATCGATGAACTCAAGACACTGTTCAAGACTTAATATTCTCTTTGGAACAAGCTTAAGTGCATCATCAGCACCTGAAGATCTTGTATTTGTAAGATGCTTTGTCTTACATACATTTACTTCGATGTCATCTGTCTTACCATTCTGACCGATAACCATACCTGAATAAACTTTTTCACCAGGTCCGATAAATAATGTACCACGTTCCTGAGCATTGAATAAACCGTATGTTACAGCTTCACCAGCTTCAAATGCAATAAGTGAACCCTGCTTTCTATATTCAATATCTCCCTTATATGGACCATATCCATCGAATACTGTATTAATGATACCATTACCCTTTGTATCTGTCATAAACTCGCCACGGTATCCAATAAGACCACGTGATGGAATATTAAATTCAAGTCTTGTATATCCGCCATTACCCTGAGACATGTTCTGAAGTTCGCCCTTTCTCTGGCTTAACTTCTCAATTACTGAACCAGCAAATTCTTCTGGAACATCAATAACGGCAATCTCCATAGGCTCAAGCTTCTTACCATTCTCATCTTCTTTATATAAAACTTCTGCCTTACTTACAGCGAATTCATATCCTTCACGTCTCATATTTTCAATTAAAACTGATAAATGAAGTTCACCACGTCCTGAAACCTTGAAGCTATCCATGTTATCTGTTTCTTCAACACGAAGTGATACGTCTGTATTAAGTTCTCTAAATAATCTTTCTCTTATATGTCTTGATGTTACAAACTTACCTTCCTGACCAGCAAGCGGACTATCATTAACCATAAACTGCATAGCAATTGTAGGTTCTGAAATCTTCTGGAATGGAATTGCAACTGGATTTTCAGGTGAGCAAATAGTATCACCAATGTGAATATCTGCGATACCAGAAATTGCTACGATTGAACCAATCTTAGCTTCATTAACTTCTACCTTATCAAGACCATCAAATTCGTATAACTTACTAATCTTAACTTTCATAAATTTATCAGGTTCATGTGCATTAACAACAACTGCATCCTGATTAACTTTTATAACACCATTATCTACCTTACCAACACCGATACGACCAACATATTCATTGTAATCAATTGTACTAATAAGTACCTGTGTATCAGCATCAGGATCACCTTCTGGTGCAGGTATGTAATTTACGATTGTTTCAAAAAGTGGAATCATATTTTCTGGTGAATCATCTAGTTCTAAAACTGCATGACCCGCTTTAGCTGATGCATATACGAACGGACAATCAAGCTGTTCATCATTAGCATCAAGTTCAATAAAGAGTTCTAATACTTCATCAATAACCTCTGTAGGTCTGGCTTCTGGTCTGTCAATCTTATTGATACATACAATAACTGGAAGTTCAAGTTCTAAAGCTTTTCTTAAAACGAACTTTGTCTGTGGCATTGCTCCTTCATAAGCATCTACTACAAGTACAACACCGTCTACCATCTTAAGTACACGTTCAACTTCTCCACCAAAGTCAGCATGACCTGGAGTGTCGATAATGTTAATCTTAATTCCGTTGTAGTATACAGCTGTATTCTTTGAAAGAATAGTAATTCCTCTTTCTCTTTCAATATCATTAGAGTCCATTACTCTTTCTACAACTTCCTGATTTTCTCTAAATACACCACTCTGCTTTAATAATTCATCAACAAGTGTTGTTTTACCATGATCTACATGGGCGATAATTGCGATGTTACGTACATCTTCTCTTTTAGTTTTCATACGATTCCTTTCAATTCTCCGTTAAAATATTTTTTCAGCAAATATCTTCTTCGGATTTTCTTAATCCTTCTTATATATAAACCCAAACGACTATGATTTTATCATATCTGTATTTTTTTTCAAGTATTTGTTATGGATATTTTCAAATATAAGCGGATATATATAAGTAGCAACTATCATAACAACAAAGTATCTTATTGTATCTATAAGAAGAGTTTCACCAAATGCTTTCTTAATTCCTGACTTTATTATAAGTAGTAAAATTATTCCAACGCCAAGGATAATCATCTTTTCAGAAACACCCTTATTATCTGTTCTAAAATCTAGATACTTCTTATCTAAATACCAACCTATTGATAAACCATAAGATATACCAACCATCTTAAAGAAGTCTGTTGCATTTGGTACATCTATATAATTAGTCTTTACGCATATCACACCAAATGCTGTTAAACACATACTTATAAATAATAACGCAAATAACAATGCTTCTAATTTAAATTTATAAAATAATCCTCTATCAAGCCAGTCATTAAATGCATAAACTACAACAATTGAAATTAAAAATCCCATGCTTACGTCAAGTGGAGTATGTACTCCTAAATACATTCTTGACCAAGCGACTCCCATAATAATAGCAATTAGAATTATCTTTATATAATTCTTTTTTACAATATAAGCAATTGTTCCATAAAATGCTGATGCACTTTGTGTATGTCCACTTGGGAATGAATATCCTGTTGCATCGCTTAATGCTGCTTTTACAGGTTTAATTTTTTTACTTCTAACCCATGGCCTTGGAACTCGACATATAATCTTTATAGTCCAAACACATATGGCCGAAAAATAAAATCCAAATACAATTCTATAACCAAGTTTTTTATCTATACACCATATAAGTGTACATACGACTGCTATTACTATTATTTCAGATGCAGCATAAGAAAATAAACGTGCACTCGCTGTTAATATAGGATTTCTAATATCCTGAAAAAATTCAAGTACTTCCATTAATAATTCTCCATTTCTCTTTCATATATTCCCTAAAAATTATAATTTCCATATATATTCATCTCCACATATGCCATATGTAATATCTTCCTTACTTATAAACTTAGCCTGTGCAGATGTTATTTCTGTAACCTTATCCTCTAATGCTTTTTCATCATTCTTATCTACTATTAAATCAATGGTAACATTCTCTCCATAAGTTGTTTCAACTTCATGTCCACCATTCTGTCTAAGATAATATGAAATCTTACCTGCTGATGTATAATCTACTTCTATTTTAAATCTTACTCCATCACTAATTTCACATATCTTTGCATTCTTAACGGCTTCTACTGATGCTTCTGTATAAGCTCTAACTAAGCCACCTGTTCCAAGAAGCACTCCACCAAAATATCTGGTGACAACTATTACAGCATTCTTGATATTTTGTCTTTCTAAAACATCAAGTATAGGCTTTCCTGCTGTGCCCTGTGGTTCACCATCATCACTAAACCTTTTAATCTCCTGGTCTCCTTCGATGACATATGCCATACAGTTATGTCTTGCATCCCAGTATTTTTTCTTCATGGCATTTATAAACTCAATGGCTTCATCTTCAGTTTTTACTTTCTTTATAAACCCAAGGAATCGAGATTTAGTTATTACAACTTCACTCTCGCCATCCTCGATTACATATTTTACTTTATCCATATTTATCCTTACATTTAATAATATAATTATTTTCCATAATATTAATAATACATCATTTCATATATTTATATAAAAATATATTATATATATTACATAAACATATGTATGAATCAACATCATCGCATATTATACTATATTAAGATTAAAACTTCTAGGATTTTGTATTTATTAAGGAAATGTTAAATATTTGGTACTTTTATTTATATATCATATTTGATATAATATGAAAGTTAGGAGGAAGAGAATCTATGAACTTTACGTATAAGAAGACGGTTGAAAAGCAACGTGAATTAGTTTCACTACAAAGCAAGTTTTCAACCAAATCGTTGATTACAATATTAAAATTAGGTTTATTTTGCTCATTATTTATAGTAGCATTTTTAACATCATTTGGTATAGGAACAATTAAGGGCATTATTGATAATGCACCTGATATTAAATCAGTAAATATTGCTCCTAATTCATATCAGTCAAAAGCATATAACACAGATGGTAAAGAGATTGTTACTCTTATCACTGCTGGTTCAAACCGTATTTATGCTAAAATTGATGAAATACCAGATAACTTAAAGAATGCATTTGTTGATATCGAAGATGAACGTTTCTACGAGCATAATGGTATAGATATTCAAGGTATCGGTCGTGCCGCTGTTCAAGTTTTTAAAACAAAGAGTTTATCACAGGGTGCTTCTACTATTACACAGCAGGTTATAAAGAACAATGTATTTGCTGGTCTTTGGGAAGGCAACCAGACATACGGCTCTTTGATTAGGCGTAAGATTCAGGAACAGTATTTGGCTGTTAAACTTGAAAAAGAACTAAAAAAAGAAGAAATTCTTGAAAGTTATTTAAATACAATAAACTTAGGTTCTAATACACTTGGTGTACAGGCTGCCGCTCATCGTTACTTTAACAAGGATGTTAAGGATTTAAATTTAGCTGAATGTACAGTTATTGCTGCTATCACTCAGAATCCGGCTTACTTAGAACCTATTCATCATAGTGATGAAAACAATGTTAGAAGAACTACTATTTTACAGTACATGCTTAAAAATGGTCATATAACTCAAGAAGAATACGACGAAGCTATAAACTTTGATTATTCAAAGAATATCTTAGAAGAAGATCCTAACAGAAAGTCATATTCAGAATATACATACTTTGTTGACCAGTTAATTTCAGATATTCTTAATGATTTACAGGTTCAAAAAGGATATACATATACTCAGGCATATCAGTTGCTTTATAGTGGCGGATTAAAAATCTATTCAACTCAAGATTCGAAGATTCAGGAGATTTGTGATAAAGAGCTTTCTAATGATGCTAATTATCCAGCCACAATTAAATATTCATTTAACTGGGCTTTCTCAGTTAAAAATTTAAAAGATGGTACTATTGAGAATTATTCAGAGAATTCAATTAAGTATTATCACAGAGTTACTCTTGAAGAACAAAACTTCAAACTAATCTTCTCTTCTAAGAAAGAATGCAGAGATTGTGTTAAGAAATATAAAAAATATTTATTTCCAAAAGGAATCCCTACGGATTCTAAAGACTATAGAGTTCTTGGTGAAACAATTAGTTACACTAAACAGCCACAGGCTTCATTCACAGTAATTGACCAATCCACAGGTTATGTAAAAGCCATTGTGGGTGGACGTGGTAAAAAATCTGGTAACATGACACTTAACCGAGCCACTCAAAGTAAACGTCAGCCAGGCTCTACTTTCAAGGTTGTTGGTGTTTATGCACCAGCCATTGATGAAATGGGATATACTTTAAAAACTAAGATGGACAATAGTCGTTATAGTTATGCTAACGGACGAGCTGTTTCTAACTGGGATGGTCACTATGGTGGTTCATACTCAATTAAACAAGCCATTGCTCAATCTATGAATATCATCGCCGTTAGAACACTTACAGACATTGGTGTTGAAAAAGGTTTTGATAAATTAAAAGAATTTGGTATTACTACTCTTGTTGAAGACAGAGTATTGCAGGATGGTACAGTTCTTTCTGATAAGAACCAGGCTCTTGCCCTTGGTGGTATTACAGACGGTGTTACAAATTTAGAGCTTACTGCTGCTTATGCTGCAATTGCTAATAACGGTGTTTATAATAAACCAGTTTTATATACTCAGGTTGTTGATAGTTCAGGACTTATTATCCTCGATAATACAACACCTAAATCACATAAGGTTATAAAGGCTGGTACTGCTGCTCAGCTTACAGAAGCTATGGAAGAAGTTGTTAATGGACATGGTACTGCTGGTAATCATATTCATGCAAAAGATTTACATGTAGCTGGTAAGACAGGTACAACATCAAGTCAGTACGACTTATGGTTTGTTGGTTTCACTCCATATCTAACAGCTGGTGTTTGGTTTGGATATGATGAAAACTCCGATTTAGGTAATGGAACAATATTCTACCACGAAGACTTGTGGAGCAAGATAATGGATCAGGTTACTGATGAATTTAAATATAAAGATAAACCATTTGAATTTGACTTATCAGGTGATGATGATGTAGTTGGAATTGAGGTATGTAAGGAATCTGGACTTCTTCCAAATGGAGATGCTTGTAAAGAAACAGAGATTAAATACTTCCCTAATGACGATGTTCCAACTAAGAAGTGTAATAAACATGGCGTACAACGCAGGTCATATAGTTCAGAGAATAATTTCTCTAATAGCACTACTGATGAATCTAGAAATAATAATAACAATGGTAATAACAGTAACAACAGCAATAATAGTAATCAGAGAAATAACAATTCAAATGATGAATAATTAAAGATAATAAGAAAGTCGCTAGTATAAACTAGCGACTTTCCCTTTTTTGAATAAATTTAAGGAATGATCAAAATCTAGATTAAATACCTTTAATCTTATAAATGAACTTAACCTGTGATTTTTGATTATCTGTTTTACCTGCAAAACTCTGATAGTTTTGTCCAGCCTTAACTGTTTCTACTAATCTTTCGTATGCACCATCAGAACCTTTTAATGCATCAGTTAATTTCTGTATTCCTTCCTCATCAAATTTAATCATACCATTATCTAAGCTTGTTGTTCCTTCATGTAATTGTGATACTGCATCCTTAATCTTCTCTGCTGCGTTATCAATCTGTCTTGCTCCACTATTTAATTTCTTGTTATTATCACTAATAGTTCCAAGTCCTTCATCAACTGCTTCAATTCCTGAAACGAATTTTCCAAGACCATTATTAAAACTATATGTTCCTTTATAAAGATCCTGTGTTCCACTATAAAGTGTACCTACACCACTATCTACTTGTGCTGTTCCTGATTCAAGTTCAACCAATCCATCATATAATGATTTTGTTCCGTTTTTAAGTGTTTTCGAACCTGTATATGCACCAGTAACCCCCTTATCTAGTTCATCGATACCATCAACAATCTTTGTCATACCATCATTAAGTTCTAATGCACCTTTACTTAAACTTTCTACTCCGCCAACATAATTTTTCAAACTACTATTAAATCCTACATTTATGTATTCACCTTTTTCGTTTTTCATGAAGTTGCCTTCTGCATCCTTAACACCGTTATATCCCATTTCTACCTTTGATGCCACATTATCAAGTCCATCAACAACATTTGTAAGACCTGGATTAGTTTCAGTTCCATCGCCATATAATGCTCCATACAAATTAAGTATTGAAGCTGCCTGTTCAGTCATTCCTGCCTGACTTAGTTGCGAATAGAGACTAAGTAAACTTTCCTTATTCTGCTTTATTGCATCACTATATTTTTTAGCTCCATCAGCATACTGTTTAATTCCTGATATTCCCTGACTAATAGATGCACTTCCATCTATTAAATTCTTATCATTTGCTGTTAGTGTAGCAAATCCTCCATCTAATTTATCAATACCTGCATCAATCAATCCGATACCACTCTTTAATGCACCTGATCCTGTACTTAGTTTCTTAAGTCCATCTCTTAAATCCTTAGCTCCATCATCTAATTTCTTAGAACCATTTTTAGCTGATTTAGCTCCTGTATTTAAATCAGATGTTCCCTTCTTTAAAGTTTTAACACCGTTCTTTAACTTCTTTGATCCTTTATTAATTTTCTTAGACGCTTTTGATAACGTATTTCCACCTTTAACAATTTTATCGGCCCCTTTTTTTGCTTTTTTAACACCACCAGTATAATCTTTTATACCCTTCTTTAAATCAGATGTTCCATCAGCAAATTCTTCCATCTTTCCATCAAGTTCACTAACACCATCATCAAGTTTTCCAGTTCCTTCAACAAGTTTTTCACTTGATTCTGAAAGTTTACCTGATGCTTCATCAAGATCATTTATAAGATCTTTAACATCCCCATTTTCAAGATTAATATCATCAAAAAGCGATGTTGTAATTAAAGACATTGAATCACCTAATTCAAAATCCTTTACATTTGCTTTAATCTCAATATAATCTGGAATGTCTAATTCAACCTTTTTATCCTTAATATTTTCAAGCTTTAAATTATCACTTAAATTAGGAATAGCATAACCAATAACAATATTATGTGTTCCATCAGATACTAATTTACCATTTGTCACTTCAATATCACTGAATTTATCGGTATCAACTAATAGTCCTGTAAGTACAACAAATGGAGTATATATTTCCTCTTTCTTACCTTCGATTTCAACTTCATTCTTTAGATTATTTGTATAATCATATCTTATTACAACTTCACCACTCTTACCTTTTAAATCTTTTGCAGAAATTTCCTTTCCATCTAATGTATACTTTGGTGTAATTGTAACTGGAACTTCTTTCTTAGCATTACCTCTATAATAAATATCTTTTCCATTGCTTTTCCAGGTTATGTTGCCGTCATCTTCCACTTTTACGTTTTCATCCCCCTTAACATTTTCCAAATCATCAAGGTTTGCCACATCTTTAATGTCGCCAACATAACCATTGGTCTTTAACCATTCACTAACGACGGTTTCATCTATCTTTCCATTACTATCTGCAATTACATAAACTGTCTCTTCTTTATCTGTATCCTTATCTTCAGTATTAGCCTGTGCTGTAACTGCACTAAGCAAAACATTATTCTCCTCTAGGGACGCTTTAGAATTTGTATTATTAACGCTCACATTTTTATTACTACATCCACAAAGAAGTGATGCTATAAGTGATAATGAAACTAAAGCTGTACTTACTTTATATACATATTTTTTCCTCATTGTTGTATCCTCCTTAAATTTATTCTATTTTTTATCAAATTCATTTTTCACCCTGAATTTATGCTTATCTAATCAATATACATTCTACTTAAATCCAATACTTGTTTTTCTTATCAATCCATCAAATATCATAAACATGGCTGGTAAGAATAATAGTACACAGAACATACTAATAATCGCACCTCTTGAAATCATTAAACAAAGTGAACTAATCATGTCAATCTTTGAGTAAATTGCAACCCCAATCGTTGCTGCACAGAAACTAAGACCGCTTACCACTATTGATTTTGCACTACTAGATGAAGCTATTCTTACTGCTTCTTTTTTACTCATTCCATTATTTCGTTCCTTCTTATATCTTGTCGTCATAAGGATTGCATAATCAACTGTAGCACCAAGCTGAATAGTTCCAATTACAACTGAAGATATAAACGGAATTGTTGTTCCTGTATAATATGAGATTGCCATATTAATAAAGATTGCAAGTTCAATTACTGCAACTAAAATAACTGGAAGTGAAATTGACTTAAATGTAATTAAGATAATTAAGAATATAGCTCCAATTGAAACCACATTAACTGTCTTAAAATCCTTATCCGTAATATCGATCAAATCCTTTGTACAAGGAGCTTCACCAATCAGCATTGCCTTTTCATCATACTTATCAATTATTTTATTTAACTCATCCACCTGTCTGTTAACTTCATCAGATGCTACTTTATAATCAGAAAATACAAATGCTAATTTCCATTTATCATCTGCAAGTTCATCCTTAATCTTATCCGGAACAAATTCATCAGGTATTGATGGATCAACAAAACTATCATATGATAAAACTGTTTCAACACCTTTTACCTTTTCAAGTTCCTTAGCCATCTCGGCTGACTTTGATGCACTTAAATTTGAATCCATCAATATCATATGTGTTGAATTTGTATCGAATAATTCATTTAATTTGACATTTGCTGCACGACTCTTATAACTTACTGGTATTGTTTCATCCAAGTTATAATAAACATCAACATTATTATTTCCATGTAATGCTGGTATCATTATTACTATGTATAACACCAATAGCAGCAAATGATTTCTTGTTACGAACTTCGCTATTCCTTTAAATTCAGGTAATAATGGTTTATGTCTTCTTTTATCTATTGTTTTTTCAAATAATAATAGTATTGCTGGTAAAAGAGTTACACATTCAATAACACCAATTACTACACCTTTTATCATTACGATTCCTATATCAAGTCCCAAAGTAAAACTCATAAAACAGAGTGCTAAGAATCCAGCAACTGTAGTTATTGAACTAGCTGTTACTGAAACAATGGTGTTTGATATTGCATGAGCCATTGCTCTTTTTGAATCATCCGGGAATTTTTCCTTATATTCCTTAAAGGAGTTATATAAGAATATGGAATAATCCATAGTAACACCAAGTTGTAATACTGCAGCAAGCGCCTTTGTAATATATGAGATTTCTCCCATAAAAATATTACTTCCTAAGTTATATACAATTGCCATTCCTATACTTGCTAAAAATAATACTGGTACTATGAACGAATCCATGGCAACGCCTAAAACTATAAGTGTTAAAATTCCAGCAATAACAACATAAACTGGTGTCTCAGTATTTGCTATAATTTTTGTATCCGTAACTACCGCTGACATACCACTTAAGAAACATTGTTCATTAGAAATTTCTCTAATATCTTCTATTGCCTTCATGGTTAAGTCATCAGATGTTGTCTTATCATACATAATAAGCATCATTGTTGCATTTCCATTATTAAATGCATTAACGATTTTATCTGGTAATAATTCCATTGGAACTGTAATGTCCATTAATGAGTCATACCAAATAACCTTATGAACACCTTCTACTTTTTCGATCTTTCCTTTTAGTTTTTCTACATCCTTTTCTTTCATGTCGTCAACTATGAAGAATGAAAATCCACCGGAGCCAAATTCATTAACTAGTATGTTCTGTCCTTTCATCGTTTCAATGTCACTTGGCAAATACGATAAAATATCATAATTAATTCTTGTATTTGCATAACCTATTATAGATGGAATTAGCAACAGAACATAAAGTACTATTATTAAGCCTCGATGTTTTACAATTGTTTTTCCTAATTTCCTAGCCATAATAACTCTCCTTAAATTAATTCAAACTTCTTTTTCATTTATGAAAAAGCTTTACAATTGATAATATTTTTCAAAACTGACTATCAGTCATTTTTGATTTCAACTGAATTATAACTCAAAACTGACTAGTAGTCAATATTTGTTTCTAAAATATTGATAAATTTATTTTTTTCATTTATACTATTCTAAGAAATCATTGTTTTTTGCTTGAATACTTGTATGTTTTTTAATTACATTTCAAAGCATATTCTAAAAATCAGGAGTTTATTTATGAGTAAAATTGATAAGAAAAAGAAAGAAAAAAAAGAATCACTTCTTGCTACAGCATTTGAATTATTTACCACTACTGGTTTTAATAAAACCTCTATTTCTGATATTTCAAAAAATGCAGGTGTTGGTAAAGGTACATTTTACCTTTATTTTAGAGATAAATATGATATTAGAAATAAATTAATAGCTCATAAGTCTAATGAGCTTTTTAATAAAGCTCATAATGAACTATTAAAACATTCTGATATTATAGATATTGAAGATAAGATTATCTTCATAGTTGACTATACTATTGATGAGTTAAAAAAAAATCAAAGATTACTTAATTTTATTTCTAAAAACCTTGGATGGGGGATTTTTAAAAATGCCCTTACTAACTACTCTCCTAGTGATGAGAATGAAGTTTCTTTCTTAGATTACTACATGAATATGATTAATGATGATAAATATAAATTCAAAGCTCCAGAAGTTATGCTTTTCTTAATTATTGAACTGGTTAGTTCAACATGTTATAGTGCAATTCTTTATAATGAACCACTTTCAATCGATGATTTAAAACCATATTTATATTCAACAATTAGAAATATAATTAAGGATAATATTATAGACTAATCCATAAAAATGATATATAATTATTAGGAATAAATTTTCAAATTTAGGAGTATATTTTGGATACCGCGAACATAATTAAACTAGTAATTTTAATAATATTGCTTATTCTCTCAGGCTTTTTTTCATCTGCAGAGACTGCTTTGACGACCTTAAATCGCATTAAGTTAAACTTAGCAGCATCAAGTGGTGATAAAAAAGCTATTCTTTTAGTTAAAATTACTAGCAATTCTTCAAAGATGCTTAGCGCAATTCTTATTGGTAACAATATTGTTAACCTTTCAGCATCAGCTCTTGCAACTATTCTCGCTCAAAACATATGGGGTAATAAATACGTATCATTTGCTACAGGTATTCTTACCTTCCTTGTGTTAATTTTTGGTGAGATTATACCTAAAACTGTTGCAAGTCTTTATCCTGAAAAGATCGCATACTTATACACATATATAATAAATATTTTAATGATTATATTAACACCATTTATATTTATTGTAGATAAAATTTCATATGTTCTATTAATGTGTCTTGGTATTGATACTAATAAAAAAAGAGACATTATAACTGAAGCTGAACTTCGTGGTATTGTAAGTGCTTCTACTAAGCATGGTATCATTGAAGATTCTGAAGAAGACATCATTAATAATGTATTTGATTTATCTGACGCTCTTGCTAAGGACATTATGGTTCCTAGAATAGACATTTGTAGTACTAGTGTTGACACTCCAATGAGCGACTTTTATGAGCTTGTTAGAGATAACAAGTATACTCGAATTCCAATTTATGAAAATACAATCGATAATATTATCGGTTTTGTTAATATAAAAGACGTATTTTTTGATATAATAAGCAAGGAGAATAAAAAGAAACGTAAAAAAGAGAATTTAAGAGATTACATTAGAGCTACTATTTATACTTTTGAGCAGAAAAACTTATACGAACTTCTCGATGAAATGATGGAACAATCCATTCCTCTCGCTGTCGTTCTCGATAGTCACTCTGCTGTAGCTGGTATTATTTCTCTTGAAGATATATTAGAAGAACTTGTTGGTGAAATCAGAGATGAATTTGATAGTGATGAAGTTGATACAATTAGAAAGGCTGACAAAAGCCATTACATAGTATCTGGAATCACAAGAATTGAAGATTTCAACGACTTCTTCAACACAAAAATCACATCCGATGATTATGACTCAATTAGTGGTATTATTTTGGAAAAACTTGATAGAATTCCATCTATTGGTGATACCATTGAAATTGAAGATTTAACTATTAAAGTTACTAAACTCGATAAACAAAGAATTGACACATTAATTGTATATAAAACAAAATCAAAACAAAAGGAGGATTGATATGAGACATTTAATTAGCCCAATGGATTTATCAGTAAAAGAACTTGATGATCTTTTAGACCTTGCCTGTGATATCGAAAAGAATATAGATAAGTACAGCCATGCTTGCAGTGGTAAAAAGATCGCTACTCTTTTCTATGAACCATCCACAAGAACAAGACTTAGTTTTGAGGCTGCCATGATTAATTTAGGTGGACAGGTTTTAGGATTTTCTTCAGCCGATTCAAGTTCAGCTGCTAAGGGTGAAAGCTTATCAGACACTATAAGAGTTGTATCTTGTTACGCTGACATTGCAGCTATTAGACATCCAAAAGAAGGTGCAGCACTTGTAGCATCAGCTAAATCAAACATACCAGTTATAAATGCAGGTGACGGTGGTCATCAGCACCCTACACAGACGCTAACGGATTTGCTAACAATCAAATCTCTTAAAGGACGTCTTGATAATATTACCATTGGTCTATGTGGTGATCTAAAATTTGGTAGAACTGTTCACTCATTAATTAATGCTCTTGCAAGATATTCAAATATTAAGTTCATTCTTATCTCACCTAAAGAGTTAAGAGTTCCAGACTATATTAGAGATAATGTCCTTAAAGCAAATAATATTCCATATGTTGAAGCTGATAAATTAGAAGATGTTATGCCTGAATTGGATATCTTATATATGACTCGTGTTCAAAGAGAACGTTTCTTTAACGAAGAAGATTACATCCGCATGAAGGATTACTATATTTTAGATAAACCTAAAATGGAACTAGGAAAGGAAGATTTACTTGTATTACATCCACTTCCACGAGTTAATGAAATAGCTCCAGAAGTTGATGATGATCCAAGAGCAGTATATTTTAAACAAGCTCAATATGGTGTATATGTAAGAATGGCTCTTATACTTACACTTCTTGGAATTAAAGTAGATTAATTAATAGTTAGTATCAAATTGATAATAACTATTAGAATAAATAATTAGGAGGTATGCTATGCTTAACGTTGGACAGTTAAATAACGGTTTTGTACTTGATCATATTAAAGCTGGTAAAGCCATGCATATATATAACTACCTTGGTCTTGATAAACTTGATTGCCAGGTAGCAATAATAAAAAATGCTAGAAGCCAAAAGCTAGGAAAAAAAGACATTATTAAAATTGAAGGTCCACTTGATATTGTGGATTTTGATATACTTGGTTTTATAGATTGTAACATCACTGTTAACATTATTGAAAACGGTGAACTTACTGGCAAGAAACAACTCACACTTCCAAAAGTTGTAACTAATGTATTAAAGTGTAAGAATCCAAGATGTATTACTACTGTTGAACAAGGATTAGATCAGGTATTTATATTATCAGATCCTGCCATTCCACTCTACAGATGTAAATATTGTGAAGAGAAATACGCAAGTTTATAATATTTATATAAATAAACCCCTTTAGGTTTAATATGCAACCATAATATTTGGTCATATCAAATCTAAAGGGGTTTTATTTATTCATAAACTACTTATCTTGTTTCGTGATTACATAACGATTATCAAATGCATAAATTCACGCTTTCAAAGCTTTCCTCATCGAGTAAACAAATAAAAAAGACATCATATAAATGATGTCCTTTTAGTAGCGAGAGGGGGATTTGAACCCTCGACACCACGGGTATGAACCGTGTGCTCTAGCCAACTGAGCTATCTCGCCATATATAATTAAATTTATTTAATTTGCAATTTTGTTATGTTATATGGGACCTACAGGGCTCGAACCTGTGACCCCCTGCTTGTAAGGCAGGTGCTCTCCCAGCTGAGCTAAGATCCCTCAGCAGTTTTGACTGCCTTAATAGTATACTAATTATGTTCAATATTGTCAACTCTTTTTTCACTTTTTTTGAATATTTTTTTATAAATTTTTAATCCTCTTCTATTCAAATAATTTTAAGATTTTTTATTACACTTTTTTCACTATTTTTCCTATTGTGATATAATTATTATATAAATAAAAAACATAATTATTCTAATACGAAAGGATGTGTGTTTATGAGCGAAATAGATATGAAAATTATGACTGATACAAAAAGAATAGCTATGAGACCTCGTGTAGAAAGATATTTAGAAATCTACGAAGATGCTGTTTCAGATGTCGAAAACGAAGAAAAAACTGATCGTGTATTTTCTAACATGTTAACACAAATTCAATTTTTCCAACACGAAAGATTAATCCACCTTATAGTTACCGCAACTGTTGTACTTATTTACTTCATTGTAACAGGCCTTATGATGTTTTCTACATCAGTTGGTAGTTTATTGGTACTAACTCTTCTATTCACTTTATTAGCAATCTTGCTTTTCTTCTACATAAACCATTACTTCTTTCTAGAAAGAAGCATACAACGAATGTATAACCAGTATGACATATTATACGACAGACTATATAAAAAGAATAGTCCATTGGTAAAGAATTAGATAGTATTTATATTCAAAAAAAGGAAAACCCGTTAAAATGATATGTACCCAGAATCCTGGACACATATTTATTAATCAGGTTGAACACATGGATGCTATCCTGTATTGTACAGGTGGCATCCATTTTG
>ODAJ011969315.1_pt1 | contig 40086 bp, 39 predicted proteins | sample 1539241 | NCBI WGS metagenome assembly ODAJ01 (sample SAMN02144231, study PRJEB22623) | gut metagenome | biome: sheep rumen | host: Ovis aries | place: New Zealand
ATAAACAATGCTTATCATAAACAATTATTTCCTTATCACCTTCTTCATTAACACCAGTTTTTAAGCTTTCAAGTCTTTCCTTATCACAGAAGCAATAATATGCTTCACCTTTTTCAATAAGCTGCTTAGCATATTCAAGGTACATTCCTGAAGCCATACGTTCACTCTGAACATAAGGTCCAAATCCCTTATCCTTATCTGGTCCTTCATCATGTACAAGTCCAGTACCCTCTAACGTTCTATAAATAATGTCAACCGCACCTTCAACAAGTCTTTCTCTATCAGTATCTTCAATTCTTAAAATAAAATCGCCATCTTCATGCTTAGCGATTAAGAACTCATAAAGAGCTGTTCTTAAATTTCCAACATGCATTCTACCTGTTGGACTAGGTGCAAATCTTGTTCTAATCTTCATATTCTTACTCCTTGATTAAGCCTTATCAGCAAATGCATTCATTCTCCATACATTCATCAATAAAACCTTTATTCTTTATATTTCAAAATACTTGCAATATATATAATAATATCATACCGTTAAAAAAGCAATGATAACATTATGTTTCATTGCTTTTTTTATGTCTCTATATTGATTTTAAATACTTGATAACTTTATCAAGTGAATCTTTAAATTCCTCATCTGTTGAGTTTTCAAAAATATAAACATCATCAACACCTGCTGGTGGATTAAAGTTTCTACTCTTTACATACTCATCCCAGTTTTCAAGTTTCCATGTATCTCTATCAGAATTTCTTGAAATCATACGACGCTTACAAGCCTCGATTGAAGTATGAACCCAAATAACAACAAGTTTTGTATCTCTTCTAGCTAAATCAGCTTTTAACTTGTCCATATATTCCTTGTCTTCAATTTCTCTAGTAAATGGAGCATTAACAAAAACTGTATCATTATAATCTAATGCTTCATATGCAATCTGCATAATTGCATCATATTCAGGATCTCTGATATACTCCTCAAAGAAATCTGAACTTCTATTATAGTTTTCATGAGCAACTAGAAAAATCTGTTTTGATAAAACAATTAATGAATCCTTATCAAGATATACACAGTTTTTCATCTCCTTAGCTACTCTTCTAGTAACAAATGATTTACCACACGCTGGTGGTGATGTGACTAAAATTAACTTCTTCATACTATACTTTCCTTCTTCTCTGAATAATCTACTATACTCTCCACCCATTATCTTAAACAAATATCTCTAAAATTTTAACATACATTATTTATATTTTCAATGATAATTATTTGTTTTCTTAATCGTTTTCGTTAAATTCGTAATAATGCACAACTACCATTATTAATGTTATTATTTTATTATGAATTTTAAATACCCTAATATCTTAACAAAACTAATAAACTTTGTTTAAGCCGCTTTAACAACTTTATCATCCTTATATAAAATCTTTAAAAATATTGGTGTAATAATTGATGATACAACAATCAATAAAATAACACTAGCAAAGTATTTGCTGTCAAGAACACCTGCATTCAATCCCTTTTGAGAAACAATTAATGCAACTTCTCCTCTTGTCATCATACCGACACCGATTTTAAGTGAATCTTTATTGCTAAATCTACAAATTTTACCCATAATTCCGCAGCCTATAATCTTTGTAACTAAAGCAACAGCAACAAATGCTAGTGAAAACAATAACATATCTTTATTAAGTCCACTTAAATCAGCTTTAAGTCCAATCATAGTAAAGAATATTGGACCAAATAGCATATAAGAACTAACATCCATTTTTCTAGCAATATAATCGGAGTCATTAATACTACAAAGAATAATTCCCGCAACAAATGCTCCTGTAATATCTGCAATTCCAAATATAGCTTCTGCTACATATCCAAAAGCAAAACATAAAGCGAGTCCTAAAATAGGTACTCTTCTAGTATGTGGATGTTTCTTATCTATTATCTTAAATATCTTATATATAATTATTCCCACAATAATTGATAATGCAAAGAATAAAACCGTATTAGAAACGACCTTTAATGGTTTTGAAGATGGATCCTTCATTCCAATTACCACAGTTAAAACTACAACACCGAGGACATCATCAATAATAGCAGCACTTAAAATAGTAGTGCCAACTTTTTCCGATAAATGACCCAATTCTTTCAAAACCTGAACTGTTATACTTACTGACGTAGCTGTCATTATCGTTCCGATATAAATTGCTCTTATAAAACCTGGATCATGTATAGGTACATATCCATAAAATCCCATATATAAAAGTGTACCACCCACAAGCGGAACAAACACACCTGCACACGCAATTAAAAATGCCATAACTCCTGTCTTCATCAAATCCTTAAGATTAGTTCCAAGACCCGCTGAAAACATTAATAATAACACACCAATTTCAGCCATCTGTGACAGAAAATTTGTCTGTTCCACTAAACCTAACACAGTCGGTCCTATAACAATACCTGCTATAATACTTCCAACAACTTCTGGTGCCTTACACTTTTTTGCACCTATACCAAAAAGCTTTGCAACCACAATAATAATAGCTAAATCCTTAAATACCAAATAACTTTTCACGACAATCACCCTACTTCTTTTTTTGCACAAATTCGGCCTCAAGTCTCCTCAAGGCCGAAATGTTACTATATTTGTAATTCCCAATATATTATCTTTTTCTACATCTTATAACGTGATTACTCTTCTACTTTATTAAATAAAACTTCATCGACTGTGCCCCATGGTCCCTTAACACCATCAGCATCAGCTTTAACATGAATTCCTACTGTAACCTTACCATCTTCACCTACTTCAATTTCATTAAGTTCAGGTGTACTAAATGATCTATACTCTGTAACTTCAGTATTCTGTTTATATGTCTTACCTATTGTTACACAATAAATATAAATATCCTGATTTGTACTATCACCACCCTGGAATGTTGCTCTCATCTTATATTTTCCTGGTTCAAGGCCTTCGATTTCCTGTGTGATATCTAAATCAACTTTATTCTTTGAATACCAATGCATAGCATGTGTACCAAGTGATGCATCTGTAACCTTATCCATCATATATACTTCATGCTCGTCATCATCAGCACTTCTATCATCAATCTTCCAATTAACTGTATCATCTGCTTCTTCAAAACTATAATTCTGAACGAAGTTTGGTTCAACCATATTTACCATACACCTAACTCGTTCACCCGCGGCTTCACCCCATACTAAGTATTTAGCCGGACCATTAGACTGCATAGCTTCTTTGTTAGGTTTTTCCCATTTTGCTCTTACACTCTTTGTTGAGCCATCATTATATTTTGCTTGTACTGAACCTGGTAATTCAATTTCATCACCTAACTTAATAGTAACTTCTGCATTCTCAACCATATCAAGTTTAACTTCTGAAAGTGAACCTGTATAACATAGATCCCATGTGTATAATGATGGAAGTGGATTTCCGTCAGAGTCAAATAACGCCTGATTTTCCTGTGAACATCCACCGAACCACTGTCCAGCGTCTGCATCATAATCACCGGCATATTTACTTGCCCATCCGCAACCGTATTTATCCCATTTTTCTTTACGTTTTCCATTTTCATCTTCAGGTACCGCAATCCATCCACCTTCCCAGTAGAATACACCAATACCCTTATCGCCAACTTTAACTACAGCATCCATAACGTCACGCATTTCCCTTGCTTGGCCGTTTACTGTGTATGAATAATCCTGAATTACAGTTGCACCTGTACCAATTGTATTTGTCCAACCATCCATATCATTAGGATCATATGCATATGAATTCTCCGCAACCATTACAAGTTTTCCATATTCATCAGCAGCAACCTGTAAAATACTTGTTAGATTTTCTAATGTTCCGTGCCAATATGGATAATATGAACTAGCAAATACATCATAATCTACATCATAGTTATCTAAAACCACAAGATAATTCTGATATGCTGCTACTCTCTCTGGATCAGTAAAATGAACTGCTATAAGTGCATCTGGCATAATTTCTCTAATAGCCTTTGATGCCGAATTCATAAGCTTAGCAATATTCTCCCATGTTGCTTCACCACAAAAATATGAATTAGTTTCATTTCCAATCTGAACCATACCTACATCTACGCCAGCATCTTTAAGTTTCATAAGACTAGCCTTTGTATAGTTATACATTTGATCAGCTTTTTTCTGAATATCTAAACCTTCCCAGTCCTTAGGAACATACTGTTTCTCAGGATCAGCCCAGAAATCTGAATAATGGAAGTCAACTAATAATTTCAAATGATTCTTTGTTGCTCTTTTACCAATCTCAACACATGCATCAATGTCATTATTACCCCCACCATAATAATTTCCATCTTTATCTTTAGGATCTTTCCAAACTCGAACTCGAGCCCAGTTAAATCCAGCATCAGATATTACCTTTAACATATCTGCTTCTTTGCCATCCTTATCATGATAAACTACTCCCGCAGCTTCTTCTACCAAAAGAGATGAAACATCCATTCCCTTTATGATATTCTCTGACATATTATCTATTTTTTGAACAAATAATTCTGTTACTTCTTTATTCTCCTGTTTATGTTTTTCTGATAGTTCACCCTTATCCCAAGTAACTTCTTTTCTTTCTCTTCTAGCACTAGCTGCGCCCTTACTTGCCTTCTTATGACCACAAGCAGTTAATCCCAGCATGACTGATAAAGAAAGTGTCAGTATTAATGTCTTTTTAGCAATGTCTTTTCTCATAAACTATCCTCCTAATTATTTTTTATTTACATAAAATATACTTATATTTTATCATAATGCAAGTAATTGTCAATAATGTCAAATATAAAAAGACCGATGTCTATGTCCCCATAAACATCGGTCAAAATAATTCCTTATATTATAATTCTTATTATTCAACTAATACAAATGTAGTTTCTGTCTTTGAACCACCATCTTCTACATGAATTACACTTGAATCTAAAGATTTATACGCTGGATGCTCCTTAATTGGATATGCTGTCCATTCAGAACCAGCTGTCGAATCAATCTGATCACCAATTATATTTCCATAAAATTTAAAATCTCCATGCATACTAATCTTTCCTTTATTCGCCTTGCCATCATTATTCATTGCAAGGACTATGCCCACAACTGTCTGTGGTGGATTACCATTTGCTGCAATAAAATCTACATTTCCTGATCTTGAATAAACTGATAATGCATTAGGATTAGTATCACTATATGATGTCATAGAAGAAGGTACACCTTTATATACAATATCTCCTTCTGCTCCTAAAAATCCATTTATATCAACGTGTTCAGTATCAATATTTCCTGTTGCAAAAATATTACCATTAACAATAACATTTTTCAAAGTCAAGTCACCATCAACATAAATATCACCATTTATAAGAACCTTGTTACTAGTTTGGTTATTAAAAATTTTCAAATCCTTATTTGAATAAACATTACCCATCGTCATATCAACAGAGCTATTAAATTCAATACCATTAGTAGACGATGAATTTGATAAAAATACAAGATCCTTAACTTTAGATTTTGTTCCTGTAAGTCTCATAAACTGAGCAGAATTTCCCTTAAATACTATTGTACTATTTTTCTGTTCTGTATTACCTACATTCACATCTATAGCTCCACCTAAATCCACAACAACAGCTGATGTTTCTGAATGTGAACTTCCTAAATACTCTTTATCAGCACTTGTAGCATATCCAGCGATAGTTGATGAACCTGTAGCTGAATCATATCCATTCTTTATAGTTGTAATTCTATCTTCGCATTGTTTTTTTAAACTCTTAATCGTCTTTAACGCTTCATCATTATCCCAATCAGTAAATTTTTCCTTTTTCATGCAATCTGTATATGCTGATAAAGGATAAATCTGTACCTGATTACCTCCTTTGTAAAACGTATGGTTAGCAATATAATCAGGTGTTAATGTATAATCAGTGCCATATGCATGAACAACTTCTGAACCTGTGTCAGACTTTACTGGACCTTCTGGAATCAAGTAATAATTCTCAATTCCGCCTGGTAAGTCTGAAACATCCAATTCACCATCCGATGCACTTACTGATTGAAACTGCCCTGATCCCCATTCTGGGTGCCACCTATATAAAATATAAGCTTTTCTATCAGCTCCTTCACCAATCAAAATCTTACCTGTACTATAGTTAAGATTATCAGCTACAGATATTTGACTAACTTCACCCTGCCCATCCTGAGCATCAAATTTTACTGATCCATTACTATGCACTGCACCATTAACATGGCACCTACCTCCTAGGTGAAGTTCTTTTCCTTCACTCTGTGAATACAAAAGATATGGAAAATCTCCGCCACTCTTTGTGATTGTTTTTGTTCCCGCAGCTGCACGAGTAGTAACATCAATATTTTTACTACCTAAAATCTGACCAAATGTTGTAGCAGATTTAAAATCTGCCGTTACTCTAATCTTCTGATTAGAATCCAAAAATTCAACGTTCGTAGTAACGCCATGTTCAAAGTTTGCAGCCAAATATTCCCTTGCAACTGTTTCGGCTTTAGTAGTATTAGGCAAATACTGTACGCCTGCAAGAGCTGCAGCATCACATGCAGTTTGTAATTTCTGTCGTTGATAGTATGCTGTACCAAAATCAATAGCCAAAGCCGTGAATGCAAGAAGTACAACCATTAACAAAGCAACAAAAACCATTACTGCGCCTTCTTCTTTCTTTCTTAGCATTTTTTTCATATTAACCTCCATAAATTAAATTATTTTTATAGTCATCCATATAAGTCCAATAACCCAAAACTCCCCTTACATAAATGACCTTTACTCCCCTAATCAACAAATTATGCTTTCTGAGCTCTTGTTTTAGCCTCATCAATCTGGTACTGAATAAGACTAATAGATTCTTCTAATTTACTTAACTGATCTATACATTGTTCAAGTGCTTCATCTTTTTCTTTCATTGCGCTCCTTGTTTCATCAAACTGAGATTGGAATCCCTCTAACTCATTTCTCAACGAATCTCTATCTGCAAGTAATTCATCATAATCATTCATCTGAGTCTGGAATGTATCAATCTGAGCTCTTAAATCTTCGTTTTCTTTCGCAATGTCATTAAACTCGCCTCTTAATGAATCTCTATCTGCAAGAATCTCATCATAATCACTCATCTGAGTCTGGAATGTATTAATCTGAGCTCTCAAATCTTCATTCTCTTTAACCATATCATTAACAACTAATAACTGATTTCTTAAATTTTCGATTGTTGCTTCTGAATCTTCAACATGTTTTACTAAATCATCATGTTCAGCTCTAATCTTTTCATATTCACTAGCTGTATCTTCAAGTGTAACCATTTTATCTGTTAGCTCAGCAACCTTTGCAGCGTTCTCTTCATTCTCTCTTGACAAAGTATCTACCATAGCTGCATTATCTGCATTAGCTTTCTCAAGTTCAGCAATTTGCGCTGTGAGTTGCATATTTTCAGTGGTGAGCTGCATCTTTGCTGCTTCTGCATCTGCAGAACTATCAACTGAAGCCTGTAACTCTCTAATTTTTGCATTTAAATCTTCTACTTCTCGAATATTAGTATTTGATTTTGCATTAAGCGTGTTAATAATCTTCTGTGACTCTCCGAGCTGATTGCTTAAATTATCTATAATTTCCTGATTTTCAGCATCCTTACGTTCATATTTTTTTATTTGATCTCTAAGTTTTCTCATCTCCTCAACAGCTTCATCACCTGCTGATTCAACCATTTTATTAGATAAATCATCTATAACAGCCTGATATTCAGCTATTTTAGCTTCCCATTCAGCTTTTTGAGATTTAAGTCCATCTACTTCACAACTTATGAGTTCTCTTTCATTTTCAAATTCTTCCCTATTTTGATCAAGTACTCTCTGTGCATTTCTATAATTATCTAAAAGATTATCAATATACTCATCAACTTCCTTTGGATCATATCCTCTTACTGCACGTGAAAATCCATAGCTATTATCTGTTCCTGAAACCTCACCTAACTCATTACGTCTTAATCCAATTGGGTTTGATGATGGAATTTTTGTTTTAGCCATAATACCACACTCCTCCTACTTTCTGTTAAAATTATACTATTCTACCCGTCTGTGCGCTATATTTTATCACACACAAAATTGACTCACTCAATCGCTTCTCCCGATTTAGTCAGCCCACGACCCACTAATAGTCATAAGATAACTATCCATTTTTCTCTATTATACTAACTTTTTCTCCTAATTGCAATTGATATTTTTCAATTAATCCTGAATTTATTTCTAAAACCTTTTTTGCATTTTTTACAATAGGTCTAACTTTCCCTTTTGGAATATCTTTATCCAAAGATACAATAATATTATCCTTGTCAAGATATATAGTATCTATATTAAATTTCATATTAAAAGTATGTATAGAATTACATGGGGCAAGTAGAAGACCATGGCTTTCTGCCATGGTCTTTCTAAACATAAGACCCATAAGTCTTCTATACCAATTGTCCGCAAGTTCCACTTCTTCACATAGAACTTGATCTTTATAAATAGCTTTTACTAATTTTACTTTACTCATTTTTATAAGCCACCCATCATATTTAGCACACTTGGCGCCATAATAACAATTAGTATGTTAGGGAATATAAGGCCTACCATTGGAATCATCATTTTAACTGGAGCCTTTAACCCTTTTTCCTGTGCAATTCTTTTTCGTGTTTCTCTAAGCTGTTCTGACTGAACCTGCATAACGTTGTTAATAGGAATACCCAATTCATTAGCTTGTGCTAAAGCAGCAACAAATGTCTTTAACTCTTGTATTTCAGAGCTATCGCCCATCTGCTTTAACGCTTCATTTCTTGGTTTACCCATCTGAATCTGATTATATAAAATAATCAATTCATCAATAAATGGTCCTTCCATCTTTTCAGCAACTTTAACCAAAGCACCATCAAAACTTAAACCAGCTTCAATACAAGTACCAAGTAAGTCCATCGCATCAGGCAACTGCATTCTAATAGCTTCCTGATGTGCATTAACTCTAGATTTCAATACGAAATCTGGCCCAGCATATCCAAGCGCAAAAATTATACCAAATAACATAAGCTTATATAGTGGCTCAACTGGAACAATTATCGCAATAAATACACCTAAAACCATTGAAACAATGAAGACAGCCTGTTTTAAGAAAGCATAGTCACCTGGAGTCATTTTAACACCAGCAAGTCTTAACTGTTTACTAATGCTAACTTCTTTTTCTTCATTCTTACCTGATTTGGCATTTGACTTTTCTGTTGCATCCTCAACAGATTGTTTTGCCTTATTCAACAAAGGCTTAATAAATCTGTTAACGAAAGTATCATCTAATTCATTATAAACATTATCTTTACTATTTCTTCTATTGATAACCTTTATACGTCTGTCCTTTGTATCTTCTTCAGTTCCTTTGTCCCAAAGAACAAGAACTACAATCATAAAGGCTAATGCAGTATATGCAAACACTAATGCATTTATCATTATTCATCCTCCTAACTATATTAATCAAATAGTTAGTACTTAATGTCTACTATCTTCTTGATTACTAAGAAACCGATAACTTCAAGGAACACACATATTCCTAATAAAATATGTCCTGTACCTGTTTCTAACATAGGTTTCATGTAATCAGGGTTAATTATATTAAGTACAAGTCCTAAGCCTATTGGAAGGACACCGATAAGAAGACCTGACATTCTACCCTGTGATGTAACAGCGCTAACATCAGCCTTAACCTTAATTCTTTCTCTAATTGTATTAGAAATTGTTTCAAGAATCTGTGATAAGTTACCACCAGTCTGTCTCTGTACACTTACGGCCGAAACAGCAAGCATAAGATCGGGACTCTTAATTCTGGCAACCATATCTGAAAGCGCCTTATCCATTGAGCTACCAAAATTAATTTCGCTACAAGCTCTTGCAAACTCTGTACTAATAGGTGCATCCATATCCTTAGCTATAGTTTCCATAGCCTGTTGGAATGTAAGACCTGAACGTAAACAACTAGTGCTAATCATTAAAGCATCGCAAAGCTGAGATTCAAAAATCTTTCTTCTTTTATTCTGCTTATGTTTAATGAAAATATATGGACCAACACCTCCAGCAATTAAAAACACAAGTGTTAATGTTAGATGTTGCGTAAATAAGAAAACAATACCTGCAGGTACAAAGAATATAACAATCCAAATTGTTAAATATTCCTCTGGTTTCATCATAATGTCTGCAGCAAGTAATTCTTCAAACAACCAGTTTTCTATTCTTACTGTAAGTGACTTATCACTCTGCTGTTTTTTTCTCTTCTTTTTATCCTGTGTTAATACATCATCATCATCTTTAAGTTCTACGATATTTAAAACACCGATTTTATCTACTCTTCCATCAGTATATCGCTGATCCTCAGACATTTTTGCATATACAATAAATCCAACCACACCAGCAAGCGCCATCATACCAAGAGTAAACAAACCTATAGCGATATCCATGTTCATAAAACTAATTTGTAAACCAATCATTCTTTACCACTACTCCGTTCTCTCGGATCTTCTGTAAGCAGTTAGGATGGATACCTGTAGCAACAAACTTACCCTGGAATTTTCCATTAGTATCAAGTTTACCATCTGTTTCAAATACGAAAAGATCCTGCGTACTAATAACATCACCTTCCATACCTACTACTTCTGTAATCTGAGTAATTTTACGAGTACCATCACGTAGACGGCTCTGCTGTACAATCATATCAATAGCAGATGCTACCTGTTCTCTAATAGCACGTACTGGCAATTCCATACCTGACATCATAACCATAGTTTCTACACGGGCTACTGTATCTCGTGGAGAGTTAGCATGGGCTGTTGTAAGTGAACCATCATGACCTGTATTCATGGCCTGAAGCATGTCGAGTGTTTCGCCACCACGACACTCACCTACGATAATTCTATCAGGTCTCATACGGAGTGCGTTACGTACTAAATCTCGAATGCTAACCTGACCTCTACCTTCAAGGTTTGCAGGTCTTGCTTCAAGAGTAACTACATGTTCCTGTTTAAGCTGAACTTCAGCTGCATCTTCTATTGTAACAATACGCTCATCAGCTGGAATATAAGTTGATAAAACGTTAAGCAACGTTGTTTTACCTGAACCAGTACCACCCGAAACGATAATATTAAGTTTACCCTTAACACAAGCTTCAAGGAAGTTGAGCATCTTTGGTGTCATAGAACCCCATTCAAGCAACTGCTGTGCTGTAACAGGATCCTTACCGAATTTACGAATTGTAAGTACTGGACCTACAAGTGAAATTGGTGGAATAATAACGTTAACACGGGAACCATCTTTAAGACGAGCATCACACATTGGGCTAGCTTCATCTACATGACGTCCAACTAATGATACGATTCTATCGATGATGTTCATAAGATGAGCATCATCTCTAAATTTAATATCAGTAAGTGTTAATTTACCTTTATATTCCACGTATACCTGATTAGGACCATTAACCATAATTTCAGAATAACTTGGATTATCAACAAGTTCCTGAATAGGACCATATCCTAAGATATCATTTAATAATTCAATTGCCATCTTAGGTCTTTCCATTCTAGGAATATCAAACACGTCTTCAGCAATAGTTTCTTCAAGTAATTGAAGCATTTCAACTCTATCAACGTCACTCTTGCCCTGGCGGTTTAATTTATCAATTACCCTTGAATGAATCATATTTTTCTGTTTTGCATATGGATCAACCTTTACCTGAGTTTCATCTGAATCTTTTGCGTTTGGATCCACTAAAACACTTGATTGATCTTGGATTCTATCTAATAATCCCATCTATATTACCACCTTATACATTTCTAGATTAATTAATCAACTTTATCCTTAATAATACGTTCTACTAACTGCATTGTATCTCTTGCAACAACTGAATGTGTTGAATATAAAACAAACGGCTGACCTTTATTAGTTGCTTTCGCACAAGTTGAATAGTCATATCCAATTGTTGAATATACATCCATATCAAGCATCTTTTCATAATCCTTAGCCTTAATAAGACCATTAGTATTTTTATTAAGAATAACTTTGATTTTACTCTTCTGCTGTAACTGATCTAAGATATTAACAGTTTCCTTAGCTTCCTTTAAGCTTAAAATATCAGGTTCGCCAACAAGCATAATTTCGTCACTATTTTCAAGAGCTACAATACTCTGATCCGAAAAACCATTACTAATATCTATAATTACATATTCATAGTAAGGTCTAACATTTTCAATAATTGATGAAACATGTTCTGGTGATACATATTCAGCATACTCAGGACTCTTAGGAGCAGCAAGTAATACTACACCTGATGAATGCATCACTGCAATACTGTTAACCTTTTCAATACCAATACCTTCTGGATCCTGAACAAGTTCTACAACTGTATCCTTTGGTTCAAGGTCTAATAATAAGTTCTGATCACCAAATGAAAAATCGAAGTCTAAAAGTAATACCTTACTACCTTTTTTAGCAAGAGCTGATGCAACGTTAGCAGCAACTGTTGATTTACCAGTACCACCCTTACTACCAAAGAAAGAAATTACTTTTGAACGTACTCTTCTTTCAATATTAAGCTGTGATCTGATTTCCTGTTCATATTCGTTAACTTCTCTTAAAATCTGACAGAATGTATCTGGTGTTGAGTTGATATCAATAACCTGACGCACACCAATTCTTGCAGCTTTATTAACCAAATTAACATTAACGTCATCTGTAACAATAACTGCTGAACATCCACTTTTTTGGAAATGCATACCTTCAATAAACTTGAATATTTCTGCTTCAACAGGTGAACTTGCAACACAAACAACTACATCCGGTGTATAACCTTCGATTTTAAGTCTAGACTCTTTTGTATAATCAGCGTATCCAACTATAGCAATTTCAGGGTCTGATATCTTATTTTTAATAGTAACTTTATATTGTGTTTCAGCTGAAACAACAACGATATTTAATTTTGCCATTGATTCTTCTCCTTAACCTTAATTATTTGCTTTCTTATTAAGTGCAAGTGTGTAACTATCTTCACCAAACATTACCTGTAACTTTTTAATTTCTTTAACATCTTCTTTTCTAAGTCTAAGTGTAATATTTGAATAATTAGTAACTTCTCCACCACTCTGCTCTGAAGCACTACTTGCATCATGGCTTGAAATCGCTAATACTTCTAAATCAGAAAATACTTCAACATCATATAAACTATAAATATCTTCTAATGTCATATCCTGGTTTGGACCGTATAAGAGTTTACCATCTTTGTCTCTCTTAGTTCCATCTTTCTGAGTGCTATTATCATTACCCTTGTCAGTATCTGATTTAGAGTTTGATCCTCCATTTTCCTTATCTTCATACTTACCTGTACCATTAATGTAATCTCTTAAATCCTCAACATCACGTGGAATATATAAAAGATCTACAGTATCGCCAACGGAAATATAACCATCAACACCCTGTCTTTCAGTGGCTTTTATAGTGTAAGCCTGTTCATCAGCACTAAGTTTAAGCGATAATGCTAAGTTTTCAGCATTAGAATCATAAAATCTGTTTATATTAATCTGTTCATGAGCATATAATGTTTCACGATTAATCTTATCAACCAAATCCTCTTTAGATAGAACAACATTTTCAATTAAATCCTTTGTGAAAATGTCTTTTTCTTCGAATTCATTTGTAAGAATATCAAGTGATAACTTTGTATTAGGTTCAATATTTTGAATCGGAACCCACACTTTAGTTGTATCTGCAGATTTAGCAGATACTGTTTTAAATAACTGATTTGCAAATAAAAACGTACAAATACCCGCAACAAGTGCGACTACAACTGCAACTAAATATACTTTTTTCATTATTGTTTCTGCCTTTCATATTTATTAATATTCCCGTTTTAGTTTAACTGTTCTTCTTATCCGATACGTTTTAGAACCTTTAATGGTCCATAAAACAGGAGTAAATAGTGGAATATCCACTTCTACAGTCACTTCAATAAGCTTATTTTTTATAGAAGAAACCGTATCAACTTCGTTTGCTGTTACTACCAAATTTGCACCACTCTTTGTTAAATAACCTGGCAAAGCCTTTTTTACTCTATTTGTCAATTGAGTTTCAAATTCCGTCTTATTAAAAGCCACATCATTTGTAGCACCATCAATCTTAGCCTTGCCATCAGCATCCTTTTCGGCATAATCATTAACACTAACGATAGCATGTCTAGCACTTGATCTCGCCGTATTCGAAACTAATTCCATATTAAAAAAGAGCCAACCAAAATCAATTATGCCAAATATAATTGCAAGAAGGATCGGCAATATCAAAGCAAACTCTACGGTTCCCTGACCTTCTTCGTTTCGTCCTTTTTTTCGAAACAATGATTTAATCATTACCATAAAATTTTCTCCTTAATCTTTCATTTTTTTCATAGCAACCTCTTTTGTCACTGTATATCGTTGACTTTTTATTATAGTACTAACAACCGGAGTAAAAAGCTTGATTTCAGCGCTTACTCTAACCACAATTCTTTCATCATCCGCTGAAATTGTATTCTTACCAACAGTAACAGTTAGATTTGCACCTGGAGACTTTAAATTAGCAGGTAAAACATCCTTAACATTATCTTCCACCTGAGTTTTCAAATATGCTTCTGTTGTTGATGCACCTTTTAAAGCTTCAGCTTTTTTATAATTCATAACAGCAAATCTTGCGCCTTCTCTAGCCGCATTCCCAACTCTTGCCTGATTGTAAAAAATCCAGCCATAATCAATTATACCGAATAAAAGTAACGCAAGAATTGGTAACACCAATGCGAATTCCACTATATCCTGACCACTTTCGCCCTTTAGTCTTCTTATAGGAGAAATAGCATTTATCAACATATTGCCCACCTTCCTTCCTTTTTTATTATCTTTTTCGCCCCAAATCTTTTAAAAAAAACAAAGAGTAGGACACGAGTGCCCTACTCTTCTTTAAATTGCTGTTATCAATTATGAGTTAACCTGTTCGTTAACCTTGTTGAATAATGCAGCAATCTTTGGTCCGAGAATTGTTAATGCAGCAATAACTACGATTGCGATAAGTGCGATAATAAGACCGTACTCTACCATACCCTGACCATTTTCATCCTTTAAAAAGTCTAACATTTTTCTCATAATTTGTCGTCCTCCTTCCATGAAAGTTGAATAGTGGCTTTCGCCTATATTCCCTTGATAGGGTTGTAAACAACTTGCGTTGCTTAACTCTTAATCATTTAGGCATCTGGTACCTTGTTCACTGCTTTATGGTACAAATCATCTCTGATAAATGTACCGAATAATGCAAGGGCTAAAACAGCAACCAGGGCGATTAGTGCTATTATTAATCCATATTCAACGGTACTCTGCCCATTTTCGTTTAATAAAAATGACTTAATATTACTTTTCATAATCAACCCTCGATTCTACCGTATTAGCAAAGAGCTACGAATATCGGTAGAAGGGCTCCTAAAGATAGGAAAGGTCCCATCGGAGCAGCTGTCTTCATGCTACCCGTCTTCGTTTTCTTCAAGTAAAACCAGTAGAAAACAAGAAGTATACTCATAACTATCATTGCTTGAGCAAATCCTACAATTCCAAATACAAACCCCAAAACTGAACAATACTTTATATCTCCAGCACCCATTGTGATACCAACTATACTAGGTAAGGTACAAAGAATATATATAGCTATCATACTTATCACCGTGTAAAATAACACTTCAACAACATTGGTCTTTCCATATACTCCACCTATGACAATATCAGCTATTTTTAAAAGCATCATTCCTAACAAAAGTGCATTAGGTATTCTTCTTAATGCAATATCTACAGCAGAAACGTTAAATGCCATCGCCACGAACAATGAAAACATAACTTTCATCCACATATTCTGACCTGTAAGAAAAATCAGATTATATATGACTATCAAGATAACTATCCATACAATCATCCATCTTCTATCTTTTATTTTCTTTACAGTATCTGCATCCGTGAACTGAGCTCTAACGGAAACTTGATATATAGCTAAGAAATAAAAAATTATACCAAGTATAACTCCCGATCCACTAGCAATCAATACGTCTCTCACTAGAACACCTCCGCTGTCAGAAAACACATTTTCAAGTGTTTCCTAAGCACTTTTTTAATCTAATGAGATTATATCATCGCATCTATAGTATGTCAACATTAATTTTAAATTTGTTCACACTTTTTTTATTTTTTTATCCTCCTGTTTGTGCATTTTTACTATATTATCAGCCTTACACTTGTGCATTTTGTTCGTTTATCACATCAAACCACTCTTTTTTGTTAACAAATTATGAACAAACTGTAAATCCCTCCATCGATTAAGCTTTTATTTCTTTACAGTTTCGTCAAAAAAATAAGTTTTTTCTCTTAATTAAACCTTCTTATTCAATTATTATGTATTTTATGATAAAATACCTTGTATATAATATAAGAAAGAATTCAGTTAAGAGGTATATATAGTGAACAAGACATTTAAACTAATATTTTTAAACCTATCAATTATTATAATTGCAATATTATCTTATTCACCTGGTTTTTTCTATTTAAGGCCATCAGATGTATCCGTATTTAGAGCTGGTATGTCTATAATAATTTTTCTTGCTTTATTACTTGCATTTTGTTACGGAAATTATTCCTTATTAAAGCCAAAAGAAAAAGTAACTTATTCAAAGGAAAATATAAAGGATATGAGCGAAGCTAAAAGTATTCTTTCTTCATATACGAACGGAGAATACTTTGGTGAAATTGCAACTACTGTAATAAGTCAAATATCTCGCCTCGAGTCTTCTACTCAAAGAGCCAAAATAGAAATCGGAAGAAAGTTTGAACGTGGATCATTGAGTTGGCAAAAATATTACAGTGCTATCGAAGAAGCTAATTCAATTGCTTTGGATAATGTAATTTCCTTAGCGAATAGAATTCAATTTTTTGATGAAAGTGAATATTCCAGACTTAAGAAATACAAATATGATGCTATTCCAGATGACATCCAAATGCAACAATTAGAATTATATAATACTAATATGAAGTTAATAGAATCGGCAGTATCAGTCAACGAAAACCTAATTCTTGGTTTAGACCGATTAAGCATAGAGTTTGCAAAACCTGGCGAAATTGAAGAACAAAACATCAATCTTTTAACCGAAATAAAAAAATTAACAGACGAAGTAAAATATTATGTATAAACAAAAATCATAAATATAAAAGGGGTAACAATATGAACATCGATAACAAATCTAAATCTTACATAACTTTTGGAGTAATAGCCATTATAGTATGCATAGCTATATTCGGCGGAATTTCCGCTTCAAGAAACATAGGCAAGTCTAGTAAGACCATTTCAAAAGAAAATGGAATGAGAAAGTTAAATAAATACGTAAATTCCATTGACCCTGAAGATGTAGAACCTATTCAAGGTATCGTAAATTACGAAGAGAATGATACAACTTTTCAGGAACTTCCTAATTTAACAGATGATTCCATTGTTGTACAAAATACCACTTCTACATTTGCTGAAATTTTTTCTTCTTCTGAAAAAACCGGCACAGGAACAGACGGATATTTAAGAACTATGGCTAAGCAGTTCAACGAAAGCAATCCAAAATTAAAAAGTGGTGAAAAAACATCTATTAAATTAAGAACAGTAAGTTCAGGTCAACAAGTTGATTATATTGCGTCACAAAAATATATTCCTGATGCAATTTCACCTTCTAGTTCTCTTTCAATTGAAATGCTAAATTTCAGAGAAATCGAAACCGAAACCATCTCTGACTCATTAGTAAAAAACTACGCAGGTGTTGTTCTTTCAAAGAAGGCATATAGTACTTTAGTCGAAGATTATGGCGGAGTAAGTGTTCAAACAGTCGCAAAAGCTACTTCTGAAGGTGCAATTACTACCGGATATACAAATCCATTTACAAGTGCTACAGGATTAAACTTCTTAATCACATTATTAGATAGTTACGATCCTGATAATATTTTATCCGAAAAAGCAACTAACAGTTTTATAGAATTTCAGAAAAAAATTCCTTTTGTAGCATTAACCACAGGTCAAATGCGAAATGCCGCTAACAAAGGTACACTTGATGCTTTTGTATTAGAATATCAAGCTTTCATAAATGACAATACACTAACGAAAAATTACAAGTTTATACCATTTGGATATGAACACGAAAATCCACTTGTAGCTCTTTCTAGTGCTAGTCCTGAAAGCAAAGAGACATTACAGTTATTTGCTGAATATTGCAAGAACAATGGAAGTAAGCTTGCCAAAGAATGTGGATTCAATCAAAAAATTGATGCATATACTCCACCTTCAACAAATTACGCTGGCGGCACTTTAATAGATGCTCAAAAACTATATAAAGAAAACAAAGACAGCGATCCTGTTATCTGTGTATTTGTTGCGGACATTTCAGGTAGCATGGCTGGTGAACCTATAAACGCACTGAAAGATTCTCTTATTAATTCAATGCAATATATTAATACAGATAACTATATTGGTCTTATTACATATAATGACGACGTACAAAAAAGACTTCCTATTAATAAGTTTGATTTAAATCAGCAATCATTATTTGTAGGTACAGTTGAAAACCTTTCTGCAGCAGGTGGCACAGCGACCTTCGACGGTTTATGTGTAGCAATGAAAATGATTGAAGAGAAAAAAGAAGAAATTCCTAATGCAAAAACAATGATTTTTGTACTTAGCGATGGCGAATGCAATCGTGGACATTCGTTAAAAGAAGTTTCACCAATTGTATCAAGTTTAAAAACACCAATTTATACTATTGGATACAATGCAAATATCGATGCACTTAAACAACTTTCAGATATTAATGAAGGCGTTTGCATTGATGCAAAAACAGACGACGTTGTATATCAGTTAAAACAATTGTTTAACGCTAATATGTAATAATCCATATAAACATTATATAAATATCAATCACAGGGGGTGATTATATGAACGAAAAAACAGTACATAAATTTACTTACGGACTATTTGTTCTATCAACTGAAAAAGGTGATTCCTATAATGGTTGTATAATAAATACCGCAATTCAAGTAACAACTAGTCCAAATCAGATTTCTATCACTGTCAACAAACAAAACTATACTGAAGAACTTATTAAAAACTGCAATAAGTTTAACCTCTCTTTCATTTCAGAAGATGCTACATTTGATTTATTTGAAAGATTTGGTTTCAAAAGTGGTCGAGATACTGATAAATTTGCGGATATGTCAAATAATGATTATAAGCTATCAGGCAACGGCATTCCTTATATAACAAAAGGAACAAATGCCTACATTAGTGCTTGGGTTAATCGAACTATTGACTTAGGTACACATACTATGTTTATTGCAACTGTAACAGATATGGATGTATTAAGCGAAACACCTTCAGCTTCATACTCTTACTATCACGCTAACATCAAACCAAAGCCACAAGCAGTAAAAAGCGAAGGCAAAGTTTGGGTTTGTAAAATCTGTGGTTATGTTTATGATGATGCTAAAGAAGGTATTCCTTTTGAAGAGTTACCTGATGATTGGGTATGTCCACTTTGCAAACATCCAAAGTCAGATTTCGAATTACAAAAATAATTTTGAATAAAGAAAAGAATAAGATGTGTTCATTGAAAAATTTCAATTAAACACATCTTATTCTTTTCTTATTTATTTGAATATTTCATTAATTATTGATAATAAACTATTATCTTCATCGACTTTTCTTGTTTTGCATCCTGCTGCCATTCCAGCCTTAATATCATTTTCAGAATCGCCAATCATATAACTATTTGACAAATCTATATTAAAATCTTTAGCAGCTTTCAATATCATACCAGGCTTAGGCTTTCTACATTCACATTCTATTTTTAGCTCTTTTATTTCACCATCAAATCCACTATCTGGATGATGCGGACATATATACAACCCATCTATGTATGCTCCATCCTGTCCTAAAAGCGTTTCCATCTTTTTATGAATGACGTCTAATTCATCAACTGTAACTTCACCCCTTGCTACGACAGGCTGATTAGTAACTACAATTGCAAGATAACCACTTTCATTTATCATCTTTATAGCCTTACTAACTCCATCAAGCAACTCAAAATCATCAAGTTTTCTTAAAAACCCCACATATTTATTTATAGTTCCATCTCGATCTAAAAATACGGCTTTCTGTTTATTTACAAGACACTTATCATCAACCTTACCTGTTTTTATATCACTAATAACTTCATCATACCTTTTAGGAGTTCCCATGTCTTTTATATACTCCGGAGATGAATATGCAAAAAGTTGTTTTTCCATAATCATCGGTTTTAGAATATCTCTATCTAAATCCGTTTTCTTAACTTCAATAAATCTATCTAATACTTTAACCGATAAAATATGTATTCCTGCATTTACAAGGTTATGATACCAAACTCTTTCAGCTTCCTTATTAATCCAACCAATTACCATCCCATCATTATTCACTTCAATAAGACTACTATCAAATGGATGATTATTAGGATGTACTAAAATTGTTGCAAGACCATTATGATCTTTATGATAATTATAAAACCTATCAATATCAACGTCGAAAATGATATCCCCATTAAGAAGTACGAAATCATCTTTTATTCTATCTTTCAAATAATATAACGCCCCCGCAGTTCCTAATGGTTCTTCCTCTACTATGTATTCAATCGAAACTCCAAACTTACTTCCATCATCAAAGTAATCCTTTATAACATGACCCAAATGGCCTATAACAAATATATAATCATTAAAGCCTTGCTTCTTTAATACTTCGACTTGATATTCTAATATAGGTTTACCTAATATTTCAATCATAGGTTTAGGAACTTCAGAATTAATACTTGCTATTCTAGTTCCTTTACCTCCTGCCATAATTACAATTTTCATCTAGAAGAACTCCTCCTCTAACGCCAAGCAAATACAATGATATATAGGTAAATGTCTTTCCTGAACCTGATAAGCTCCAGAAAACGGTGCCTTTATTACAACATCTGAATAAGAATCAATCTTTCCAATCTTTTCACCTGTAAGGCCAATAACCTTTAAGCCTTCTGCTTTTGCAACTTCTGCTGCCAATACAACATTCTTTGAATTTCCAGAAGTTGAAATTGCAAGTAACACATCTCCACCTTTACCATATCCATAAACTTGCTGAGCAAATACCACGTCAGCATTCTTATCATTACAATAAGCAGTAAACAATGCTCCTTCACTTGACAAGGAAATTGCAGGTAATGCCTTTTGTATATTATTACAGATTAATTCTTCATCTTCAAATCCTGCATATTTTTTCTTTTCTTCATCATTTAAAGATCTTTCTTTTAAAAAGCCTTTCATAAGTTCACCTACAATATGCTGTGAATCTGCACTACTTCCACCATTTCCACACACAAGTAGTTTACCACCATTTTTATAACTATCTATCAAAACTTGAATAGCATTTTCTATATTATCTTTCTGACTTTCCAAATCTGAGTATTTATTAACTAACTCTTCAATGTATCTCTTTGCACTATCTTTCATTTACATTTCTCCAAAACATTACATTATTATAGTATCTACCTTGTAATATCAAATATATTTCAAGAATAGTCATACATAACATTTGTATTTATTTACAACGTTATATATGACTATCAAACATCTCTTTTAAATAATTAAATATTATACTTTTTCTTAGGAATATATTCCTCAGGTGAATAATACAATACTCTAGTTCCACCATTCTCAAATCTAATAGGAACTTCCATATAGTCAATTAATGCCTTTCGTACACTTTCCTTACGCTCATCATCCACATAAAGAAGAATAAATCCTCCACTACCAGCTCCTAAAAGTTTGCCACCATAAGCTCCAGCTTTAAGTGCTGTATCATACATATAATCAATTGTATCATTACTAACCTTACTATTAAGTCCTCTTTTTAATTTCCAAGTATAATCAAGCAACCTTCCAAATTCATTCAAATCACCTTTAGATGTAAGAATTCTTTCTGCATCATCAACCAACTTGCTCATTTCTTTCAAATCTGCCTTTTTCTTATCCATAGCTTTCGCCTGTTCAACCTGAACTTCTGATGAAAATCTTGACATACCTGTAAAGAACATTAACAAATTATTATTAAGCTCTTCTTTTCGTTCTCTTGAGATAATCAATGGTTGAACATTAAACCCATCTTCAGAAAATACTATCTTATTAAGCCCACCATAAGAAGCAGCAATCTGATCTTGCACTCCACCACTTTCATTACACAATACTCTTTCAAGATGAATTGCATCTTCAGCAAGTTTACGCTTATCGGCATACTTACCCTTTAATGCGTAAAAAGCATTAAGCATACCCACAGCAAATGAGCTACTTGTACCAAGACCACTTCTAGCAGGTAAGTCAGCATCATACACTACACGAAGTTCATGCATATCCAACCACTTCATCGCTTCTCTAATAGCTGGATGAACAATATCCTCCACATTACCAACTCTTTCAGTAACCGAATAAACCAATTCATTATCATATTCAAAAAACGGCTGTAAATGTCTTACTGTAACATAACAATACTTATCTATCGATGTCGATAAAACCTGTCCGCCATACTCTCTATAATAATCTGGAAAATCCGTACCTCCACCAAAGAACGAAACTCTAAACGGTGTTTTTGTAATAATCATAATTCCACTCTCCCTAACATATTCAAACCAATATGCATATATAATTAGTTATTTATTTTTGTAACATACCTGACTTTTCAAGTTCTTCTATCTTCTTCTCTCCAACAACTGCAAGTTCATTAAATGTATTAATAGTATCTTTCATTCTTGGAAGAGCTTCCTTCTTATATGTATTAATATCATCAAGAGCCTGTAACATTTCATCAAATGCTGACTTTAATGTATCAGGTGAAACTGAAGCTTCAGAAGCCTGTTTCTGAATTGCAACTCCCTGTTCATGTAACATCTTTGATGTACTTTCAATCATATGATTAGTTGTTGCATTTAATGCATTAACCTTTTCAAGAACAATCTTCTGATTGTATAAAGCACCTGCTACTGTAACTGCTGTACGAAGTGCTGTAACTGTAACATTCTGTGCTCTATCTACAGAACGAATAAGTTCTTTATTATTACGTCTAATAAGTTCCATTGCAATTATACCTTGCTGATCAACAACCTGTATCTGCTGGAAGTCCTGAATACGCTGACGAAGTGGGAATAGGATTTCATTCTCAAGGAATTCAATCTTTTCCTGATTCTCACCACTAGCCTTAGCATTTTCAATTGCGTTAGTTAAATATGCATCAAGTTTATTTCCAAGTTCGATGTTCTTTTGCATCTTCTTTGTCATATCACGCATTTCAGCCTGTTCAATCTCAAGCGTAGTATTATCAGCAATCAAAGTCTTCTTACCCTTTTCAAGAGAATCAACAATTGTTGCAATTTCTTTATCAGCAGAATTATATCTTTCAAAATACTTTCTTACAGGATTAAAAATCTTACCAAGCGCTCCCTGCTTTACAAAGTCAATACCTGATGGATCTAAGTCTTTCATCTTAATTGTTAAATCTTCAAGCCCCTTAGCTACATCACCAGTCTCACCACCTACAGCATGAAAATTAGTTAAACGCTGCTGTAAAATAGCATTCTTCTTGTGACAAGCCTTCATGTCATCAAGACCAAACTGTTCTATAACATCAGTATATTCTTTTCTATTCTCGAAGTTTTCAATATCAACTTCCATAATCTGATCTGCCTTTTCCTTAGCAGCATCAACAATAACAACCTCTTCCTTCTCAGTAGGTTTAATAGTTTCTTCTACTTCCTGTTTTACTTCTTCCTCTGTAGGAAGCTCTAATGTAAATCCCATAATAAATGCCCTCTTGTATATTATATATACCCTTTCTTTCATAATCGTGTCATACACTCTTATATTATACTATTTGTGCGAATTTATTTCAAACAAAAAAGCAGATTAAGTATCCATCTTAAACAAATACTTAACCTGCCTGTTGCGAGTATTAAACTTAGCTCACCTGAGCTTTATATAAATTGTAATAAATACCTTTATTCATTAACAACTCTTCATGTGTTCCAATTTCTGCAATTCTATGACCATCAATAACCATAATTCTATTAGCTGCCTTAAGAGTTGATAATCTATGTGCTATAGCAAATGTCGTCTTACCATTTGTAAGTCTCTCTAACGCCTTTTGGATCATAAATTCACTTTCAGTATCAAGGCTTGCTGTAGCCTCATCCAAAATAAGAAGACGAGGATTTGTAAGAATCGCTCTTGCAATTGCTATACGTTGACGTTCACCACCTGATAAGGAATATCCCTTTTCACCAACATATGTATTATAACCATCAGGTGTTTTGCATATAAATTCATGAGCATTTGCCATCTTAGCCGCTTTAACGATCTCATCATATGTAGCATCAGGTTTTGAAAAACGAATATTATCAATAATTGTACCCGAGAATAAAAAAGTCTCCTGAAGAACAACACCAATTTGTGAATGATATGACTTCTTCTTAATATCCTTCATGTCAATGCCATCAATTAAAATACGTCCATCATCAACTTCATAAAGTCCCATAAGTAAGTTAATAAGTGTTGATTTACCTGTACCTGATGCACCAACGATACCTATCATCTCACCTGGCTTAATTGTAACATTAATATCCTCAAGAACTGGCTGATATGACTTATAACCAAATGTCGCATGATCAAAAGTAACTTCACCCTTAATAGCAACATCTTTAACCTTACTTTCATCCTCAACATATACATCCTGCGTAAGAATATCATTAATACGTTCAAGACTACTTGTAAGCATTGTAAGCTGTCTTGGCATCCAACTCATCCAGTTAATATACTGGAACAAAAGAAGTGTATATGCAATAAACTGATATAATTCACCAGGTGACATCTTACCAGCATATACATCATTACCGCCAAAGTAAACTACAACTACTACACCCATACCCATAAGAAATGAAATTATAGGCTGAAAAATCGCCCAAAACTGTTCGTTTTTTCTCTGGGTATTAGCAAATTCACCGGATAAATGTTTAAATCTTTCAGCTTCAATTTCTTCCTTACCGTATGTTTTAACAACTCTCATTCCTGAGATTACATCCTGCAAATCACTTGATACATCATCACTCTTTCTTCTTTGCAAATGAAAGATTCTATAAGCTGTATCTCTAAAGCCAATAATCATTACAACTACAACTGGAACAAATATAAATGTTAATAATGCAAGTTTAACATTTAGTACCAACATAAATATAACATCCCAAATAAAAATGAATAAAATAGCAAATAGATTACAGAACACATCCTCCATAAACTCCCTAATAAACTTTGTATCCTGAGTAATTCTATCAAGCAACTCACCTGGTCTTCTTTCGTTAATAAAACTAATAGGTAATTCCTGATATTTCTTAAAAAGTTTAAGTCTTAAATCCGCTGCTATCTTAGCACCAAGTTTAGTTGAACCGTTACTCTTTAAAATATTAATAATTACAATGGAAACACTTAATGAAAACATAACACCTAGATAAACTAGCGCTTTTTTCATACCACCGTTTCCTTTTAAAACGTCATTAATAAGATGTTTTTGAATTTCCGGATTCAAAAGAGTTGTAATTGCAACTAAAACCATCAACATAAATATCTTTAAGAAATCCATTTTATATGGTTTAGCCATTCGTAAGAAAGCCTTTAAAAATCCTCCCTGTTTTGAACACTTAGGACACGTTTTAGTTCCTGGAATTGCTCTTCCACATATAGGACAAGTTTTTTCATATTCATGACTCTCAACTTTCTCAAATCTACCAGAAATTAAAATATTAATACCTCTCGAAATATAAGCATATCTGCTTAAATGTTTTGCTGAATATGAAACAACGTGTTTTTCAACGCCCTTATGGTTAACAACAAGCATTCCACATCCAACCTGAGACTTTGTATAAGCCTTTTTACAATCACTTATATTATAAGAAGCACTAATCTTTTCGCCATCATAAACTAATATTCTCTTAGTTGTAACTATTAGAAATGACTTATTATTCCAATTTGCATTTTCATTAATGTCATAAGGAACAACATAATATAAACGCTCATCTTTTGTTAGTTTAATTTTATCTTTTATATCGTTAGCTAATTCAAATTTTAAATTCATCTTAGTCCTCACTTTTAAAATGCTAATCGACTAGTTACTAATTAATTCTACAAATCATTTTCTCTTAGTATCAATTTACTACTATCTCTATAAGAATAAATCTAATTTTCTTTTTTCTTTCATAGTAAGAGCATTTACATCTCTAATTTCAAATCTATTCTCATCAAGATCCATAATGATAAGTCTATTATCGGAAAGTTTTGTTACAGCATTAGATGCCATATTAATAGCGAATTCACACTCACCCTTATCAGTTAAAACTGAAAAATATGCATAACCATAATCTTCCTTAATGTTATGAATCTTTTTGATAACAGGAGTAAAATAATTCAAATCAAGCTGCTTAGTTAGCATCTTTTTGGTACTATCTGGCATTTCATCAAGATTTATAATAATACCAATCTCTTTCGCCTTATCATCATTTGCTCTAATCGAAATATATTTATTCGCATCAGTAAATGGAAATAGTCTAACGACATTAACCTTTTCATATTTTTTCCCATTATATGTTAAATTAACAAATCCACCCTCTGTACTTTCAAACTTATCATCTTTAGAAATAATATGCATTGCTGTCATCTCTTCAGCTTCTTTTTCAAACATATCAATTGTAACGTTCTCTGACATATCTACCTCCTATAACTCAACATTTGCTAATGACTTATTTTGCAATTCTGATAGTTTATAAAAGATACCATCTTCATTACTATATAATTCATCATGAGTTCCTTCTTCAACAATACATCCATCATCAATTACTATAAGTCTATCAGCATCCCTAAGTGTTGAAAGTCTATGCGCAATTGACAGTGTCGTTCTTCCCTTAGTTAAAATTTTAAGAGAATTCTGTATTGCTTTTTCAGTCTGCGTATCAACACTTGCAGTAGCTTCATCTAAAATTAAAATTTTCGGATTAGCAAGAATTGCTCTTGCAATGGAAATTCTCTGTTTTTCACCACCCGATAAACTCTTACCAGAAGCCCCGATGATTGTATCATAACCATCTGGCATTTTTGATATAAAATCATGAGCACTTGCAAGTTTAGCTGCTCTAATAATATCTTCCATGCTTGCATCTTCATTACCATATGCAATGTTTTTAGCAACAGAACCCATAAATATATATGTATCCTGTGAAACCATTGCTACATTCTTTCTTAGATCCTTAAGTGCAAGTTTTTTAACATCAACTCCATCAATTTTTATGCTACCTTTTTCAACATCATACAATCTTGAAATAAGGTTAACTAATGTTGATTTCCCTGCACCAGAACGTCCAACGATACCAAGCATTTCACCTTCTTTACCTTTTAAATTAATATTCTTTAAAACAGGCTTTGTAACTGAATATCCAAAAGTAACATCCGAAAGTTCAATTTCACCTCTTGGATTATCAAGACTAATAGCATTTGCTCCTTCTCTTATATCAGGTATTGAATCTATGATTTCAAACAAACGCTGTGCAGCATTAATACTTTCAGACCACATACGAAATACTCTTGAAAAGAAATTCATAGGTCCATTAAGTTGTCCTACATAACCAACAAATGTTATTAAAACACCAAGTTCAATTTCGTTTGTTTTTAAAACAAAGAATACACCTAACATCCATACCCAGATACTAGAAATTTCCTGTACCATATTATAAAGAATCGTAAATCTGTTTCTAAGCTTAACTATATTAATCTCCGCATCTTTTAAATTTTCATTTGGTTTGATAAACCTTTCAATTTCCGCATCCTCCTGACCAAATGATTTTACAACTCTTGCACCAACTAAGTTGTCATTTGCTCTTGATGAAACTGACTTTTCAGCTCTATGCCTCTTACCTGATAAAGACCAAAGACCTGGTCTTAACTTAATTGTCATAAAAACTAATAAAGGTAAAAGAATACAAGTAATCAATGCCATTTTCCAATTAAGTCTATACATAACAACAAATGTTACGATAATTGTAAGGCCTTGAACAATAATCGAAGGAATACAATCAATAAATAACATTGTAACTGTAAGAGAGTCACTTGATACTCTTGTCATAAGACCACCTGTCTGCTTACTTGTAAAGAAGTTAAGAGATAACTTACTCATAGAATTAAACACATCTGTCTTAATATCTCTAACTGTTGCTGTAGAAATTTTCGCCATAACAGCCATCTGAACCATATTAGAAATTTCAGATATTAATCTACAACCTATAAGCATCAAAGTAACAACCAAAAGTGCTAATGTATATTCACCTTTAAGTCCGTATTTATCAAGAAATTTATTATCCTTTTTAAGTACATGATCAAACAAAACCTTACCATTAAGATATGGCCATGCGATACTTATAACTGCAGAAGTTATATAAGTTAATGCCAAAATAAATATCGAAATTTTATACTTAAAAAAGTACTTTAAAACTCTACCAAATATAGTTCTCTTATTTGTACACTTCGGACACACCTTTTTTGCGGGATCAGGATACATTGTTTTACAAATCGGACAATATAATTCTTCCTCATCCTCTTCTTCCTTTACATTAAGTCCAAAGTCTATATCATTACCATTTTTTATATTTTCAAAGTGACGAATAAAAAGGTTCATCTGCTCTAAGTATAAATTTGTAAGAGCAGCAATTTTCTTAGATTTACCTTCATAATCAGAAAGCAATGTCACTGAACCAATTGAAGTTTCTAATCTCAAATTACTGACTTTATTAATATCTAAAAGGACAATACTTAAGTCACCATCTTCATCTTCCGAAGTCTTCTGATTCTTCGTTCCTCTGAAATAATGAACATACTCATCTGGAGTTTTCTTTTCACATATACCAATTACTTTTTCGGTAAAGAAAACATACCCAAGAATATATTCTCCATCGAAAGACAAATCAATCGGGCAAACAGATAACACATCTTCTTCACGAATGCCAAAACCATCAAGTTGCGTCAATGCTTTTTCATTTAACTTATTCTCTTTCATGTCGCCTCCTTCATTTAGCTATTTTAGAAATAATCACTGAAACTGCTACGCTAGTTTCAGGATTGTGAGCAGTCGTCAAATACATTCAAGCAAGCTTGATGTACTTGACTCGTTGCCAAACAAAAAAAGTCACTGCATAACGCAGTGACTTGGTAACCATTAATAAGCACGTCCTCTATATCTTTCATAAGGAGTGCGAATGCATACCAACAAATAATCACTTAGCGTCATCACAAATAAACTATTATTCACGTTATTCTGGACCTGATTCTTAGTCTTAACACACGCGATAATAGTAGTCTTAATATTTGAAATTATATTTTTAATATTCATTGTTTTAATATTAAACATGATTCGTCCTCCTTTCTTAAATACTTAAATTAAAAATGTGATAGTCAGTATTTTACATCATACAAAATTTAAATACAACCCTTTTTTGAAAAAATTTTTAAAAATCTTTTAAAAGCAAGAAAAATTTAGTTTCCAATATTGTGGAGTAATATTATTTATACAAAAACTTGCTCCATTTGTTATATTATTATTGGAGCTATATTATGCTTTATGTGATATCTATAAAAGAAATTTCCACCTAAATTAAATAGTGCTCGTGATGGATGTCTAATAAAACTTCTGCAAAATACTATTCTCTTAAAAATATTCTTTACAGAATACACCTCATTATATAACCACCAGTACATTTCATCTATCTCTTCAGCCGTTAAATGCGCACTATTCTTAACCGCTGGTCCAGATGGACTATATGTATAAATATCCTTATTTACCAGATCATCACTATCTTTTACGCTATCGTAAAACGGAGTCCCTGGAACCGGTGTGATAATGTAAAACTTAGGAGATGTAATCTTATTATCTATAACAAATTTAGCTGTTGCTTTTATACTTTCCACAGTATCATCTTCAAGTCCTATCATCATTTCCGTTGCAACATCAATACCAGCATTAATAATTGTTTGTACCATTCGACTATACTCTCTAGGATTTTCCCAGGATTTATTAATCTTCTTTAGATTCTCCGGTGTTATTGATTCAAGACCAAAACTTAAGCAAATGCATCCGCTATCAGCAACGCACTTCAACAACTCTGGATCCTCTGCCAATTTAATGGAGCACTGACTATACCACGTCATATGTAACTTCTTAATTTCATTACATAAATCCATGGTATATTTCTTATCAGATAAAATATTATCATCAATCAATAAGAACTTTTTAAATCCTAATTCTTTAACTTTCTTTATATCCCTAATAACTTCTGGTATTTCTCTTCTTAGATATTTTCCCTTATATAGACAAGCAATTGAACAAAACGCGCAATCATTAGGACATCCTCTTCCTGCTTGTACTGGCAAAAAATCTCCTATGTTTTTACATGTGACCAATTCATATTTAGGAAGTGGCGTTGACAATGTATCTATCTTTTTCGTATAGAAAGGTTTTAGTTCACCATTCAAATAGTCTGTTAACATATCCTTCCAATATCCTTCTGCATCGCCTATCATAATGCAATCGCAATATTGCTTTACTTCATCAGATACTAAGCTTGCCATATAACCGCCCATTACAACAGTTTTTCCTCTTTTCTTAAATTCCTTTGCAATCTCAATACCTCTAATTATGGAATGTCCCATACTACCAATTCCAATCAAATCAATATCCGTATTCCAAGGAATATCCTCTAATGTTTCTATGCATATCTGAACATCCCAATCATCACCACATTCTGCTGCTAAAAGCGGCATAGTTAAACCAATAAAATATAGTTTTTTCTTTTTTACCAGCAAATGATTATTATCATAAATCGTTGGCTGGATTAATAACATCCTTTTCTTTCTTTCAATATTATCTTTCTCCATACCTCTTAACCTTTCTATACTCCCAAACCATCTTTATGTAATGCCATAGCATTTTCATGGCTCCCCTAAAACATTTCCACTCAACTTTTATACCACATCTTTTTCTTATATATCTAAGTGAACTAACTCGTCCAGTGGTATTATGATAACCTCTTATAATTTCAAAATAATACTGCGAAGGAGTTAACTTAGTTGGCATAATTGCCAAATGCGTTAAATCCCACTTCTCATATTCTTCTCTCTTTAATAATAATTGATCCTTATAATCATCATATATCGGTGTACCTGGAAGTGGAACTAATGGTTGCAAATTAACATATCTAATATGCATTCTTCGAATCCACTTTGTAAAATTTCTAAAATCCTTTTTATCCCAATCAGGTCCAACTATCGCTCCTGCATATAAATCAACATTATTTTTATATAAAACATCGGACGCCTTTTCACTAGTATCTACATTTGTTTTTTTATTATAATCATTTAAATCACTTTGTTTAAAACTCTCTATCCCAACAAATACAGCATCAAGACCGTGTTCACTAAGCAACTTAATCATGTCTTCATTACTAGCTATAAAATCTGCTCTTCCAAAGGCAATAAATTTCTTTTTTATATTATTTTCATCTAATAATTTACAAAAACTAATTATTCTGTTTCTGTCCACCATAAAATTATCATCAACTATAAAAACATTAGGTTCTGTTATTTGTTTTAACTCTTCAATAACAGGCTCCAACTCTCTTTCATAATACTGATGCTGTGTTATTTGAACACAAAAACAAAATTTACAATTATACGGACATCCAAATGAAGTTTTTAATAATGCGCATGGAACATGATAAGCATAATCATAATGTTTTCTATACCTTTTAGTACTATCCCTATCAGGCATTGGTAACTTATATGTTTTATCAATAGAATCATGAATAAAAACAGGTTCTTCATTATTCGCTATGGCATTTAATAGTATTTCAGTATTCTGCATTCCATTAATACCGACAACATAATCAATATTCTTATAATCAAAATCCTCTGCTAGTACTTCACTATGGACACCACCAACAGCAGTAATGATTTTTCCATCAACTTTTTTCACCAAATCCGAATAATTTCTAACCACATTTACATGAGTAATATAGGCCGTAAACATTACCACATCCGGTCTATAATCCTTAACCAATATATCTAATGATTTCTTTTCTAAAATCATATCCTCAACTATTACATCATGTCCAAGTTTCTTACATAATGCGGCCACATATTCAAGTTCAATAGGCTCACAAGTCATTAAATCTGCAAGACCTAATGAATTCTTATGCGGTTTCGGTCTCACTAACATTACCTTCATTATACTCCCCCTTAAAAACATTAAAGCTATAATCTACAACTTTATATTGCAAAAAGCTATTATATTTTTTTATCAAAAAATTTATTAATCTATTACTATGCGATAACAAATAGTAATTGTAATACATTTTAGCACCAAATTTCATTTTCGCATCATATGCCGTCTGTCCAAACTGAACATACTTGAATTTTTTATCTATTGCGTATTTGCTGATTGTGGCTAGCATATTATAGTAAATATCATACTCATGTGCGATATCATAGTTATAGCCACAAAATTCAAATATCAACATATCATTATTTCGATCCTCTATTAATTGAACAAATGCTTCCACTTTATTATCAATCTTTAACAATACAGTTTTTGATATGTCATTTCTAAAAAAATCAACCGTCAGTTTTTCAAGCGAATATTCTGAATGATTAAATACCTGTTCATACAATTCATACCATTCATCCTTAAAATCCTTATTATTCTCTAATAATTCATATTCTATTACTTTACCTTTTTTCAAAGCTAATTTAATTCTTCGTCTATAACTAGCACGCATGCTTCCTAAATAGTCGTCCCATGAATCCCATCTATTTTCCAAAATACAAATTGGTAAATAATGCCCCTTAGCAAATCCATCTAATTCTTCTTTATCAATATTAATTAAGATTTTTATACCCTTCATCTTATTTAAAACTTTATTAACTTCAGTCTTATCTTGATTCCAAATTATGCTAGGATGTGAAACTGATAATGGAAGATAAATAAATTTCATTGGAACATTTATTTTATACTTTGTAAAAATAAATAAGTTAAATCTTCTTTCAAACATCATAAAACATGAATAAAGCTTATTATTCTTATAAAATAAATGATATGACTGATTGCAGTAATTCACCTTTTCCATAAAATCTAAAAAAGACCGAGACATATATATATTATTATTACATAACACATCCCATTCCTCAGGTAAATCAGCCGCCTTTTCAATTCTCTTATACATTCTATTCACCCTCTATTTCATATAAATGAAATTCTTTATTTATACCCACTGATAAATTTCTACAAAGTGTAGTAGACGGAATATTATCTTCTAAAATAAAAGATGACATTCCATTTATATAATCTTTCTGTCTTAGTTTTACTGATTTATAAATTAATGCAAATGCCAACCCCGTTTTTTGGTATTCTGGCAAAACACCAATAACATTATAAATTACATTATTTGTTTTTCTAAACAAATACTTAATGTAAAATGAAACATAATTTAATTTCTGCTTATTAAATAATTCCGCATAATCAGGATGACTATAAACAAATCCAATTTCTCTTCCATCCTTCATAACAAAAATAATATCTTCTTTTTTCATCAGAAACTTCATCGATTTCATTAATTCATACATTTCAAATGGTGTCTTCTTCGAATAATACGGTGTACTCTTTAGAGATTCATGACATAATTCTCCAAATATCAACATATCCTTTTTAAAGTTCCTCATGTTAAAATATCTGAATTCAAAATTTGCATTTAACTGTTCAATCAATTTTTCATCAATTAAACTTAAGCTATTGTTCGCATCATATTTATACGAAAAAGCCTTCTTTATAATCGGAAATACTTCATCCATTTCCTTAGTATAATATAAAAGATTATAATTGGAATTAAATTCAAAATTTCTATTATACTTATCAGTTAATATTCCAAGTCCGTAACTTATTTGTCCATTTACTCCTACTACAATTTTCTTCTTTTTATACTGCTTTATAATCTCTTTTGAATAATTCAATAGTTCATTTAAGTATTTCGAACTATTCTCTCTAAACTCTATAAATGACAGTTTAATAATATCCGTATCATCAACCACAAAAATACATTCAAGTTTTATCTCATTATCATCATATATCATTATAGGTTTAACCGTACATCTTTTTGAATATGAATCATTTTTATATAGAAAGTTTTTTACGAACAATAAATTCATATCGCAAAAATTTTCATCATTCCTATATAAATCATAAATAAACTTTATGTATTTCTTCTTCTGTTTATTAGTCTCTACATTAACTATTTCCATAAGCCACCTACTTTATTTTTTTACTAGTATTTCTAATACTATATATTCTTTTATATTTCGGTAATTTACGATTCAATTTCTCTATGTATTTATCCAATTCTTCATCAGGCATATCCGAATAAACTAATGCAATTAATCTGTTATTCTCCATTGTTATGCTACATTCATGTATCATACTATTTTTCAATACTAACTCTCTTAATTCATTTGGTGAAATATTAATACCATTTTCTCCTATCAATATGTTTTTCTTTCGGCCCACAACATATAAAAAATTGTTCTTAACATATCCCAAATCACCTGTATCAAAATAGCCATCATGAATACACGAATTATCGTCATTCAAATATCCATCAAAAACATTTATACCCTTAACCATAATGCTACCAATATTCTCATCATTTTTATCGATAATCTTAATATCATTAATGTCTAATATTTCACCAACCGCATTAAAATCATTATGATTTAAATAACTTATAGCCATAGGTCCTGCTGTTTCTGTCATGCCGTACACATTATAAATTGGTAATCCAATATCATGAAAAAACTTACTAGTATCGTAAGGTAGCATAGTTCCTGCCGAGCAACCAAAAATATAATTACCACCAAAAAACTCATGTATTTCTTTAAAAAGTTTTTTTCTAACATCAATTCCTAATTTCAATAAAACATTTGAAATACTGATTGCCATCTTAACCTTCTTTTCATTTTTTTCAAATATAGATCCTCTAATTTTATTATAAATTAATGGAACTCCCATAAAAATATGTGGTTTAGTTTCCTTAAACACATCCGTTATTCTTTTAAAATCCCACTCTAATATACTATTAATTCCTGTGTATATACTATGAAACAAAGCAACTAAAGCATATACATGATATAACGGAATAATCAATAAACACGATTTAATAGAACCATCATCCCACTTATCATTTAATTCCTTTATAACACTAAAATACTTTTTCTCATTTAATAAAACACACTTAACCTCTCCTGTAGTCCCAGAGGTATGAAGTAATAAATTCCCCGAAAAAGTATTATCATATTCAAAACTAATATGCGAAATCATTTTTTCAGATATTTCACTAAACAATATAATTTTTGCATCATCGAAAGGTAAATTAATATCATCATCTAGAATAATCAAATCAGGTTTGCACTTAGCAAATACTTTCTCTATATCTTCTTTACCTAATTCCTTATCAATCAAAAATGCATTTCCTATATTGCATACTACAGCTAAAAATGAAATTGCATACTCTATTTTATTATTTCCAATAATTGCAACTGTCTTATTTTTGTACTCCGACAAATAACCAGAAATATTATTCACATACTCTATCAGTTGTCCATAATTTATATTTTTATATTCTTCACCTACTCTATATGTAAACGATATATTCTTCGAATTATTTTCAGCATACTTTTTTATGCAATCATATAACTTACTCATAAACTCCCCCCAATATTTAATCTGGAATATCATCCATAAGATAATTAAATAAATAAATCAATTTCTTCCTAAATATGATAATTAATATAACAAGAGTGATAGTATACCCCACAAATATTCCTACAGCCGTAAAAGCGAAAATCTTCAAAGCGGTCATCGTAGCATCATCCGCTAGCTTAACAGCCTTTGATGGATTTTTAGGATTAATGAAAATTTCTTCTGTCTTTCCTACCGTTTTTTCTAGTTCTTTAAAATGTTCTTGCTGCTTCTCCTCCATTTTCTTTAATTCTCTTTCATTTTCCGATTCAACTTCTTGAATTTCCTCATAACTCATCGTACTATCTATATGTTCCTCTGTATAATAATATTTATCTACATAGTCTTCCACTTCACTTTTATACTTTTTACCATTGTATTCATAACTGACCAACTGATAACCCGCTACTTTCTTTCCTTTCCCCTTAAGTTCAACATCTTCAACAAGAGCTGAAACTACTTCCGTATATTTTTTCCTATTATGTACTTCCTTTAAATATTCGGGCACTATCATCTTTACAGCTATAAAAAGTAACACAAATATAGTACCAATTATAAAGAAACACAATCCAATGCCAGCCTTCTTTAATGTTTTCATTTTTTTATCCTCCCATTAAATTATTATTTTATTCTTTCTTTATTCTTCACAACAAACCCTATACTCTGATACAACTTAAGCGCTTCCTTATTCCATGCTGCAACATGAAGAATTATAGGTTCATTATTACTCTCTCGTATATGATTCATTCCCCATAGCAAAAGTTCTTTTCCATAGCCCTTACCATGTTCAGATACTTTCACAAATAAATCATCTATTTCATTTTCACGGCAAGATACCGATCCTATCAATTCATCATTTATAACAAACATATAGATTTCTGAAGCTTTATCATAAACATCTCTTTCTTTCGAATACCAATTATATGGTTCAATATCAAGCGCCCTTCTCATCGGATAAAAAGCTTCGTTATAAAAGATCATATACTCCTTAGCAAATGCCCTCTCAAATTGAACACATTCTATATTAGTTTCAAGTACTTCAATCTTATCAAAGACCATCTCATATGCATAATACATATCATTATCTTTCATTTTATTACTCCACCGCTTTTATCATAATCATTTCCATCGGTTGTTCAAAACACGGAACATCAACTATAAAACCACCTGCATCCTTATATCCAAGATTTCGATAAAAATGCTGTGCATCCTCATCAACCTGTGTAGATGTCATCAACATTCCATATCCTTTAGTTTTCATATCCTGTTCCCAGTATTCCATCATCTGTTTACCATATCCTTTACCACGATAACCATCGTCGATAAACAACATAGTACAAAACGGAGTATTATCCCAAAAAAGATTGTATCGTAAAATACCAATTACCACTCCATCTTCAACAAAAACATATCCCTGATTGGTTCTAACCTTTTCAGCAAATACTTCTTCTGGTAAATGTTGATCTAGTTCATACCATCTTTTTTTATCATCTAATTCTACGTATCTAATCAATTTTCATCACCCTTTCCATCTATTTTAATTTTCGCAATTTTATACAATTCTTATTTTTCTTCTTTTGTTATGATTACGTTACAAAAATAAAGGAGGAAAACAATATGAACAAAGAAACATTTGAAAAATTTAACCACGGAGAGCTAAGACTTCCTAATCAAGTCATAGAATTTCAGCAAATTCCATGGTCTAAACATCCAGTTTTTGAGGGAGTAGAATTAAAACATATCATCACCTCAAAAGATACTAACGGAGAATATAGCTACCATCTAGTACGCATCGCTCCTAATAAAAGTATCTTAGATCATATCCATGAAACTCAACTCGAAACTCACGAAGTAATTGCTGGTAATGGAACATGTATTAATGATGGTTCTGAATTAATCTATGAACCAGGTATAATATCAATTATGCCAGCAAATGTTCATCACACAGTCAATGCTGGTGAAGAAGGTTTATATTTATTTGCTAAATTCTTCCCAGCCCTCTGTTAATTATTTTCTATAGTTTTCTGATACTCTTTAGGTGTCATTCCAACTATTTTTTGAAAGCATCTATCTAAGTGACTTTGATCATAAAAACCTGACTCATAAGCCACTTCAGAGATGCTTTTATTTTGTTCTAAAAGTTTCTGTGCCTTTCGAACCTTACTCTGTATCTGAAACTGATGCGGAGTCAAACCAAATGCTTTCTTAAATTTTCTAATCATATGATATGGACTAATTTGTGAGTCCTTAGCCATTTGCTCAATCAAATATAAATTTTCCGGATTATCAAGAATAGTATTCTGTAAATCCTTCAAATATTCATCATCTACCTCAGTTTCAGTTTCAATGCAAAGAACCATCATAGAATAAGCATCATCTTCTACAGTCTTTATCTCGTGAATAACATTAGGTTCAATCTTAAATTCATCACCTTGTTCATATATATCACTATCGCCATCAATACTAATGCATACTCTACCAGATTCAACATATCCAACCATAAGATGATTCGCATGTGTATGAGGTCCAAATTCCTTTTTGCTAGACTGATAGTGAACACATTCAATTTCATTATTCTTTTTACTATATGTCACTTCTTTCATAGCTATTCCTCCACATATGCCATCTGTTTTTATACTTTATATATTTAACACAATTTCTTTGGTAATTTAAAAATTTCAATATTACTACTTACTATTTCAGTAAAATCATCTTCACTATCTACTACATCCGACCACTTCTGCTGATCACCTGATAATCTTCCACCATAACCTTCTCGTTTTTTCCTTTCGCTCAACAATTCTCTCTTAAGAGATTCTTTATTTTCTCTTTCTTCAAACCATGGCAGCAAATACATCTCTATTGCATCCATAACATTATGAAAACTCATCTCAGCTATTTGCTCATTAGAATAATCCCACCAAATATCCTTATTACATATGAGCACTCCCAATCTATCACCTAAATCAAATGATAAAAATGAATGTGGTACATATAACGAAATCAAAGCATAATTAACTGTAAACGTCTTTGATCCGTAACGTTCTTTTTGTAAATTAATATATTCCAATACATTAAGCTTATTTCTTCTAACATAAGAATTAGATTTATACTTCACAAAACCCTTTTGTTGCATAAAAAAATCCATCTTCTTTTTCTGTAATTTAAATACATTATCTGCAAGTTCTTTATCAATAGTTTTCATTTCTTCATCTGACCTAATTGCACCTGAAGCTATTCCTTGCAATTCAAAATCTTTAATCATACTCCCTCCATATATCCTTATAATCCTATACGTTTATATATCATCTCAATAACTGGTGACTTATGCTCTATATATTTATCTATATCCCATGGATATAAATTTGCTGCTTCTTCCTTGATTTTGCTGTACTCTTCAACAGCATCTGGATTACTGCGAAGATAATCACGAAATGTTATATGTCTTTTCAATTCTTCTGAATCCTGTGAACATACATAGAGATGATGTTTCCTAAGATATTCCTTTCCTTCGTACTTAAAAGCCTCGCGTCCAGGAATACCCAAATCACCCTCATGAAAATAACCTATTGTTTGAAGCGCGGATATTACATCAGGTAAAACTGTTGTATCCTTAATAACAACATCAACATCAATAACTGGTTTTGCAGAAAGTCCTTCAACAGATGTGCTACCAACATGTTCTATCTTCAACACAATGTCTTTAAGAACGGCATCTAATTCATCTCTAATAGCTATAAAATCAGACTTCCATTCCTCATTATATGGTTCTACAACTACATGCTTTTTCATAAATCTTTCTTACCTCCGAGTTAATAATACTCATCCACAATGTTACTTTCCTCATCATATACAACATGTTGGCCTTTTTCATTATAATGTACCCATCCATCTAAGACCTTTTGATAATCATCCGTACATTTACCATTATCACCCGGAAAAACCATAAAGCATTTCCCTTCCGAATCTATAACTACATGCCGATAAACATATCCTTCATAATCCGGTAGACCAGCCGCACCTGTTTTTTTCGTATA
>ODAJ014787232.1_pt1 | contig 40068 bp, 38 predicted proteins | sample 1539241 | NCBI WGS metagenome assembly ODAJ01 (sample SAMN02144231, study PRJEB22623) | gut metagenome | biome: sheep rumen | host: Ovis aries | place: New Zealand
CAAATAATTGGCACAATGGTCAAATGACAAAATAAATCGTAAATTGTAAATGACTAAATGGTAAATATTATGAAGACTTATATTGCTCCTAAGACGGAGAACGTAATGTTTGGAACTTCGTATTTGATGCAAGATCCGGTGATCACAATGAACTCCACTTCAGGTGGCTTTGGTCAGCTCAACGACGCAACTCAAATCGACTAATCCCATGCGCCTCGGCGCATAGTAATCAAAACAATCCCGCGACTCCAATCGCGGGATTGTTGTCTCTCCTACAGCGTAGCACTCTCCCCCTCCCCGTAGTGTGCCCTGAAAAAAATCTGTTTAATTTGTGTAATCTCTGGACAATAAAGAAAAATTTTTGTTTATTTGTCAACAATTATCAACAATTACCAACAATTAAAAAATATGCATCCTATGTAAAAAAAAGAAAATTGTCTTTAATTGTCTTTAATTGTTGACCTAAAGAAATAATTTTTGGAATATTGTTGGTAATTTTTGACCACTTAAAAAATTAGTTTAATTCGTGTAATTTGTGAACAATAAAGAAAAGTAAAAATCTGTTTAATTTGTGTAATCTGTGGACAATAAAGAAAAATAAAAATTAGTTTAATTCGTGTAATTTGTGAACAATAAAGAAAAATAAAAATCTGCTTAATTTGTGCAATTTGTGAACGATTTTCTTGCATATGTCAGAAAAAAGTCGTACCTTTGCACCGAAAAATATAAAATGGCTGAAGAACAAGAGATACTGAATACCGCTGCCGTGGATTACGGCGATGAGAATATTATCCACCTCGACGATAGAGAACATATCCGTCGCCGACCGGGTATGTATATCGGCAAACTCGGTGACGGTAGCCACTCCGACGACGGCATCTATGTCCTCGTCAAAGAGACTATCGACAACTCTATCGACGAGTTCCGCATGGGCGAGGGCAAAGTGATAGAAGTGGAGATCATCGACATCGTTGCCGAAGACGGAAGCCGCCGCCAGAAAGTGCGCGTAAGGGACTATGGACGAGGCATACCTTTGGGGAAAATGGTGGAGGCGGTTTCACTGCTTAACACCGGCGGTAAATACGACAGCAAGGCGTTCAAGAAATCCGTGGGACTGAACGGCGTGGGTACCAAAGCCGTCAATGCCCTCTCGATGGATTTCAGCGTACAGTCCTTCCGCGAAGGCAAGACACGACGCGCTGAGTTTCACCAGGGACACCTCGTTTCCGACACCGACGTACAAGACTACACCGGAGACGAGAAACGCGGAACAGTGATAGAGTTTACGCCGGACGGAACCAAAGGACTGTTTGAAAACTACCGCTTCAGAGACGACTATATCGAGGAGTTGCTGCGCAACTATGCCTATCTCAATACCGGGCTGACGCTGATCTACACCAGCTACCAGCTGTCGGAAGCCGGTCTTCAGAAATCAGCTGTCAAAAGCCGGAAGTTCGCCTCCAAGAACGGCTTGTTGGATCTGCTTACGGATAACATGACCGTCGAGCCGCTATACCCGATTATTCATATCAAAGGCGAAGATATAGAAATCGCCCTCACCCATACAGGACAGAGCGGCGAAGAGTACTACTCCTTCGTCAACGGACAGCACACCATTCAGGGCGGTACACACCAGACTGCCTACCGGGAGGCGATAGGCAGAACCATCAAAGAGTTCTATAACAAGAACCAGGACCTCACCGATATCAGGAACGGTGTTGTAGGTGCAATAGCTATCAATGTCGAGGAGCCGGTCTTCGAGAGCCAGACCAAAGTGAAACTCGGCTCAAAGGATATGAGCCCCTCTGGCGGCGTGAGTGTCAATAAGTTTGTCAACGACTTCGTCAAGCAGCAGCTGGACAACTATCTGCACAAGCATCCGGAGGTGACAGAGGTGATGCTCCAGAAGATTCAGGACTCGGAGAAAGAGCGCAAGGCTATAGCCGGTGTCACCAAGGCGGCTCGCGAACGCGCGAAGAAAAATCTACTCAATAACCCTAAGCTGCGCGACTGCCAAGTGCATTTCAATGACGCCAAACCGGTGAAATCCTCCAAGAACGCCGATGACGACCTCCGGCAAGAGACCTGTATCTTCATCACAGAGGGTCTGTCGGCATCCGGTTCCATCACCAAGAGCAGGGATGTGCGGACACAAGCGGTCTTCTCGCTGCGAGGCAAGCCGCTCAATAGCTACGGACTGAGCAAGTCCGTGGTCTATGAGAACGAGGAGTTCAACTGCCTGCAGTCTGCCCTCAATATCGAGGACGGCTTGGACGAGTTACGGTACAACAAAGTGATCATCGCTACCGATGCCGATGTGGACGGAATGCACATCCGCCTGCTGATGCTCACCTTCTTCCTGCAGTTCTTCCCGGATCTGGTGAAAAAAGGACACGTCTATATCCTGCAGACACCACTCTTCCGCGTCAAGAACAAACAAGAGACACGTTACTGCTACTCCGAGGAAGAACGGCTCAAAGCCCTCAGCGAGGTGAAGAACCCGGAGATCACACGATTCAAAGGACTGGGTGAGATCTCTCCCGATGAGTTCAAGGGATTTATAGGTCAGGAGATCCGCCTCGATCAGGTGACCCTGCGCAAGGAAGATGCAGTCAAAGATCTGCTGGCATACTATATGGGTAAGAACACCGCCGAGCGGCAGCAGTTTATCATCGACAATCTGGTGATAGAGGAGGACAAGGTGGATGACCAATTTACGGTTTGATGATCTCCGATAGACTGAATGCTTCCTCTGATTTTATTCATAGCATTGGGAATAGTGGTGCTGGTAGCCACTGAGATTCATGAGCGGCAGCAGAAAACGGCTGCTTCCCGTGGAGAGCGCTCCGCACAAAAACCGACGGCGCGACCCGAAGGCTGCTGCGGCGAGCATTTGGTATGCGAGCGCGAGACACTGTTGCAGACCAATGCCAAGATCGAGTACTACGACGACGAAGAACTGGATGCCCTTTCGGGTATTGCTCCTGCCGATTACACCGAAGCGCAAGCCGAAGAAGTAAGGACTGTGTTCCGCTCGCTGCGGGAGGCAGACATAGCGGGTTGGTGCCGCAGTATGCAGCTGCGTAATATATCGCTTCCGGAGGATGTGCGCGAAGAAGCACTTATGATCGTCCGCGAACGAAGAGCCGGATAAGCACTCCCGAAATCACTATACTCACTACACCTATCCACCAGTATTCACCTGCGCCGAAAGACTCAAGAAATTCTTCCGGCAGTTCGTAGCGGTCGGAGATATAATAAGCGAGAACTGCCAAAGCATTGTTGGTGAAATGCATCAGAACAGGTACCCATAGACTGCCCGTCCAGACCAGCATATAGCCGAAGAGAGCACCCATGAGCATGCGCGGCACGAAGCCGTAGAACTGAAAATGGATGAAACTGAAGATAGCCGCCGTTGCCCAGATAGCCGTGTGGCGGTAACGCTCCGGGAACAGCCCCTGCAGCACACCCCGGAAGGAGAGCTCTTCACCGATAGCCGGCAGCAATGCCATAAGACCTATATTGAGCAGCAGAGTGGCTATGTTATCTGCTTCCAGAAACTGCTCCGTAAGAACTTTGGCAGCCTCTTCCGACTGCTTCATATAGGCTTCAAGAGGCTCAAGAAAAGCAGGCAGCGAGAGTTGCCGGTTCAGATCACTCAGGAGGTTGATCCCCGGTAGGGCTGCAATCATGATAGCTATCGCGTAGAGGGCTGTGCGCCATGTGAACCCCCGATCCAGATGCAGCCACTCAAACGGGCGTGCCGACCATAGCCATGCCCCGCAAATCGCAGGCAAGACAAATACCGCAAATGATTGCATTAGTTGTAACCATTTGAGGGAACTTACCGATTGCGGATCGCCCCATATAAACCAGACAATAAACATCACTGTCGTGAAAACCGCCATTAGGGCAAACCAGACAAGGGTCTTTGTGAACCACTGGGAGGACTCTAAACGTTTCATATTATTGCGGATCTACGTCGATTAGTATTTGTGTTCCTTTATAGACAGAGCGGATATGGTCCGTCTGCTCCATGAGCAGGCGTTTGGCTTCCGCGATATTGGCGGAGGCTTCGATGCGAAGTCGCAGGAGGCGTATGTGGGTGTTCTGTACACGCGCCACAGAGGGAACTATCACACCGGATATGCGTGCTCCGAATACCTGTTTGAGACGCTGCTGCAGGGCAATGGCTGCCTGCACTGCCGTGGCATAGTTCTTATGCTTGACGGTGATATCCGTCATGCGATGGAAGGGAGGAAAAAGAAATGCTTTACGCTCCTCCAGCTGCGTGTGGTAAAGCGACATATAGTCGTGTGCTATCACCTGCTGTAGCACGGGGTGATGGATATCGAAAGTCTGGATAAGGACTTCACCCTGTTGCCCTTTGCGTCCTGCGCGTCCTGCTACCTGGCTAAGCATCTGAAAGGCGCGTTCGTAAGCCCTGAAATCCGATTGGTTGAGCAGCTGGTCTGCATTCAGAACTGCCACCAGGGCAACATCGTCGAAATGAAGCCCCTTGGTTACCATCTGCGTACCGATGAGGATGTCGCACTCATGACGGGAGAAACGGTTGATAATATCCTGATATGCCGTTTTGCTGCGGGTGGTGTCCAGATCCATACGGAGAACTTTGGCTTCCGGGAAGAGGTTTGCCACCTCGTCTTCCAGACGCTCGGTACCGAATCCGCGCACCTTCAACTCGCCTCCGCAGTCGGGGCAGAGGGTGAAGATAGGGTGCGAGTAGCCGCACCAGTGACACCGCAGTTCGTTCTCTTTCTTATGAAGCGTGAGCGGTACATCGCATTGCACACAGCGGGGCGGATGACCGCATTGACTGCACTGTAGCATAGGGGCATAACCGCGGCGGTTCTGGAACAGGATAACCTGCTTGCCTCGCGATAGCACCTCACGTATCTTATCTACCAACGGATCCGAGAAATGACCGTACATCTCCTTTCGGTGATACTGCTGCTGCAGGTCGATGAGACGGATAGCAGGCAGGGCTATTCCGGCATAACGCGTGGTAAGAGACACTAAACCGTATTTGCCTGATTGGGCGTTATAATAAGTCTCGATGGAGGGGGTGGCAGTGCCGAGCAGCACTTTGGCGTGCAGCCAATGACCCAGCATCACAGCCACCGAGCGTGCATGATAGCGGGGCGCCGGATCTTGCTGCTTGTAACTTGTCTCGTGCTCCTCGTCAACGATGATTAAGCCCACGGATGTCATTGGCAGAAAAACAGCCGAGCGTACACCGATGATCAGTTTGGGAGAGTTGTTCTCTAAGAGGCGGTGGTAGATCTCTACGCGTTCGTTGGTGTTGAGACGCGAGTGGTAAACCACCAAGTCGTTGCCAAAAACCCTATGCAGACGGTCGGTAAGCTGGGTAGTAAGGGCTATCTCCGGCACCAGATACAAGACCGATTGACCGGCAGTCAACTGCTGTTGGATAAGGTGTATATAAACCTCGGTCTTGCCGCTGGAAGTGACGCCGTGAAGAAGAACCACCTCATGGCTCTGCCATTCGGAGAGGATCAGTTGCACTGCTCGGGATTGCGCTTCAGAGAGCGGCAAAGGCGGATGGGTCTCCCCGGTATAAGGTGTCAGACGGCTGACGGATTGGGAGATTTTCTCTATGATCCCGCGTTCCTCAAGTGCCCGTACCACGGCAGTGGACTGACCGGACTGCTCGATCACCAGTCGTCGCTCAACGGGCTTGCCGTCAGGACTGAGAGCCGAGAGACAGTCTAACACTGCTATCTGTTTTGGAGCACGGGAAAGTGCTTCTTTTGCGCGCGCGTATGTATATATAGGTGTAAGGCGGATGTATTGCTCCGTGCGCGCTTTATAATCATCGTCAATGATACCCGCGGGTAAAGCTGCGGCTAACACTTCGCCTAAAGAGCATAGATAATACCGGCTCATCCACTGCCATAGGCGGAGTTGAAGCGGCGAAACGATAGGACGGTCGTCCAAGACGGCTATTATATCGCGTATTTGGATAGTGGCAGGTACAGGAGTAGTGCGGGAGGAGAGGACGATGCCGGTGAGCTGCTTCCTTCCTAATGGAACCAGTACCCGCATTCCCGGTTGCGGGTACATGAGTGATTCGGGTACATTATAGGTGTAACTGTCCCGAATGGCTAAAGGCAGTATGACATCTATCAGTCTCACTCGCTTTCGCTCTCAATGGCCTTTTTGTAGCAGGCGCGGCAGAGCGGTTCATAGCTGTCGGTCTCACCAAGAAGAACGCGTTTGTCCGATTGTACAAGACGGTGGGATACATATGCCAGATCACCGCAATGAACGCAGATAGCGTGCGTCTTGTAGACATCCTCGGCTATCGCCATCAGGGAAGGCATAGGTCCGAAAGGAACACCTTTGAAGTCCATGTCTAAGCCGGCAACGATGACACGGATACCGCGTGCCGCCAACTGGGAGCAGACATCTACGATACCCATATCGAAGAACTGCGCCTCATCAATGCCTACGACATCTATGTCATTGGCGAGCAGAAGAATCTGCTGGGAGGAGTCCACAGGGGTGGATTGAATGATATTATGGTCATGGCTGACAACATCCTCAACGGAGTAGCGCACATCAATGGCGGGTTTGAAGATTTCTACGCGCTGGCGTGCAAACTGTGCCCGTTTCATTCGGCGGATCAGCTCTTCGGTTTTGCCGGAAAACATACTGCCACAGACTACTTCGATGCATCCTCTGTGTTGGGAAGGACCTTTTGTGTCTCGTTCTGAAAACATAAGTGTTATTGTTGTTTTAATCGTATTTCTAATGGACGTAACTGGATGGAGGTGATATGGTTGAATGTGTTCTCCTCCAGTTCGTAGCAAATATCAATGGCATTGCCGTTTTGCAGATACAATGCTTTGTCTCCTTCGCCGAAAGCGATGCCGCTGATGGCTGCTGTCCGGTCGGTGAGGTCGAGTTTGAGGTGCTCGCCGGTGCGTCCGACGCGCCGGGTGTTACGGTTGTTGATCACATTGCGGGTGACGAACACAGGGCGCGGATTGCCAGGACCGAACGGCTCCAGATGGCGTAGGATATTATAGAACTGGGGCGTGATCTCGTCGAACGCTATCTCTGCTTCCACCTGGATTGTCGGTCGGAGTTGTTCGGGACGGATATGTGCTGCTACGTATGCCTCAAATCGCCGTTTGAACTCCGGCAGATGTTCTTTCTTCATGCTCAGTCCGGCGGCGAACATATGTCCGCCGAAATTGGTGAGCAGGTCGCTGCAGGAGTCGATAGCGGAATAGATGTCAAAGTCGCTGACCGAACGTGCAGAACCGGATATGAGGTCACTCTCGTCATCCGAGGTCAGAACAATAGTCGGGCGATAGTAATACTCGGTAAGCCGTGAAGCGGCTATACCCACCACTCCTTTGTGCCATCCCTTGGCATAGACGACGGTCGTATGGAGCGCGTCATTATCGGGATCGGCGTGTAGTTGTGCGAGGGCTTCCTCGGTGGTCTTGTTGTCGCAATCGCGGCGCTCGTTGTTGTGCTCGTTGATGTCTTGGGCGAGTTGTTCGGCAAAGACCGGATCATTGGTGATCAGCAGTTGGGCAGCCTCCACACCGCTACGCATACGGCCTGCGGCATTGATACGCGGACCAATCTTATAGACGAGGTCTGAGATAGTGATATTGCGGTCGGTCATCCCTGCTACACGCATAATGGCTTGCAGACCGATGGACGGCTGCTTGTTGATATGCTTGAGACCAAAGGAAGCCAGTATGCGGTTTTCATCCACAATGGGCACAATATCCGAGGCGATGGACATCGCCAAGAGGGGCAGGAGCTGGTATATCCACTGGCGGTCAAGGCAGTAACGCTCGGTATATGCTTGCGCCAACTTGAATCCTACACCGCACCCCGACAGTTCTTTGAAGGGGTATGGACAGTCAGCGCGTTTCATATTGAGCACCGCTTTGGCTTTTGGGATAGAGTCGCCCGGAGTATGATGGTCGCAGATGATAAAATCAATATTCCGTTCCGTGGCATACTCGACCTTATCGACAGCTTTAATACCACAGTCAAGCGCGATGATGAGTTGGCATCCTTCGGCTTGGGCGGTGTCGATACCTTTGAAGGATATACCGTAGCCCTCAGAGTGGCGGTCAGGGATGTAGAAGATGAGATTGTCGGTGAGGTGGCGGAGATAGCTATACATCAGCGCCACCGCTGTAATACCGTCCACATCATAGTCACCATATACCATGATTCGCTCATGTTTCTCAATAGCATGGTGTAACCGCAGAACCGCCTGCTCCATATCGCGCATCAGAAATGGATCGTGGAGATCTTCCATTTTAGGGCGGATGAATGCTCTCGCCGCCTCAGGGGTGGTCAGTCCGCGATCTACCAGGATCTGAGCACTTAACTCGCTGATGTTGAGTTCGCGCACGAGGCGTTTGAGAACAACCTGCTGTTCTTCGGTGAGCGTTTGTATTTGCCAATCGGATTCTATCATGTCAATATTTGGTACCTGTCCGCGTCCTGCCACAACGGCAGCGCTTCGCGGTAGTGGTGTAGTAGTTTCATATCTAAGTCAACAATGCGCGTGCCTTGCTCATTGTCTTGGAAGTGTGCCAGTTCGTTGAGATAGGTGTCATAGGCTTTGGAATGACCGGTATAATGCCATCCCATACCATCGTCACCCACGTTGTTGACAGCCACAATATAGCATTGGTTCTCGGCGGCTCTGGCGGCAATCAGTGCATCCCAGTATTGGATACGCACCTCCGGCCAGTTGCCCACTACGAGAAGCAGGTCATACATATTGTCGATTCCCTGCGGCTGTCTTGCCCAGACAGGGAAACGCAAGTCGTAGCAGACCAGCATACGGATCTTGACACCTTTGTACTCCCAGTTGGCAAGCCGCTTGGAGGGATGGAAGAAACGGGCTTCCCCTCCTGTACGGTAGAGATGACGTTTGTCCTGGTAGAGCGGTGTGTCGTTAGGACGGAACATGAATCCGCGGTTGCGCAGTCCGTCCGATGCGCTCCGCTTGATAATCATCGAGCCTGCAATGGCGATGTCAAACTCGTCCGCCATGGCTTGGAGTAGGGTACAGGTCGGCCCTCCCCATGGCTCTGCCAACTCCGGGTTACCTGTACAAAATCCGGTGGAGAACATCTCCGGAACAACCGCGATGTCCGCTTTACCTTTAATTTCTGTTAACCGCTCGCGGAGCAGATAAAGGTTTGCTTCTTTATCTGCCCACACGATAGGATATTGCATCAATGCTATTCGCATCGTTTATTTCTTCTTTTTAGTCTCTCCGCCACCGGCGATGTTTTCGCGCATAGCGGTGTCAGCCTGCATGTTTTGCATGCGGTAGTAGTCCATAATACCGAGGTTCCCGTTGCGGAAAGCCTCTGCCATAGCTTGCGGTACGAGAGCTTCTGCCTCGATCACTTTGGCGCGGGCCTCTTGTGCTTTGGCCTTCATCTCCTGCTCGGCTGCGATAGCCATCGAACGGCGCTCTTCGGCTTTTGCCTGAGCGATGTTCTTGTCTGCCTCTGCCTGATCCATCTGGAGCTGGGCACCGATGTTTTTACCTACATCAATGTCGGCGATATCAATGGAGAGAATCTCGAAAGCTGTACCGTCATCAAGACCTTTGGAGAGTACGAGTTTGGAGATACTGTCCGGGTTCTCAAGCACTTGCTTATGACTCTCGGCACTACCGATCGAACTGACAATACCTTCGCCTACACGTGCCAGTACAGTATCCTCGCCTGCACCTCCTACAAGCTGTTTGATATTCGCACGCACAGTCACACGCGCTTTGGCGATAAGCTGGATTCCGTCTTTCGCTACAGCGGTAACAGGAGGCGTATCGATGACTTTCGGGTTGACAGACATCTGTACGGCTTCAAACACGTCACGACCGGCAAGGTCGATAGCTGTCGCCATCTGGAAGGGTAACGTGATACCGGCTTTGCTTGCCGAAACGAGAGCGTGTACCACGCGCTCAATATGACCTCCGGCAAGGTAGTGTGCCTCAAGACCGTCGCGCTTGACATCGGTGAGACCGGCTTTGTGCGCCTCGATCATACAATTGACAATCTTGGTAGGTGGTACTTTACGGATTCGCATGAGGAATAATTGTACCAGACTGATGTGCACACCACTCACTCCGGCGTTGATCCAGAGCATGAAAGGCACATAGTAGAAAAAGATACAAACTGCAATGCCGATGAGGCAGAGTAGAACTAATGAAATTGGATCCATGGTTCGTTGTAATTAAGAGGGGTTAAACATTATAGAAAGAGTTATTCCGCTTTTGGAGAGGATTCCTCTTCTTTTTGCAACTTGTTGTTGGCAAGGGATACTTGCCCGTCGATTTTGGTGTCCAGCGCCATTTTGTCAATAGCGCGGAAATGAAAGAATCCCCAGATAGTTAATCCGGAGAGCGCAACGCAGGCACCCAAGGTAACATATCCGGCGGTAATGCTTATCTTAAGATAAGACCATACCACGGCAGCTAACAAGCACCCAAAACCACTGATACCGGCAATACCGAAACCGGGTATCAGAAACATCTCGGCTACGAGCAAAAGTACACCCGCTAAAACCAAAATTGTGACCAAAATAATGTGTGTCATAATCGTAAAAAATTATTTCAGGGTGCAAAGATAATAATTATCTTTGACATATGCAAATAAAAAAATAATAAATAAAAAAATTTGCATAAATAAAAAAAATATTGTACTTTTGCACCCCGAAACGAAAAAAAGAATGACGAATGAGTAAGAATTTGGTTATAGTTGAGTCCCCTGCGAAAGCGAAAACAATAGAGAAATTTCTGGGTTCGGATTATCATGTACTCTCCTCGCAAGGACATATTCGCGATATAGAGCCTCTCGGCAAAAACTCAATGGGCATTGATTTCGATCATAATTATGCACCCAATTATGTAATAGATCCTAAGAAGCAGACTCTGTTAGAGACTCTTCGAAGTGAGTCCTCCAAGGCAGATACCGTATGGTTGGCTTCCGATGAGGACCGCGAGGGAGAAGCTATTGCATGGCATCTTAAAGAAGTGCTGAATCTGGATTCCAAGCATACGAAACGAATCGTCTTTCATGAGATTACCAAGTCGGCCATCCTGCAGGCTATTCAGGAACCGAGAGATATTGATTATAATCTGGTGAATGCCCAGCAGGCGCGCCGCGTGCTGGATAGAATAGTGGGATTTGAGTTGTCGCCGATCTTGTGGAAGAAAGTGACTACGGGTCTCTCCGCCGGCCGTGTGCAGTCGGTAGCCGTGCGGCTGATTGTAGAGCGTGAGCGTGAAATAGAGAACTTTACATCTACGTCACATTACCGCATTACGGCGGATTTTACGGGTGCTAACCCGGGTGACGCCAGCGTGTTGCACACGGTGTTGAATCATACGTTTGCGCATAAGAAAGAGGCAATCGCTTTTCTGGAACAATGCAAGTCGGCTCAATTCTATATCGAAGATATTCAGCGTAAGCCGCAACATCGTATGCCGGCTCCTCCGTTTACAACTTCTTCACTTCAACAGGAAGCGGCTCGGAAGTTGCATTTCGCAGTGTCGAAGACGATGCGTCTGGCGCAGTCTCTGTATGAGAGCGGAAGCATTACCTATATGCGTACCGATTCGGTAAACCTTAGTTCGCTGGCAATCAATACTGCCAAGCAGGAGATTCTCTCGGAGTATGGGGAACAATATTCGCGCCCTCGCCAGTTTACGACCTCTGCCAAAGGTGCGCAGGAAGCCCACGAAGCTATCCGCCCGACTTATATGGACAGGCACAAAGCTGGTAATACTGCCGATGAACAGAAGTTGTATGAACTGATTTGGAAACGAACGCTGGCTTCGCAGATGGCGGATGCTGAGATCGAGACCACCCGTATGGAAGTGTCTGTCTCAAATTCCGAATACCGTTTTGTGGCAACAGGAGAAGTTGTGAACTTCGATGGTTTCATGCGTCTGTATGTGCAATCAACCGACGAGAGTGAAGAAGGACCGCGCGTGTTACCGCATATGGCATTGCATGAACGCCTGCGCCGGCAAACGGTTACTGCTACACAGACCTATACCAAGCCGCCGTTCCGTTTTACGGAAGCTACACTGGTGAAGAAAATGGAGGAACTGGGTATCGGCAGACCTTCCACTTACGCAACTATTATAGAAACAATTCAGCATGTCAAGTATGTAGAGCGCGGTTCTGTGGCAGGTAAGAAACGGGACTATAATGTGTTCATTCTCAAGAACGATAAACTACAAGAATATACCCGTCAGGAGATTGCCGGCGCTGACAGCCAGAAGTTACTGCCTACCGATTTGGGACGGATAACGAACGATTTTCTGGTAGCACAATTCCCGAATATCCTGAGTTATGACTTCACGGCGCACTCCGAGGAACAGTTTGACTTGATAGCCGAAGGAGAAGCCGACTGGGTGAAGACCGTAGATACGTTCTATAAGACATTCAAACCTTCCTTGGCGTCTATACCGGCAGGTAAAGTGGCAGCACGTCTGCTGGGTACTGATCCTGTATCAGGACAGCCTGTATATGCTAAAATCAGCAAGTTGGGACCCTGTGTGCAACTGGGCGATAGCGATAACGAGAAACCGAAGTTTGCGAGTCTCAAAAAAGGACAGTCGATATTCACAATCACACTCAGGGAGGCATTGGAACTGTTCAAAAACGCAATGCCGTACACTTTGTGCGAATGGGCGGGAGAGCCGATCATAATTGGCGAAGGTAAATATGGCGCGTATGTGCATTATAAAGAGGTGTATATCACTATTCCCAAGTCGATTGATCCGATGGAAATCACTCCTCTGCAGGCCAAAGATATGATCACCAAGAAGCAGGAGGAGCAAAAACCTGTCCGGGATTGGGGAGACGTGCAAGTGCTGAACGGCAGGTACGGAATGTATATCAAAACAGCGGAAGGAAACTACCGTTTGCCGCGTAATGCAACCGATGCGGATTTGAATGAACAATACATCAGATTGGTGATAAGTACGTCCGAACCGGTTCAAAAATCAGCAGGAAAACGCAGTTTTACGCGAAAAAATGCAAAATAAAGCATTTTTTATTTGCGTATGTCAAAAAAAAGCAGTACTTTTGCACCCGCAAATGAAAAAAGGACATTTGTGTAAGGTTTTCGAGAAGTAGCGCAGTTGGTAGCGCACCACGTTCGGGACGTGGGGGTCGGGCGTTCGAGTCGCCTCTTCTCGACCAAAGGACAGCCGTAAAGGTTGTCCTTTTTGGTTTTTAGTACAAAAAAGAAGATTTTTTTTGGTATTATCAAAAAAAAAACGTATTTTTGCACTCGAAATCAGGAATAGGAATTTTTAGAGAGCAACAGATTGCAATAATGAAAGATGCTTGGTTTCGGATATGGATGTATGTAAGACACCAATTCCGGTCGTGGAACACTGGCGGAGAAGGAATCCATTCGCCTTACTTGTTCTATCTGGTGAGGATGCTGATATACGATGAGAACCGCTATTATAGTTGGCGCGATATCGAGCAGCAAAGGCGTGCGTTGCTCCGCTCGGATAAGGAGATCGAGGTGAAGGACTATGGTACAGGAAAGAATAGGAAAAGTGGACGAAAAGTGAGAGAAATATCCAAGCATTGTCTAGGATTACCTCTGGAAGGGGAGGTTATGTATAGGCTGATAGCCTATATGAGACACGAGTTAAAAAGACCGCTGCGGATTGTGGAGCTTGGCACATGTTTTGGTATCACGACATCCTATCTGGCGATGGCTGACAGCCGCAATGAGGTGGAGACATACGAGGGAAGTGAAGCGATTGCAGCGATAGCAAAAGATGTATGGCGGAAGTTGGGGGTCAGAAATATCCGCTTGGTGCCGGGTAATATAGATGAGACCTTATATAAACGCGCGTATGCGGAGCGCGCGCGCGAAGCGCAGGAGAACCGGGCGATTGATTTCGCTTTCATAGATGCTAACCATACCAAAGAAGCAACGCTCCGGTACTTTGATGAGTTGAGCAGGGAGAAAACGGAAAGTTCGGTTTTTATCTTGGATGATATCTACTATTCGCGCGGTATGGCTGAGGCTTGGCGTGAGATTTGTGCACGTGAGGATGTGACGACGACGATGGATTTCTACCATTTCGGAATGGTCTTCTTTGATCCGCATTATTTGAAAAGACACTACAGGTTGCGAATATAAAAAAACGGGAAAACACTATAATCTACGAGTATGAGTATTTATACGCGAACAGGAGACAAAGGCATAACGAGCCTTGCTACCGGTGAGAGGGTCGCTAAAACCGACCCCCGATTGGAAGCTTACGGTACGGCGGATGAGTTGAACGCATGGATAGGTCTGTTGCGTGCGTGCGAGGATGTGCGCCAATGGAACGAAGCGGACGGAATGCTGGAATGGATCCAGCAGCGGCTGTTCAACATAGGTGCCGGATTGTCGGGTGCCGAAGGTGTGTGGGTGACAGAAGCAGATGTGGCGCAGTTGGAACAATGGATGGACGCGATGTTGAAGGAAACGCCGTTGGTTCGTGCGTTTGTCTTACCGGTGGGAGGCGAGAGCATCGGCAGGATCCATGTGTGCCGAACGGTTGCAAGAAGATTGGAGCGGCGTATTTTATCTGTCGGAGAGCACGATGATTGTATTATCCGGTATGTAAACCGATTAAGTGATTTTTTCTTCGTTCTGGCACGTCAGATGGAGGTTAAAAGAGGCGAAAATCCTCAAAAATGGGATAAAGAAGCAAAATGTAAAAAATCGTTTTGAAAAGTACATTTTGCAAAAAAATGAGCAAAAAAGCAAAAAAAACGAAAAAAAACTTGCATAAATCGAAAGTTTTTACTACTTTTGCACGGTAATTTCGATAAAAAGCGTCCGCTCGCGGGCTTTTTGTCGCGTGCAAACGGCTGTATGCTGTTTTGCAAATAATTGATAAACAATGAATTAAGAGGAGATTTTCCTCGTAGAAGCGTATGTATTGGACACTTGAATTAGCCTCAAAGATAGAGGATGCACCATGGCCGGCAACAAAAGATGAGTTGTTGGACTATGCGAATCGTATCGGTGCTCCGATGGAAGTGATTGAAAATTTGCAGGAATTGGAGGACGAAGACGAGGTGTATGAGAGTATAGAAGATCTGTGGCCGGACTATCCGGATCAGGATGATTTCTTCTTTGATGAGGAAGAATATTAAGCGAAGTGAGACGATATATTGTTCTTTTAATCGGGCTGATGACCTTCGCGGTTGCGCGTGCGCAATTTGATCCGCAGATGGGGCAGTATATGTTTTTACAGAGTGCCTACAATCCCGCGGCGGTGGGAGACGGTGATTTGATGCGAGTGGCAGGAATGCATCGAATGCAGTTTGTTGATATCACAAATGCTCCAATGACCACTTGGTTCTCGTTCAGTTCAGCGTTCAGGTTAGGCAAGACGGAACATGGAGCCGGCATCCGGTTTATGAACGACCGTTACGGACTATTCACCAATCAGGCCTTGTATGCTCAGTATGCATATCGCCAGAAATTGGGCAAAGGACATTTGAGTATCGGAATAGATGCAGGGTTTGTGAATGTGGGGTTTAAAGGCGATAGCGTTAACCTCAGTAAGATGGGAGATGAATACCACGATGCAAGCGATGCGGCGATTCCGGCGGGCAGCAAATCGGGAATGAAGTTCGACTTGGGAGCAGGGATATACTACTCAACGAACAACTGGTGGGTAGGCGGAAGTTACAGTCATATCACTCGTCCGGTAGTAGAATGGGACGACCAGTCGGATGTGAAGTTGATTGGAACGATGTACATCGCCGGCGGCTACAGCCACAGGTTGAAGAACCACAAAGACTGGGAGTTGATGCCCTCCGCGATAGTAATGTCCGATTTCAGGTCGTGGGATGTGAATTTGACTTTCCTGACGGAATATAAGGATCGCTACCGTTGGGGGGTGGGATACAGAATAATGGGAAGTGTGAATATATTGCTGGGCATGGATATCATTTCAGGATTGGAGATAGGTTATACCTGTGAGTTGCCCACCAATAAACTGCTATTAGAGAGCTACGGCTCGCATGAACTATATTTGGCATACGGGTTTGATATACTCAAGCCGCGAAGAAATAATAAATATAAAAGTGTAAGATATTTATAATTAATACTTATGAAACTAACAAAGATTCTGCCATTAGCTACCTTGCTGTTCGCATTAGTAGCATGTAACAAACCTGCAGGTGAGCTTGTAGGCGCAGGCAATTCGGGCAATTTCAAAGAGGCTAATCCTTTTGGTATGATCTTCATCAAGAAGGGTTCGTTTATGATGGGAGCCAACACCCAGTCCGCTCTGTTTGGACAGGAAGATAACTCTGTGATGGCTACCGTAGATGCCTTCTGGATGGATGAGACGGAGATTACCAACGACGAGTATAAGCAGTTCGTCAATTGGGTACGCGACTCTATCGCAATGCGTCGTTTGATCATGGCCGAAGTGGAAGGCTATGCGAAAGTGTCGAAAAATGCAGATGACGAGGATGATATTCCATTAGAGCAAATGGCTATCGACTGGAGCAAGGCGAAACGTATACCTTGGAACAATTGGCAGAGCCAGGAGGACGAGGTGCGCGATGCAATGGCAACGATGTTCTATTCTGACGGAACATTGAAGACCAATTTCCTGCACTATCGTTATCAGTGGTATAACTACGACGAGGCAATCAAGCAAGTGAATAAGTTTGACGTAGCCACGAGTCGTTATCCCGAGGGAGCAAGTGTGCGCGTAGACACATCTTGGATCAACGAAGAGGATGGCGGAATCTATGATTCAACTATTATTCGTCCGCTCCGTGAGCCGAAAGATCTGATTACTCAGAAGATTATCTGTGTATATCCTGATACGCTGGTTTGGATTCGCGATTTCCAGTATTCGTTCAACGACCCGATGATGCACAAGTATTTCTCGCATCCGGGATACGCAGATTATCCTGTAGTGGGTGTAACATGGGAGCAGGCACATGCATTCTGCGATTGGCGTACCAAGTTCTTTAACGCACACTCCAAATATGGTGCACAGGATTATCGTTTGCCGACAGAGGCACAATGGGAGTATGCTGCGCGTGGCGGTCGTAAAATGGCAATGTATCCTTGGGGCGGCAACTATGCCCGTGATGCCAAGGGATGCTTCTTTGCTAACTTCAAGCCGTACCGTGGCGGATATAACGACGATACGGGAACGACGACGATGAAGGTGGCCCAGTTCCGTCCGAATGATTTCGGTCTTTTTGATATGGCAGGAAACGTAGCAGAATGGACAAACTCGGCTTATCAGTCGGCGGCTAACACCAATGTACATGACTTGAACCCTGACTACTCCTATATGGCCCGTAAGTCGGATCCTGACGTTCTGAAGCGCAAAGTGATCAAGGGCGGTAGCTGGAAGGATATCAGTTATTATCTGCAGTGCGGTGTTCGTACATTTGAGTATCAGTATGAGAGCCGTCCGTACATCGGATTCCGCTGTGTACGTGCCTATATTGGCGAATAATAAGTAATGAAATAGAATAAATCAAAAATTAAATACTTAAAGTCTCTTCACTTATGGCAACAAAAGACAATGCTCAGAAAGGTGGTTTCATGCGCTGGTATGAATCTTACCAAGGTAAGAATGTAGTAAACATGGTTTACTCAGTAGGTGCTTCGGTCGTAATTATCGGTGCGCTGTTTAAGATTTTGCACTGGCCCGGAGCAAGTTACGTGCTGATGGCCGGTATGTTTACCGAGGCATTCTTGTTCATTATCGGTGTATTCGAGAAACCGCATCCTGAGTTTCACTGGGATAATGTCTTCCCGCAATTGCTTGAGTTTGGTGCTCAGCCTGAATTATTGGAGGAGAAAGCTAACCAACCGCGTCCTACATTGTTGGCAGCCGGCGTAGAAGGTAAAGCTACTATGCCTATGGGTGGTGTAGCGATAGCTGCTGCTCCTGCCGCTCCGGTAGCAGGAGGAAACATGCCCGGCGTTACGGATCAGGAGGCTAAAGATTTCAAGGCTTCCATTGCCGAGTTGACCAAGACGGCAAAGCAGTTGGCAGGTGCCGGTGAGGCAGCGCAGAAGTTGACAGAGGCTTATGGTGCTGCAGATGCAAGCATCCAGGGTCTGGCACAGAATGCACAAGTTTGCCAGCAGAATATGGCGGTTGTAGGCAATAGTTTGCAGAATATGGCAGCCGCTGCCCAGAACTTTGAGGCAGTAGGCGCACAAGTGGGATCGTTGAACTCGCTTTATGAGTTGCAGATTGCCAGTGTTCAGGCACAGAATGCAGCAGCAGCTGCTATGGCTACCGATATGCAGGCAATGCAAGCCGCTACCAGCGCAGCTCTGAAGAACAGCGAGGCTTACAATACCGCTTCACAGCAGTTAGCACAACAGGTGGCAAGCCTCAACCAAGTGTATGGAAATATGCTTAATGCGCTTGCATAAATCCATATAAAAGTCAAAGTTTAGTACTAATTAATCAAGCAAACGACTTAGTATGGGTGGAGCAAAAAACTGTCCGGAAACCCCGAGACAAAAAATGATAGGTATGATGTACCTCGTGCTCACTGCCATGTTGGCATTGAACGTGAGTACGGATATCTTGAATGGTTTTACTGTGGTGGACAACAGTCTTCATGCTTCAATTGATGGTAACAACAACCGTAACGGAAACTTGTACTATCGGTTCTGGAAATCCAGTAAGCGTGAGGAGGTCAAAGTAGGACCATGGTACAAAAAATCGCAAGATTTGAAAGCAAAAGCCGATGCCGCTTACGATTTTGTCCAGAATTTTAAGGAGCAGATTGTTCGCTATGCAGACGGTAACGGCGCTGTAGATAAACGAATTGAGAAAAACAAGGGCGTAGAAGGGTATGATGCTACCCGTTATGTCGAGAGCAAGGATAACCGTGATGCTGCTCCCCGTTATGCCATTGATGAGGAGCATGGTGCTGAGTTGAAACAGGTGCTCAATGACTATCTCCAGTATCTGTGCCAACTGACTGATACCGGTGAGTACGGTCAGCAACGTCGCGATGAGTTGAAGATGATCTTCAACACCGACGATGTCTATATGGAGACTGAGAAACGCGAAATGCCTTGGGAGATAGCGATGTTCTACGATATGCCTTCGGCAGCTGCTGTAACATTGCTCTCAAAGATTCAGAATGATATTCGCGCTACAGAAGGACAGATGATTCAGTATCTGTATGACCGTACAGATGCGAATGATATTACTGTAAACCGCATGGCTGCGTACGTTATTCCTCAATCAATGCGCGTAGGAGTAGGCGAGAAATACGAGGCACAACTGCTGTTGGCAGGTATCGATACATTGCAGACGCCTGAGTACTATGTTAATGGTCAGCAAATCGGCAATGATGGTATATATTCGTTCACAGCTTCGGGTGTGGGTGAGCACACATACTCCGGTGTGATCAAATATCGTAACAATGCCGGTGAACCTGTAGAAGCACATTTCACCCAGCGTTATATCGTTGAAGAGGGATTGATGCAGCAATTGAAGCCGGATAAACAAGATAAACTGACACCTAATGTGGCTATCACAAACCGTGATTTGACGGTGATGTATCAAGGATACGGACACACCTTTATGGTGACTTCCACGACCATCCCGGCTGCCAATCTGAATGTATCGGCATCAGGTGCGACGGTTAGCAAGATGTCTCCGGGGCTCTTCAAGATTGTAGCAACTTCTTCCCCGGGAAGTGATGTGACGATCAATGTGAGTGGCTCTTATCAAGGCAAGACTGTCAGTCTTGGAAGCGAGAAATTCCGTGTTAAACGATTGCCGAAGCCTATGCCTTCGCTGTCAGTAGGCGGAAGCGAGTTGACAGGTGGAAAGATTGCTCGTAGCAAATTGCTGAATAGCGGCGCTACGGTAGTGGCAAGTTATGGTGAAGATGCTTTGATCAAAGCGGACTTTACGGTAACAAGTTTCCAGATTTATGCCGGAGGCAAGTATCTGCCTTCCAGTGGAGCGCACTATTCATCCGAGCAGTTGGCAATGCTCAAGACTTTGACGATGGGAACACCGGTTATGTTCCTGGGTATCAAGGCAAAAGGACCTGGTGGTGTTATCTTGGATTTGCGTCCGATTTCATTTGTGCTGAATTAAAAAATATACGAATATATGAAAAAGCTGAGTATTATTGTTTGTTTGGCGTTCGGTCTGTCGTTTACAGCGTATGCACAGCATCCTGTTAACTCATTTTTCGATGAGTTGGGAACAGCAAATATCCATACCGAGGATTTGCTTACCAGTACGGATGCTACAGGCCGTCTGAGAGGCGATACAATAGTGAAAGTATTCCATCGTACGGACGATGTAGTATGGGCAAAGTTTGTCTATAGTATCATTGACCTGCGTTATATGCAGAACTATCAGTTGTATTATCCGACTAATATTTCGGATACGGACTATAAGAATCTGTTCAAGTTGATAGTAGATGCATTGGCAGAAGGACTTCCTGCGTATGAGAAAGTTGCAAAATCCAATACGGTACGACCTCTTAAGCCTGATTTCACGAAATTGTGCAAGAAAGAGGATTTGGTGACGATATTCTTGCCGGATCCCACCTCAGTGATGACTGATGGTGAGATGCCGGAGCATTTCTCGGAGCCTTGTTGTACAGAGTATTCGATATTCCAGTTGGATACGACTACCAATACGCTGACTTTCAACAATTACTATTATGAGAACTTTGCCAAGAATATGTACAAGTATCTCATCCAGGAGATAGTGTTCTTTGACAAACACACCTCCCGTCTTCACCGTAAGATTCTGGCTATCGCGCCTCTGCATCCGAGCAAGTATCCGGTGCAGAGTGTGAAGGAATGGGCTACAGCAGGCCAGGCTGTCGAAGAAGAGCAGACGGAAGGTGAGGATGTGTTGGCAGCTCTTCCTGAAGCGGCTGAAGGAGACGAGTATGGCGACGAGTATCCTGATGCGGCAGCTACAATGGCTGCAGCAGCAGGCGGTGGCAATGAGGTAATGGAGGCTTTGTATCAGAGTGTGCTGTTCTGGATTCCTTTTGATGCGTTGCGTCCGTATATGGCTAACCAGTATATTATTCCTAAGAAGAATGAGGTGGGGCGTGTTACCTTTGACGAATTCTTCCAGAAGCATCTTTATTCTGCTTATATAGTAGGTGACGGAAATATCTTTAATAAGAACATTCTGGAGTTCCAGTCCCGTCAAGGTAAGGATATGACGGAAGATGAGATCAAGAAAGAACAACAACGAATTCAAACCGAGATGCTCAATGTTGAGCAAGACCTCTGGGAGTATTAATAATGATCCAAAAGGAGGGCAGGTTGCAATACCTGCCCTTTTTGGCATATTGCTATAAAGCGAAACGAGCGTCATTATGAAGCGTGCGCATCATTTTATAAATATGTATTTCACTGCAGCAGTTAGTGTCTTTTTGGTTCTGCTGCTGGTAGGGATAGAGTGTGTGCTCTTGCTTTCTGCTATATCGGCGGTGAGTCATTTTAAGGAGAAGGCTGTCGTGACAGCTGTGCTGTCTGGGGATATTGATTCGGCAGGTATAGCGAAGGTGGATTCGCAGCTGAGAGCATGGCCGTATTTCTCCAATGTGGAGTTTACATCGCGCGAGGTGGCATTGCAGCAGCATATAGATGAGTTGGGCGAAGATCCCCGCGAACTGTTGGGTTTTAATCCTCTGTTTGACTCCTATGACCTGCATCCGACCTCGGAGTATTCAACGCCGGAAGGAATGGAGATCATTGAGCAGAAGTTGAGTGCGATGCCGCAAGTGGACAAGGTGATGTATCAGAAAGATCTGGTACAACAGATTGATAGCAATATCAGCAAGGCGTCAATCATATTGGCTGCGGTGGCTATTATGCTCTTATTGATAGCGATGGTGCTGATTATCAATACTATCAGGCTTCAGATTTACTCTAAGCGATTCCTTATCAATACAATGACCTTGGTTGGCGCTACCGGATGGCATATCCGTGCTCCTTTTGTCGGCAAGAATGTGTTGATGGGATTTATCACGGGACTTCTGGCATTGGGAACAATAGCAGCCGGATGCTATTATCTGATATACAAGATGGAGATTATTCTCTTCCCGCTGAATACGATGAATATTGCTCTGGTAGCCGGGGTAGTGTTGGGTTCCGGTATTCTGCTCACGTTGGTTGCTTCGCTCATTGCTACCGGGCGTTATATTCGTATGAATAGTGATACAATGTATGAAATTTAATATAAAGATTGATTTATGAAACATACTTTGCCTAAAATGAATAGTATCCTCATTGCTGTAGCCTTTGTGGTGATTGTTGTCGGATTTGTCCTGACAGCAGGAGAGCCGAGTGGGGATGTGTATAATCCGGATATATTTTCTTTCCGTAGGGTGACGGTTGGTCCGATGACTTCCTTAGCCGGATTTGTGTTGATGATTGTTGCCATTCTTTTTCCGAGTAAGAAGAAATGAGTTGGTTTGAGGCACTTATCTTGGGTATCGTACAGGGGCTGACTGAGTTCTTGCCCGTTTCGTCTTCGGGGCATCTGGAGATAGGTCAGGCTCTTTTTGGCACAGCAGGAGAAGATAATCTCTCCTTTGCTATCGTGGTGCACGTGGCAACAGTGATGTCCACTCTGGTTGTCTTGTGGCATGAGGTGGCGCAGTTGTTCAAGGGCACCTTTACGACTTGGAAGTGGAATTCGGAGAAAGACTATGTGATGAAAATCGGGGTCTCGATGATTCCTGTTTTTGTTGTCGGAATGTTCTTCAAGGACGAAGTGGAAGGCTTTTTTGGTCATGGATTGTTGCTGGTAGGGATATGTCTTATTGTCACAGCATGCCTTTTGGCATTGAGCGAGTGGCTTCAGCGTCGCCGGAGCCGGGAGGGACATGAGGTCTCTTATCGTGATGCGATAATTATTGGTGTAGCTCAGGCATGCGCCGTTTTGCCGGGTTTGAGCAGAAGTGGTACCACGATAGCTACTGGTCTTTTGTGCGGCGTGAAGAAAGAATCCGTTGCACAGTTCTCCTTTTTGATGGTATTGGTTCCTATCTTGGGAGAGGCTTTTTTGGATCTGATAGACCTGCTGCAAGGCGAAATGGTGACGACTCTGGGCTGGCTGCCGTTGACAGTAGGATTCTTGGCTGCTTTTCTGACCGGCTGTTTCGCTTGTCGTTTTATGATTGAGATTGTCCGTCGTCAGCGACTGAGTTATTTTGCTGTTTACTGCTTTATAGTAGGTGCCTTGGCTATTGTCTATGAACTTTGTTGAAGGTGAGATTATAGCTATCGACAAACCTCTGCATTGGACGAGTTTTGATGTCGTAGGCAAGATGCGCAATGCTATTTGCCATACTATTGGCAAACGCAAACTCAAAGTCGGTCATACCGGAACTCTGGATCCACTGGCTACCGGAGTGGTAGTCGTTTGTACCGGAAAGAAGACCAAACTCATCAATCTCTTGCAGTATGATACCAAGGAGTATCTGGCAACGCTTCAGCTGGGTGCCACCACACCGAGTTACGACATGGAGCAGGAGGTAGATCACACCTATCCTACGAAGCATATCACTCGTGCGTTGATAGATGAGGTTATCCCTCGGTTTTTGGGTGAACAATGGCAGACACCGCCGATGTATTCGGCTGTTTGGGTGGATGGCAAGCGTGCTTACCAGTTGGCTCGGCAAGGAGAAACAGTTGAACTGAAACCCAAGTTGCTGGTGATAGACGAGATCGAGGTGACGGATTTTGATGAGCAGCAGATGCAGTTGAGTATCCGCGTCGTATGTTCAAAAGGAACATATATCCGTGCATTGGCTCGAGATATAGGAGAGAGTCTTGGCAGCGGTGCCTATCTGACAGCACTAAGGCGAATACGTGTAGGTGACATACGAGTTGAGAACTGCATGACCATTGAGCAGTTTTCTCAGATGCTTCGCACAGAGGCACATGTAGAATCAAATAACTAAAAAACTATGTATAAATCAAACGATTTAAAACTGAGTCAATTCCGTTTTAAATTACCGGAAGAACAGATAGCTCAGTTCCCGAGCCTGTATAGAGATGAGGCACGTATGCTTGTGCTCCATCGTAAAACAGGTGAGATTGAGCATAAACAAGTGACGGATATTCTTTCGCTTTTTACCGAAGGCGATGCTTTTGTATTCAACGACACTAAGGTGGTGCCGGCTCGTCTCTTCGCCAAAAAAGAGAAGACGAATGCCAATATCGAAGTGTTTCTTCTGCGTGAGTTGAATCACGAGAATCGTTTCTGGGATGTGCTGGTAGATCCGGCCCGCAAGATTCGTATCGGCAACAAGCTCTTTTTTGACGAAGATCCTACCATCATCGCCGAAGTGATTGATAATGTGACCTCACGCGGTCGTACATTCCGCTTCTTGACGGATTATACGAACGAGGAGTTTACCAAGAAATTGTATTCTTTGGGTACAACACCGCTGCCTAAGTATATTCACCGCCCCTTGCCGGAGGATTTGCAGCAGCAGTTTGATGAGCAATTCCGAGGTCTGCCTATTGATGAGATGGATCACGAGCGTTACCAGTCAGTCTTTGCCCGCAACGAGGGCGCGGTGGCGGCTCCGGCAGCATCGCTGCATTTCTCCAAACAGTTGCTTAAACGCATGGAGATAGGGGGATTTGAGTTTGCCTTTATGACTTCTCATATGTCGTTGGGCAATTTCCGTCCCGTAGACGTGGAGGATCTCACTAAGTTCAAGTCTGACTCAGAACGCATCATTATTCCGCAGCAATGCGTTGATATAGTGGAGAAGGCGCGTGAAACGGAGCATCATGTCTGTGCCGTTGGAACCGAAATCATGCGTGCCCTGGAACATGTGGCGGGTACCGGAGGTCATATCAAGCCTTATGACGGTTGGACCAACAAGTTCCTTTATCCGCCTTATTCTTTCTCCGCAGCAGACAGTTTCTTCGTAAACCTTTATATGCCGATGTCCAGCCAGCAGCTGATGGTAGCGGCATTTGGAGGATTCGAGGAAGTGATGAATGCGTATAATGTAGCTGTACAAGAGGGCTATCGGTTCGGTGATTACGGAGATTCGATGTTGATTATCGACTAATGGAAGTTCGTATAGAAGATAGTTGGCGACGTGAACTGCAACCGGAGTTTGACAAGCCGTATTTTGAGTTGTTGACTACCTTTGTGCGCCATGCTTATCAGACCCGCCGGTGTTTTCCGCCGGCAGGTCTGATTTTTAATGCGTTTGACTCCTGCCCGTTTGACCGCGTTAAAGTGGTTATCATCGGACAGGATCCCTATCATGATGTCGGACAGGCGCATGGCTTATGTTTCTCGGTCAATGATGGGGTCGCTATTCCCCCGTCGTTGCAGAATATATATAAGGAGATTCACCGCGATCTGGGAACTCCTATCCCTGCATCGGGTAATTTGCAGCGATGGGCTGAACAGGGTGTTCTCTTGCTAAACGCCACGCTCACCGTAGAAGCGCATAAGCCCGGATCACATCAGGGAAAGGGCTGGGAAGAACTGACAGACGCGGCTATCGAGGCGCTCAATCGGAAGCGCGAACATATAGTTTTTATGCTTTGGGGGTCATATGCCCAACGCAAAGGCAAGTTTATCGACAGGGGAAGACATCTTGTCTTGCAGACAAGCCACCCCTCTCCGCTTTCTGTCTATCGGGGGTTTGATGGGTGTGGACATTTTTCTGCTGCCAATAAATATCTGGTTAAAAACGGCATACAGCCGATTGAATGGTAATAAATCAATTAGACAATCATGAAAACGCTACTTTTGATTGATGCTTACGCGATGATTTATCGCGCTTACTATGCTTTTATACGTGCGCCTCGTATGAACTCAAAGGGGGAAAACACCTCTGCCATATATGGTTTTGCCAATACTTTGGAGGATTTGTTGCGCCGCATCAAACCAACGCATCTGGCAGTGGCATTCGACCCTCATGGCAAGACTTTCCGCCACGAAGCGTATGAGGCATACAAAGCACAGCGTGAAGAGACTCCGGAGGATATACGCCGGGCTGTTCCTGTCATCAAAAGATTGCTTCAAGCCAGAAATATCCGTGCCATAGAGGTGGATGGATTTGAGGCGGATGACGTGATCGGCACCTTGGCCAAGCAAGCCGAGGCGCAGGGTTTTACCGTTTATATGGCTACCCCGGATAAGGATTACGGGCAATTGGTATCCGATCATATATTTATGTATCGCCCTCGCCATACCGGCGGTTTCGAACAAATGGGAGTGGCGGAGGTCTGCGAAAAATATGGACTGACGAATCAACTGCAAGTGATTGATTTGCTGGGATTGATGGGGGATGCAAGTGATAATATCCCCGGCTGCAAGGGGGTAGGCGAAAAGACTGCCGTACAGTTGCTCCATCAGTTTGGCAGTATCGAGAATCTCTTGGCTAACACCAATCTGCTCAAAGGGGCGTTGCAGCAGAAAGTGGAGTCACAGGCAGAGCAGATCCGTTTTTCGCGTTTCTTGGCTACTATCCGTACCGATGTACCGGTTTCATTCGATGAGTTGCAACTGCAATACCGTGATCCGGATGAGATGGCGCTGAGTGCTTTGTATAGAGAGTTGGAGTTTCATTCTCTTTTGAAGAAGGAGGAGACCAACAAAGAGAAACCCGTCAAAACCAAACCGGCAGAAGCTACGCTGGATCTCTTTGCCGCAGTGGAAGAGACTCCCCAAACCACCAAAACTCCCGAGCAAGAACAGCAGGAGTTGGAAGCGCGCCTTTGCCAGTATCTGCTCAATCCCGAAGTAGCTTTCAACCCGGCTGTCCCGCCACAATGGGACTTGCTCAAGGCTGATGCCGGGCTATGGAATCTATATACGGAGGTGGAACTCCCCTTGGTGCAGGTGTTGCGCGATATGGAGGCGGCTGGTGTGCGCATCGATGTAGCCAAACTGAAACAAGCCGAGCAACAACTGCTCCATGAACTCGATGCCCTGGAGCAGAATATCTATCAGCTGGCGGATATGCAGTTCAATATCAATTCGCCAAAACAGGTAGGAGACTTGCTCTTTGGCACGATGCACCTCAGCGATAAGGCAAAGAAGTCCAAAACCGGGCAGTACTCCACCTCCGAGGAGATATTACTGTCTATTCGTGATAAGCATCCGATAGTGGGTAAAATCCTCGATTACAGAGAACTGAAAAAACTCATCTCTACTTATGTCTCTACGTTGCCGGGGTATATCAATCCTCAGACCGGGAAGATTCATACAACCTATAATCAGACCGTTACGGCTACCGGTCGCTTGAGTTCGTCCAATCCCAATCTGCAGAACTTGCCGATCCGTTCTGAGCGTGGTAAGTTGATTCGTGAGGCGGTTATTCCGGACGAGGGATGTAAGTTCCTTTCTGCCGACTATAGCCAGATCGAATTGAGGCTCTTGGCGCATTTCTCTGGCGATGATCACCTCTGCCGGGCTTTCTTGGACGGACAGGATATCCATGCAGCCACGGCAGCCAAGATCTTCCATTGCCCGATCGGGGAGGTGACTGCCGATCAGCGACGCCGCGCCAAAACGGCTAACTTTGGTATCATCTATGGTATATCCGCTTTTGGACTAAGCCAGCAGTTGGATTGCTCTCGCGCTGAAGCTAAAGCGCTTATTGACGGCTATTTTGAGGCATTCCCCAAGGTGGTTGATTATATTGAAAACCAGAAAGAGAAAGCACGCCGGCAAGGCTACGCCGAAACGCTCTTCGGGCGTAAACGCTATTTGCCGGATATCTTGTCCCATAATGCTACTGTCCGTGCTTTTGCGGAGCGCAATGCGGTCAATGCTCCCATCCAGGGAACAGCGGCGGATATCATCAAGATTGCGATGATTTGTATCCATCGCCGGTTGAAACAGGAAGGTCTGAAGTCGCAGATGATTATGCAAGTTCATGACGAACTCAACTTCAATGTGCCCGAAGCTGAAGTGGAGCAGGTTCGCCGTATCGTGGTGGAAGAGATGCAGAATGCGGTGCATCTCTCAGTACCGCTCATCGCCGATTGCGGCGTGGGAGACAACTGGTTAGAGGCGCACTAAAGACCTCTAACCTATAGAAACGCAAAAAGGGGACTACTGTTAGTAGCCCCTTATGTGTATAAGAGAATAATCTATTTACGCAAGTTTGTTAACGTAAACAGCCAACTTCGATTTGAGGTTAGCAGCTTTGTTAGTGTGGATAATATGACGCTTAGCGAGTTTATCCAACATCGAGGCTACTTTAGGCAGGGCAGCTGAAGCTGCAGCTTTGTCGGTAGTGGCGCGCAAATCGCGAACTGCGTTGCGGGCGGTTTTTGCATAATAGTGATTGTGTGCCTTGCGGGTTGCCGTTTGGCGGATTCTCTTCAAAGATGACTTATGATTAGCCATGTGCTAAATTAATATTATAAAGTGTTATACAATTAAATCTTTGTAGTCTATAGGGGAGTCGAACCCCTCTTTAGAGAATGAAAATCTCTTGTCCTAGCCGATAGACGAATAGACCTTTTCGCTGAAAGCGGGTACAAAAGTACTGCTTTTTGTTGAAATATGCAAATTTTTTGAAGAAAAAACGCATTTTTTTTAAATATTATTGCATATTTCGCCAAAAATGACTATCTTTGCAGTCCCAAAAGTGCATTTATGAGGAAATTTTTTGTATTTTTATCTTTGGCTTGTTCGTCCATTTTGATGGCGCAGGTGCCCGATATGCAACGTGCGGATAATACATTCTTTGATCCCACCCGTAAACAGTCCGCTCAACAGGAGTACCATTTTGCAGTAGAGTATCGTCTTGAGGCGGGGTATATCCAAAACCAGCAGCGTAGTGCGAACCTCACCTATCCGGATATGTTTCTTCATGGTGCGCGCGTAGGAGCTACCTTTACCTTCTTGCTCCCTTATCGTTTTTCCATGCAGGTGGGCGCCCTCTATTCCATCGCTTATGGCACCCAGGAGCAACATTGGCGTTCATTGGATGCCCCGTCCACCCAGACAGAGTACATCAATCACCGCGTTCTGGAGCACAATCTGACCGTTCCCGTGCGCTGCTTCTATTCTATTCCCCTTTGGAAACAGCTCGGGATGTTCTTCTATGCCGGTCCTCAACTCCAGATCGGATTGGCTCAAAACGATTACATGCAGACCCACCTCTCGGCCTCCAATACCGCATGGATGCAATCGCAAGGAATACACACCGAGCCTTATGACCGTATGGCGGATGAGTTGATCCGTGCTAATATCCAGCTCGGCGTCGGCGGGGGATTTGAGTGGGATAGATATAGAATACAGGCTGGTTATGATTTCGGACTCAACAATCAGGTCATCAATAACGCAAACCTCAACCGGCACATGTGGGAATGGGGATGGTACACCTCCTTCAGTTACCGTTTCTGAACTCGGCATTATTTAAATATCACATCATACCATGATAAAATACATAGATCGTAGAGGTTCGGATTGCTATAAATGGGATTCCGAATGCGTCAAGGGCGCTCTCCCTTTATGGGTCGCTGATATGGATTTTGAGGCGGCACCGGCTATTCTCAAAGCGCTTCAAAACCGGCTCAACCATGGCGTCTTCGGTTATGCTTCTGTGCCCGACTCGTATTATGAGGCGGTGGTTTCTTGGTTTGGCAGAAGGCACGGTTGGACGAATATCAGAAAAGAATGTCTTATCCCCACAATCGGTGTCGTGCCGGCGGTGGCGGCTATTTTACGTGCAATGACCAAACCCGGCGAAAAAGTGCTCATGCACACGCCTGCGTATAATTGCTTTTTTAGAACCCTCACTAATGCCGGCTGCGAACTGGTGGAGTCGCCTATGCGCTATGTCAACCACCATTACGAGGTCGATTGGCAGGACTTTGAGGCAAAAATCAAAACCGTCAAACTGCTGATCCTCTGTAACCCGCATAATCCTACAGGGCGTGTCTGGACACGGGAAGAACTGCAACGGATGGCACATCTCTGTGCCCAAGAGCACGTGCTGGTCGTCTCTGACGAGATCCATTGCGAGTTCACGTTTCCGGGAGTCTCTTATACCCCCTTTGCCACCGTGGCGGAGAATGACTGTTATTGTGTCTGCACCTCGCCCTCCAAAGCATTCAATATCGCCGGCTTGCAGTGCGCGAATATCTATTGCGAGAATGACGAAGTGGCGGAACGCATTCGTCAGGCGCTGGATGCCAACGAGACGGGTAACCTCAATGCCTTCGCCGTCTATTCGCTCAAAGCGGCGTATAACGAGTCCGAGGATTGGATCGTCGAACTCATGGAACTCATCTATGGCAACTGGACTTTTGTGCGGCGCTTTATTGCCGACAATAACCTCCCGCTGATTCTCACCGAGATGGAGGGAACCTATCTCGCTTGGGTCAAACTGCCGGAAGGCACAAGTTCGGAGACGTTCTGCCAAAGGCTTCAGGATGAGCAACATATTCTCTTCAACCCCTCTACGATGTATGGTGTGGAGGGATTCGTACGAATCAACCTCGCTACCTCGCCGCAGAATGTTGCCTTGGCGATGGAGGGAATGAAGCGGATGTTCTAACTCCGGCATAAAAAATATCCTGCGTCTCAAAACGCAGGATATTTTCTTTTTGCATTACAGGCAGTAACGTACTGCGAATGCCAATTTCCAGTCGAAGAAGCTCGTGTGAGGAGCATCGGCAGTTGTGAAACCGAGACCGTAACCCGGACGGAAGTCAAACGCCAGTGCCAGAGGTACACCGTTGAACTTGTACTCGGTACCGACCATGGCGTTGATGCCGAATTTTCCTGCTACACCGTTGGGATTGGTGTTGTTGATGTCGCTTATCAAACCGAAGTTGCAACCACCACCGGCATACAGATAGAAGTTTGCAGGCAGATTGAAGTTGTAAACCAAGTTAGGATTGATAGTGAAATCATAGATGCTCCATGAGCCGTTTCCTAAGTTCGAACCTTTGTAATACGAACCGCCGGCAACGGTTGACAAACCTACTGCCAGATCTGCCTGGATAGCCAGGTTGTTACCCATCCAGTACTTGTAGCTGAGACCGTTCATGCCTCCGACTACACCACCAATCTCATGGCTTCCTGCCATGGCGCTCAAGCTCAACATAGCTACGAGCATCAGAGAAAAAATCTTTTTCATAATGTTTTTTGTTTTGTTTGTTTTAAGAATGTTAATAAATATTCCTGTTCCGGTTGCCCCGGGGTGGGGACCAGCTCAGATTTTTCTAATAATCCTAATGTATCCAGATCCATTATGGTCGAGTATCCGGAGCGGGCGATGATGGTTCTGGCTCCTTTCAGCAAGCCTGCCAACTCCTCGTCTCCCAAATGCGGCACAAGGGTGATGTTCCCGTGGCGGATACGGGTCTTTGGCGCACCTGCTTTCCCTTGGACAATCACCACCTCTTCTTCTTTGCCCTCGTACCGGGCGATGATCTCCTTTTCTATCATACTCCGTTGCGGTTCTAATCCGCTCAGCACTGCCGCTACATCCGCTTTCCAGTCAGTCTTTGCCTCCTCCATCGGACGCTCAAACCGGCTCAACGGACCTATATAATGCGTTTCTATCGTTCCGGGTGCCGGATGGCTCAATGCGCCGCCCAGACTCTGTGCCTCGTCCTCCCGGTCTGGAATCCAAAGCTCATTATACCTATTATATACGCGCGCGTGGAGGGCATCGGCAATCTTCTCTGCCCACCGCCAGCCTTTCGGCAGACGGATATGCACTTGGTGCGTGATATACACGCAATGCACTCCCGCATTATATAACCCGAAACGGTTATCGGATACAATCTTGTCAATGTGCGTCGTGCGCAGGCAGTTCTTCAGGATATAATGATCCTGTATCGCACTCTTTATCAGCTTGGGCAGACTGCGGAGCATTGCACCCACTTGGCTCTTGCCTTTGCTGTATTGCAGTTGCAGCGGTGCCAGCGGTAACACTCTCAACTGCGGAAAATGCTTTCTCAGTAGTAACAGACTCTCTCCATCTCCGCCGATGATCACTTCGTTCCCTTCATCCAGAAACCTCTGTATCAGCGGAATACAGCGGGACGCATGCCCCAATCCCCAGTTCAATGGCGCTACTAAAATCAGCATGATACAATCACCTCATACCCTTTCTCTTTCAGCGGTTGGGCGATGGCGTGCATCGTCTCCGGCGCAATCTTCTCCAGACTCTCTTCCGGCGTCTTCCTGTCTATCACGTAGATCATAATCTGCTTGGGATGAAGCCTCTCCACCGCTTGATACCAGGCGTTCAGCTCCTCTTCGGTCGTGTTGTCTATCCTCTCCCCGTTGTGTTCGCCTCTCAGAAAACACGTCTGTAGGATGAAATCGCCTTCAAACTGCTCCAGCCATCTGATGATGGTTTCTACATCCAGACCCTCGTTCACAGGCTTGTCTATCCTTCGCATCATGGTGTCCGTGGCGGCATCCAGTTTCAGGATACGCTTGTCGCACATCCGTAGAGCCTCCACTACATCTGCGCGCCCCAACTGCGTGGAGTTGGACAGCACCGATACCTTCACCTCAGGACAGTATCGGTCGCGCAAGGCACACGTGTCCGCGATGATAGCCTTGAATTCCGGATGCAGGGTCGGCTCCCCGTTTCCGGAGAACGTGATCACATCCAAGGGCTCATTATTCGCTTTTATCTCCTGCAGCTTTGCCTCCAGTGCATTGTGCACTTCTTGACGGGTGGGCAGTACTGGGTGTTGCACCTTCTCGTTCCAGCCGCATTCGCAATAGACGCAGTTGAACGTGCATAACTTATGTTCTAAGGGCATAATCTCCATTCCCAAACTGGTGCCTAAGCGCCGTGAATGGATCGTTCCGTATGCAATTTGATTGAATAGCATTATATGATCACTCGCTGTCCCAATTGGCGACAGATCTGATTACGTATTTCTAATAGTTTCGGTTGCTCTAAGAGCAACATTTTCTGTTTCTCCCAGTCGTCGGATGCTTGCGCCGCTTTGATGGCGGCTGCCATCTCCTCTATCCGCTGGTCCACCAGCGCCAGTTTCATCTCTAACAGCAGCTGCGTAACCAAAGCGGGCAGGTTGTCCTCGTCGCTCGCAGCTTTCACTTCGCGCTTCACGTTTTCCGACACTGCCTGTTTGCTGTATATCGAACTCAACTGGTATTTGTCGGCTATCAGGTCTATCGCCAGACTGCTGATCTCGCCGTCCGGGTGGAATTTGAAGTAGTTAGCCGGCACAAAGCCTTCATCCTTCCAATGCGCTTTGTATTCTTCTGTCACTCGCCCGTACACTGCCGTCGGAGGTGCCACCCGGTCGTTCTCCATCTCCCTCAGGATATACTCGCCCACCGAACATATACTGCCGTCCGGCATCTGGTATAACGGCCTCTCACCGTAGCGGATAATCACTTGCAGCAGATTTCTGTATGTCTTCTCCAAAGCCTTGTTCTTGGGCTCTTCGGCGGCTACAGCCTCCACTGTTTCTTCCGCAGCTTCTGTTGTTTCTGTCTGCCCTGCTTGGACATTCGCCTCCGTGCCGGGTTGGGGCTTGCTGTACATCTCTCGGCGCAATTTCAGCACTTCGTCTTGCAGCAGAATCTCCCTGATATGCATTCTCGCGGAGGTGTCGTTGATATACACCTGACGTGTGATTCTGTCCGGAATCTGTGCTATCGACTGCGTGATATCTTTGATCAGGTTTGCACGCGACTGCGGATCATTAGCCGCTTTGCTGTTCAGCAGATCTGCCTTGAAACGGATAAAATCAGTCTTGTGCGACTCTATGTATTCTATAAAATCCGAGGCGTTATGGCTGCGTGCATAGCTGTCGGGATCCTCGCCGTCAGGCAGTAGTACCACCTCCACGTGGAACCCCTCTGCCAAAAACATGTCTATACCCCTCAGCGCCGCATGGATACCTGCCGCATCGCCGTCATACAGTACCGTGATATTCGATGTGAACCGCTTGATCAGAAGTATCTGGGGCTTCGTCAATGCCGTTCCGCCACTCGCCACCACGTTCTCTATTCCCGCCTGGTGCATCGAGATTACATCCATCTGACCCTCCACCAGATAGCACCTGTCGGCACGGGAGATGGCTTGCTTCGCTATGAAGATACCGTACAACTCGCGCGTCTTCGAATAGATGATGGAGTCCGGCGAATTGACATATTTGCCTACGTTCTCTTTCTTTTTCAGTATTCGTCCGGCAAAACCTACCGTCTTGCCGCTTACCGAATGTATCGGGAAGATCACACGGTCGCGGAAACGGTCATACAACCGCCCGTCACCTTGGCTGCGGCCGCATAGACCCGTGCCGATCTTGCTTTCCGCATCATTGACGATAAACTCCTCTTTGTAACCCTGCTTCAACAGCTCTTGAGCCAGCGGATTGCCCCTCTCCGGCGAGTAGCCTAACTGGAACTTGTGGATAATATCGTCCCGCAGTCCGCGTTCGCGGAAATAGCCCAAACCGATAGCTTTCCCCTCTTCACTCTCCCACAACTGTTTCTGAAACCAGCGGTTGGCGTAGTCGTTCACCACGAACATCGACTCGCGGTTGTCTTGTTTCTGTTGCTCTTCGGGAGTCAACGGCCTATCTTCTATCTCGATATGGTATCTCTTCGCCACCTGTTTCAGCGCGTCCGAATAAGAGCATTGCTCTATCTCTTGCACAAACTTGACGGCATGACCGCTCGCACCGCAACCGAAACACTTGTATATGCCTTTCGACGGACTCACCGTAAAAGAACCCGTCTTCTCATTGTGAAACGGGCACAAGCCTATCAAGTTGGCGCCTCTGCGGCTCAACTTGACATAGTCGCTCACGATATCTTCTATCTTCGCGGCTTCGTAAATCCTGTCGATGGTCTCGCGTGGAATCATCTATACCACAGATACATACCTACTTTGATCTCCCACTGATCCAGTCTTCCGCGGGTGTTGCGGTCCATGCTTGTACCCGTAATCACGTTCGTGAACTGCGGGTTCTTGTACGGATTGATCAGTCCGAAATCATAGCCGCCACGCAGGAAATAGCGCTTGTATTGGAATCCCGCACCTACACCCCAGGTCACATTGATCCTCCGCAGCACACTGTTCGGATCGTCGCTTGTGTAGCGGTCTTCTTTGGTGGACATGTCCAGGTTACTCAGATCTATCCGTGTCTCATGTTTCTCTGTCAGACCGATACCGCATTGGATCGTCGGACCCGTGTACAACATCAGATAGGTCTCTTTGGCAATCTCGAACTTGTACTGCCAGTCCACAAATGCCTCCACCTGGTGGTACATCAGCGAACTGCGGGTCTCCGGGTAGCGGCTGAACGAACTGGCGGGTTGCCAGCCTGTCGTCTTGGTGGCAAAAGTGTAGTTGATACCGATCGACGTACCAAAACCCAATGCAAAACTGCCGTCGTAAACCACGCCGACTTTCAAGCCGTGCAGCTGTACCGTGTTCACTAACGAATCTTTCGGATACATTACCTCTGGAGAGTTCAGCCGGAGGGTCGGTTGGGCATAACCGATCTGGAATCCGAATCCCTGCTTTGGCAGATCGGCAGCCATCGCACCGATCACCATCGCACATAAACTAATAGTCAATAATAAACGTTTCATATATTTTCACTTTTCAGTTTTCATCATTCACTTTTGTCCCATCATTGGGACAACCCCCTTTCCCCTTTTATTCCGCTGCACTCACAGTCCCTACCGGCCTCTTGGTCCGTTTCGGGTGTTTCAGCACCGCTCCCGGCTTGCGCGGACGCTCTTCGGTCGCCCAGAAGAACGACGACAGCCGGTCTTTCCCGCCGGGGATCTTGTCCATCGGGTAGAGGGTGCACTTCGACTCGCTCGTGAACACCGAGTGGTCCACGTCCTGATTCTTGAAAAACACCTTGATGAAGTTCGACTCCGTCACATTCATTCCCACATATGTCCCGTCGTCCTCTTTCGGGAAGAAGATCGTCTGCGCATTCGCATTCACATCTACCCGCCGCAAGGTGTCATCCTCTATATACGCGGTCATCTCTTTGCCGCCGCATTGGTTGTAATAGTCTTTTATCTCGTGTTGCACCGCCAAGGTGTTGCCTTGCCCGCATATCCTCGCTACACTGCCTTTCTCTACGTAGATCTGCACACTGTCGGCGGAGAACTGCGTGTTCTCGTGCCAGCTCACAGGGTCGTAATACAGCCGCAATACGCTGTCCGCGTCCAGCCAGCTCAGCGAGTCGCATACGGCTTGGGCGTCCGACCGGTAGATGCGCACATGGCGATAGCCTCGCACCCAATTGGTTACAGTGTCCATGTACGGAATGTCCTCCGTCCGGAGCGTGTCCCCGTGCATGTAGGTCCAGATCGAGTCCGACCAGTCCACCATCAGCGCTTTCTTCGTCGCATAACCCCGCTTGTCTTTCTCCCACATCTCGCCGTAGCCCCCGTAGAGCGTCTTCTGCTGAGCAGAGTCCGTCAGGTGCATATGCCCGAAAAGCCGCCCGAACTTGTTACGCTTGTCGTAGAAGATCGTGTCGCTCGTCATCGTCTGACCCGTCTGGTGAGTCACGATCGACCGGTCTAACAGCATCGACTGCTCCGTCTGGGTGTTGTACCACCCGCGCGTACTATAGATATGTGTCTCTTCTTCGTAGTCGATATTCGTCGGACCCTGTAACTCGGCAATGTGGCTGCTCGTGTTGTAATGCAGCGTGTCGGCCTCTAACGTGAACTTCGGATGCGTCAGGTGGATGTTGTCGTAGAACACCGACTGGTGGCTGTTCGGCGTGTACTCCCCGCGCGTCGCCCGCAGGGTGTTGATCTCGTCCCGGATCACGCCGCCTTGGTTGAAATACGCCACACCCCTGTTCCGGTCATAGATGACACTGTCGGCGGCTAACTGCGTCAGCGTGTACGACTGGTGTATCATCCTCACGTTGTACCGCAACTCCGCGATGCGCGTGTTGCCGTTGTAGAACAGCTTCTCGCCATACACGAAAATACTGTCCCCCTGTAGCATCCGCACCCGGCCGAAAGCGTCTAACGAGTTAGTCGGTTCATAGAAATAGGCGCTGTCACAGTACAGTAGGGCGTCCTCATGTTTGAACACCACATTGCCCCGCAGGATCTTCACATCCCCGCGCAGCTCTTGGTCATAACTCAGACTGTCTGAGTGAACCAGACGAATCAGCTTCTGACCTGTCGCCGCGTGCGCTGACAGAACCGCTGCCAATACTATGAATAACCGCTTATAACCCATCCTTTACTCATGGATCCAACCCGGATACTGGAAATCGCAGCCCGACCAGTTGGGGTCTATCTGCACAAAAGTGCTCTTTTGTTTCTTCTCTATCCACTCTTTGATAAACTCAGCCGACAGTTTCTGTTCCAACATCGCCCGGATCGTCTGGAAATCATCTTCCAGGTTCGCGCGGTGCACATCCGTCTTCTTCTTCACACGCACGATCGCGCACACCTCACGGTTCTTCGTCTCGTCCATCATCACAAACGGCTCCGACAACTCGCCTTCCTCCAGCGTGTAAACGATCTTCGCTATCTCCGGAGCCAGATCTTTGTACTCGAACGACGACGAACCCGTATTCGGGTTGATCATCACACCCGCATTCATTGCGGTGTTCTTGTCCTGCGAGTACATCACTACAGCGCGGTTGAACTCCAGACGACCGCTGTCAATCGCCTGTTTGATACTGTCTAACATCTGCAGCGAACGCGTCTTGTCCTCTTCCGACACTCGCGGACGCAACAGGATATGACGGCAGTTGATGCGGTCGCCTTTCTTCTCTATCAGTTGGATGATATGGTACCCGTACTCCGTCTTCACGATGCGCGACACTTTCTTCGGATCGTTCAGCGCAAAAGCGGCTTCGGCAAACTCCGGCACCAGCTGCCCGCGACCCACAAATCCCAACTCTCCGCCCCGTTTCGCACTCTCGGTGTCCTCCGAGTACATGCGGGCTAACATCGAGAACTGCGATTTGCCGCTTGTCACCCTCTCCGTGAACTCGCGCAACCGCTCTTTGATGCGCTCTGTCTCTTCCACTGGAACCATCGGCTCGAAACTGATGATCTGAACCTCCACCTGGGCGGGCATCATCGGCAGACTGTCTTCCGGCAGACTCTTGAAATAACGACGGATCTCTGCCGGAGTGGGCTTGATGTGCTCGGTCAGCTTCGATTGCATCTGTTGGATGATCATCTGGTTTCGCACGGAGGTCATCATCTCCTCGCGGATCTCCGATGCCGTCTTGCGGAAATACTCTTCCATCTTCTCCTTCGAACCGATCTGCGAGATGTAATAGTTCAGACGCATGTCCACCTGGTGACTCACTGTCGTCTCGTTCACCGAGATACTGTCCAGTTCCGCTTGGTGCAGAAACAGTTTCTGGATCGCCATCTGCTCAGGAATAATGCAGTATGGATCGCCTTTCAGATCCTGACCCTCGTACTCCGCACGAAGACGCTCTTCCTCCACCTCGCTGCGCAAAATGGCCTCGTCCCCTACTATCCAGATCACCTCGTCAATCACGTTCTTTTGACCACTCGCAATACCGATTGACAGTACTGCGGATAATAATATCAGTATTTTTCGATACATAGTCATTCTATCCCTAATTTACAAATTGGGCGCAAAGTTACAAAAAAAATCTCACATACGCAAGCGCGCACGCGTTTTTCCTGCAAAAAGTGTATCTTAATGACCTTTTTTAGCCCCCGGATTTTCTAATTTCGTTTTTTTTTCGTACCTTTGTGCCGTTAATTTGGAGTATTATGGCAAGAACTGAAATTTCTACACTCGGCGAGTTCGGACTGATCCGCCATCTCACTAAGGATATCAAGCATCTGCAACCATCCACCATCAAAGGCGTCGGAGACGATTGCGCGGTCATGAATTTTGACCAACAACGGGTGCTTATGACAACCGACATGCTTCTCGAAGGCATACACTTCAACCTCGAGTACGTGCCGCTCAAACACCTCGGATACAAAGCCGCAGTCGTCAACTTCTCGGATATTTACGCCATGAACGGCACACCGACGCAGATCACTGTCTCACTCGGTATCTCCAAACGCTTTTCCGTAGAGGACATCGAGTCCCTCTATGCCGGCATACGGCTTGCTTGTGAGAGGTATAATGTGGATCTTGTCGGAGGCGATACTTGCTCCTCCATGACCGGACTGACCATCTCCATCACCTGTCTCGGAACCGCCAAAGAAGAGGACATCGTCTATCGCAACGGCGCCAAACTGAACGACCTCGTATGCGTCACCGGAAACCTCGGAACAGCCTATCTCGGACTGCAACTGCTGGAGCGCGAACTCATGGTACAGCGTTCCACCAATTATGGCAACAACCCCTCTTCCGCCAATGACGGACAGCAGATAGATGCTTTTGAGGGACGCGAATATCTTCTGGAGCGCCAGCTCAAACCCGAAGCACGGAGAGATATTATTGCCCGTCTCCGCGAAGCGGGAGTCAAACCCACGGCGATGATGGATATTTCGGACGGACTGTCCTCAGAACTCATGCACATCTGTTCGCAGTCTAAGGTCGGATGCGCAATCTATGAGGACAAGATACCTATTGATTATCAGGCGGCTGCGATGGCGGAGGAGATGAACCTCAATATCGTCACCTGCGCCCTTAACGGCGGAGAAGACTACGAACTGCTCTTCACTTGTGACATCAACGATTACGAGAAACTGGTGCCTATTGAGGACGTCTATCTCATCGGACATATCACCAAACCCGAAGCCGGACTTCATCTCATCGGGCGTAACGGCGAACAACTACCCCTCAAATCCCAAGGCTGGAACGCCTTCAACGAATAAATAAATGACCAAATGGTACATTAAAATGGCTCAATGTTTAAATGTCTCAATAAATGGTACATGGTACATGACCAAATGGTACATTAAAATGGCTCAATGGTTAAATGTCTCAATAAATGGTACATGGTACATGTCCAAATGGTACATTAAAATGGCTCAAT
>ODAJ014754372.1_pt1 | contig 40007 bp, 33 predicted proteins | sample 1539241 | NCBI WGS metagenome assembly ODAJ01 (sample SAMN02144231, study PRJEB22623) | gut metagenome | biome: sheep rumen | host: Ovis aries | place: New Zealand
GCCGCCTCATAAAAAGGCATGGTTCTTGCTCGAAACGCAAGCGTTTCGCCCTTCAAACCACACCTTTTTATGAGGTGCTGAATAATTACAAAAAACTATTTTCTTCCGGCCAGAACTTCATCGGGGATATCGATGAGCACATGGCCGCAGGCGTTTATGATGCGGGCACCCGACGGGTGCTCGCGTTCTCTTTGAAAATGCCCGTAAGCCTTGTGCACATGCCCGTGGATCATGGCGTAGGGCTTAAAGCGGGTGAGCAGGCGGTCGAAGCAGGCAAAACCTCTGTGCGGGAGATCGTCGAGATCCCCGTAATTTTCTGCCGGCGCGTGGGCGAGCAGGATGTCGAAGCCGCCTCTTAATGCGAGGTCGGGAAGCAGTTTCAGGATGCGCAGGGTCATTTTTGTCTCGCTGTACATGTAGGGTCCCGGCTTGTAGCGCATGGAGCCGCCGAGTCCGAGGATCCTGAGCCCGTTAAAATTGTAGAGCTTCCCGTCTATGCAGGTGCACCCGCCGGGAGGGTTCGTCTGGTAACGGCTGTCATGGTTTCCGTGAATGTAGAGCACGGGACAGCTCGTCATGGTGACCAGAAATTCCAGATAGGATTGCTTGAGGTCGCCCGCGGAGAGGATCAGGTCGATATCTTTAAAATACTCCCGGTCGAAAAAATCCCACAGGAACTTGTCTTCTTCATCGGCGATAGCCAGGATCTTCATTTTTCATTCTTTCTCCACCGCGCTCCGGACGCCGACGGCCTGAACCGTCTCGCGTGCCTTGTCTGCAATCTCGCTGACCTTTGGGATGCTGCCGATGATGTTGTCGTTTAAGTAATCCATGGTGATGATGTCCTGGTAGGAGAGACGCTCGGAATCCGCACTCTTGACGATCCCGGCCTGAGAGCGGATCTCGCCGTCAAACGGGCTGGTGCGTCCGCTCCGGATGCCTTCGCGGAGCATGCCGGCCATTTTCTTCGTGTAGTAGGGGAGGCTCCTGCCCAGGATGATGTCGATGACGTCCGCGGACATGCCGTACCAGTAGCCGGTCGCCATATCTTTCTGGGAGAGTTCCTTGTTGTCGAAGGTTCCGTTTAAGATGCTCTCGATGATCAGGGTGTAATAGCGGCCCCAGTCGAGGATCGGTGCGGCAAGGCTCACGACGCTGCCGTCGTCCTCGATCTTGTAGACGCCGTAGCGTCTGCCGGGATCCTCCGGGCGGATGAAGTCCGGACCGGAGATCACGCGGACACCGGAGGAGAGCAGGTCATTTTCCCAGCCGTACTCGTCCTTTCCGGACCAGACGAGCTTCACCTTGCAGAACGGGTCGACCATGGCGGCTCCGATGGCGAACGCGTTGATCCCCGCAATCGTTCCGTAGATCGGGTAATTCGCCTGATAGCCGACGAGATGATTCTCGGACATGGCGGCGGCGACCGCGCCCATCAGGAACTTGGCCTCGTGCATGCGGGCATAGTAGGACCGCACCGCGTTGACCTGGAGATTGACGGAGCAGTTGAGGAACCGGATCTCGGGGTGCTCGAGGGCTGCCGCGAGGGCCTCCTTCATCATGGACGGGGAGGTTGTGAAGATGACCTGATCCTTGTCCGCGATCGCGCCCTCGATGGCGTGGCGGATCTCCTCGTCGGTCCCGCAGTTCTCGAAGAAAATGGTCTCCACAAGCCCCCCGAACGTCTCTGAGAGCTCGCTGCGGCCCAGCTCATGGGAGTAGACCCAGGCAGAGTTCTCGCGCGACCGCTCGTAAATGAAGGCGATCCGCATGGGATTGGCCTTTGTGTAGGTGGGAGAGCCGGTTAAGAGCTTGATGAGGCCGCGGGACCTGCGTTCGGCCGCCAGCTCCTCTGCGGACTTGCCGCCGACCGGGCTTTCCACCAGGCGGATGGTCTGGGTCGCGTTTGTCCGGAACTCGTTCCAGACGCGGTCCAGGTGCTTTTTGAGGAGGGCATTGTTGTCCGCGCTCGTAAGAGGCTGCATCGGAAAGATGCTGATATAGAGGAGGAAGGCATCCTCGGCCCGGAGGACGGAGGAGCCGCCTTTCTCGTTGTAGACGCTCTCGAAGTTGTGGAAGGCGCTCCTGATATCCGCAAGAAGATCCTCCGGCCAGGGGGTCTTTAAGTTCTGGCCGAAGATCTCGGCGAATTTTTTGTAGCTTTCGGGCTCGGAAAATAAAAATCCCAGGAAGCCGGTCACCTTGTAGAAATCCATGTACTCGTAGTAGGAGAGGATGTGCTTCTCCTCCGTCTTTTTCGGGACGAGCCGGATGACGGACGCATGAATCGAATAGGCTCCGAGGTACTTCATGACGGAGACGCGCTTGTTTCCCTCCTCCACATAAAAGCGGCCGAGGTACTCGTAGGCTTTGACCGGGTCACGGAGCCCTTCGTTGATCTGGGCATCATAGAGGGCGGACCATTTTGTGGCAAACTCCGAATTGTCGGCAAGGAGCGGCATAAAATTGCAGGCAAACGCGTTCTGCCGCCCGCGGGTCCTCGTGCCGGCAAAGAGATCGAGGGGCACCTCGAGGATGCCGATGGGATCCTCTGCGGCAATGTCTTCTGGATTCAGGAAATCGTCGAGCGCGGCGAGATAAGGACTTCTTCCGGAGAGCGCCGCTCTCCTCTTTTCATGTTCGCCGACGCGTCTGGCATTCTGGTAATCTGTGATCAAGTTTAGTTCCTCCCTGTTTTATTCACGGCCTTATTATATAAGAAGACGCCCGAAAATCAATCGTAAAAACGCTGAAAATATTTTATACCTCTTGTCATGTTGGATAAAAATTGTCAAAAAGATACTCCCGGGCCGGCTGCTTACGGCCTATTGACCTTGCATTTTAAAGTTATTGTGTTAAAATACATGTGCTTGTTAAAAGGAGGGGTCATATGGCGCTTATTTTTTTCATTCTCTGGATCATACTGAACGGGCGCATAACGCTCGAGATCGTGCTTTTCGGAATCGCCATCGCGGCGATTTTTGAACTGTTTGCGATAAAAGTGCTGGGCCGCAGGGCGGAGAGCGATATTCGAATTATGAGAAATCTCCCGCTCATCATAGAGTACATACTGGTGCTCATCGTCGAGATCGTAAAGGCCTCCGCGGCGGTCGTCTCGGTGATTTTTTCCGGAAAGAAGAAGCCGGAGCCCTGCATCATCGAATTCCGCTCGGGCTTTCCGGACAATTTCCGGAATGTGCTTCTCGCTAACTCAATCACGCTGACGCCGGGAACCTACACGCTGTTCCTCGAAGGCGACAGGTTCGTCATTCATTGCCTCAGGAAAGAGTACGCCGAGGGAATGGATGATTCAAGTTTTGTCAGATTACTGAGGAAGATGAGGTGACGGCATGACAGTTGAATTTGCTTACGGTTGTCTCTACATCGGTGTGCTCATCGTGCTGGCCGCTCTCATCGGCCTCATGGTAGTCCGGGCGATCATCGGGCCCCGCATCACGGACCGGATCCTCTCCATCAATATTCTGGGAACGCTGGTCATCTCGGCCATCGCCGTGCTCTCCCGCTACCTTGATGAAGGGTATCTTCTCGATGTCGCGCTCATCTACACGATGATCAGCTTTGTATCGGTGCTCATCATGGCTTCGGTTTATATCCCGGCAAGACCCTTCAGAGGTCCGTTCGGGGCAGCGGCCATGAGCAGTCCGGAGGAGGACAAGAAAGCTCCGGAAACCAGAAAACGAAAAAAGACGGGGAGGAAGAGAAGATGATCGGCTGGATACGGTTTGCCATAACGGCGGTGCTCATAATCGCCGGCCTTCTGTTCTTTATCTCGGCGGTCGCGGGGTGCTGGCGGTTTGATTTCGTCATGAACCGGATGCATGCGGCCGGCATCGGCGATACGGCAGGACTTTTCTTTATCGTGATCGCTCTGATGGTCGGGTCAAATGCACCGATGGATATCCTGAAGCTTGCGCTTTTAGTGGTATTCATGTGGTTTACATCCCCGACGTCGTCCCACATGCTTGCGCAGATCGAATATTACACGAACCCGCACCTCTACAGTCACGTGGAGCGGGAGATCAGTGAGGAGGCGGAAGATGCAGAGTGCTGATTTCTTAAAAATATTGCTGCTTGTACTGCTCATCGTCTGTGCCGTGGCGGTCAATCTGACCAGGTCACTCCTTAAGGCGGTTGTCATTTTCATGTCCTACAGTTCCATCATGTGTCTTCTGTGGATCCTGATGGAGTCCCCGGACCTCGCCATCACGGAAGCGGCGGTCGGCGCGGGCGTCTCCTCCATCCTGTTTCTGGTCACCCTGAAGAAGATCCGCAGCGAGGACGCGAAGGAACCCGGGGAGACGGAGGATATGGACTTAATCGGACGCGCGGAGCCTTTCGCCGAGATTGAGAGGGAGATGCAATGAAGAGTAAATTTTCGCAGTTCCTTGACGGCGAGATCGATGTGATGTCCTTCTTCCCCGAACCTGCGGAAGAGCGGGACCTCCCGAGGGAAACGGTCAAGGAGATCAGAAAGGAAGAGAACCGGATCATCGACGCGGATCCGGCAACGAAGAAGGTCGTCGCCTTCGAGCGCCGCTCATTTCGGTTCATCTATTATATCGTGGCGGTGATCAGCTGCATCGTCTTTATCGGCATCATGCTCTACGGGGTGTCTTTCCTTCCCCGCTACGGGCAGGAAAATGCCTGGGCCACCGAGGTGAGCCGCCGCTACATCGAAAACGGACTCGAGGAGACCGGCGCCATCAACATCGTCTCCGGCATGATCCTCGACTACCGTGCGTTTGACACGCTGGGCGAGTCTCACGTGCTCTTTACCGCCCTGGTGCTTGTCACGATCCTGCTGAGACGTGATAAGAAGAACCAGCAGTCGGAGGTGGAAGATTACTACACGGTTCGAAGCGACCGGTATTTCAGAACCTATAAGGATGTGATCCTGTCCAAGGTCGGGTCGTTCCTGGTGCCCTGCATCCTTGTCTACGGTGTCTACGTGCTCTTGAACGGCCAGCTCTCGCCGGGCGGCGGCTTCTCCGGAGGCGCTGTGATGGGGGCTGCGATGATCATATTTGCGGCTTCGAGCGGCTTTGACAAGGTCGACAAATTCTTCTCGGTGAAGCTTTCCTCCTGGGTGACCTTTGCGGCGCTCGGGTTCTACAGCTTTGCGAAAGGGTATGTATTTTTCACGGGTGCGAACGGCATCCACAACGGGATCCCGAAAGGGACGCCCGGGGCGATCCTCTCCGGCGGCCTCATTCTGCCGCTGGATGTTGCGGTCGGTCTCGTAGTCGCCTGCACCATGTTCGGTTTCTACAGCCTCTTCCGGCGCGGAAACATCGGCGGAAGCGGAAAGTGAGGGAGAAAAATGCTGTCAACACTGCTTATCAATTATGAAGAGGCGGTTGCGATCATCCTCTTTGGGATCGGCTTCACCATGCTCCTGTTTCACCGGAATCTGGTGAAGAAGCTCATCGGGATGAACATCATGGACACGGGCGTGTTCCTGTTCCTCGCGTCCATGGGCTACATCAGCGGTCGCAAGGCCCCGATCATCGTGGACGGCGTCATGGACGTCGATGCCTACATCAACCCGGTGCCGGCCGGCCTGGTCCTTACCGGCATCGTCGTATCCGTCTCGGTTACGGCGGTCACGCTCTCGCTCACGATCCGTCTTTACAAACGTTACCATACACTCAACCTTGACGATATATACATGCTTTCCCGGCATGAGACGGAGGATCGATAATGGATTTTATCCGGAATTTTCCGCTTTTCTCCATCGTCCTGAGCCTCTTCTCGGGGGTCCTCTGCACGATGCTGAAAGGGCGGCATGCAAAAAATTACACGGCGGTGTTTGAGGGTGTCCTCATCGCGATGAACGCAGCCGTGCTTTACTACACGATGAAGACGGGCACTTCATTCACCTACGTGATGGGCGAGTTCCCCGCACCCTGGGGAAATGAGATCCGCGCGGGTATCCTGGAAGCCCTCATCGTCCTGACCTTCCTCATCGTTGTTCTGTGCTCGGTCCTGGCGGGCTGGCGCTTCCTGCAGATCGATGTGGACGAGAGCAAGGTTAACTACTATTTCTCGATCATCAACCTGCTCACCGCGGCGCTGCTCGCGATGACCTACACCAACGACATCTTCACGGGGTACGTTTTCCTCGAGATCCTGACGCTGACATCCTGCGGTCTCATCGTGGTCCGCGAGATCGGCCGCACCACGCTGGCGGCGATCCGCTACATGATCCTGAACCTCGTGGGGTCCGGCCTTTTCCTGCTCGGTGTGGTCCTGCTCTACGACATCACCGGCCACCTTCTGATGATCCCGATGCACGAGAAGATCGACCTTATCGCATCCTCCGGCATCGGCATGCAGCCTCTTACGCTGGCGGTCGGCGTGATCACGATCGGCCTCGGCATCAAGAGCGGTCTCTTTCCGTTCTATCTCTGGATGCCGGACACCTACGGCTGGTCGACGCCGTCCTCGGGCTCGATCCTGTCCGCGATCGTCTCCAAGTGCTACATCTTCCTGCTGATCAAGATCTATCTACGTGTGATCGGTGAGGACGTGCTCGGTATGATCCATGTCCCGCGCATCCTCTTCGCGCTTGGAATTCTCGGCATGATCATGGGCTCGATCTCGGCGATCCGGAAGAAGAGCATCAACCGGATGATCGCATTTTCATCGGCGGCTCAGATCGGCTACATCTACATGGGCATCGGCCTCGGAGGCGTCTACGGCTACACGGCGGCCATTTTCCAGATCATCGCCCACTGCGTGACAAAGTCCCTGCTGTTCCTTACGAGCCCGCGCCTCGCGGAGGTCTCCGGAGACAGCCTGCTCTTTAAAAACCTGCAGGGGAGCGCGTTCCGCGCGAAGAGAGCCGGTCTCTTCTTCATCATCGGGGCCCTTTCGATGATCGGCATCCCGATCTTCGCCGGCTTTTCGTCCAAGATCCTGTTCGGGCTGGCAGGTGCCTACTGCGGGCAGACCGGCAAGTTCATCCTGACCATGCTGGCCCTTGCGGCGAGCTCGGTCCTGAACGCGATCTACTTCATCCGCACCGTGATCCGCATCTACTCGCGCGGTGAGTCCGGCATGAAGGAGTCGGTCGCAATTGTTCCGACGGCGGAAGGCAGGATCAAAACCGTCCGTCACGACACGGAGGATGATGAAAAGAAGTACGGCGCCTGGACACGTTCCCAGCGTCTCATGTACGAATTGCCGTGCCACGTGCTCATTGCCTACAACCTGCTTCTGGGTCTTTTTGCCTGGGCCTTTGTGGACCTTATCGAGCGCGGGCTTCTGATGTTTATCTGATCAAAGAGGGGGGAATCCATTATGCTTTTCATACTTGCACCGCTCCTGCCGGTTATCGGAGGAATCCTGATCTCTGTCCTTAAGATGGAGAATAAGGCGCGGCACACCTACTATACGCTGCTTCTTGCCGTGACGGACATTCTGGCACTGGCTGCGGCCTTCCTGGGAGAGGAGGGAAGAGCGGTGACGCTCCTTCATTTCTCCGAGAACGTGACGCTGTCCTTCGGGATGGATACGGTCGGAAAGGTCTTCCTTGTCGCGGTGATCGCGCTGTATACGGCAGCCATCATCTACTCATTTGCCTACATGCAGATCGAGGAGCGGGAAAATGTCTTCTTCGCCTTCACCTTCGTCTCCATGGGCGCCATGATCGCCGTCTGTGAGGCGGCCAACCTCGCGACGGTCTATTTCGCCTTTGAGCTTGCGACGCTCTCGACGGTCCCGATGGTTCTCCACGACCGCACGAAGGAAGCGGTCGCGGCCGGCATGAAATATCTCTTCTATTCCATGGGCGGCGCTCTCATGGGACTTCTCGGCGTCTTCTTCGTCTACGCCTATGCGGGCGATTCCGCCTCATTTGTCCAGGGCGGGTTCCTTGATATGGCGAAGGTCGCGGGCCATGAAAATCTGCTCCGCGGCGTGATCCTGGCCGCCATCATCGGCTTCGGCACCAAGGCCGGTATGTATCCGATGCACGGCTGGCTGCCGGCGGCCCATCCGATCGCGCCGGCACCCGCATCGGCACTTCTTTCCGGTATTATTGCCAAGGCCGGCATCATCGCGGTCATCCGCCTGGTATTCTTCTCGGTCGGCGCGGACTTCATCCGCGGCACGTTTGTCCAGTACACCTGGCTTACGCTCGCGCTTTTGACCGTCTTCATGGGCTCCATGATGGCCTTCCGCGAGAAGGTCACCAAGAAGCGTCTGGCCTACTCCACGGTCAGCCAGATCTCCTACATCATGACGGGTCTTGCCTTCCTCTCTTCGGACGGCATCGCGGGCGCGCTGCTTCATGTGCTGCAGCACGCGGCGTCCAAGGGGACGCTGTTCCTTGCGGCGGGTGTTTTCATTTTCAAGCTGGGGAGCCACCATGTGAGTGAGCTCAAGGGGATCGGCAAGAAGATGCCCATCACAATGTGGTGCTTCATGTTCGCATCTCTCTCGCTGGTCGGCATCCCGCCGTTCGGCGGCTTCACCAGCAAATGGTTCCTGGCCTCCGCAGCCATTGAGAGCGGCGTTCCGGGCTTCGGGATCCTCGCACCGGTCGTGCTCCTCATCTCCGCGCTTCTCACGGCGGGCTATCTCTTCTCGGTCGTGATCGACGCATTTTTCCCGGGAAAGGGAGAGGAGAGTGAAACTGCCGGAAAGAGTGCAAAGCGCCGCAATCCGGAGCATGAAGAGCCCGCATCCCTCGAGCCCTCCGTCCTTATGTGGGGCCCGCTGGTTGCTCTTTCCGTATGTGCGCTTCTTGTCGGTATCTTCGGACGCGGGATCGCGGACGGTCTTGCCGCAAATCTCGCGCAGCTTTTCTGAAGAAAGAAGGTAATCGAATTGAATTCATTTCTGCTTCTTTCCTCGATTATGCTGCCCCTCTTGGGCGGGGCGAGACTTCTTATAAAAAAGCCGGCCGGTGCCCGGGAGAGAAATATCTGGTGTGAGACCGTCGCCGTGATCACATCGGTTCTGGTCTTTATCCTGCTCCTTCGCGGAGGGGCGGACACGGTGCACGTGTACACCTTCACGGGAAACTTCTCCATCAACTTCTTCGCGGACGGCTGCTCGATGCTCTTTGCCGGCATGGTCGCCTTCATGTGGCCGCTGGTGCTCATCTACGCGTTCTCCTACATGGAGGAGAGCATCCACCGGAACGGGTTCTTTGCATTTTACCTCATGACCTACGGGATCACGCTCGGCGTGGCCTTCGCGGCCGATCTGGTCACGATGTACGTCTTCTTCGAGATGCTGACCCTGGTCACGATCCCGCTGGTTGCCCACTATCAGGACCACGACAGCCTCTACGCGGGCCGTCTCTACGCGGCCTACACGATCGGCGGCGCGTCGCTCGCCTTCATCGCGGTGATCATCGCGACCGTGGACGGCGGCAGCTCCTTCGTCTACGGCGGAGTCCTCGGCGGTGTCTTTGACCCGGAGCTGCTCCGCATCGCGTTCCTCTTCGGCTTCTTCGGCTTCGGCGCCAAGGCGGCGATCTTCCCGCTGTTCCGCTGGCTGCCGGTGGCAGGCGTCGCGCCGACTCCGGTCACGGCACTCCTGCACGCGGTGGCGGTCGTCAATTCCGGCGTGTTCGCCGTGATGCGCCTCACCTGGTACGCTTTCGGACCGGACGTCATAAGAGGCACCTACGTCCAGACGGTCTGCCTCGTCACGGCGGCCTTCACGCTGCTCTTCGGCGCGGTGATGGCGGTGCGGCAGCGGCATTTCAAGCGCCGTCTTGCCTACTCGACCGTGAGCAACCTCTCCTACATGATCTTCGGCATCATGCTGCTCACCCCGGACGGCCTCACGGCGGGCCTCGCCCACATGCTCTTCCACGGGATCATCAAGATCACGCTCTTCATGTGCGCGGGCGCCTTCATGCATGTGACGAAAAATGAATACATCTACGAGCTGAACGGCGTCGGCAGAAAAATGCCCTGGACCTTCGGCTTCTACACGCTGGGAGCGCTCTCCTTAACCGGCATCCCGCTCTTTTGCGGCTTTGTCTCGAAACTGAGACTGGTCCTTGCCGGAGCGGCGGAGGGCAGCACGGCTGCCGTCATGGGGACGGCGGCGCTTATCCTGTCCGCATTCTTATGCGCGATCTACACGATCTCGGTCAGCGTGAGAGCATTCTTCCCGGTCAGGGGGACCGAGCGCTACACGGGCGGCGTCTCCGACGCGGATCTTCGGATGCTCGTCCCGATCGGTGTGTTCTCTGTCATCAACGTACTCTTCGGTCTGTTCCCGGGCCCGGTCATCGGGTTCCTCGAGAAGATCGCCGCGGGACTTATCTAAAGAAAGGAGGAAGATCATGTACATACTTTTGCTGGTTTTTCTGCCTTTCCTTGAGGCAGTCATCGGCTACATCCTCGGACGGAACAACGAGAACGAGAGGGACAACTTCGCCATCGTCTGCACGGTGCTGGGTCTCGGATTTGCGCTCTTTCTCCCGATGCTCGTGCCGACTCTCACGATCCCGGGGATCTTCGTGTACGGACTGCATTTTACAACCGACGGGTTCCGGTGCGCTTACAGCATCGTGACCGCGATTATGTGGGCCGGCACGACCGTCTTCGCGAAGGAGTACTTCGCGCATGAGCGCGAAAACCTGAACCGCTACTGGCTCTTTGTCCTCATGACGCTGGGAGCCACCCAGGGCGTCATGCTCTCGGCGGACCTTATGACGGCTTTCATTTTCTTTGAGATCCTCTCCTTCACATCCTTCACCTGGGTCATCCACGAGGAGACCCCCGAGGCGATCCGCGCGGGCTACACGTATCTTTTTATCGCGGTGATCGGCGGCCTCATCCTCTTCATGGGGCTCATCCTGATCGATCAGGCTGCGGGCACCCTGCTCTTTTCGGAACTTAAAGCCGCCGCGGCGGCGACCGACAGGAAGGGCATGCTCTTTGCGGGCGGCATCTGTGTGCTTCTCGGCTTCGGCGCAAAAGCGGGTATGTTCCCGGTTCACGTCTGGCTGCCGAAAGCTCACCCGGTTGCACCCTCGCCGGCTTCGGCCCTGCTCTCCGGCATCCTGACCAAGGTCGGCATCTACGGAATCCTGATGCTCTCGCTCCATGCGCTCTTCGGCGATGCGGTGTTCGGCGGGATCGTCCTTACGCTGGGCCTCATCACGATGTTCCTCGGAGCGCTCCTGGCCCTCTTCTCGGTGAATCTCAAGCGGACGCTCGCCTGCTCCTCGATGTCCCAGGTCGGTTTCATCCTGACCGGCATCGGGACCTGGGTGCTCTTCTCCGCGATGGGTCACGGGGAAGGAGAGGGCGCGGCCCTTGCGCTTTCCGGCGCGATGCTCCACATGGTCAACCACTCGCTCATAAAGCTTACGCTGTTTATGTGCGCGGGTGTCGTCGTGATGAACCTGCATATGCTGAACTTAAACGAGATCCGCGGCTACGGGCGGAACAAACCGCTCTTTAAGCTGGCCTTCGGGCTCGGTGCCCTCGGCATCAGCGGCGTGCCGTTCTTCAACGGCTACATCTCGAAGACCATGCTCCACGAGGGTCTTGTCCATGTGCGACACCTCTTTTCCGGCGGGGCCGTCACGGCGCTCACCTTCGCCGAGATCGTCTTCCTGGTTTCCGGCGGCTGCACCTTCGCCTACATGCTGAAGCTCTTCATCTGCCTCTTTATCGAGAAAAATGAAGACCCCTCCCGCCAGGCCGCCTTCGACGCCGACAGGAGCTGCATGAACCCGCTCTCGACGGCGGTGATCGTCGGATCATCCGCCTTCATGGTGATCCTGGGCGTACCCGGGATCATGAAGAGCATTGCGGCATCCATGAGCGGCATGGAGGAGATCCATGAATTCGCTGCCTTCACGCTCGAGAACCTGAAGGGAGGCTTCATCTCCCTCGGCATCGGAGCGCTGCTCTATCTCTTCTTTATCAGAAAGGTGCTGATGCGGAACGGTTCTTATGTCAACCTGTGGCCGGCAAAGCTCGACCTCGAGGACCTTCTCTACCGGCCGCTTCTCACAAAGTGGCTCCCGGAGATCTTCGGAAACCTTGCGCGTGTGTTCGGTGAAAACCTCATTCTTACGCCGCTGGCCCGTTTTGCGGTCCTTGCCGGCTCCTTCGCCGGCCGGGTCCTCGATGTCAGCCTGGATGCGCTGATCGTCCTCGCAAGGCGGACCGTGATCAGGGAGAAGCGGGTGCGGAGCCGCGCCTATCTCTCCCGGATCACCAGAACGCAGACGTTGAGACGCGAGACGCAGGATGCGATCGAGCCGGTGTTTGCGGGATTTACATTTTCTTTGTTCGCGACCTGCATCGGAATACTTTTAATTTTCGGAGTTCTGTTGTATTATATGCTGTAAACGGTGTTTTAGTATGAGAGCTGAATTATCTACCCTTATCTATCTGGAGCGGGACGGCAAGTATCTGATGCTGCACCGCACCGTGAAGAAAAATGACGTAAACAAGGACAAGTGGATCGGGGTCGGCGGGCATTTCGAGCAGGATGAAAGCCCAGAGGAGTGCGCCGTCCGCGAGACCTACGAGGAGACCGGCTATCGACTTAATTCCATGCGCTACCGGGGGATCGTGACATTCATCTCCGGAACCGGTGTGACCGAGTACATGTCGCTCTTCACATCGGATGATTTTGAGGGCACTCCCCACGACTGTGATGAGGGGGAGCTGGCCTGGGTCGAAAAAAAGGCAGTCTACGACCTTGACCTGTGGGAGGGAGACAAGATCTTCTTCCGGCTTCTTGAGGCGGAAGAGCCGTTTTTCTCCCTGAAACTCGTTTACGACGGCAACGGCGGGCTTGTGACCGCTGCACTTAACGGAAAGGTAATGAAATTATGAACACGGACAGAGAAAGCTTTAAATCACGGATCGGTTTCCTCCTGGTGAGCGCGGGCTGCGCCATCGGCATCGGAAATGTATGGAAGTTCCCCTTTATCACCGGGGAATACGGCGGGGGCGTCTTCGTCCTGTTCTACCTGATCTTCCTCCTTATCATGGGAATCCCGGTACTGACCATGGAGCTGGCGGTCGGCCGCGGCAGTAAGAAAGGCGCGGTGGAAGGCTACAGAACGCTGGAGCCGAAGGGCTCCAAGTGGCACATCCACGGCTGGGTCTGCGTGATCGGCTGCACCATGCTCATGATGTACTACACGACGGTTGCGGGCTGGATGGTCAACTATTTCGTCAAGTTTGCGACAGGCGCCTTCGAGGGAATCGGCGAGGGCGAAGTTGCGGGTGTCTTCACCGGCATGCTCGGCAATCCCTCCGAGATGGTCGGCTACATGGCCATCACGGTCATCGGCGGCATCGCGGTCTGCTCCTTCAGCCTGCAGAAGGGCGTCGAGCGCATCACCAAGGTCATGATGATCGGCCTTCTGGCCCTCATCCTGCTTCTGGCGATCCATTCGCTCACCCTTAAGGGCGCTGCGGACGGCGTCAAGTTCTACCTGCTTCCGGACTTTAAACGCGCGAAGGAGATGGGTCTCGGGACCGCCATCACGGCGGCCATGAACCAGGCGTTCTTCACGCTCTCCCTCGGCATCGGCTCGATGGAGATCTTCGGCAGCTACATGTCCGACGACTACACGCTGGGCGGCGAGGCGGTCCGCATTACCGTGCTCGACACGTTTGTCGCGATCATGGCCGGCCTTATCATTTTCCCGGCCTGCTTCTCCTACAATGTGCCGACGGCCCAGGGACCGTCCCTCATCTTCATCGCCCTGCCGGAAGTCTTCATCCACATGGCGGGCGGCCGCCTGTGGGGAACCCTGTTCTTCATTTTCATGACCTTCGCGAGCTTCTCGACGGTCATCGCGGTCTTCGAGATGATCGTCGCGGCGGGCATCGACAGCTTCGGCTGGAGCCGTCGGAAGTCCGCCCTGATCTGCCTGGTCATCCTGCTGGTGCTCTCGCTGCCCTGCGCGCTGGGCTACAATGTGCTCTCGAACGTCCACCTCATCGGCGGGAGAGACATCCTGGACTCCGAAGACTTCATCGTGAGCAACCTGCTGCTGCCGACCGGCGCGCTCATCTACCTGCTCTTCACCACCACGAAGTGGGGCTGGGGATTTGACAATTATCTGGCTGAGGCCAACAAGGGCAGGGGGCTTAAGCTGCCCAGGTTCCTGAAACCGTTCTTTATGTTTGTGATCCCTGTTCTGATCCTCATTATTCTGGTGCAGGGGCTGATCTGACAATCGGATTCTCGTGAAACGGCAGACGAAAAGGGGAACATGGTATGAAGCTTATTGCAGGCTGCATCATTTTATGCATAATTCTTCTCGGCTATATTTCCTGGCTTTACGGGAGCTTTAAGGTCAATATTTACCTGGCTCCCGCCATTGCCGTGACGGGAATAACGGCTGCTTTATTCTTTTCAGGGCTGCTGAATGTTATGACGGCAGCCTTTTTCTGCATTTCCGGACTGGGGATATTTCTGTTTATCCGATATTTCTTCGGAATACGCTGGCATGAGATCCTGAAAGAGGAGTATTTCAGCTTCCTCATTCTGGCACTTATCTTCGGGTATGTGATATATTACCTGAAGGGGGCCGTCTACGGGGATGGCGATACGATGACGCACTGGGCACTCATCGCGCGGGAAATGTGCGAGACCAACCGTCTGCCGAATTTCACGACGCAGGTGGTTACTTATCAGTCCTATCCGCCGGCAACGGCCTGCTGGATCTGGTTCGCCGCCAGATTCACCGGGTTCTCCGAGGCGAAGAGTCTGCTCGCCCAGGCCGGCTGGCTGTTTTCCCTTGTGATCTCATCTTTCGCCCTGAATCGAAATCACAGGAAGGTATTCTCCCTCGCAGCAGGTCTTCTGGTTTTATTTCTCATGTTTTTCGAAGTGGGAATTGATAATTTAAGGGTTGACATAATCCTGCCTGCGGCTTTCCTTGCCGGGGCATCGGTATGCTTTGCGGAGCATGAAAATAAAAACCTCCCGCTCCTCCTTGCACCGTTCCTGATCGTCGTCACGGCAATCAAGAACAGCGGGATCCTTTTTGCCGCGTACCTTGCAGTTGTTTACGCATTCCTTCCGGTAAAAGAGACGAACAGACTTTTTATCAGATTGCAGAGACTGCTCCTGGCACTGGCTGTCTCAGGCGGAACCATTTATCTCTGGAAAAAGCATACGGATATGGTTTATAAGAATGCGGGTGATACCCGTCATGCCGTATCGGTCTCCGCCATGAAGCATATCTTCGGCGACAGGACGGCCGACGATATCAGAGAGATACTGACCATGTTTCTTAAGAGATGGTTTTCGCTGAATGAATCCGCTGAGTGGGTCGGATTTCTCATTTTCATTATTGTGCTTCTTGCAGCATTTACGGTGGCAAAGAAAACAGCCGTGCTTACAGGGGCAGGAGTCTTTGCAGGCTATGCCTGCTATAAGGTGCTTCTCCTTGCGATGTATCTGGTCAATCTGCCCGGAGAGGAAGCGAAACGAATTCCTGCGTATACCCGTTATCAGGGAACCTATACGGTGATTGTCCTTTTTGCGGCCCTGTACCTGTTCTCGCTTCTGGCTGAGAAATACAGGGGATTATCAGCCGCTGCTGCCGCAGGGGCGGTTATTCTGGCGTTTGTACTAAGCGCCGCGTCTTCGAGTTTTACGCGGATAGTCGTAAGGCCGGATTATGAGAGTGCCGGGTGCCACAGAAAGCTGGCTGCGCTGGTCAGAAATGAGGAAGAACTTTGGGTCGGTCAGCGGGTTCTGGTATATACGCACACTCCGTTTTCCTGGTATTACGCAAGGTATACATTTCATAATCAGGGGGCGTTCGGATCCGACGATATCGAGAAAGTCAGGCTGGCCCTTACGGATAATACGGAGGGCTTCGAGAGAGTCGTGATCCTTGACCATGATGAAAATGTGGATCAGCTTCTGGCTGAATTCGGGTATGCGGAGTCTGCGGGACCGGTTATTATAAAACGTTAAAAATATTTACCAAAAAGAGAACGAGGTATGTACATGAATTCGGCAGTGATTATCCCGGCACTGAACCCGGGCGAGGAACTTCTGGACTATATTCGGGCGCTGACGGCCCGGGGCGTTAAAAAAGTGATCCTTGTGGATGACGGCAGCGCACCGGAGTATCAAGGTGTCTTTGCCGCGGCGCGCGAAATTCCGGAATGCGATGTCCTGGTCCATGAGGTCAACCGGGGCAAGGGCAGAGCGCTTAAGGATGCCTTCAGCCATTACAGGAAAGCCGGATATGACAGGTCGTTCAACGGCGTCATCACGGCGGATGCGGACGGCCAGCACACAGCGGAGGACGTCGAGAAAGTATCCAGAGCCATGGATGAAGCATCTCATGATGGAGGCAGGGTACTGGTGCTCGGAGAGAGGGAGTTCGGAAAGGATGTGCCGTTCCGCTCAAAGTTCGGCAATTCCATCACAGCGGTCCTGTTCCGGGCTCTCTATCATATAAAGCTCAGGGACACGCAGACAGGCCTTCGAGGACTGCCGAACGAAGTGATCGATGAATTTACGGAACTGGACGGGGAACGCTATGAATATGAGATGAATATGCTCATACGGTGCTCGGAGAAAAAGATCCCCATTAAGAGTGTGACGATTGAGACAATCTATCTGGAAGGCAACAAGTCTTCTCATTTTAATCCGCTCGTCGACTCGTTCAAGATCTACAGACTCCTTCTTGGGACCTTCTTTCGATATACCCTCTCGTCGTTGAGCTCATTCCTGATCGACATCGGTATGTTCCAGCTTCTTGTCATGCTGTTAAAACCTGTGACGGGAAACTATATCTTTGCCTCTACGGTTGGGGCCAGGGTGATCTCCGCCGTCTATAACTATACGGTCAACAGAAAGCTGGTATTCAAAAGTAAGAGTACGGTAGCCTCCTCCGGGGTCAGATATTTTGTCCTCTGCGTGGTCCAGATGATTCTGTCCGCGCTTCTGGTCAGCTTCTTCTACGGGATCATCAGGATTCCGGAGAGTCTGGTCAAGATTGTCGTGGATACGGTGCTTTTCCTGATCAGCTATCAGATACAGAAAAGATTTGTGTTTTGAAAAGCCGGCGGAAATGTATGTCAGCTTACTGACTGAATGAAAAGACAGGGGCATGTATATGGATAAGATCGCGGTCCTGATACCGTGTTACAACGAATCGAAAACAATAGAAAAAGTTGTGTCTGATTTTCGCACCGTGCTTCCGGACGCGGTCATCTATGTCTACGACAACAACTCATCGGATAATACGGCCGACATCGCGGAAGCCGCGGGCGCCGTCGTCCGCCATGAGTATAAGCAGGGCAAGGGCAGTGTGATCCGCCGCATGTTCGGAGAGATTGACGCGAAGTGCTACATCATGGTGGACGGCGACGACACCTACCCGGCGAAGAGCGCGCGGGAGATGGCGAATCTGGTGCTGTTTCATCAGGCCGACATGGTCGTGGGCGACCGGCTCTCCTCGACCTATTTCGAGGAAAATAAAAGACCCTTCCACAATTTCGGGAACACACTGGTCAAAAAGAGCATCAATCTTCTGTTTGAGAACAATATCAAGGACATCATGACAGGGTACAGAGCCTTCTCCTACCGGTTTGTCAAGACGTTTCCGGTTCTGTCCCGCGGCTTTGAGATCGAGACGGAGATGAGCATCCACGCGGTGGACAAGAACCTTCAGGTGGAGAACGTCATCATCGAGTACCGGGACCGCCCGGAGGGCAGTGTCTCGAAGCTCGACACCTACTCGGACGGCTTCAAGGTCCTGCGGACGATCGGGAGACTGTTTGCGACCTACAGGCCGCTCCGGTATTTCGGAATCATTGCAGGTGTGCTTATGGCAGTCGCGGCAGCCTTTTTTGTTCCGGTGCTCGCAGAGTACATTGAGACCGGTCTCGTTCCGAGATTTCCGACTCTGATCGCCTGCGGGTTCCTCACGATTGCGGCGATCCAGGCTTTCTTCGCGGGCATGATCCTGAACAATCTGCACCGCAAGGACCGGCAGGAGTTTGAAATCGAGCTGTATCGGGCCATGGATGAGAAAAGGCGCAAGGACAGCGAGGGAAGGCAGGAGGAAGTTAACCGATGAAGGCATTGAATGAAATTCGCGGCAGAAACCTCATATGGTATTCTGCCGCGGCTTTTCTTATGGCAGCGGGCCGCACGGGAAGCGTGAAGTTCTACGAGGGCGCAAGGATCACGCTCTCAGGGCGCCTTGAGACGATATTTCTCATCGTCCGGTTCCCGATCTACTTTGTTCTCTTTCTGGGAATGTTTGCGCTTCTTCACAGGATCCTCCGCAGCCGGAGCACAAAGGAGCTTCTCTTTGGATCCGGAAATGAGATAGAAGGAAAACCGTGGGAGCCTTATCTTGTGCTGGCCGGCGGCTGGCTTCCGCTTCTTCTCATCAAGTATCCTGCGGCCGTGTGCTGGGATACGCTCGCGATGGTGGAACAGTACCGAAAAGGTCTCTTCAGCGAGCATCACTCGGTTTATTACACGCTCATCATGGGAAAGCTCGTCGAGCTGGGCGAGGTCTTCGGACATCCGAACTATGGGATGTTTGCATTTTCCGTGATTCATTATGCAGTCCTCGTCGCAGCACTCGGGTGGTCTGTCGGGATCCTTCGGAAGATGGGAGTGAGGCGGAGCATTCAGCGGGCGATCCTTCTTATGTACCTCCTGAACCCCTACATCTCCGGGTATGTCGGCGTGATCATCAAGGACGAGCTCTATACGGCTTTTATCGTGCTCTTTTTCCTGTGCATGGTTGAACTGTTTCTGGACCATGAGGCGTTCGCGAAAAGTCCCGTGAAGCTTGCGGTCATGTTTGTCTCGGTCGTCAATATCTGGCTGATCCGCAAGAACGGGTCCTACATCCTCCTGGCCACGGCGTTGCTTCTTGTGATAAGGAGTTTCCGAAAGAGGCTCTCAAAGCGACCTGTTCTGGTGCTCCTTGCGGCCCTTATCGTGTCCGCGGTCCTCTACAGCTCTCTGGGTGCCTTCTTCCATGCGGAGAAGGGGAGCGTTGCGGAAGCGCTCTCGCTCCCGTTCCAGCAGACGGCCCGCTATGTGAAATATCACGGAAATGAAGTGACGGAGGAGGAACGGGAGGCCATCGACGCGGTGCTTCCGTACGATGAGCTGGCGGAGGCCTACGATCCCAGGATCTCGGATCCGGTCAAAGGAAAGTACAGGGGGGACAGTTCGAAGCTCGTTCCCTACTTTAAGGTGTGGCTTGCCCAGCTTAAGAAGCATCCTCTCACGTATGTCTCCGCGACCTGGGACCAGAATCATTATCTCTTTATGCCGGAGGCGGACAACGTCACGCTCTACACCGATCTTGAGGTTGAGCCCTACGGAGAGCGGTTTGCCTCGCTGACCGGACTTTTCGGCCGGGTGGACAAGCTTGTGACGCTGAAAAAATGGATCGTAAAGGAGTTTGAACTCATCCACAGGATCCCGCTCATAAGGTATCTCGGCAATGTCTCCTTCTGGTTCTACGTTCTCATGTTTGCCACGGTTCTCTCACTGGTCTTCAGGGCGGATGACTTTGTTCTGCTGGCTTTCTCCTGGTTCTCGGTCGTCTTCGTGATCCTGGGACCGGTGATCCAGCTGCATCCCCGGTACATGTTCCCGGTGGTGTATGTGATGCCGGTGACGGTGCTCTTTATGCTGAGGACTGTCTTTGCGGGAGGAAATCCAAATGGGTGATGAAAAAATGTCTGAAGCAGGAGTGTGGGATAAGCGGAAGTTATTCTGGTATGGTACCGCAGCTCTTATCATGGCCGTCGGACGTGCGGGAAGCCTGAAATTCTATGAATCAGAACGCATTGCGCTCTCCGGAAAAATGAAAGCATTTTTGTTTTTTGCAAGGCTGCTGATCTGGTTTTGTGTATTTTCGGGACTTTTTGCCGGGATAGAGAAGCTTCTTGGCAATAAGAAGGCAGTCGGGGTGATGCAGGAGGAGCCTTCCGGAAAATGGTGGACCGGTTACGCGGTTCTCGCACTGGGCTGGCTTCCGCTGCTCATCATCAAGTATCCCGCTGCCGTCTGCTGGGATTCCTGGGTAATGCTCGCGGATTATCTGAACAATGCGCTCAGTGAGCATCAGTCTGTTTATTATTCGCTGATCATGGGAAAGCTGATTGAGACGGCGATGGGATTTGGCCACTCGAACCGCGGGTTGTTTTTATTTTCCGTGATGCATTATCTCTCTCTTGTCGGGGCACTGGGGTATTCTGTTCAGATCCTTCGAAAAATGAAAATATCCCGCGCTGTCCGTGCGGCAGTCATGGCTGTTTATCTCCTCAACCCGTATATCATTGCTTATGTCGGTGTGATTATCAAGGATGTTCCGTACACGGCGTTCCTTATGATTATCCATCTCTGTCTCGTGGACAGCTGTCTGGATCACGGGGAATTTTCGGGAAGCATCATCAAAAATGCGGTTCTCTTTATCTCCGTCGTCAATGCTGTTTTGCTGCGAAAAAACGGAATCTACGTCATAGCGGCTGCAGCGGTCTGGTATCTTATAAGATGTTTTAGAAGAGGACTGTCAAAACGCACCGCACTCATTATGCTGACCGGATGTATTGCGGCAGCCGGAGTCTCATCGCTGATGAGTGCGCATTTCAACGCCTCAAAGGGGAGTCTCAGAGAGGCTCTCTCCCTTCCGTTTCAACAGACGGCGCGCTACGCAAGAGATCATGGCGATGAGGTGACGGACGAGGAGAAGGCGGCGATTGACGGTGTTCTCGATTATGAGAAGATCGGAGAGATTTACAACCCTCGGCTCTCCAACCCGGTAAAGCGTACGTACAGGGGAGACAGTACAAAACTTCCGATGTATTTTAAAGCCTGGTTCGCCCAGTTTTTGAGGCATCCTGTGTGTTATGTCAATGCAACCTGGGAGCAGTTCTATTACCTGTTCGTTCCGGAAGCTGATAATATTGTCATCTATGAGAACCTGTATATGGGATATGAAAGCGGGAAAACGATTGACCTTCGGGAACAGGACTTTTATCGAAATATATTCCGGCCGAAGGAGACATTCATGGATCTTCAGAGGTGGATCGTGAAGGTGTTCGAGCGGATTCATCGGATGCCGGTGATCCGGTACCTGGGCAATGTATCCTTCTGGGTGTATGTCCTTATTATTGTCACGGCCGTTTCCCTTGCCTGGGGAACGGACAGCGCTCTTATCCTGGGCATGCTGTATTTTACAATGCTCTTTGTAGTTTTAGGGCCGGCAATTCTCGGACATCCCCGATATATGTTTCCCGTAATTTATATGCTTCCGACGACAGGGCTTTTTGTATGGAAGCAGGCAACGGAACTCGCAGATGAGGGAGGCAATACGTTTAAGAGGGAAAGGACAGGAGATGAGCAGGCAGACGGTTAATTCTTTCAAAAGAAATCTGATATATATTGCAGCTGCCTTTTTTCTGGCCTTTGGCCGTGCGGGGAGTCTGAAATTCTATGAGGCAGAGCGTGTTGAGGTGTCAGCAAAATGGGAATTACTCTTTCTCATTGTGCGGACGGTGCTGTACTTTGCCTTGTTTTTGGGAATCTTTGCCGGCATAGAGAAGCTGCTGGATCGCGGACTGTCCCGGAAGGCATTTTCCGAAGAAAATGAAACGAATACCGGAAAATGGTGGACCGGTTACGCGGTTCTCGCACTGGGCTGGCTTCCGCTGCTCCTCATCAAGTATCCCGCGGCTTTGTGCTGGGATACCTGGGGCATGATCTCGGAATATATGGCGAATACCTACAGTGAACACCAGTCAGTTCTCTATACATTTGTCATGGGAAAGCTGATCGAGATTTTTATGCAGCGAGGACACTCCAACTGGGGGATTTTCATTTTCTCGGCAGTACATTATCTGATACTCGTCGCGTCATTGGGCTACTCTCTGCAGATACTCCGGAAAATGAACGCAGCCCGTCCTGTTCGAATCGCAGTTCTTCTGTCATATCTTTTCAATCCCTATATTGCGGGATATGTAGGGGTCGTGATCAAAGATATCCCTTATACGGCATTCCTGCTGATCGTTCATCTGTCGTTAATCGACCTTTATATGGACCATGAGAAGTTTGCCTCGAATCCGCTGAAGCTCGGCGTTCTCTTTTTCTCGGTTGTGCAGGTCTGGCTGCTGCGCAAGAACGGTTCCTATATCATGCTGGCTGCAGGCGTATACCTTCTTATCAGGTGCGTTGTGAAGAAAAAGTCGAAGAAGCCTGCAATTGTGCTTCTTGCGGCCTGTCTGGTATCCTCGGTTTTATTCAGCTTTCTTGGGAACCATTTTGATGCCGTGAAGGGGAGCGTGAGAGAAGCTCTGTCAGTGCCTTTCCAGCAGACGGCGCGTTATGTCAGAGATTACGGAGATGAGGTGACAGAGGAAGAGCGGGAGGCCATCAATGCAGTTCTTGACTATGAAGAAATCGGCAGGCTTTATAATCCGCGAATTTCGGATAAAGTGAAAGCGACTTACAAAGAGGACGGTTCAAAGCTGCCGATCTACTTCAAAGTCTGGTTTGATCAGTTCTGGAAGCATCCCATGTGCTATGTGAATGCAACGTGGGAGCAGCTGTACTATCTGTTTGTCCCGGAAGTTGAGAACATTGTATTGTATCAGAATCTGAGGACAGGTTATGAGATTGGAATGTTCATGTATATAGAGAGCAACAATCCTATATACGGAATTCTGTTTGTGCAGAAAGAAGAACTGGTGAAACTGCAGGAGTGGCTCATAGAGGTGTTTGAACGCTTTCACAGGATGCCGGTGCTTGGACTTCTGGGAAACAGTTACTTCTGGTTCTACGTGCTTATTATCGTTACGGCGGTTTACATGGCAAACGGGAAAGATAAAGGTCTTATCATTGCCATGCTCTACTTTACGATGATTTTTGTTCTTCTGGGACCGGTGATCCAGGGGCATCCGAGATATATGTTCCCGGTAATCTATGCGCTTCCTGCGGTGACAATGTTCTGCCTGAAGGATCTGCGATAAAAAGAGGCGTGCCGCTATTTGCGACACGCCTCTTTCGTTTTGCCTTTTATACCAGCGCCGCGCCGAGTGCCTTGCAGGCAGCCTCAGCCTCGTCGTCCGGAGCCTCGTTTGCGATCACGCAGTCACAGGCGAGGGTCAGGCCGGCCTCCTTCGCGTCTGCCTCCCATGTGCGCATCCACTCGCCGTCGCCCCAGCCGTAGGAACCGAAGAGAGCGACCTTCTTGCCTGCGAGAGCGCCTTTTGCAGCCTCCCAGGTCGGCGCGAACTCGGCATCCTCGAGCTCCTCGGCGCCCATGGCCGGGCAGCCGAACGCGACGCCGTCGTAAGCGGATACATCAACCTCGGATCCGTCGGCCGCGATCACATCGACCTCGGCGCCGGCTGCTCTTGCGCCGTCCGCCACGAAATTGGCCATTGCCTCGGTGTTGCCTGTCTGGCTCCAGTAAATAACTGCTGCTTTGCTCATTTTTTTCTTCCTTTCTGATGATAAATGTATTTAACAGCAGGGCACGGCGAGCTCGGAGAGCGTTTTGCCGTCGGCCCATTGTCTGCGGTAAGTATCGGTGCATTTTTTGTAGAGGTCAAATTTGTGCTTTGCATTTTCCTCATCGCCGTAGACCTTCCAGGTGCCGACCAGCTTGCAGCCGGACCTGCGGTTTTTGATAAAGCCCCGGACGTCCTCCGGCGGGTAGGAGAGGAAGAGGCCGATCTCGTGGGGAAACTCCCCGTCATCACTCATCCGGCGGATGAGCTCGGTCAGGCAGCGGTTCCGCTCGATGCGGGTATAGCCCTCCTCGGTGAGAAGACGGGCAGCTTCGGTGTCCCTGAGGTCCGCATCGAGCATCGCGGGACGGAAGAGGTAGATTAAGACCTTGCCCTTTGCAATGCGGAGCGGCAGGACAAGAAGGCCTTTGGGGCGCAGCATATCGTTCAGTCTGCGGATATCGCTTCGAAGTTCCGCTGCGGAATCGAAGGCGCAGGTGAACATATTTCCTGTTTTGAGACCCGCGAGAGTCGGGGCGCAGTGGTCAATGAACATCTCGTCTGACATGACGGCCTCCCTCAGGCGTTTGCATATGTCTCGAGACAGCTGCGCAGAGAGGAGACGGAGCTGGAGGAGACCCGGGCGATGCGGGTATCCGTTCCCTTAAGCTCGCTCATCGCGCTTTTGAACATCTTGTGGGACATGGTGCTCGTAAAGAAAATCATCAGATCCGGACTTCCGAGCTTGTTCTTAAGGCTTCCGATTGGTCTCGCAAACACTTTTGCCTTGCAGTTATATTCTTTGCAGATTTCTTTGTACTGGCGCTCCATGCATTCGTTGCCGCCGAGTATCACAACACTCATGTACAAAACCTCCGTAAAAATGATTAGTTCATACTAACCATGCCTGAAAATGAAAAGCGCGTAAAAGCGCTTCATTTATCCTGATATTACAGTCAAACATGGAACCTTTCTGCTCCAAAGAGACAGAAGAAGGCTCCAAATGGGCACCGGGGACGAAATTGGAAAAGGTTAGTGTATACTTCCTGCGTTTCTGTATTCCGCGGGAGTCATGCCGATCACGTCCCTGAACGCCTTTGCGAATTTGCTTCCGTTGTCATAGCCGAAGCGGCCCGCGATCTCGAGCACTGTGGCGTCGGAATGGCGGAGAAGGCGGGATGCGGCGTGCATTTTGCGGCTTCTTGCGAAGGCATAGACGGACATTCCGTAAACATTTTTTATGCAGGTCTTGATCTGCGTGGGGGAGACGTGGAAAATCTCGCCGAGCTCCTTTATGGTGGTGTGCCGGTCCATATGAGCGCCGAGGTAGGCGCTGATCTCTCTGGCTAAGTGTACCTGAGCGGGCGGAATAAGAGGCCGGCTCAGAGTGTCGCCGGATGGCTCCGTGCCGCAGAGGAAGAGAATGAGTTCGAGAACCTTCACTCTGAGGTAGCTCTTGCGGATGGATTCCGGGGCCTCATAGAGCTCCGAAAAAATATGCTCGATGGAGGAGCTGCGGCGTATAAGATAAAAGCTGCTGTCCTTAAGATAGCGGTCCTTAAGCACAAGGGGGTCTGCGTCGGTATCGCCGAGGATGTCGGAGAAGCTGGTTCGGGAGCAGGCTGGATCCAGCGTGATCAGGATCCCCCGGCAGAAGCCCAGCGGAAAGGAGAGTGTTTCATCCTTCCTGCTTCCTCCTGTTATTGCAAAATCACCGGGAGCAAGTAAGAGATAACCTTCGTCAGCGGCCCGCTCAACCTGGCCTTCAAGACAGTGCCACAGTTCGATTGTATCACTGTCCGCCGGGATTGCCGGGCAGCTCGGAAGATCGGCTTCATAGGAGATGAAGTCGATGCCGGGAAAAGCATGAAAGATTGTGAAGAGGGTGTTCTTCTCTCCGCTGATCGTAAGGGTTATGGTGTCCTCATCCTGCCTGAGGATTCTCGCTTCGCTGCCAAGCAGCGATATGAAGTGCTCTGTGTTAGTCATAAAACTCCTTTGTCGGGGTTAGCTGAGGCTTACCGCCGGGCCTTGAAAAGGGCGGCCCGCTGCCGCCCTTTTCAAGGTGCTTACGTTTCTTCGGATGCCTGTGCGTTCACGGCGTCCAGCATCTCTCTGTGGATGTCCGGGTGAAGTGTCATAAACTGGCGGAGACGCTTGAAGGTTTCCTCGCTGATGTCATGCTCGATCTTGCAGGCATCGGCTTCCGCGGTCTTGGGGTTCACGCCGAGGCTCTCAAAGAAGGTGGTCAGGACTTTGTGGCGCGTATATGTATGACGGGCGATCTTCTGACCTTCGTCGGTCAGCGTAATGTAGCCGTCATTGTCCATGGAGATAAGACCCTTCTCACGGAGCTTCTTCATCGCGATGCTGATGCTGGGCTTTGAATAGCCGAGCTTGTAGACGATGTCGATGGAACGGACCTTGCCGAGCTGTTCCCGGAGCATGAGGATCGCCTCGAGGTAATCTTCAGAGGACTCATTGTAATTCATGGTAGAACCTCCTAACTTGCAATATCTTACATCTAATCTACCATAGAATGCGGCTTTTTGCACTCTTTTTTTAATTATTCCTTAAAAACTGATTGATAAATGGGCTGTATATTACTTATAATATCATTGATGCCGCTCTTTCTTTCCGGCATACATAAGACAGCTTTCTGCAAAAGAAGGGCCTTTCCATGATCAAAACCAGGCTTTTTGAGCTTCTGGGAAATGAAAAAAAATATATCATCCATAACGTCCTCATTCAGTGGACCGCGCTCATCGTCCGGATCATCGCGGTTTTTTTCCTTGCGGATTTTCTTGCCGCGGCCGTTTCAGGAACCGCTGACCGGGAGGGCGCCCTGCGTCTACTCATCGCCGCGGCGGTGAGCATTATCGTAAGAACCGCGGCGGAGAAGCTCGCGGCCTCCGCCTCCTACAAGGCCGGGGCCAATGTGAAGAAGGTGCTCCGCGACGCGATCTACGGGAAGGTGCTGCGCCTCGGGGCCGGCTACCGGGAGTATGTTGGGACGGCGGAGATCGTGCAGCTTTCTTCCGAGGGTGTGGAGCAGCTCGAGACCTACTATGGGAAATATCTGCCCCAGTTCTTCTACAGCATGCTCGCACCGCTCACCCTCTTTGCAGTGACCGCCGTGAGGATTAGTGTCAAAACGGCGGGCATGCTTCTCATTTTCGTGCCCTTGATCCCGCTCTCCATCGTGGTCGTGCAGAAGATCGCCAAACGGCTGCTTTCCCGCTACTGGAGCATCTATGCGGGTCTCGGCGACAGCTTCCTCGAGAACCTTGAGGGCCTTACGACCCTAAAAATCTACCAGGCGGACGGCAGGAAGGCACTTGAGATGGACCGGGAGGCGGAACATTTCCGGAAGATCACCATGAAGGTGCTCATGATGCAGCTGAACTCGACCTCCGTCATGTATATCATGGCCTATGGGGGAGCGGCGGCCGGCATGATCGTCGCAGTCGCGGAGTACATGGCGGGCAGTATCAGCTTCGCCGGAGCCGCGGCGGTGATGTTCCTTGCGGCGGAGTATTTCCTGCCGCTTCGTAAGCTCGGCTCTTTCTTCCACGTCGCGATGAACGGGATGGCGGCCTCGGACCGCATGTTTGCCCTTCTCGATCTCCCGGAGAGGGAGGAGGGAAATGAAACCCTCGCGAACGGCCCCCAGGCGGTGAGATTTTCCGGGGTTCATTTCTCCTATGAGGCGGACCGGGAGATCCTTAATGGCGTCGATTTTACGGTTCCGGCGGGCGCCTTTGCGGCCATCGCCGGTGAATCCGGCTGCGGCAAGAGCACGATTGCAAAGCTCCTTGCCGGAAGACTTCACGTCTATGCCGGTGATATACGCATCGGCGATAAGGAACTTGCCGCGGTCCGCGAGGCGGACCTTCTCTCCCATGTCGCTCTGGTGGAGTCGTCGAGCTACCTCTTCGCCGGAACCGTGGAGGAGAACCTTAAGATGGCGAAGCCGAACGCCTCCGTCGATGAGATGCGGCGGGTACTCCATGAAGTGAGGCTCCTTGATTATCTCGACGGGGAGAAGGGGCTTAAGACGGAGCTTCTGGCCGGAGGCTCAAACCTTTCCGGCGGGCAGGCCCAGAGGCTTGCGATTGCGCGCGCGCTGCTTTCTTCGGCGGATGTTTTCATTTTCGATGAGGCATCTTCCAATATCGACGCCGAGTCCGAGGAGCTGATCATGGACGTGATCCGGTCGCTGGCCGGCAAAAAGACGATCATCATGATCTCCCACAGACTCCACAACTGTGCGGCGGCGGACGTCATCTTCATGATGAGAGACGGACGGATCGTCGAGTCCGGGACCCACGAGGAGCTTGTGGACATGGGCGGCGCCTACGCGGCGCTCTACAGAGCGCAGCGGGAGCTTGAGACCTATGCGGACGGGCACGAGGCTGAGAGGATCTTCCTCACGGCCGGGGAGGAAGAGAATGCCCGGGACGAGGAGGACGATCCGGGCGACGACTTCGTAAAACTGAAGAAGATCCAGCGTCTTCTTGAGAAATATGCCGACGATACCTCCGGCGTGAAAGCCAAGAAGCACACGATCACCAGGAGGCTTGCACGCGAGGAGGCGGAGAGGGTCCCCGAGGCGGAGATCCACGCCGCCCTGAACGAGAACCATGTCAGTGCGCCGAGCGGGGCGGATGTCCCCAAGGCGATGCTGGGGGCGGACGAGGTCAGCGAAGACGTCATGAAAAAGGAGGAACCCGCGGAGAAGCCTTCCCTGAGCGGCTTTGCCGTCATGAGGAAGCTCCTTGCGCTCTCGGCACCGCTCATGCCGGTCATGCTGCTGGCAATCCTGCTGGGCACCGCCGGTTTCCTCTGCGCAATCTTTATCACGATCTTTGCCGGGGAGGCGCTTCTTCACGCCGCCGGGCTTTTAGCGGCGCCGAAGCTTCTCGGAAATGATCCTGTGAAGGTTCTCTTTATCCTGATGATCGCCGCGGCGGTACTCCGCGGTCTTCTCCACTATGCGGAGCAGTACTGCAACCACTACATTGCATTCCGTCTGCTGGCGCTTTTCCGCCACAAGGTGTTCGAGGCGCTGAGGCGTCTTGCGCCGGCCAAAATGGAAGGGCGGGATAAGGGCAGCCTCATCTCGGTCCTCACGGCGGATATCGAACTTCTCGAAGTGTTTTACGCCCACACGATCTCCCCGATCGCGATCGCGATCCTGGTGTCGGGGATCATGACGGGCTTTATGTTCGGAATTCACCCCCTCACGGGGGCCTTCGCGCTGTTCGCCTACCTGACGGTGGGCGTCCTCGTTCCGCTGTGGAACGGAAAACGGACACGCGGGGTCGGCATAAAGAACCGTGAGGACATGGGCGGTCTTTCCGGCTATGTTCTTGACTCGCTCCGCGGACTCGACGTGACGCTCGGGTTCGGCTATGGTGAGACGCGCAGGAAGAACATGGCGGAGAAGGCGGAGAGCGTGGCGAAGGATACGGAGGAGCTCGCGGGTCTTGCGGGCGTCCAGAGTGCGGTCACGACATTCGTGATCCTTGCATTTTCCTTCGGGATGGCGTTCCTTGCATCCTATCTCGCCGCAAGGGGAGAGATGGAGCCCGCGAAGGTGCTGCCGGCGGTCCTTGCCATGTCCGGATCCTTCGGGCCGGTCACGGCGCTCTCGGCGCTCTCGAGCAGCTTAAGCCTTACGCTCGGGGCGGGCGACCGGGTGCTTTCGATCCTTGCGGAGGAGCCGGTCATAAAGGAGATCACCGCCTACGACCGGCAGGACAGCTGGGAGGGCTACTACCATTTCGAGGGAGCCAGGGTGTCCCATGTGTTCTTCTCCTACGGGGATGAGGAGGTGCTCTCCGACGTGTCCCTGACAGTGCAGAAAGGGCGGATCATCGGCATACACGGCCCAAGCGGCTCCGGCAAATCGACGCTGCTCAAGCTTCTCATGCGGTTTTATGATGCGGACAGCGGGGATATTCTGGTCTCCGGGGAGGACATCCGCCGGATCCCGACCAACCGCCTCCGCGACGCGGAGAGCTATGTGACTCAGACGACGCAGCTTTTCAACGATACGATCGCGGAAAATATCGCGATCGGGAAAGTGGATGCCTCCCGGGTCGAGATCATCCGGGCCGCGAAAAAGGCCTCTCTGGACGATTTCGTGCGGACGCTGCCGAAAGGCTACGACACGAAGGTCGGTGAGCTCGGCGACGCACTTTCCGGCGGTGAGCGGCAGAGAATCGGGCTCGCACGGGCATTTCTGCACAACGCACCGTTCATGCTTCTCGACGAGCCGACATCCAATCTGGATTCCCTGAACGAGGGGATCATCCTGAAGGCTCTGCGCGAGGAGGCCGGCGAGCGGACGGTGCTTCTGGTGACGCACAGGAAGTCGACCATGAAAGTGTGCGATCAGGTCGCGGAGATGAGAAGCGGCCGTTCTTTATAAAGTTACGGAGGTGAGACTTATGCAATACACAATCAACAAGACGAATTTCCATGACTTCAACATTTACGAGGTAAACCGGCTGAAGCCGAGAAGCTATTTTATTCCGTACCCGGACCGCGCGGCGGCCGACGCGGTGAGTCTTCGCGACAAGCGCTATTCCTCGCCGAAGGTCACCTGCCTGAACGGGGACTGGGATTTCAAGTTTTACCATGATCCCGGGATGCTCCCGGATATTCTGGACACCGGGAGCATCGCCTTCGACGTGATCGACGTGCCCTCCTGCTGGCAGTTCCGCGGGTACATGAAGCCGTTTTATGTAAACACGCGCTACCAGTTCCCCTACAATCCGCCGGTGATCCCGACGGAGGAGCCGGTCGGGAAGGTATTCTCCTGGATGGGCGCCGACAAGGGGATCGGACCCCGCCGGGACAAGGCGGTCGGCGAGTACAACTCCGCCGGCGTCTACCGGAAGATCATTGAGGTGAAGGCGGAGAACACCCGCAAGGTGCTCTCGTTCTTCGGGGCGGCTTCCTGCCTGGATCTCTATGTGAACGGGGAGTATGCGGGCTACTCGGAGGGCTCCCACAATATCGCGGAGTTTGACATCACGCCTTTCGTGCGGCAGGGAGAAAATGAAATTCTCGTTGTTGTCCGCCGCTGGTGCACGGGCACCTACTTAGAGGCCCAGGATATGTTCCGCAACAACGGACTTTTCCGCGACGTGCTTCTTTTCGAGACCGAGAGAACGGATCCCTGGGAGATCGAGACGAAGACCGAGAAGAAGGATACCGGCTATACGCTGACCGCCGCCGTGAGCTTCTATAATGCAGCGGACGGAACGAAGGTCAGAGCGTCTCTTTCCGGCGGCTCCCTCGATGAGTCGGCCGAAGGCGTGGTTGCCGATAACCGGGTTGTGTTTTCATTTTCCGACCTTGATGTCGCCGAGTGGAACGCGGAGGCGCCGACCCTCTATGATTTCTTCATCGAGACGGAGACCTCGGCGGTGAAGCTGCGCGTCGGCTTCCGTGACATCCGGATCGAGGGGACGCATTTCAAGGTGAACGGCCGGCTGGTGAAATTCCACGGCGTGAACCACCACGACACGAGCGCGGTGAACGGCTACACGATGTCGCCGGAGGAGATCGAGCGGGATGTTAAGCTCTGCAAGGAGTTCAACATCGATACGATCAGAACCTCCCACTATCCGCCGGATCCTTACCTCATCGAGCTCTGCGACGAGCTGGGTGTCTATGTCGTCGACGAGACGGACCTTGAGACCCACGGCACCTTCTCCATGGTGCTGCCGCCGAGCTATAACTACATCACGAATAACCCCAAATGGGGGCCGCGCTGCGTCGACCGCGTGAGCCGGCTCTACGAGCGGGATAAAAACCATGCGTGCATCATCATGTGGAGTCTCGGCAATGAAGCCGGCGGCACCGCCTGCACCGACATGGAGGAGGCCTATCTCAAGGCCCGGACGACGATCCCGGTTCACTACGAGAGCGCGATCCACACGCCGAAGCACGCCTACGACGTCGGAAGCCAGATGTATCCGTCGGTTGAGCGGGTCCGCGAGGTCGGCAAGAAGACCTGCAAGGTGAAGGAGCTCAACGACCGTCCGTATTTCCTCTGCGAGTATGCGCATGCGATGGGGGTCGGCCCCGGCAACATCGAGGACTACTGGCAGGAGATCTACAAATATGATAATCTGATGGGCGGCTGCATCTGGGAGATGGTCGACCATGCGGTCCTTGAGGAGGACGGCACCTATACCTACGGCGGCGACCACGGGGAGTTCATGCATGATTCCAATTTCTGCGTGGACGGCATTTTCTATCCGGACAGGACCCCGTCGACGGGAGCCTTCATCGCGAAGTTTACCTATCGGCCGATCAGGGTGCGGCACCTCTACGGGGATACATTTGAGATCTTCAACACGACCGGCTTCACGCCGGGCAGCCGCTATGAGCTGAAGCTCCTCTGGAGCGACGGCAGGACGGGCAGCTGCATCCCGGAGGTCGGACCGCTTGAGAGGGTCCGCATGGAGCTTAAGGCGGACACGGAGGCACCGGAGGGCTATGTGCCGCTGCCGGGCGACCTCCTGCTCACCGTCACGACGATCGACAGGCAGACCGGACGGGAAGCCGCCGTGGAGCAGATGACCGTGAAGCAGGACGAGTATCTTGTGCCGGTCGGAGGCATTTCCGGTATCGGCGAGGTCGAACTTCCGGCGGAGATCACCGTGAGAGATCACCGCGTATGGTTTGATTTCAAGGGCGTCCGCTTTGCGACGGCGCTGCCGGGCACGATCCTTTTCAGGGCCGCGACCGACAACGACGCAGATGTCATGATGCGCAATTCCATGAAGCCGTTCTATGCGGAGAAGGAGGAGATCATCTCCGAGAGCCGCGAGAGCGGAAAGGTGACGGTGAAGTCCAGAGTCTCGGTTCGGAACATGGATTTCCTGGCCACGGATGTCTACGAGGCGGCCAGAGAAGGCCTTCTCGTCACATCCACGCTGCATCCGATGGGAGGCAAGGGCGAGATCCCGCGCTTCGGCAAGGCTTACCGCCTCATGAACTCGTTCAGGGATGTGGAATATATCGGCAGAACCGGTGAGTCCTATATTGATATGAAGGATCAGTTCCCGATCGCCCGCGTCTATGCGCGCACGGAAGATATGACCGAGCCGAACATCAGGCCGCAGGAGAGCGGCAACCGCTGTGATGTCAGCTTTGCCTCATTTACGAACGGGAAAAACAGGGTCTCCTTCGAGGCGGTCGGAAAACCGTTTGAACTCAGCGTGAAGCCTTATTCGGACAGAGCACTCACGAAGATGCGGCACACCGGCGATGAGAAGGCGGTCGGGACGTTCGTCACGATCAATGCGTTCCAGAAGGGAATCGGCACCGGGAGCTGCGGACCTCTGACAGCGGAACGGTTTACATTTAAAGCGGACAGGGATTACACGATCTCCTATCTTATTCGTGTCGAATGAGGTCCGCATACGGGAGGATAAATAATGGCAATCGAAACTGTAAAATGCAAAAACTGCGGCCGTCCGATCGGGGCAGATATGAAATTCTGCCCCTACTGCGGAATCATGACAAGGACGGCCTATAAGCAGGATCCGCGAAAGAATTACTGCGTGTTCTGCGGAACGGAGATCCCGGATGATGCGCCGGAATGTCCGGTCTGCGGGACAAAGCGGGAGGAGGCGATCCTGCACTCCAAAAACCCGGAGGATGTCACGGGAGAGACCATGGTCTTCTCCGCGGTGAACGCCCCGATCGGATCGACCATGCCGGAGAAGGTGGAGCTTCCGCCGGATGTCGAGGAGGAGCTCTACGGGCAGGAAGACGAGGAGCTTCCGGAGGAGGAAGATCCGGCTGACGGTGACTATTTTGACGATGACTACGAGGAGGATCCGGAGGATAAACGGATCGGCCGGGCAGCGGCAGCGGCCGCAGCCGGCAGAAGAGAGGAGAGAAACGGAGCATTTCTTCCGCTTCTCGGTGCGGGACTCATCCTCGCGGTTCTGCTCTTCCTGCTCTCGCCTCTGGCCGGAAGATATCAGCTGACGAAGCTTTTCTCGGGCGAAAATCTGTCGGGAAATGAAGCATCCGTAAAACAACCGGTGGTCGTGACGGTGATGCCGACGGAGACGCCGACTCCTACTCTGACGGCGACTCCGACTCCGACGGAGACACCTACGCCGACCCCGACGGAGACGCCTACGCCGACTCCGACGGAGACGCCGACACCCACTCCGACGGCAGAGCCGACACCGGAGCCGACCGCGGAGCCCACGCCCGAGCCGACGGCAGAGCCGACCCCCGAGCCGACGGCGGAACCGACGCCGGAGCCGCAGCCTGAGCCGGAACCGGAGCCGGTGGACACAAGGCGCACGGACTCTCTCTTCTATGATACGGCAGTCCGGTATATTGACTACAATGATCTGGCCGGAAGATCCCGCGAGGAGGTCCGCCTCATCTGCAACGAGATCTACGCGCGCCACGGGTATATTTTCAGCAACCAGGCCTACAATGACTATTTCAGCCAGTTCGCCTGGTACTCGCCCTCCGTCACCAAGGACGGCTTCTCGGAGGATATGTTCAACCAGTACGAGAGGGAGAACGTTCACACGATCGCTCACTATGAGAAGGATATGGGGTGGAGATAACAATTGACGGGACGGTTTCCTAGCCCTTACGGGGACGGTTCCGGAGAAACGATTCTCTTTGAGAATCATTTTTCCGGGAACCGTCCCGTAAGAATCGGGAGCCGCCCTTATTTTTTGCGTTAATTTTTTACAACTTCAGCGTGCTAATACGGTAACTCTGTGCTATAATAAAACGCAAATCTGCTTCCGAAAGGCTTTCGCTGCGGGCAGAGGAATTTTTCTAATGGGAGGTAACACATGTACGCAACATTCTGGGCACTGGTCCCGCCGATCGTCGCGATCGCGCTGGCCCTCATCACAAAGGAAGTCTACAGTTCACTCTTCATCGGAATTCTTGTGGGCGGTCTTTTCTACTCCAACTTCAGCTTTGTCGGAACGCTGGAGCACATTTTCACCGACGGCATGATCGCGCAGCTCTCTGACGCCTACAACGTCGGTATCCTGCTCTTCCTCGTCTTCCTCGGCATCATGGTCAGCCTGATGAACAAGGCCGGCGGATCCGCCGCGTTCGGCGAATGGGCCTCGAAGCACATCAAGACCCGTGTCGGCGCTCAGCTTGCGACGATTGCTCTCGGCTGCCTGATTTTCATCGACGACTATTTCAACTGCCTGACTGTCGGCTCGGTCATGCGCCCGGTCACGGACCGCCACCAGGTCTCCCGCGCAAAGCTGGCCTACCTCATCGACGCGACCGCGGCCCCGGTCTGCATCATCGCGCCGATTTCCTCCTGGGCAGCGGCCGTGTCCGCATTTGCCCCGGAAGGGACGAACGGACTGGTTCTCTTCATCAGAGCGATCCCGTACAACTACTACGCACTCTTCACGCTGGTCATGATGATCACGCTGACGGTCCTCAAGATCGAGTACGGCCCGATGCTGAAGTATGAGAAAAATGCAATGAACGGCGATATCTTCACATTCCCGCACACAACGGACGTTGAGGAGACAAAGGCGGCCGGAGCGAACGGCAAGGTCGTTGACCTCGTGCTTCCGATCGCATCCCTCATCATCTGCTGCGTGATCGGCATGATCTATTCCGGAGGCTTCTTCGAAGGCGAAAGCTTCATCGATGCGTTCGCGAATTCCGACGCTTCCGTCGGTCTTGTGTTCGGCTCCTTTGTGGCGCTCGTGATCACGCTTGTGGTTTATCTGCTCAGAGGCGTCCTCAGGTTCAAGGACTGCATGTCCTGCCTCACCGAAGGCTTCAAGGCCATGGTCCCGGCGATCATGATCCTGGTCCTCGCATGGACCCTGAAGAGCATGACGGATTCCCTCGGCGCCGCCGACTACGTCGCCGGCATCGTCCAGGGGTCTGCGGAGAGCCTGCAGAACTTCCTGCCGGCGATCATTTTCCTGATCGCGGTCGGCCTGTCCTTCGCGACCGGTACGTCCTGGGGTACCTTCGGCATCCTGATCCCGATCTGCCTCAACGCGTTCCCGCTTGAGAGCGGCAACTCGCTGTCCATCATCTGCGTCTCCGCCTGCATGGCGGGCGCTGTCTGCGGCGACCACTGCTCCCCGATCTCCGATACGACGATCATGTCCTCGGCGGGCGCCCAGTGCGACCACATCGCGCATGTCTCGACCCAGATGCCCTACGCGCTTTCCTGCGCTGCCATTTCCTGCGTCGCCTACCTTGTGGCCGGCTTCGCGCGGAATGTCGTGGCTTCACTCGTCATCGGCCTGATCTTCCTGCTCCTTTGCATGTTCATTCTCCATTTTGCGCAGAGGAATGCGGAGAGGGTGGAATAACAGGAAAATATGCATTTTATACACACAAATATGTTTAAATATGCATGTTTTGAGTGAATCAGCTTATTGACAAACCCTTATCCTGAAACTATACTAAAAAACGGTATCCGGAGAGCCCCTCAATGCGGTCCTTCAAGGGTCTGCCTTCGGGGGCTTCTTGAATGCTTAAAATCGGACTTATCCGATAGACAAAAAGGAGGAGAATTGTTATGAAAAAGAAGTTTCTTGCAGTTGTCGCAGCCATCGGCATGATGGCCTCTTTAGCCGCATGCGGCGGTTCCGGAAGCGCATCTTCCGCAGCACCGGCAGAGTCCGCTAAGACCGAATCTACGGCAGCGGAGTCCACAAAGGCAGAGTCCACGGCAGCAGAGTCCACAAAGGCAGAGTCCACCGCGGCAGAATCTGTGGCAGCAGAGTCCACCGCAGCGGCCGGCGAGCTTACGACCGTCAACGCGGGCAAGCTCACCATGAGCACCAACGCAGCGTTCCCGCCGTATGAAATGACAACCGACAGCGGTGATTTCGAAGGCATCGACGTTGAGGTTGCGGGTGCGATCGCCGAGAAGCTCGGCCTTGAGCTTCAGATCGACGACATGGATTTCGATGCAGCCCTTCTTGCAGCTCAGCAGGGCAAGAGCGACATCGTCATGGCAGGTGTTTCCGTCACGGAAGAGCGCCAGAAAGTCATGGAGTTCTCGAAGTCCTATGCGACGGGCGTTCAGGTCGTCATCGTCAAGGAAGGCTCCGACATCGCTTCCGTCGATGACCTTGAGGGCAAGATGATCGGCACGCAGCGCGGCACGACCGGCAGCATCTACTGCTCCGACGACTACGGCGATGACCATGTCACGATGTACGACAACGGCCTTACGGCTGTCCAGGCTCTGAACAACGGCCAGGTTGACTGCGTTGTCATCGACAGCGAGCCGGCCAAGAAGTTCGTCGAAGCCAACCAGGGCCTCAAGATCCTTGAGACCGAGTATGTCTCCGAAGACTATGCGATCGGCATGGCAAAGGGCAACACCGCTCTTCTTGATGCCGTGAACAAGGCGATCGAGGAACTTCAGGCTGACGGAACGATCGATAAGATCGTCGCAAAGTACATCAGCGCCGAATAAAAATTGTTTTTGCAGAAGATACGGCTGCAATGTAGGCAGCCGTATCTTTTTATAAAGAAAGGGCACGCGATAATGGCTGAAATGTATGAAGCTCTCTCCGAGCTGGCGGTCAGCGGCGGGGAGCTGACATTTTTTCAGAGTTTCTTTGTAAAATTTTACCAGGCTTTCATTTACAATGACCGGTGGATGCGCTACATTGAAGGTGTCGGGACGACACTTCTCGTCACCGCGATGGCGCTCACCCTCGGTATTCTGCTCGGGGCGATGGTTGCGCTCGTGCGCACGGCCCATGACCAGCAGAAGACGAAGAAGAATATACTGCTGGGGATCCTGAATTTCATTTTCAGAATTTACGTCACGATCATCCGCGGCACGCCGATGATGGTCCAGCTGCTCATCATGGGCATGGTCGTCTTCTCATCGAGCCGCAACTTCACCATGGTCGGCACACTGACGCTGGGCATCAACTCGGGTGCATACGTCTCAGAGATCATCCGCGGCGGCCTTATGGCGGTGGATTCCGGCCAGATGGAGGCGGGCCGAAGCCTCGGCCTCAACTACATCACGACGATGGTGCGCATTATCATTCCCCAGGCGATCAAGGCGGTGCTTCCCGCGCTCGGCAATGAGTTCATTATCCTGCTCAAGGATACTTCCCTCATCACGGTCATCGGCGGTAAGGAGCTCCTCTACGCCGCGCAGGGCATTATGAACCGTACCTACGAGGCCATGTTCCCGCTGCTCGGGACCGCCGTCATCTACCTCATCCTGGTTATGATCTTCACCTGGCTCCTGGGAATCTTTGAGAGGAGGCTGAGACAAAGTGATCGACGTTAAGAATCTGGAAATCAGCTTTAAGCAGAAAGACGGGGAGATCAAGGTCCTGGACAAGATCGATCTTCATGTCAATAAGGGCGACGTGCTCGTCCTTGTCGGCCCGTCCGGCTGCGGCAAATCGACATTCCTTCGCTGCCTGACCCGGCTTGAGGAGCCGACCGGAGGCGAGGTCCGCCTCGACGGAGAGCTCATCACGGACAAAAAGATCGACCATATCCGGTCCAAGATGGGTATGGTGTTCCAGCATTTCAATCTGTTCCCGCACATGACCGTCAAGAAGAACATCACGCTGGCGCCGGTTCTCCTGCACAAAATGACGCAGGAGCAGGCGGATGCGCGGGCCATGGAGCTCCTTGAACGCATCGGTCTTGCCGACAAGGCAAACGAATACCCGAACATGCTCTCCGGCGGTCAGAAGCAGCGCATCGCGATCGTGCGCGCGCTGGCGATGGATCCGGAAGTCCTGCTCTTTGACGAACCCACGAGCGCGCTCGACCCGGAGATGGTCGGCGAGGTGCTGGACCTCATGAAGCGTCTTGCGAAGATGGGAATGACGATGGTCGTCGTCACCCATGAGATGGGGTTTGCGAAGGAAGTGGCGAGCCGCGTCATATTTATCGACAAGGGCAAGATTCAGGAGGACAAGCCGCCGCAGGAATTCTTCTCGAATCCGGAGAATCCGAGACTTCGGGATTTTCTTTCAAAGGTTCTGGTGTAATATGAAAATGAACGGCGCTATCTTTGATATGGACGGACTGCTCTTTGACTCGGAGGCCATTTTCCAGAGTGTGTGGCAGGCGAGGGCGAAGGAGCTCGGAAAGACGCTGGATGCGGATTTCGTCCGCAGGATCTGCGGGTCGAGCGGGGCCGAGACCCAGGCAGTCGTCCGGGACTACTACGGCGCGGAGGATCCTGCGGCCTTCATACTCGATGTGAACGAGCGGGTCCATAAGATCGAGGAGACATACCTTCCGATGAAGAAGGGGTGTGTCGAGATCCTGAAAGGCCTTAAAGGTGCAGGTTATCGCCTCGCAGTCGCCTCCGCAAGCCCGATGGAGATGATCACTCGGAACCTTGCGACGGGCGGGATCACGGAGTACTTTGACGAGGTGGTTTCGACCGCTCTCGTTCCGCGGGGCAAGCCCGAGCCGGACGTCTTTTTGTACGCGGCGGCAAGAATCGGACTCTCACCCGAGGAGTGCTACGTCTTTGAGGACAGTATGAACGGGATCCGCGCAGGCTATGCCGCCCGCATGCGGGCGGTCATGATTCCGGACCAGGTCCAGCCGACGGAGGAGATCAGAAAAATGTGCTGGGGTGTGTTCCCGGACTTATCGGAGGCACTTCGTGCTATTTTGAGACAGGAGTGAAATGCAGCTATGCCCGCAGAGAAATATACAGCCATCTATAATGACCTGAAAGAGAAGATCGAGGAGGGCCTCTATGCGCCTCAGTCGGTTCTCCCCACCGAGAATGTGCTGACGGTGCGCTACGGCGTCTCCCGAAACACGGTTCGCCGCGCGATCGCGAGGCTGGCCGATGAGAGTTATGTGCAGAGCATTCACGGCAAGGGCGTGGTTGTGATTTACCGCAAGGCGCCGGCCAACATGTTTTCATTTGACGTGATCGAGAGCATGAAGGAGGCTGCTGCGCGGAATAAGCGGACATACCACACGAAGGTGATCCATTTCACAACCTTTGAGGTGGATGAGTACCTGTCGAAGCGGACCGGCTTTCCCGTGGGGGAGGAGGTCTACTACATACAGCGGGTGCGCTACTTTGACAATATCCCGATGATCCTGGACAACAACTGGTTCCTGAGCCGCGTGATCCCGCGCCTTACGCCGGAGATCGCCGAGAAGTCGGTCTACGAGTACCTGGAAAATGTCGTCGGGGACTCGATCGTCACCACCAGAAGGACCCTGACGGTGGAGAAGATCACCGAGAGCGATGAGAAATACTTAAAGCTTGAGGATTTCGGCGCGGTGGCGGTGGTCACGTCCGAGACCTACAATGCGGCGGGCGAGATGTTCGAGTATACGCAGTCGAGGCACAGGCCCGACATGTTTGCGTTCTGTTCGGTGGCCCGGAGAAAAAAATAAATGTAACTGTTCAGCACCCCCTGAAAACCAGCGAAATCATGGATGGAATGCTTGCATTCCAGACTGATTTAGTTGGTTTTCAGGGGGCGG
>ODAJ012016262.1_pt1 | contig 39990 bp, 30 predicted proteins | sample 1539241 | NCBI WGS metagenome assembly ODAJ01 (sample SAMN02144231, study PRJEB22623) | gut metagenome | biome: sheep rumen | host: Ovis aries | place: New Zealand
GCTGACATTGCACCGCAAAGATAGATGCGGACGGGCGCAGCCCGGCTTTTGCGCAGCAAAAGTGCTGACATTGCACCGCAAAGATAGATGTGGACGGGCGCAGCCCGGCTTTTGCGCAGCAAAAGTGCTGACCACTGAATTTTAAGTAAGCACCCCCGCTTTAGAAGCGGGGGACTTCCTTAGTTTGTTAAAATCCACCCAATCCCCGATGTCCGTAAACCTTACACTTATTAAGTGCAGTTTCAAGCGAAGTAAATTCTTCATCTGTCAATTCCACGTTTGATAAGAAAAACTTATTATTTACATAAGAAATCCGAATTGATTTATTATTAAAACGGGTATAAAATAAAAATATAAGGGAAAATACCATATCAAAACAAGAAAGGAAGATATATATGTCAAAAAGTTTGGTTATCTATTATTCACGCAAGGGCGAAAATTATGTAAACGGCAGTATTAAAAAGCTTGCAAAGGGCAATACAGAAAGAATTGCGGAGTTTATACAAAAACACACGGGTGCGGACTTATTTGAAGTTGAGACCGTAAAGGTTTATGACGAGGACTATTACAAGTGCATTGACGAAGCAAAGCAGGAACTGCGCGATAAGGCACGTCCCGAAGTAAAGGCAATGCCCGAGGACATTTCGGGATATGACAATATTTTTGTCGGTTATCCTAATTGGTGGGGAACAATGCCTATGTGTATGTTTACCGTTTTGGAAAAACTTGATTTAAGCGGCAAAAACATTATCCCGTTTTGCACCAACGAGGGCAGCGGTATGGGCAGCAGCGAAAGAGATATAAAAAATATCTGCAAGGGTGCAAATGTTAAATCGGGGCTTTCTATCCACGGTGCGGAAAGCGAAAAATCCGAAGGCAAGGTCGAGGCTTGGTTAAAGAAGGTGTTATAATATGAAAACACTTGTTGTTTATTATTCACAGGCACGGGGCAACACAAAACGCATTGCCGAAATGATACAAAAGGCTCACAATGCCGATATTGCACAGATAGAAACAGTAACACCTTATACGGGCAGTTACGAGGATATTGTAAATCAGGGACAGGAAGAAGTTACAAGCGGTTTTATGCCGAAAATAAAAGAACTGTCCGCCGATATTTCGGCTTATGAAAATATAATTCTTTGTACGCCCACATGGTGGTATACAATGGCACCCGCGGTCAGAACTTTTCTTGCCGAAAACGATTTAAAGGGCAAAAAGATCATTGCTGTACAGACTCACGGCGGCTGGCCGGGTCACGTTTTTGCCGATATAAAGAAGTTATGCAAAATACGTAATATGAAAACATTATCGGTTCAATTCGACTCAACGGGCGGCGACAAACTTGTTACCGATATGGCGGAAATAGAAAAAGGGATAAGTGAGTTATTGTAAAGGTGATGATTTATGTTTAAACAGATAAAATATTTTCAGTCGGTAGTACGCAACAACAGCTTTACCGATGCGGCGGAGGAATGTTTTATTTCGCAGTCGGCCATATCGCAGCAGATAAAGGTGCTTGAACAGGAACTCGGCGTGGAACTTTTGAAACGTTCAAAACGCAGTTTTACAGTAACGCCCGCAGGCGAATATTTCTACAAAAAAAGCCTTGTACTGATGTCCGACCTTGAAACGATAATAAAGGAAACTGCACGCATTGCGGGCAATATCAGCGAAGAAAGCCTTAAAATCGGTGTTTTGCGCGGCTTTAACGATAAAGAGATACAGTGTGCGGTCGCGCAGTTTGCGGCCGAATACCCCGATGTTTCCGTTGAGATAAGCTACGGCAATCATGACGAGCTGTATGAAAAACTGCGGAACAACACCTTTGATATCGCCATAAACGACCAGCGCCGCAAATTTTCCGACGAATATATAAACGAAATTTTGACGGAGCGGGAATACTGCATTGAAATATCGGCAAAAAGCCTTATCGCGGGGCTTGACTCGGTCGAAACGGATGACCTTAAAAATATCCCCTGTATACTGCTTTCAAACAAGTCGCAGCAAAAGAACGAGGAAAGTTTTTATCAAAATGACATAGGATTCAGAAGTGATATTATTTTTTCGGAGAGGCTCGAAGATGCAAGAATGATGCTTATTCAAGGCAAAGGATTTATGCCGCTTGAAGGTGGAGAAAAGCAGATACAGCTTGGCGATGTGACAAAGAAAATAAAACTCACAAGGTCAGATAAACCCATAATGCGGCGGTACTGCGCTTTTGCCAAAGTCAGCAATGACGCAAAACATACGGCAGAATTTATAGAAATTTTAAAGAATGAATATGAGGTGTGATATATGAAAGATGTAATGATATTGATGGGTGCGGGTCAGATAGGCATGGCCATTGCAAGAAGAATGGGACAAGGAATGAAGATCCTCGTCGGTGACAAGAACCTTAAAAATGCCGAAGCTATCACAAAAATAATGAATGAAGCAGGCTTTGATGCCCTTCCTTTTGAAACAGACTTATCTTCAAGGAAAGATATCAAGGCGACAATTGCAAAGGCCATGGAATACGGTGAGATAAAAATGCTTGTGAATGCCGCAGGCGTTTCGCCCAGTCAGGCTTCTATAGAAACTATTTTAAAGGTAGATCTTTACGGCACGGCTGTTTTGTTGGAAGAAGTCGGAAAAGTCATAGCAAAAGGCGGTGTGGGCGTTACCATTTCAAGCCAGTCGGGTTGGAGAATGCCGCAGCTTACTGCAGAACAGGACAGGCAGCTTGCAACTACACCGACCTAAGAACTTTTAGACCTTGAAATTTTAAAGCCCGAAAATATAAAAGACACTCTCCACGCTTACCAGATGGCAAAACGCTGCAACGAAAAACGTGTTATGGCAGAGTCCGTAAAATGGGGCGAGAGAGGTGCGAGAATAAACGCTGTTGCTCCCGGCATTATCGTGACCCCGCTTGCACTTGACGAATTTAAAGGTCCACGCGGCGATTTCTACAAAAATATGTTTGCAAAATGTCCCGCAGGCAGACCCGGCACGGCCGACGAAGTTGCAAATGTTGCGGAACTGCTTATGAGCGACAAGGGCGCATTTATCACGGGTTCGACCTTCCTTATCGACGGCGGCGCGACCTCGTCTTATTACTACGGACCTTTACAGCCGCAATAAAAAGGAGAGATTTTTATGCTTAAAAAGGTTATGACCGCAGCTTGCTTTACGTTGGCTATATCGGCTGTATGTGTGGGATTTGTTCGAATACTCTATATTTAAGAGAGTGGGAATAATTATATTGCAAAGACCTTACTAATAAACTGTGTGTTGGTAAGGTCTTTTTGCGTAGCAATTGTCCGCATCTCAGACAAATCTTTTCCCATTCCAATTACCCCCACAATCGGAAGTTACTGATTTCTTTCTCCAAATTTCTTAAAAATGCTCCTGCGTGAGCACCGTCCATTTGTGTATGATGAAACTGAAAAGAAACAGGCAATAATGCTTTGTCGCCGTCTATCCTATATCTGCCCCATATCATGAACGGATTATTGAAAATGCCGCTGTACATTCCGACAGCACCGTCTATCTCTGTCTCTACAATGGCAGATGTACCGATAACCATGTAATTTTCCGATAAATCGTGATCGGAACAGCTATCATGGACTTGTTTAGTATATTGCAGATAATCTGCATTGAACAGTTCGATATCATCCGTGTAGGCAATGTCACAGGAACTTACTTCGCCTTCTTTGTTTTTTACGATCGTATTGACTGCGATTTTATCATATTGCATCAGCTTATCGCCGACAGGCAGGATATAAAATTCTTTGATCGTGCTTGCTGCTTTTCCTATGCAATAATCAAGAAGCATATTAAATTTCATCCCGTCGGTTTTGCTCTTGTTTATAAGCGGCATTACGTCAAATGTCTTAAAGAACGTCACCATAGGGTTTGGTGCTTTCATCCATAATTCAAATGCTGACGCTCTTGTTGTTTCCTTTGGATCGATTTCTTTTACGCTCATTTTTCATCTCCTCTGAATTATCATTTTATCTTATTTACGAGGTTATCAGTCAAAAGTCATTTTTCCGTAATTTTTGTTGTTATCGCTTTTTGTAAATGACAAGCTCGGGGGCATTGCCGTCTTTTTCATAGGTGCAGACCAGAATAAAATCCATATTTGCCAGCACGCCGAAGCAGCGTTCACCTCCGAACTCGCTTTCAAGTTGGTTGCCGAGATAGGTCGTGTTATCGTCAAGAAATTTCACGGTATTCCCGTTCGGCAGTCTGTAGGGCAAATTGACGAAGCTGCCGACAAGAGCATTCAGCTTATTGAGTTTCGGCATTCCCTCTATCTGCAATGCGTTGATCTCGTCGATCAGCGTTTGCTTGAACTTTTCAAACTCTCCGCCGTCCGAAAGCCGATCATAGTGTTTCCAATAGTCAAGCTGCGGCAGAGTTGACTTCAGATATTCTCTGACTTCTTTCTCTGAATGTTCGGCACTCACCATATTCTTCACACATACCTCGATCAAATCGTCCATATTGCTGTACATATATTTGCCGTCGGAATAGCACCATTTGCAGTAGTCCTCGTTAAGTGAGCCGTCTTTCTCGTGACTGATAACACTATCGTCAAGCGGCATTCCGCAGCACTGACAGATCAGCTTTCTCGGAGAACCCAGCAGCGTATTGATGGACACATCAAACAGTTCTGAAAGCAGTTTCAGCGTTTCCGTATTCGGGACTGTTTCACCTGTTTCCCAACGGCTTACTGCCTGCCGTGTAACAAAAATTTGATTTGCAAGTTCTTCCTGTGACATACCGCTCTTTATTCGCAGTTCCTGAATTATATTTTTTGTTTCCATAAGATCACCTCTCCTATATCATAATACAGATCATAAAACTATGCAAGCAACTGTTTGTTGCTTTCTTTGTGGTCTATGCCGAGTGCAATGTATATGAAAACCGTAAAAGCCTTGATGAGTTTGAATGGGAATTATATCTGCCGAAAAATTAGTTCCTTTTTATTGCGTTGATCTCTGAAATTTGGTATAATATATGCAAACAGAGAGAACGGATCGGATCTTATACAACATAAAGAGAGGATATTTTATGAAAACAATAAAAACCGAAGATGCAGTCGGTCATGTGTTATGCCATGATATAACGCAGATAATCAAAGACGAAAAAAAGGATGCAGTATTCCGAAAGGGTCATATAGTTGAGGAGAAAGATATTCCTGTGCTTTTAAGTCTTGGCAAGGACAATCTTTATGTTTTTGAAAAGGACGAAAATATGATGCACGAAAGCGAGGCGGCGCTTGTGCTTTACGATATTTGCGCCGATAAGACCGTAATGCACCCTTCGGAGATAAAAGAGGGCAAAATAGACATATTTTCCGATATTGACGGACTTTTTAAGGTCGATAAGAAAAGGCTGCTTGCCGTGAACAGTCAGGGACAGATGATGATAGCATCGCGACACGGCAATACATATGTAAAAAAAGGCGATAAACTTGCGGGTACAAGGATAATACCGCTTGTGATAGAAAAAGAAAAAATGCTGAAAGCCCAAAAAGCGGCACAGGGTGCGCCGATATTTCGCATCATGCCCCTTAAAAGAAAAAAAGCGGCGGTGATCGCAACGGGAAACGAGGTTTTTTACGGTAGGATAAAGGATACATTTACCGATACCATAAAAGAAAAATTAGCGGAGTTTTCGGCGGAAGTAATTTATAAAGCGGTCTGTCCCGACAATGATGAGATCATAACAAAAGAATGTTTAAAGGCTGTGGAAAACGGTGCCGAGATGGTGTTCTGCACGGGCGGAATGAGTGTCGATCCCGACGATAAAACACCGCTTGCGATAAAAAACACGGGTGCGAGGATAGTGAGCTACGGTTCACCCGTGCTGCCCGGGGCGATGCTTTTGATCTCGTATTTGAATGACATACCCATAATCGGTTTGCCGGGCTGTGTTATGTACTCAAAAAGAACGGTGTTTGACATTGTTCTTCCGAGACTGCTTGCGGACGATATTATTACGGAAAATGAACTTGCGCTTTTGGGCGAGGGCGGTCTTTGTCTGAACTGCGAAAACTGTGTTTACCCAAACTGCGGCTTCGGAAAGGGTAGGTAAGATGAAAGGCGAAATAAAAGCTATTTGCATAAGCGAAAAAAGGGGCACCGAAAAAACGGAAGTACCGATCGCCGAATTTATTGAAAACTACGGTATAAAAAATGATGCCCATGCAGGGAATTGGCACAGACAAGTCAGTCTGCTGTCGTTTGAGAAGATAGAGCAGTTCAGGCAAAAAGGCGCAGATGTCGCATTTGGGGCATTCGGTGAAAACCTTGTTGTCGAGGGTTATGACTTTAAAGAAATGCCTGTAGGAACAAAGTTTAAATGCAATGATGTACTGCTTGAAATAACGCAGATAGGGAAGGAATGTCACAGCAGGTGCAGAATATATGATTCCGTTGGAGACTGCATAATGCCAAGGGAAGGTGTGTTTGCTGTTGTGATTGACGGCGGAACGATAAAAAAGGGAGATATACTCGAATGTATAAAGTCGGAATAATAACACTCAGCGATAAGGGCTTTGCGGGCGAACGAGAGGATAAAAGCGGTCCTGCGATAGAAGCCGCACTGCCGAAAGAAAAATACCGTGTGGCGGAAAAACTTCTTTTGCCCGATGACGAAGAAAAACTGAAAAGCGAATTGATAAGGCTTGCCGATAATGTAAAATGCGATCTTATTCTTACAACGGGAGGCACAGGGTTTTCAAAACGCGATATAACACCAGAAGCGACACTTGCCGTTGCCGACAGAAATGCTCCCGGCATTGCCGAGGGCATAAGGGCATACAGTATGGGTATAACCAAGCGCGCAATGCTAAGCAGGGGCGTAAGTGTTATAAGAGGCGAGACCCTTATAATAAATCTGCCGGGCAGCCCGAAAGCCGTAAAAGAAAGCCTTGGATTTATAGGTGATACAATAGAACACGGGCTTGATATATTGACGGGAAAAGACGGAGAATGTGCAAGATGAATGAAAATAAACTTCCCGAAATTGAGGACTGTATAAAAAGGTTTACCGAAAAAACAAGTAAAATAAAAGAAACGGAAACGGTGCAAATAATTGATGCTTACGGCAGGATATCGGTCGAGGATGTTTATTCGGATATAGATGTTCCGTCTTTTTCGCGCTCGGCAATGGACGGATATGCCGTCTGCTCCGCCGATACCGTCGGGGCTGACAGAGAACACCCGAAAACATTAAAGGTCATAGGCGAAATATTTGCAGGCGATCATAAAAACATAAAATACCTTCCCGATACCGCAGTCCGTGTTATGACGGGCGGATATATCCCCGACGGTTACGATTGTGTTATAAAGCAGGAAGACACCGATTACGGTGAAGAGAATGTAAATATATTTGTATCGCAAAAACCGTATGCAAATTACTGCCCCGTTGGCGAGGATATAAAAAAGGGCACACTTATTGCGGCAAAGAATATGCCGATAAGTGCGGCACATATCGGCAGTTTTGCTTCTGCGGGCATTGCCGAAGCAAAGGTATTCAGAAAACCGCGCGTTGCCTTTGTATCTACGGGGAATGAGATAATCAAACCGGGTGAAAGACTTGAAAAAGGCAAAATATATAACAGCACCGTATATATGCTTGCGGCGGTCGTTAAAAGCAGGGGCTGTGAAGTTGTCTGCACGGAAAATGCCGCAGATGACAAAAAAGAACTTGCAGATGTTATCAGACGCTGTGCAAAGACGGCCGATATAGTTATTACAACAGGCGGTGTCTCTGTCGGCAAAAAAGATATTTTAAAAGACGTGTTAAGAAATATCGGGGCGGAACTGCTTTTTACAAGGGCGAATGTTCAGCCGGGCACACCGACGGTCGGCAGTGTGTTAAACGGTATACCTATAATTTCGCTTTCGGGCAATCCGTATGCTGCGCTTGTTAATTTTGAGCTTTATTTTTGGGAGATCGCGGCATTTATTATCGGCGACAAAACTCTGCTTTGCAAAAAAACGAAATTGCCGCTTGCGGATAACTATGATAAAAGAAACGCAAAAAGAAGATTTATAAGAGCTTATTCTGACGGAGAAAAAGTTTTCCTGCCCGAAAAAAACAATGCGGCATCGGTAATATCCAATGTCGCGAACTGCAACTGCTTTATAGACCTTGAAGCGGGGAAAAGCGTTTCGGCAGGCGATATTGTAAATATAATATATATGAATAATTAAAGGAACGCATATGAAGATAAGCATAGGAATACTTGCGGGCGGCAAAAGCAGCCGAATGGGTAAAAACAAAGCCTTGATGAAAATAAACGGCAAAAGTTTTCTTGAAATTCTGCTGGATGAATTTAAAAGCTTTTCGGATATTATTGTTTCACAGGCTTATGATGATGAATATAAACTGTCGGGCTGTCGTTTTGTAAGCGATACCGAAGCCGACAAGGGTCCTCTTGAGGGAATATGCCGTATTCTTGAAGCGGCAGAGAATGAGTATGTTTTTATCTGTGCCGTCGATATGCCCTTTTTAAAAAAAGAACTTGCGGAATATCTGACGCAGTTTATAGCGGGCGAAGAGATTTTTGCGCAGCAAAAAAAACGGGCGGCAGACTTTGATTGCTGCTGCATAGATGACGGCGAAAGACTGCATCCGCTTTGTGCGGTATATTCAAAAAGCACGGCGCAGACTGCAAACAGACTTTTATCCGAAAATAAACTGAAGCTGACGGAATTTCTGCAAAGCATAAGGACAAAGCGTATTTCGCTTGGCTATACCCGTTTTGATAAAAAACAGCTCTGCAATATAAATACATACGAGGAATATTTAAAGGCTTTAAGACCCGTTATCTTTTGTGTCAGCGGAATAAAAAACAGCGGAAAGACTACGCTTATAGAAAAACTGACGGCGGCTTTTTCTGCGGAAGGCAGCAGAGTTGCGGTAATAAAGCATGACGGGCATAACTTTGAATCCGATCGGGCAGGCACCGATACCGACCGTTACACAAAAAGCGGCGCGGCATACAGCGGTATTTTTTCGGACGAAAAATTTTCCATATATGCAGTCGGAAAGTATGATGAAAACAAACTTATCGAAATAGTCAGGAATGATGCGGATATTATAATCCTTGAAGGTTTCAAATATTCCCAATACCCCAAAATAGAGGTGGTGCGAAAAGGTGTTGGCAATAAAAACATCTGCACAAAAAATATTATGTTTACCGTAACGGATATTGAAGAACTGCTTTTGGATGACGATCATATTGATATGAATGATACAAAAAAGATAATTGAAAGGTTAAAGAGGTATTTTGAAGAAAATGGGGGAACTTACGCATACAGACCATAACGGAAAAGCGTCTATGGTCGATGTTACGGATAAAGAATCGACCGAAAGAACAGCCATTGCCTGCGGAAAAATAACCATGACTGCCGAGGCTTTCAAGGCGCTTAAAGAAAACGCTTTAAAAAAAGGCGATGCCCTTTCGGCGGCAAGGATAGCGGGCATAATGGGCGCGAAAAAGACTGCCGAGCTTATACCGCTTTGTCATCCGCTTATGCTGACAAAAATAAGCGTTGATCTTGAACTTGATGAAAAGTCAAATTCGGTGCTGTGCAGATGCAGCACAAAGCTGAAAGGCAGGACGGGAGTTGAGATGGAGGCATTAACGGGAGTAAATATCGCACTTTTAACTATCTATGATATGTGCAAAGCCCTTGATAAAAATATGGTGATAAGCGATATTCACCTTGAGGAGAAAAAGGGCGGAAAAAGCGGAGATCATTTTTTTAAAAAGGGGACGGATTGATATGAGAATAAAAAAATTTTGGGCAATAGCGGCGGCAGTATGTTTGACGGGCTGTGGTTCGGCTGCTGTCGAAACAAACGATACGGATGTATCGGACAATACGGAAAAAACGGAAGTGACGGTATTTATTGCCGCAAGTCTCAACGGCGCTATGCAGGAGATCGCCGAGGGTTATAAAAGCACTCACCCCGATATTGATATACTGCTAAATGCAGACAGTTCGGGAACGCTTATGACACAGATAGAGGAAGGACATAAATGTGATATTTTCTTTTCTGCGGCACAAAAACAGATGAACACGCTGGAAGAAGAGGGCTTTTTGAAAGACGGTACAAGAAAGAATGTTCTTGAAAACACGCTTGTGCTTGTTACATATAAGGACAGCGGCACAAGTGTTACGGGGCTTGAAAATATAGGCAGTGCCAAAAGCATTGCGCTTGCGGGAGAAAGTGTTCCTGCCGGCAAGTATACAAGAACGGCACTTAAAAACCTTGGGCTTATAGGCGAGGAGAGTGAAACATCTGATATATCGGCAGCGCTTGGCGGTGTTGAGATAAGCGAGCAGTCCAATGTAAGCAAAACTTTGACTGCCGTTGCCGAACATTCCTGCGAAGTCGGGACTGTCTATTATTCCGATACATACGGTTATGAGGACGATATAGTTATAATAGAAAAAACCGATAAGGCACTGACGGGCGATATAGTTTATCCTATGGCACGTATAAAGAATGATGCAGCAAGTGATAAAGAGACCGAAGCGGCGGATGAATTTGCGGCATATATCACCTCACCCGCTGCAAAGCCTGTTTTTGAAAAATACCTTTTTGAAGTAAGTGAATAAAAATATGAGTGAAATTATCGAACTTTTGAAAACACTTGATTATTCGCCGCTTGAAATATCGCTTAAAACAGGCGCAGCGGCGGCGGTTCTCGCGTTTTTTACGGCAATTTTTGCCGCAAATGCCGTAATGCGTTCATCAAACAAGGCGGCAGAACTCATAGACGGCCTGTTTACACTGCCAATGGTGCTGCCGCCTACGGTATCGGGTTTTATTCTTTTGATGATATTCAGCAAAAGGCGGCCTGTGGGTATGCTTTTGTATGAAAAATTCGGTATATCGGTCGTGCAGTCATGGTTTGGCTGTATAATTGCGGCCTTTGTTATATCGTTTCCGCTTATGTACAGAAATGCAAGGGCGGCATTTGAGCAGATAGATACCGATCTGATATATGCAGGCAGGACTCTCGGAATGTCGGAAAAAAATATTTTTTTTAAAGTGATAATCCCGAATTCAAGGCATACCCTTGCGGCAGGTGCGATACTTGCGTTTACAAGGGCAATGGGCGAATACGGCGCAACAAGTATGCTTGCGGGCAATATTCCGCATAAGACCACAACGGTTGCGCAGAAAACGGCAATGGTCTTACAGGACGGTAATTACAAAACTGCGGCGGTATGGGTGGTTATCATGCTTGTTATATCTTTTGCTGCCGTCACGGCTTTGAGCATTGCGGCAAGGGGCAAAAGCCGAAGAAAAAAATGGTGAAAATATGGATATTTCGATACATAAAAGCTTTGCGGATTTCGGGCTTGATATGGAATTTAAAACAAGTGCGAAAAGAATAGGTATTTTAGGAGAGTCGGGCAGCGGCAAAAGCCTTACGCTAAAATGTATAGCGGGCCTTGAAAAACCCGACAGCGGGCATATAGAATACAACCGAAACGTGTTTTATGACAGCGGGAAAAAAATAAATATCATACCGCAAAAGAGACGGGTCGGATATATGTTTCAAAATTTTGCTCTATTTCCGAATATGACGGTAAGGCAGAATATAGCCGCAGCAATGCGAACAAAAGAGAAAAAATCGGTCGATGATATATTGAAGCGTTTTGAACTTTCAAATCTTTCAAAAAAATATCCGCGTGAGCTTTCGGGCGGACAGCAGCAGAGAACGGCGCTTGCAAGGATAATTGCATCCGACCCCGATATGATACTTCTGGATGAACCGTTTTCCGCGCTTGACGAAACCACAAAGGGACGTACACAGTCAAGGCTTGAAGAAATGCTTTCGGATTACGATAAGACCGTTATCCTTGTTTCACATAACAAAGACGAGATATACCGTTTCTGTGATGAACTGATAGTTATAGAAGATGGGCGCGCGGTCATTTGCGGCAGAACAAAGGATATTTTTGAAGATCCCCGCTATGTTTCGGCGGCAAGGCTTACGGGCTGCCGCAATATTTCGGAATTGATACTGACAGATGAATACAGCGGTATTGCAAAGGATTGGGGCATGACTTTTTTGTTTGACGAAAAACCGCCCGAGGGCACAACACATATCGGCATTTACGAAAACGATTTTGTTTTTTGTGATACAAAAGAAAAAAACTGCTTTGAACTTGATATAAAAAGAAAAATATCCCTGCCGTTTGGAAATAAGGTTTATATTTCCACAGCGGGCGGTAAAGAAATTGTTTGCGGCATGGCAAAAAACGATAAATTTACAAAATATTTACGCCCCGAAAAAATAATGTTTTTAAAAGGTTGAACAAAAATGGATAAGTTAAACGGTCTGACAGACAGCTTTGGCAGAAAAATAGAATATCTGCGCCTTTCAGTTACGGATAAATGCAATCTGCGCTGCGTTTACTGTATGCCGCCAAACGGTGTCAAATCTCTTGAACACAGTGATATACTTACGTTTGAAGAAATTGAAAGTATCGTGAGAATACTTGCAAAAACAGGATTGAAAAAAGTGCGGTTCACGGGCGGTGAACCTTTTGTAAGAAAAGATGTGATAAAACTTATAGAAAAAATATCGCATACAGACGGTATAGCCGAAACGGGGATAACGACAAACGGTATTCTGCTTGAAAAATATATTGACGATCTGAAGCGTATAGGGCTGAAAAAAATAAATATCAGCCTTGACACGGCAGATAGAAAACAGTACAGGCAAATAACAGGCTTTGACAGCTTTGATACCGTTATTTCGGCAATAGAGTCGGCTGTCGATAAGGGGTTTGATGTAAAAATCAACTGTGTGCCGTTTTTTGCGGAGCAGAATTATATTGATTTAGCGGAGCTTGCGGTAAAATATCCCGTTTCTGTGCGGTATATAGAGCTTATGCCGCTTGGACAGGGGAAAGCGTTCAATGGCGTATCTTCTGTCGATATATTGAAAAAACTTGAAGATAAATACGGGAGGGCGGAAAAAACAGATCTTTCACAAAAATACAAAGGACCTGCCGAGTATTATAAATTTAAGGACATGAAGGGCAGTATCGGCTTCATAAGCCCGATAAGCGGCAGTTTTTGTTCAAAGTGCAGCAGGATAAGGCTTACTGCCGACGGCTTTTTAAAACTGTGTCTGCACTATGATATCGGTCTGGATATAAAAAGCCTGTTAAGAACAGGGGAGGACGATAAAACAATAGAGGAAAAAATAAAAGAGGTACTTTTGCGGAAACCGAAAGGACACAGCTTCGGCAGTTTAAGTGAAAATGCCGAGAATAGGAAAATGATACAGATAGGGGGCTGAAAAATGCAGAAGAAATATGTTTTAAAGAACAACGAACGCAGTAAGCAGACATCTTCTTTTCTTCAAAAATTCGGGAAAAGAATTGGATCCAATCCGCCGGGAGTATGTCCTATAGCAACTTGTGCGGCTTTTCTGCACAGCGCAAGAAGCCAGTCATGCGGCAAATGTATTCCTTGCTCAAAAGGCCTTGAACAGCTTGAAAATATGATGCAGTCCGTTATAGACGGCAACGGCGATATGGATACATATGTGGATATGATATGGCTTGCACAGACTATAAGAGACACGGCGGACTGCGCAATAGGCTATGACGCCGCCTATGAGGTCCTTCGTAATATAAAGCTGTACCGTGACGAATATATGAGCCATATAGAAGAACATAAGTGCAGTGCCGAAGTTGAAGCCAAAATACCGTGTATGTATAATTGCCCCGCAAATGTAAATATACCCGGTTATATTGCGCTTATAGGCAGCGAAAGATATTCGGATGCGGTGGCGCTTATCCGTCAGGACAATCCTTTTCCGACTTCGTGTGCCTTTGTCTGCGAAAGACCGTGTGAATTACAGTGCAGGAGAGGTCTTATAGATGCGGAAGTCAATGTCAGAGGGCTTAAAAAATATGCGGTAGACAGGGTACATTCGGACAAAGTTCCCGTACCGAAGGCAAATGTTTTCACAGGCAAGCGTATTGCAATAATAGGCGGCGGTCCGTCGGGGCTTACGGCGGCTTACTATCTTTCGCTTATGGGACATAAAGCCGTTATTTTTGAAGCAAAGGAAAAACTCGGCGGTATGCTCAGATACGGTATACCAAATTACAGACTGCCCAAAGACAGGCTTGACGAAGATATAAATGCAATACTTTCAACGGGAAATATCGAGGTGCATACAAATTCACCTATAGGCGGCGAAATAACGCTTGAAAGCCTGCTCAAAGAATATGATGCGGTCTATATGTCTATCGGCGCTCAAAAAGGAAAAATAATTCCTTTAGAGGGGCATGACAGTCCCGATGTACTTTCGGCTGTGGAAATGCTTGACAGGATAGGTCACGGGGATATCCCTGACCTTAGCGGCAAAAGAGTGTGTATTATCGGCGGCGGCAATGTGGCGATGGACTGCGCGCGTTCCGCAATACGCTGCGGCGCAGTATCCGTAACGGCAGTAGTCAAAGAGCATCAGTTTGATATGACCGCACTGCCGTCCGAGATACAAGGCGCAATAGAAGAAGGCATGGAGCTTATGACGATGTATGCGCCCGTAAAAATAAAAACCGACGAAAACGGCAGAGTTACCGCACTTGTAACACAGCCGCAGATAACGGGCGCTTACGGTGAAAACGGTCTGCCTGTTGTAAGAGATGCCGAAGCCGAGCCTTATGAGATAGAATGTGATATAGTATATATGGCGATAGGTCAGGTGACGGTCTCCGATTTATTCAAGGAATACGGCGTGACGGAGAGAGGCATATTTGCCGCAGACGATACAACAAAAGTAAACGGCATAGAAAAACTTTTTGCGGGCGGCGACTGCGTTACGGGACCCGCAACGGCAATAAAGGCGATAGGTGCAGGCAAGATAGCCGCAATAAATATAGATGAATTTCTGGGCTATCATCATAAATACAAAACCAATATAGAGATACCCGACCCGACCGACAATTTCAGGCACCATTACGGCAGGGTAAATCTGACCGAACGCTCGGCAAGAGAACGCAAAACGAATTTTGACCCCGTTGAGAACGGAATGTCGCATGAAGAGGCAATGCAGGAATGTAAAAAATGTTTAAGGTGCGATCATTACGGCTGCGGGTCGCTTGTGGGAGGTGATATCTGATGAATGTTAATATTACGATAGACGGCGCAAAATTGACTGTGGATGCCGAAAACACTATACTTAAAGCGGCACGCGAAGCAAATATAAATATTCCCACGCTTTGTTATCTGGAGGAAATAAACGAGATAGGTTCATGCCGTATGTGCGTTGTGGAGCTGGAGGGGCATAAGCATTTATATACCGCCTGCAATACCAAAGTTAAAGAGGGTATGGTCATATATACAAATTCCGTAAAGGTAAGAAAAAGCCGTACATTTATTTTGCAGATGATACTTGCAAACCACGATACACGCTGCTTTTACTGTGCAAGGTCGGGCGACTGTCTTTTGCAGGACCTTGCAACGGAATATGATATACCCATAACCAAATACGAACCGAAACAGACACCCGTAAAGCCCAAAACGGAAAATCCTTTTATGATGTATTATCCCGAACTTTGCATAAACTGTCAAAGGTGTATAAGCACCTGTGCAAAGGCGGCAGGAAACGGTGTGCTGAAAAGCGGAAAATTGGGTTCCAGAACCATAATAGAAACACCTTTCGGTGCGGATTGGAAACAGACCGACTGTGAACTGTGCGGAAACTGTGCGGCAAACTGTCCCACGGGTGCGCTTATAACCAAAAACCGTACAAAATACCACCCGGGCAAGGTCAAAAAAATGCTTACCACCTGTCCGCACTGTGCAACGGGCTGTCAGATGTATCTTATTGTCAAGGATAATGTGATAGTTGATGCCATACCCGCAGACGGGCCTTCAAATAAGGGACTGCTGTGTGTAAAGGGGCGGTTTGCATCTTTTAACTTTGTTCATTCGGGCGACCGCCTTAAAACTCCGCTTATCAAAAACAAGCAGACGGGCGAATTTGAAAAAGCGACATGGGACGAAGCCCTCGATCTTGTTGCAAAAAAGTTTATAAGCATAAAAAAAGAATACGGCAGCGATGCACTTGCGGGCTTTGCCTGTTCGCGTGCGCCCAATGAAGATTGTTATATGCTGCAAAAAATGGTTCGCTGTGCTTTCGGTACCAATAATGTGGATAACTGTGCAAGGGTGTGTCACTCTGCAACCGTGGCGGGACTTGCAATGACACTCGGTTCGGGTGCGATGACCAATCCTGTACATGATATAACAAATAATGTCGATGTTATATTGCTTATCGGCTCAAATCCCGAAGAAGCACACCCCGTTATCGGTATGCAGATTAGGCAGGCAGCGGAAAAAGGCACAAGACTTATAGTTGCAGACCCGCGTGATATAGGGCTTGCCAAAAAAGCTGATGTTCATTTGAAGCTTAAACCCGGTACAAATGTTGCATTTTTAAACGGCATGATGAATGTTATCATAAACGAGGGTCTTGAAGATAAGGAATTTATTGAAAGCCGCACCGAGGGTTATGAGGAGATGAAAAAGATAGTTTCCGCATACACTCCCGAAAAGGTGGCGGAGATTTGTCATATAGACCCCGACCATCTGCGTGAAGCGGCAAGGATGTATGCCCGTGCGAAAAAAGCCCCGATAATCTATTGTCTCGGCGTTACCGAACATTCAACGGGTACCGAGGGCGTTATGTCGGTATCCAACCTTGCTATGCTTGTCGGAAAACTCGGCAGAGAGGGCTGCGGCGTAAATCCGCTGAGAGGTCAGAACAATGTTCAGGGTGCCTGTGATATGGGTGCAATGCCCGGTGATCTTCCGGGTTATCAGAAAATAGTCAAGCCCGAAGTGCGTGAAAAATTTGAAAAGGCATGGGGCGTGAAACTGAACGAAAAGCCGGGTGTTCATGCAACGGATGTTTTCGGCGCAGCAAAGCGCAAGGAAATAAGGGGACTGTTTATCTTCGGTGAGGACCCCGTTGTTACCGATGCCGACAGACATCACGTTATAGACTCGCTTAAAAGCCTTGATATGCTTGTTGTGTCCGATTTGTTTATGACAGAAACGGCAAAACTTGCCGATGTGGTTCTTCCTGCGGTAAGCTATGCGGAAAAAGAGGGTACATTCACAAACACCGAAAGACGGGTACAGCGTGTAAGAACAGCCGTAAAACTTGACGGTGAAATGCGTCCCGATACCGATATTTTTATCGACCTTATGAACAGAATGGGATATAAACAGCCGTATATCACACCCGAGGAGATAATGGACGAGATAGCATCGCTTACACCGAGTTTCGGCGGCATAAGTTTCAAACGCCTTGACAGCGGCGAAAGTCTGCAATGGCCGTGTCCCGACAGTGAACATAAGGGAACGCCCATATTGCACAAGGGCAAATTTTCAAGAGGTTTGGGCTGGTTCTATCCTGCCGAATATATCGAAAGCGCAGAACTTCCCGACGAAGAATATCCATATATCCTTACAACGGGCAGGGTGCTTTATCACTACAATACAAGAGCAATGACGGGCAGAACGGGCGGTCTTAACGAAAAAATGGGACATTCGTTTATAGAGATGAATATCGAAGATGCCGCAAGGCTCGGCATTAAAGACGGAGAAAAAGTGAGGGTGACTTCAAGACGCGGCACACTTGAAACAACGGCAAACGTGGGCGAAAAAGTGTCCGTGGGTGAAAGCTGGATGCCGTTCCATTTTCCCGACGGCTATGCAAACATACTTACGAACGCCGCCTTGGATAAATACGCAAGAATACCCGAATACAAGGTCTGTGCGGTAAAAATAGAAAAAATATGATAATAAACAATAAATTCACAAAAAAACAAAGCGGTATATCAAAAACAGCTGTCAAGTACGGCTGTGACGGGAACGTCGAGGAAGTAAAAAGGCAGCTTCTTTCGGAACACAGGACAAATATATTTATCGGAAGTCATCTTGCAATGACCGTGGTATGTACTGCGGATATGCTTGTTGAGCTTGCTGTCGGCAGACTTATCAGCGAAAGACTCATAGAGAGTGTTTCGGATATAGAGTATCTTTATGTTTGTGAAAGCGGCGGGAGAATAACGGTTATTCTGAATAAAAACACAGCTGTTTCGGCTGCGGTGTCCGAAACTTTGTCGTGTTGTTCCGATAACAAAATTTATTTTAACGGCAGTACGGAGTTTCGGCGGATAGAAAAAGTAAAGACCGACAAGGCTGAAATATTTAAAATTATTTCGGCGGCTGCCGAAGATACCGCGCTGCACAAAAGCACATCGGGCACTCACAGCTGCATACTTGCGGCAAATGGGAAGATGCTCTCTTCTTTTGAAGATATAGGCAGACACAATGCCCTCGATAAAGCGGTGGGATATATGTATCTTAACAATATCCTACCGTCGGAAAGCGCGGTGTATCTTACGGGAAGAATACCGATAGATATGGTAAGAAAGTGTATTGCGGCAAAAATACCGCTTGTGATAACAAAATCCGTTCCTACAAGTGAGGCGGTAGAAATGGCTGAAAAGTACGGTATTACACTTGTATGCCGTGCATGGCCCGACAGTTTTGAAATATATACATAATACAGAAAGCCGAAACGGCATGAAAATTCAAAAGGGCGGAAGCTTTGCTTCGGCCCTTTGTCGATACAGTCAAAATTTTTTTACCAATCCGAGTCCCAATCGGTTTTGCTGTTGTCCCAGCTGTCATGTGATTTCCATTTGCTGTCGTTGTCCCAATCGTCATCGTCATCATCTTCACGATACCAACCAGTGTCTTCAAATTTTTTGCCCTCGTGGCCGCTCATACGGTAGTCTCGGCTCTCTTCGGCAAAAACTTCGGGCACATCGCTTGCTGTGTGCCAATCGTCATTGGCTTGGTCATATTCATACCAATTCGGTTTTTGATAATAATACTCTTTATTTTCGTATCGGTAGTAACCCTGTATCGGCGTTTTGTCAAACGCTATAGATAAACCGCTGATCACCAAAAAAACAACAGTTATCAATAAAAAATTACGAACAACGGGCGGGACCTTGCTTTGCTTTCTCACCTTTATCGGCGGTTCGTTTCTTGAAATACGCTCGTCGGGGATGTAAGCTTTTTTGGGTCTTTGGCTTTTCTGGTCGGCTATTTCGGATTTTAGCCTTTGATATAGTTCATTTACGGCGTAAGCCTCGTCACCGCCTTGGTAGCGGACGGCTCTTTCACCGTTTGATTTGTTCTTGTATACAACATAATCTCCCGAGGAGTCCCTGTATATACCAAATGCTTTGGGAGACTTTATATTTTTGCCTATAAAAAAGCGTGTTACATTTTCGGGAGGAAGATCGTGGTCAACATACCATTGGCGCAGCTGCTCTATAGTCTGAGGCGTGCCGCCTGCCATACGGTTTACGCCGCTTAACGCAGCACCGCAGTGAGGACAGGTTTGGGAGCTTTCCTCGATCATATTTCCGCAGTAGTCACATTTTATTCTCATTTTAATACTTTCCTTTATTTTTCTCTCTTTGTACTACACGGTCCGCCGTAAGGTTTGTCATCATTTCTTTTGCGGCTCTGCATATCGGTAATATCCCTTGTTTTTTTCTGCGCATTATGCGGTCAATACAACGCAGATCATATTTCCAAAAGATTTTTTACACAGTAATAAGTCAGTTCGTAAACGGATTTCGGTTTGTAATCCATTCCCGCACTGGTCATTGCGTCAAGCTGTTTTTTTGTCACTACCGCATACGGGTATATCCCGAACAGAAACGGGAAAAATGTGTATCTGAAATTTGTTATCCTTTCTTTCGGCATTTCGGGAAAGAATTTCAAAAGGCACTGTTCGGTAAAGACTATCGTATTTTTGTAGGCTTTTTTCATCTCTACAAGGTTTTCTTCACGGCTGTTTTCTTCCATATCATAATGATTCATACTCAGAATTTTCAGAAGCTGCTGCCTTTCTTCAAGTGAATGGGCGATTTTTTGCGCAAATTCATCGGCGGATAGAGTATCGTTTTCCAAAAAGATCTTTTGCAGTGCATCTGTCCACAAGTTATACTCCCTTGTAAGCAAAGCAAGGAAGATCTCCTCTTTGGTCTCGAAATAATTATATATGGAAGTTCGGGTGAAAGAAGTGAAATTTGCTATTTCTTTTATCGTTATCTCCTTGAAACTCATTGTTTTGTAGAGTGTTTCGCAGGCCGATATTATTTCTTCCTTTCTTGCGTTTGTCAGTTCGGGCGACCCTTTTGGCATAATTTTAGTTTCCTTTCGTTTTTTGTTCTGACACAGCGTCACTGTAATTAGTATACAATCGCTGCGATTTTATGTCAAGATGAAAGTTGAAAAATATGCCGTTTGCCTTTTAGACCTTATATCAAATGAAAACCGAATCAAAGCCCGTTGTTTCGATTATCTCGCGGACATTCTTGCTGACGCCGAACATCTTGAACCTGCTTTTATCTTCCAGTGATTTATACATTATAAGCAGGATACGCAAGCCTGCGGAAGAAATATAAGACATATCGTCAACGTGCAGTTCTATTGCTTCAACGGGCGCTTCCGCTTCATTGAATTTGCTTAAAAGCTCGGGTGCGGTGAGTGTGTCCAATCGTCCCGAAATATAAACCTGCAAGGTACTGCCCTGCTTTGATGTGCTTACCGAAAAAGCCTTTTCGTTTGTCCGCTGTTCGGGTGCGGCTGTTTTAACAGTCATTTCCCAGAAATACATATTCTTGAACACTTCCCGTACCGCAGCATCGGCACTGCCCGAAACCGAACCGAGTTTCTCGGGCAGATAATCGCTCATCGGTATTTCTTTGAGTTCAAAGCCCATTTTTTCTACAAAAGCCTTTACCTTATCGTCATCGGCATCAAAAAATACATTGTTGCCGAATTTTACGGCTGCTGCCGTTGACGCGGCTTTACCCGTAACGGCCTCGTATATTGCCGTCAGCTTTTCATCGTAATTCAGGGCGGCGTGTGCGACCTCGCGGTCGCGGAAAGCATATGCGCGGTCTGTGGTCACCCAGCTTCCGCCGTGCTTTTGCAGAAGATGATGGATATTTCCGAATACTTCTTCAAGCTCCGACTGTGAAAAATACATCAGCAGTCCTTCCGTTGTTATAAGAAAATTTTTGTTTTCATCGGTAAATGGCGCTTCAAGCGAGTTGTAGTTTGTTGCATCTACCGCACGATACGAAGCGGTACTGCCGCTGCCGATAATGCTTTCTGCCGCAGGCGCTATCTCGTCAATGACGGCAGGCAGGTCAAAACCGAAGTAAATACGGCCTTGATTTGACATTTTAATGCCTCTGGGAGTGTAACCGCATGGGAGATCTATGATCTGACAGTCTTTCCTGCTGTCGATCAATTGATTTACAGTACGAAATCTGGATTCTATCAAGATCGAATAAGCGGGAAACATACGCTTTACCTGCTCGTGCATTTCTTCGGAAACGGGTCTTTCGGTCATTTTTGCGCCAAAAGGCGGAAATCCCAGGGCTTCGATCAGTTTCTGTGCATCCTTGTCTCCCGAGGCCGCTATAAGCTGGGCGCATGATTTTGCCGTGTTGAATACGGGGTTAACTATTTCTCTTATTTTTTGTACATCATCCATGGCGGTCATCCTTTCTCGTTTTTAACTGGCATTATTATAACACAGAACAAATAATAATGTCAAAAGATTATTGCATTTTATGTCGCATATTTCGGAACAAAGTTTATTATTTTCATATCCTGCTCTTTGTCGGACATTGTGCGGGGTGAAGATACTTTTTACCGTATTACTTCTTCACTTGCTTTCGGCAATATATGAAATGTAAAAATATTTTCACCCGTAAAACGCAAAAAAACGAATGAAACATAAGTGCTTATGTTGACATTGCGAAAATCTTTGGCTATAATTATTAAAAAAGAGAAAGTATGAAAACATATATTAAAATCATATATAAAAGAACATATATAAAAGAACATATATGAAAGAAAAGAGGAACGATATGATAGCGAAAACAGGTGAAAATACGATAAAAATTTTCGGAAGGATAGACTCAAATAATGCAAAGCAGTTTGAGGAAGAACTGCTTGCGGCGGCGGGAAGCGGCGATGTGACGCTTGATGCCGCCGGACTTGAATACATATCAAGTGCGGGACTGCGTGTTCTGCTTAAACTTAAAAAGAGCAGGGGGAATGTTGCGGTCGTTGACGTAAGCCCCGAAATATATGATATTTTCAGCGTTACGGGTTTTAACAATATCCTTGATGTCAAAAAGGCTATGCGCAGCCTTAGTGTCGAGGGGCTGGAACTTATCGGCAGAGGTGCGACGGGCAGCGTTTACCGTGTCGATAGGGAAACGATAATCAAAGTTTTCAGACCCATTATGCGGCTTGAAATGATAGAGCGTGAAAACGAAAAGGCTAAAAAGGCGTTTTTATTCGGCGTGCCTACCGCAATATCCTATGATACGGTAAAGGTCGGGGACAGTTACGGTGTTGTGTATGAACTGCTGGATGCGCAGGAACTTGCAGGCGTGATGAAGAAGGACAAGGCAAATTTAGAGGAGCATACCAAAAAGTTTGCCCTTAAAATGCGCGAAATGCACTCGATAGAGGTCGATGACCGTTTTGAGTCAACAAAAATACCCACGCTGGATCGTATAAACCAAATCAGCGGCGAATTCTGTACGGCTGACGAAGCGGCAAAACTGCGTGCGATAATTGATAATATACCCGACAGAAACACATTTATACACGGTGATGCGCATATCGGAAACGTAATGCTGCAAAACGGGGAATATATGTTTATAGACCTTGCGGGGGCGGCCAAAGGGCACCCGATATTTGATATGGTGACAATGTTTTTCGCCTTTAAAATGGGACAGGATACGGACAAAGAAACAAGGGAAAGTACGGATCTTCTGCGCGGTTTCACAACGGAAGATATGCAGCGTATATGGGATACATATATAAGGACCTACCTTGATACCGATGACGAAGAATTTATCAAAAAGGCAGAAGAACAAATAATGGCAGTCACCTGTGCAAGAATGCTGCCTGCGGGTCTGACCATCCCGGGGCTTTTTAAGCAGGAAACCGTAGAACTCTTTAAAAATACGGCTGTTGCTTATTATGACAGCGGTATTGAACCGATATGCTTTTAAACCGTCAAAAGGCGGCACAGGTATGTAGCAGAAATTTATTTCTGCGGAATACGAATATCATTGACAAGGATTTAAAGAGGTTAAAAATGTCTTTTAAGGAAAAAATATGGAACGGATTTAAAAAAGTTATTTTTTTAACAAAGTTCTGAAAGTGTTTTTTTCGCTCAAAAAGTCTGATGTATTGTTACGAAACTAATTTAAGTAACAAATTTACCTTACTTTTTGTTAAAATAATAACACAATATACGGATCTCAATTATTGAAAAAGCGGTTTACAAAAGGCTTGTTTACCGCTTTTTTGTTTTTGGAGTCAACTTAAAAATAATGGTAAAAATAAACAAAAACCAAAAAATTAATCGTGAATTGTTTTTTTTCAAAATTATTGACCCGATGCCTTGATTTAATTATAATTAGATTAAAAGAAAATTAAAAGAACATTAAAAACGAGGGAGGAATTTTTATGAAAATCAAGGCATCACTCAGAAGAATGGTCTCTGCACTTATTGCGGGAATTATTATGATGCCGAGCGTGCCGGGCGCAGTTGTAAACGTAAGCGCGGCAAGCACAGTTACGGTAAATGCAGACAAGACTTATCAGAAAATCGACGGTTTTGGCGGTATTAACCTGCCCGAGTGGACTTCACAGGGCGATCTGACATCCACACAGGTACAAAAAGCATTCGGCAACGGAAAAGACGAACTTGGTTTAAGTATCCTGCGTATTTATGTCAGCGACAACAAGAACGACTGGTACCGCGCAGTGCCTACGGCAAAACGCGCACAGGCACTCGGCGCAAAGGTATTCGCTACACCGTGGAACCCGCCGTCAAGTATGAGAACAAACGGCAAGGGCGATATATATACGGGCAAATATCAGTTAAGAAAAGACAAATGGGCTGATTATGCAAAACACCTTAATGACTATGTTAAATATATGGAAGGTCAGGGCATAAACCTTTACTCCGTTTCCGTACAGAACGAACCCGACTACGCATCGGAGTGGACATACTGGAACCCTACAGACCTTACAAGCTTTATTGCACAGTACGGCAAAACAGTTACAAACGGAACAAAAGCAAAGCTTATGTCTCCCGAAAGTTTCCAATATAGAAAAGATATCTATAACTCAATATTAAGCAACAGCACGGCAAGAAACAATATAGGTGTCTGGGGTACACACTTCTACGGCACACCGAGATCATGGATGGACTTCCCCTCGCTTGAAAATTCGGGCAAGCCTATCTGGATGACAGAGGTTTACGTTCCCAACAGTGACTCAAACTCGGCTGACAGATGGCCCGAAGCACTTCAGGTTTCCGAAAACATCCACAACGGTCTTGTTGTAGGTAACATGAGCGCTTATGTATGGTGGTACATCCGCCGCAGCTACAGCCCGATGAAGGAAGACGGCAAGCTTTCCAAGAGGGGCTACTGCATGGCACAGTACTCCAAGTTTGTACGCCCGGGCGATGTACGTGTTGATGCAACGGAACAGCCTGCAAGCAACGTATATGTTTCGGCTTACAAGAACAACAAAAACCAGGTTACCATCGTTGCCGTAAACAACAGCGACAGCGGTTATTCACAGCAGTTCTCTCTCAGCAACAGAAAGATCTCCGATATTGACAGATGGCGCACAACAAGCAGTGAAAACCTTGCCAATACAAATAACCTTGATTTCAACGGCAACAGCTTCTGGGCACAGCTTCCCGCAAGAAGTGTATCAACCTTCGTTGTAACAACAAGCGGCGGTTCAAGCTCAAGCAGCAATAATAACAATAATAACAATAATAACAATAATAACAACAATAACAATAATAGTAATAACAACAGCAGTTCAAGCAGCGCAACACAGCCCAACAGCTACGGCTGGTACTTCGACAGCACATTTGAAAACGGTACAGACGGCTGGGCAGGCAGAGGCGCAGCGAGCACTGCATCAAATTCAAGCCAGCACTATGTAGGCAGCAAGTCACTTTACGTTTCGGGCAGAACAGCAACATGGAACGGTGCATACAAGTCACTCGATACGGCAACATATGTACCCGGCAACCAGTACAGCTTCAGCACAAACATCAAGTATACAAGCGGCAACAGCACAGAGCCTTTCTATCTCAAGCTCCAGTATACTTCGGGCGGCACAACACATTATGCAACCATTGCGGAAGCAAAGGCAAACAAGGGCAGCTGGACACAGCTTGCAAACAAGAACTTTGCAATACCTTCGGGCGCAAACAATATGCAGCTTTATGTAGAAACAGGCAGCTCAACTTGTGATTTCTATATGGATGAAGCTATAGTTGCAAAGGCAGGCACAAGCATCAGCGGTGCAGGCGGCGGTTCAAGCAGCAGCACAAGCAATAACAATACAAACAACAACACAAACAACAATAATAACAATAATAATAATAATAATAATAATAACAGCGGCAGTTCAACAAACGGTCAGTGGAAATCCAAGAGCTGGAACTTCTCCGACTCACAGTTCAACGGCCTGCGCACATTATCAAGCAACGTAACTGTTGACGGTATCACTATTCTTGCGAATAGCAGCAAAACTGTTTCCGTCCCGTCATCTCCTCAGACATTGAACGGTACAACTTATAAGTACTGCCTTGCTCTCGGCGGCGGCGGAAGCACGTCATACCGTGCAGTCAAAATACCTGTAAGCGGCTCAACAGTCTTGAAAGTTACCGCAAAATCCACAGGTTCCGATACAAGAACTCTTGTAGCTGTAAACGACAGCGGTCAGCAGATCGGCTCTATCAACGTAGACGGTACACTTGCAACAGGTCAGATCACCGTAAACGGCAACGGCAATGTTTACCTTTACTCTACAAGAAACGGTATCAACATCTATAAATTACAGATGGATACAACAGGTTCGATCAACTAAAAAGGGAATATTCAGAATATAATTGTTCCTTCGTAAAAAATGCCCTCTTTGCCTTTTAACGGCAGGGAGGGCGTTTTTTGTAATTCTGCGGATAACAACAAAAAGGCTTGCAATTCCAAATTCAGTGGGAGCTTGTACATTGCACCGCAAAGATAGATGCGGACAGGCGCTTTGCCTGGCTTTTGCGCAGCAAAAGTGCTGACATTGCACCGCAAAGATAGATGCGGACAGGCTTTGCGGTCTGAATGCCGCTTGCGGCATATAAAAAGCACGGAGAAATCAACCTCCGTGCTTTTTATGTATTATGCTTTTGTCTGATAGTTTACTATAGCCGTGCTGACATTATCGGTTTCAAAAAGTTTTTTCGCAGCAAAGCGATAGACCGCAAGCTGACTTGCATATTCCTCGTTTTCAAGGAAAGATATAAAATCAAGATCGGACTTGCCTGTTTTATTGCGGTTTGATTTATAATCCAGCACAATTACGCTTTTATCACTGTTTTCCAGCACAAGGTCGGCTGTGCCGTTTATCCAGGAACCGCTTGCAACGGGGTTTTTAAGTATAGAGGAAAGTTCTTTTGCATCGTTTTCGTCAATGAAAAACGAAAACGGCAGTTCGGTATATACGGCTTTAGCCTTTGCTATTTTGTCTATAAGCGCATCATCCTTTAAAAACTCGTCAAGCATACCCTCAAGCCTTGCTTTATAGTTTGGCATATATTCGCCCATGTCCTCCAGACCCTCTATAAGTGCCTGTGCAATTGCAGAAGCAGCGTAGTCTTTAAGCTTTTCTTTGTCTTTGTCTCCGTCGTTTACAAAACGGTTTACAATAAGCTCGAAACTGCGGTGCATTGCCGTGCCGAATATATCACCGCGGATATGAGTTTTTTCTTCCTCGGGCTGTTCGTAAGCTTCGTCATTGTCGATAGCCGCAGATACGGGACCTTCGGCTGTATATTGGCTCTTATCTTCGCCTTCGCCCTCAAATGCCGCTGTTTTTTGCTTTTTGGGCGCAGTATGATCAAAAAGGCTGGGGTTGACTTTATTGTATACCATAGCAAGCTGAGACGGTTCAAACTGCAACTTTTTCTCCGTCGGGATATACTCCTCGGCTTCGCTGTGGGGCTCGTCGCTGTGCTTATACTCATCGGGGATATCGGATATATCCGCTTCGGTGTAGTCACAGAACCAGGCGCTTTCCTCGGATAACTTATCCATAAATATCAGAACTTCTTTTGCCCGTGTTGCCGCAACATATTCAAGGCGCAGCCTTTCACCGAGTTCCGCCTTTTCCGCTTCTTCCTTTATTTTGGGATAATAATTGAAAGAAGGGTAGTATGTGGGGGGGCCGTAAGAGTTTTCTGCCTTTATTGAATAATAATACTCGGAGACCTTGCCGTTGTTGTGCTTATGGGAGGATTTGTGCTCTTTTTCCGCTTCTCTTCCTGCAATGATAACTATATTGCCCTCAAGCCCTTTTGCCTGATGTATATTCATAATGCTGACAGCGTCGGGTTTGATCTCAAGCGGCATATCTCCATCGGTTTTGGACTGCCTGTAAGCTTTGAAAGCTTCGGCAAGGGTCTGTCTGCTGCCGTGTTCTGTGTTTAAAACACTTTCGACCATCTGAAATACCTGCGATATAGCCGAATTTGCTTCGCTGCTGTTTATTTCTCTGTGCGGCAGAAGCAGATCTATACGGTGTGAAAGATAAACTGCAAGCGCATAGGCATCCATATCAAGCGTATAATAATAAAGGTCGCTTATACGCTTTTGTGCGGCTTTCCACTCGTTTTCTTCGGCACGGGGAAAATCAGTGTCCAAAGCCACACCCATTGCGCCTGCCTGTGCAATTCTGTCAAAACCGTTGGCAAGATATGAATAAAGTATTGAAAAACGACTTATTGCCGTGTTTTCAAAACAAACTTTTTTCATACCGACAATAACAGGTATGTTGTATCTGAGCAGAGCATCCAGATAAGATGCAAGGTTGTTCGTTGTTTTGGTAAGAATAAGAAAATCGCGGTATTCAACGGGTCTTGTGCCTGTTATTTTTCCGTCTTTGTAAATATTTATCGGGCGTTTTTCTTTTATCAGGTTGTTTATCAGCCTGCTTAAATTTACGGCATCGGTATCGACCTCTGTTTTTTCTTCAATGCCGTAACGGTAAACGCCGCAAAGCGGTGTCTGCGAACCGTTGGCTCTGTTATGGGGATCCATATCGTTATAGATGATATCGTTTTTATCACCTGTATTGAAATGATCGAATTTAATGCCGAATTTTTCGTTGACCCATTTTATTATCTTGTCGTTGCTGCGGAAATTGGTGGAAAGAACGCACGAAACGCCGTTATCCTGCTTTTCTATCAGCTCACGGGTCTCAAAAAATATATCGAGTTCCGCATTCCTGAAACGGTATATGGACTGTTTCGGATCACCTACAACAAAGAGCGCACCATCGCGTATTTTGCCGTCTTCGCCGCAGGCAAGCTTTATAAGCATTTCCTGTTGTATGTGGTCGGTGTCCTGAAATTCATCTATGTATATGCACTTGTATTTTTTGGCAAAATATTTGCGTGCTTCTTCGGAGGTGCAAACAAGGTCTCTTGCCCTTATAAGCAGATCGTCATCCGAAAGCTGCCTGCCCGTTTTTTGGCGGTTATAAGCTTCTGCGGCTTTTTTTGCGGTCTCAAGTATTATTCCGCAGCCAAATTGATCGTATTGTTTGAGATCATCGTTGTTTACAACATTTTTTTCAAGCCATGCCGAAAAACTATTGGCTATCCTTTCGCGCGCTCCATTGGTTTTGTTAGAGTCTTGCTTCATTCCGATGTTGTTCTTGACCTGATATAAAACGTTATAGTTATCGGCAAAATATTTAAGCTGCTCATAAGGTGACGAACTTTCAAGTTTGTTTCTGGAGCCCGATAACAAAATATCGCTGAGATCTATGCTTTCGGCTTTTAATTCGGTCTTTGATATGTTTATAAGGGCTTCGCGCATTTTTGCCGCAAGCTCTTCAAAGATCCTGTCGTATTCGTTCTTTCCCTTATAATTATCGGGGGAGGGGTAAATAAGTTCTGTTTTCGTGTCCATAAGCCTGTTGCTTATGTCTATAAAGGCATTCTGAACAAGCTGCTTGAAGTTCCAAAGCTCTGGATTGCCCTTGTATGCTTTTGTTTCCGCAAATATGTCCAAAGTTCCGTTTTCGGCGGGCTGTTTTGCGTTTTCGGGAACAATGTTTTGGCTGAACCAATCTTCAAAAAAAGCTTTTTTAACAGACTTTTCTTCCTCGCTTTCTATCAAGGCGGCATCGAGAGGTATCTCTGCATCAAATGCACGCTCTTTCAGCAGTTTAAGACAAAAACTATGTATTGTGGAAATTGTCATTCTGTCAATATTGTTAAGCGCGGTATCAAGGCAGACCTTTTCGTCGGGAAGCAAACTGTCGCTTTTTAAGGCTGCGGCGATTTCGTTGGATATCCTGTCGTAAAGCTGGGCTGCCGCCTTTTTGGTAAATGTGATAACAACAAGTTCTTCCGCTTTGAAAATACCCCATTTGAGCTGATTTACAACTCTTTTAACAATAATGCTTGTTTTGCCTGCGCCTGCGCCTGCTTCAACAAAAATATTCTTTTTTTCGCACCATTCCCGCGAAACAATATTTTCCCTTGTTATTTTTTCCTGTTCGGTCATATTTTTTCACCACCCATTCTCACGCCGCATATCTCTGCGTATTTGCAGTACTTACAAGCATTTCGGTATTTATCTTTTTTGACGTTTTGCGTTGCGGAATAATCGTTTTTTTCGATTGCCGAAAACAGTATCGTCTTTTCTTCGTCCGACAGTTCCGCTTTTTTTGTTTTGCTGTAGTCTTTTTCGTTATCCGAAAGAATATACGAATATGAAAACTCCGTTTTTCCGTCTTTTGGCAGCGCGTCAGTCTTCACCGCACAAGGGTAGACTATATGCTGCCTATAGTTATTAGTTGATTTGGAACTGCTCGTTTTGTAATCGGTCATATGGTATTGTCCATCCGCGCCTATATCTACGCGGTCTATGATACCGTGGAAATTCAGGGTCAGGCTGCCGTCTTCAAACTCAACGGTGTACTCTGCGCCGTCAAAATGCAGTTCACACTCTATGTCCGCCCATTCGCCCGAAGACAGCTTTTTGTGCAAAGCATTAAGGTATACGGGCAGTTTCAGGAAAAGCTCGTTCGCCTCTGTTTTCACGACCTTTTCCGAGTCATAGGCAATTTGCTTTTTTGCATTTTCTATCTCTTCTTCAAATATGCGGTTGAACTCACCTTCGCAATATTCTTCGGATATGTTTTTCAGATCTTTTTTTATGACTTCATTGACATATCGTTCGAGTATTTTGTGGCATAGTGTGCCTTTTTGGTTTGAGGCGAGCCACTGCCCCGAGTTTCTGTCTTTCAGCTCGTTTGTAGGTAACTTGAGTACCTTTTTAAAGAAATAGTGCTGCGGACATTCAAGCAGGGTCGCAAACGCACTTGCACTTATAGATTTATTTGCGTCCGTTTCGGGCGAAACGATCTTTTTGATTTTTTCGTCCTCACTTGCCGTAATATCCGTGACTTCGGGTCTTATCAATATATCTTTTCTTATTATATCTTTGTAACCGTCTGCCTTTTCGACCGTTTTCCCCTCCGAAAGCTCGGTAAAAACAGGCGCGTGCGTTGCAGGCTGCATATTCACAGTGTCGTATATTATACTGCTGATGAAAATTTCGGTATCATCATCGGCGGTTTTTAAGGTGTTGATGAAATTATCCTGCTTTATACGGTTTACCGCGGAGGAGAGCAGTCTGTCATCGGCGAGATATGCTTTCAGCTCGTCATCCGAAAGCACAGGGGATTCTTCAACGCTTGCGCTGAACTGATTTGCCGAAAAACCAATAAAGAAGTTATACTTGCGTTCAATCACCTCTATACCCGAAAGACCGATCGCAAGTACACTGTTTGTGACACCCGTGTCGTTTATTTTCATTTTTTCAAGATAATCTCTTATAAAGCGCAGCTTATCGGCTTTGCTGTTGAAATCGCCGCTGTAAAAACGCAGCGTTTCGCAGGATTTTTTCAGCCTTGTATAAGCAGCTTTTTTCTCTGTGTAATAAGCATCCGTATACTTTTTCGTAAACTCAAACAGATCGTTAAATATTTCTGCGGCTGTTTTTTCTTCCTTTCCGTCGGCTCCGTCGTCCTCTTTGAATACATTTGTCATATCCTCAAGAAAATCATAATAGGCAAGCTTTTTTGCATTGCTTTCACTGTCTTTCTTTTCTTTTTCGTCGCTTTTTTGAGCGCTGTTCTCCTTGTCGGAAACTGATTTTTCTATTTCTTCACGCTTGTTTTTTATAAATTGTGCATAATTGGGCAGCCCCCATATAAGGCTGTCGTCAACAGACTTGAAATAAAGCGAATAGGCGAAACTGTCCTCTGTTTTCAGATCTATTATCGGGCTTGCCATAACACTTTTGAGGTCCTTGTATAAAAAGCCGTTTTCCGCCCATTTAAGAATATTTATCATAAAGCTGACAAGATTTGTGACCGATGCCTGATAGCCGTTGATAAGAGCAAACGGTATGCCTTTGCTTCCGAAAACGCCGCATATCAGATTTTGATATTCGGTGTTTGTGTAGTATACCGCAACATCACCGAGACGCAGTTTGTTGTTTTCTATATAGTCGGCGATAAAACGCACCTCGTTTTCGGCGCCGTAAGCATCACGGAAATGTATGTTTTTGGGGAGCTTGCTGCCGATATGATAAATAGCTTCCTTTTCGCCCGTAAGCCGCTTTATATACTCCGTTTCAAGATAAGTATAGCTGTCGTATTCAAGATGATAATAGTCGGCTGTGTTGTCTTTATAGCCCAAAGTATCGCTTAAAAGCAGTATATTGTCGAATACGCTTTTTTCGCGCAGTGCGTTTTCGTAGTCTTCTATAAGGGCTTTGACGGCTTTTGCTTTTTCCGATGTGTCGTTTTTATATTCTTCTGTCGGACAGCCCGAACGGATTTTGTTTAAGGCGTTCAGGACTTCCTCTGCGGTGCCCGTGCTCATTGCGCTTTCGGGCAAAAAAGACGGTCTCTTTTCGGTAAGCAGATCATACATCAGAAGGACACAGGCATTATTGTCAAGCAAAGTGACACGCTTTATTTCGCCTTTTTCGGCAAAGGCTTTTGCCGCAGCTTCTGCCGCTGTCTCCGCCAGAGTTTTTATTTCGGTGTTAAATCTCGGTATACCTTTCAGGTTGCATTTTCTGATAAGCCGTGAAGCGTTTTTTTGGTCGGGTACTATAAGCACCCTTTTTCTGCTGCTTTTTTGTGATAATAATTCCTCTATGTTCATTTTATCGCCTCCGTTCGGTCGTGCTGTTATTTGCAGCGGTATCCCGCTGCCGCCGCTTCAAGTTCGCTGCTTATTTTATCCGCAAGGGCGGCAGGGGAGAGTACCTTTATATAGTTTGCATACTGCATTGCCCAATAATTCATTGCTTTCAGATTTACGGTCACCTTAACGTCTATATGATCGCCCGTATCGTTCATAAAAGTCACGTCCGTACCGAACCAATCTATTATCTGCGTTATCATCTCTTTTTTTGCCCTGAAAATAACGGGTTCGCTTTTTCCCGAAAACATATATATGTGTTCTGCCATATGCTTTGGCAGGTCAAGCCCGTTTTCGTAGCCGCTGACCTTTTTTATCGGAATGGCTTTTGTATTTGTAAGCTCTATATCGGCTATTCTGTCCAGCCTGAAATACGTTATATCATTATGGGCTTCGTTAAGGCAGATAAGATAGTACCGTCCGTTTGTTGCCGCCATCTGGTATGGACTGACGATATATAATTTGTCTGTACCGTCGGCATTTTTACGGGTTTTAAGCTTTTTTGAAATGTCGTAATCGCGGTATTTGAATTGTACCTTTAATTTGCTGCCTATGGCATCATCCAATACCGATATGTTATAAAAAAGCTGACTGTTTTTCGGGTATTTTTCGGGCATACCCGTCACATGGCGCACCTTGTATTTAAAGTGTACGCTGGACAGGTCTTCAAGCTTTTCAATAAGCGCTTTGCACTGATTATACGGTATATACTTTGAAAAAAGCAGACTGTCGATAAGTATGCGCAGCTCTTCGTCGGTAAAATCGCGGTTAAGGTAAAAATCGGAGTATACCACAGTACCGTTGCTGCGTTCGGTTTCGGTATATTCTATATCGTACCCGATATCTATAAGGTCCATAATATTCGGCTTTATGGTCTTGCGGTTTGCATCCATATTATAGTCGGTCTTCAGCTTGTTCATTATATCGGTCTGGCTGAGCCTGTGCTCCGCATCGGAGTATTTGCGCAGAATATTCAGAATATTCACAATAAGAAGTTTTTTTGGCTGCTTTGTATACATTGTTTTCACCTCTTGAAAGTTTTCTGTAAAGTTTTGCTGACTTTATTCAAGCCCGCTCAATTTGTTTTTGTATGCTCTCAGTTCTGACAGGAGCTTGTCGGTGTTCATGCGTATTACGTACATATCTTCGGTCTTGGCGGCTCTTTCAAGCTCCTTTGCAAGCGAACATAGTTCGGTTGCGCCTATAAACATTGCCGAGTTTTTAATTATACGCATCTTTGATGAATACTTTGTCAAATCCTTGTTGTAGTATGCCTGCTCTATATCATCGGAAATGTCGTCTATAGCAGCATAAAACAGTTTCAGTGAGTCTAAAAACATAGTTACGCCGCCCGAATTCTTTATGCCCGTTTCGGCGGATATGCCTTCGACATCGTTTATCCACAGCAAATCTTCGGGTATCTTTTTAAGGTCGGGTGCGGTTTCGCTGTCGCTGCGTTTAAGCATTATCTCCTCGGGGATATGCCTCATTATGGCTTTTTCAAGCTCCCTGCTGTTTATGGGTTTTGTGATAAGCCCCGAAAAGCCCTTTGACAGATAGTAATCTTTTCCGAAACTCAGGTCTTCGCACATTGCATATACGGGCAGTTTCGGGTATTTCTTTCTGATTACCGCCATTGTTTCAATGCCGTCCATGCCGGGCATGATATGGTCAAGCAGCACCATATTGAAACTGCCGAATTTTATTTTCTCTATACATTCTTCTCCGCTTGAAGCAAGGGTCACGAACATTTTTGTCGCCTTTAACAGTTCCTTTATTACCGACAAATTCATCGGGTTGTCATCCACAACAAGTATATCGGCATCGGGTGCAATAAATTGCGGAACATAAGGACCTTTGTCCGTAAGCTCATAATCTTCGTCAAACTTGCCTATAGGTGTCTTGTCGGCTGTCTCCTGCTCAAAAGTAAATATGAACTCGGAACCCTCGCCGTAAACGCTTTTGCACGAAAGCTCGCCGCCCATAAGCTCGGCAAATTTTTTCGATATATCCAAGCCCAGACCCGAATTGTTCGTGCTGCGCTTTGTTTCCTTGTCAAGCTTTTCGTATACGTTGAAAAGATCCTCAACATCCTCCTGCTTTATGCCTATGCCCGTGTCTTTGACCGATACGCGCAGTTTACAGTGTTCATCCGAGGCGGAGTCCACGGCTACTTTGAATGTTATCTCGCCAATGTCGGTGTATTTTACGGCATTTGAAAGCAGGTTCATTATTATCTGCTTTATTTTTCCCTCGTCTCCTCGGAGAACAGAGGGCAGAGTTTCGGCTATATCGACATTGAACATTATGTTCTTTTCCGCGCTGCGTGCGTGTATTATATTGACAATGGAGCGCAGGAATTCCACCGTATCGTATTCCTGGCGCGCAAGGGTCATATCGCCCGATTCTATCCTTGCCATATCAAGAAGTTCGTCCACAAATTCAAGCAGCATCTCCGAGGCGTTTTTTATGTCTGCCGCATAATTTATCACCGACATAAAATAACCCTTGGGTACGTTCGTGTGATCTTCGCGCAGTATCATCTCGTTCATGCCTATGATAGTGTTGATGGGCGTGCGTATATCGTTGGACATATTTGCAAGGAACCTGAATCTTGCGTTGTTTGCACGCTCTGCCTTTGCCCTGAACTGCGTTATCTCTTTGTACTGCCTGCGTATGACCGTACCCGTGAGCACACGCCATACCCCCAGACCCGTGAGCAGTGCAAGCAGGGCTATAAGTATGAGTTTAACTATAAGCAGTTCAAATATTCTCGGCTTTTTCACTATACTGAAAGTTTCGTCACTGAGCACCGCACCGCTGGAGTTGTCAAGTATCTGCAAATGCAGAAGATAACTGCCGTATTTGAGGTTTGTGTATTCAAGTGCCGTAATATCGGATTTTTTTACAGTGATACCCTCGTCGCTGCTTCCCTCCAGATACATACGCATTATCGGGTTTGAAAGGGTATAGTCAAATACCGCAGGCATGATACGTATACGCTCATTGCCCGAAGGTATGGTATAAACGCCGTTTTCGTCGGGCATTATCTTTTCGTCCGCAAAATAAACGGAGCGAAGCCCGAGTTTTATATCTTGCGAGGTCTCAAAGAAAGCGTTGATATTTACACGGTTTATGCCTTTTCTGCCCGGAATATAAACATTTCCGTCCTCGTCTTTTGCGCTGTATGCGTATGAGGTGGGCGCACTTGCAAGACCGTTTTCCGCAGTATACAGACGGTATTCCGAAACATTGTCTGCAAGCATATCCTCGACTCTTGCCGTATAGATACCGTAGGAAGAAACGACCCATACATTCCCGTTTTCGTCAAAAATGGTGTCATAGTTGTCACTGAAAGGGAAGGTGGATATGTTATGTATAATGCCGTCTTTCATATATTCTATGGAGTTTGACGTTATTATCCAATAAAGGTCTCTTTCGCGGTCTTTTATTATCCTGACGATAACATCACTTGTAAGACCGTCGTCACGGCCTATCTTTTTTATTTCGCTGTCGGTTATAACGTATATGCCGTCGCCGTCCGTACCTGCGAATATCTCGCCCTCGCCGCCTTCTTCAACGGTGATGAACACAGTTGTTTTTATATCGGAGTCGGCATCGACCGTCTTTATTATCTTGTGATCTCTTATAACAGCCAGACCGCCGTTTGTGCCTGCTATTATATCGCCGTTCGACATTACCCTTGCGCACCTTATCTCGTTGCTGGGCATACCGTTTTCGGTGTTGTAGGAAAGTATCTCTCCGTCCTTTGTGCGGCAGATAAGACCGCGGCTGTTGGTGAATGTGGATAGCCACAGATCGCCGTTTGGGTCTGCGGTAATGCACCTTATTCGTGTATCACCGATATATTCGGTAAACTCGTTCTTTACGGGGTGCATATCCTTATCAAGTATGCAAAGACCGTTGTCCGTGCCCAGATACAGCTCGCCGTTGTACAGGCAGGTCGCATTGTAAGTCGTATGTTCTATGCCCGCAAGTGACGATATATCCGTAAAGTTGTTTGAAACTATCTTTACAACGCCCTGTGTTGACGATGCCAGCCATATGTTTCCCTGATAGTCCTGCGTAAGCATCTCTATCGAATTGTTCAAAGACTGCAATTCGGGGAAGTTCACAAAATGCAGCTCCTTGTTTTCGTCAAGGTAGCCAATAAGGCTTCTCGATGCCACCCATACCTTGCCGCAGGCATATTCCAGCCATTGTATCTTGTCAAGCGGTTCCGAAGATATTTTTCTTAACTTTGACACATCATCGCCAAAACTGCCGTAATATATCTGCCCCGATGAAGTGCCTATATAAAGTTTGTCATTATTTTCGGGGTCTATGAGCAGGGTGTTGACCTTTTCTATGCCAAGGTCGGTGTTCTCGTAATATTCGGAGATCTGTGCGTTCTCAATGGAAAACAGAGAACCGCTCGTTGTCTGACCGTAGATCAGTCCATCCTTGTCTGCCATAAGTTTAAGCACTCTTTTGCCGCTCAGCCTTTCGTCATACAGCGTGTGCATATTCAGTTGTGCATCGGCGTAGGCTATGCCTGCCGTTGTGCCTATAAATATATTGCCGCTCGGGTCCTCGGCGAAAGTACGTATCGAGGAAGATGGCAGACCGTCCTTGTATGTGAAATGCACGGTTTCTTCGTTATCTATAACAACAACACCGTTATCGTTCGTGCCGACCCATATCCTGCCTTTGCTGTCCTCAAAAAGACCGCGGCCGTTGGTAAGACCGTTTGCGGAATTCTGCCTTTCAAAAGATGAGCCGTCATAGCGTATTATGCCACTGTATGCGGCTATCCATATATAGCCGCTGCTTGCGCTGAGTATATAGTTTGCTTCGGATGCAGGCAAGCCGTTTGCCGAATCGTATACCTGCGCCATATAGCCTATGTTTTTGTTTTCGCCGCTTAATGCGTAACCGCCGCCGCCCGATACCCCGTCATCCGCAAACACAGGGGATATATTTCCGAAAACACTTGAAAATAAGCAGGCTAAAGCGGTAACGGCCAAAACGGTTCTTATTTTTGTTTTTTTCATATTTCTGCCGCCTCCTATTTATCCTGTAATGTGTCCTGATTGTATTTTCTGAATACCTTTTTCACTTCGGGGAGCGATTCCATAAATACTTCTATACATTTGGGGTCAAACTGCGTGCCCGATCCCTCGCGTAAAATGTTAAGCGCCTTTTCAAGCGGAAAAGCAGGCTTGTAAACACGCGGTGAGGTGAGCGCATCAAAAACATCAGCCACAGCCATTATACGCGCCGAAAGGGGTATAACTTCACCTTTGAGTTTTTCGGGATAGCCCTTGCCGTCCCAGCGTTCGTGGTGGTATGCCGCCATATTTCTCGCTTCTTTAAGGTAGTTCTCGCCCTGTACCATATTTATTGCATTTTCGATTATCTGCTTGCCTGCCGTTGTATGGGTCTTCATTATCTCATATTCTTCGTCGGTAAGCTTGCCGGGCTTGTTGAGAATGGTATCGGATATGTTTATCTTGCCCACATCGTGCAAAGGTGCGGATCTTACCACATCAGACATATATTTTGTGTCTATCTTGTCGGCATAGTAGCCCTTTTTCTTCAGACCCTCCACGATTATCCTTACATAGTCCGCAGTTTTTTGAATATGTGCGCCCGTATCGGAGTCGCGGTTTTCTACCATGTTTGCCATGGTTATGATAAGGCCGTCCTGCATTTTTGCGGTCGAATCGGTGAAATATCTTATATCGCGCATCTGTTCCGCCTGATTTGCCGTCATTCTGCAAATTGCCTGATACAGTTTTTCCACCTCGTCATCGGTGTGTATTTCCAGTGCTTCTATCCTGCGCACGTTCTCGTCAAGGTTCTCCTGTTCGTCACCACCGCGGATAAGCCCGTCAACACAGGCTGCCATGCTGTTTATCGGGAATACTATATATTTGTTTGTTGTCCATATCGCATATGAAACTATCAGTATAAGGAAGCCTGCAATAACCAGAATAATTCTGAAAAGCAGCTTGCCCATGTAATGATCGACATCCGCAAACGATACATTTGCGCCCGAATAGCACACAAGCTTTCCCGTGTTGTCATAAACGGGGCAGAATGCAGTCATTGCCCTGACGCCGCGGCTTTCGGTCAACATCGGCTCGGGTGTGCTGTCCTCAAGCAGCGCGCGGCTGTATGATACTTCGTCTGCGGGCACAAATTTGCCTGCTGCGTGGATCGTCGCATTGGGGTCGGAGGATAAGTCAAATACGTATGTAATACCTCTTTCGTTTGCCATTATCACATACAGTTCGTCCAGCTCCGCGGTGTTTTCAACTATTTTGCCGAGCATTTGCTCTGTCTGCTGATATTGCGGATCTTCCTCTTTCTGTACCAGATAATCAGCCACTTTGTCGCCGTCGGTTATTTCGGCGGCAAATTTCGCGGCATTTGCTGCCGCTATTGTCTTTTCGTTTTTTATGTTTTCGGAATAGAAGCCGAACATTACCCAGCCCATAACAAGAACAAGGGCGGCGGAAACTCCTATAAGCACAAGCATTATCCTTGTCCGCAGCGAATTGCCTGCGTATTCGCCGCGCCTGCTCATGGAGTTTGCTTCTGCCGACGTAAGAGGACGCTGCTTCCACATACTGTTTCTTATGGCTATGCGGTCTTTTGTGGGGATAAATCTGACTACTGCAAGCGCTATGGCTGTGCACACGCTTTTGTCAAATATCGAAAGCACGATGTTTATAAGCAGGAAGAACAAAAACCTGATCTTTCCGCTCTCTGCCGCTTCCATTATATCTTTCATGCTTGAATTGACGGGTCCTCCGAACAGACCCCACTGCACAAATGAACTGCACACACCGCTGAATATGCCTATTATCAGCATAAAAACAAAAACCGAAAGGATACTGTCAAATTTGTACTTGCGTGCATACCATACCGTGAACATGGCGGCAAGCGCATTGATAAAGGTAAAATACATTGCGCTGCCGTCAAAAAACGAGCATATGATATTTGTAACGACTGCTGTCAAAATGCCCGGGAAAAAACCACCCAGCATGGATACGCAGATAGTGCCTGCCGTATCAAAATATATAGGCAGCCCGAATATGCCCGTTACGGTTGCCATTATTATGTTGAACAGTATGCTTATCATCACGGGCCTTGCAAGCTGAAATGCATTGCTGTATCCGGTTTTTAGTATATTTCTCAATCCTCATCTCTCCCTTTGCCGAAAATATATAAAAAAGCATACTTAAGGGCATAGTTATCCCTAAAAGTATGCTTTAAAAATTTTTTTATTTATCTTAAAAAAGTAACTGCCGACAGAATGACAACATAACGCCATAGACTTGTCACTCCCTTTTTTATTGATTTTTATTAATGATCTCCGATCTTGATTTTAACCAACTAAGGAAGTCCCCCGCTTCTAAAGCGGGGGTGCTTACTTAAAATTCAGTGGGTCAGCACTTTTGCTGCGCAAAAGCCAG
>ODAJ012144703.1_pt1 | contig 39975 bp, 46 predicted proteins | sample 1539241 | NCBI WGS metagenome assembly ODAJ01 (sample SAMN02144231, study PRJEB22623) | gut metagenome | biome: sheep rumen | host: Ovis aries | place: New Zealand
TCCGGATATAACAGAAGAATAAAAGATAGCATATCCTACTCATTTGATCCATCATGATAGATGAGTAGGATATTTTCGGGAAGTTCAGAGTAATAAATCCTACGGTAATAAATCCTATGCGTCTTTCCTCTTGATTTTCTTCCTTGCGTAGAATATAATAAATTATGGTTAGATATAACTAACTGTTGCGGCATATAGTCTGTAATCCATCAAAGAAAAGAGGATTATTATGAAGGAAAAGAGTTGCTGGAATCACGGTTTATTAAATGATTAAGGTGGAAGAAACATGACAGCGGAGACTATTCTGGGGATTTTCATTCCTTTTGCGGGTACCAGTCTTGGTGCAGCTATGGTATTCATTCTGAAAAAGAATATTTCGGAGAATGTCCAGAAGATTCTTACAGGCTTTGCTGCAGGAGTTATGGTGGCAGCCTCTTTCTGGAGCCTTCTTCAACCTGCCTTGGAAAGCAGTGAAGCGATGGGAGCTTTCTCGTCTGTTCCGGCAGCCCTTGGCTTTTTGATTGGTGTTGGCTTTCTCCTGTTGCTGGATGAATTTACTCCGCATATGCACTTTGACAAACAGGAGGAAGGCCCGAAATCTGGCCTGAAACGCACGACAAAGCTGATCCTCGCTGTGACACTGCATAATATACCAGAAGGGATGGCGGTCGGTGTTGTGTATGCGGGTTTCTTATCCGGAAGTGCGGGAATCAGTTCGGCAGGAGCATTGACACTGGCTTTAGGCATTGCAATCCAGAATTTTCCGGAAGGTGCTATTGTTTCCATGCCTTTGCGTGCAGAGGGAATGGACAAAGGGCGAACCTTCCTGTTTGGCGTCTTGTCCGGTGCTGTTGAACCGGCAGCAGCATTGATCACCATTCTGGCAGCAGGAACTGTGGTGCCGGTCATGCCTTATCTCCTGGCTTTTGCTGCCGGAGCCATGATGTATGTCGTTGTGGAAGAGCTGATACCGGAGATGTCTGAAGGAACACATTCCAACCTCGGAACAATCGCTTTTTCCTTGGGTTTTGTTCTGATGATGGTGCTCGATGTAACGCTTGGCACCTTGTAAAAGCCTTGTCATGAAGAGATTATTATACCAGAAGTATAATGACAAATGCCTTTTTGCATGTTATATTAGGCATTGGAATAAATCAGGACCACAGTCCGGAAAGGAAAGGCAATGCTGCAGAGACATACGAACAGCAACAAAACTTTAAATCGCCCGTATGATCTTCAGGGGATAATCATGCCCTCAGCCGATAAAGCTGAATGGCTTATTTCTGCATGCCTTAATAAGGACGGATCAAGTGGATGTCTGGGACCAGGTGTATCTATACGCATACTGGAATAAACAGACATATTGCAGCAATGATGCTGAGATTACCGCTTGTCCGGAAAGACAGGCGGTTTTTTTTATGGAATGAGCCTGAGAACTATCGATTGTGGAGAAACATTATATGAAGAGATATTTACGAGATCACAGTAATACAATCCTGCTCCCGTTAGGGGAGACAATAGAACCATATTTTAAAAGAAAAGAAAGAAAAACAGCAGCATAAACGGCACCCCTTGTGCCGGTGCTGCCGGTACTTAGGAGGTGCGAAATGTTCGAGATCCCATTCGTTGACACTGTCGCAACCGGACAAAACATCGACAACTTGAGGATCGCAGCCGGTCTGTCTGTAAAGGACATGCAGATGCTCTTCGGTTTTGCGACTCCGCAGGCGATCTACAAGTGGATCCACGGTACATCCATGCCGACAATCGACAACTTGGTCATCTTAGCAGCGATATTGGGAGTGACCATGGATGAGATCATTGTCGTGGACACAGTCGCCATTAAGTGCGGTTAATAAAGACATATAGATATAATATGAAGGCGGACCGGGATTCGCCGGCCCGCGATATAACAACTTACTTCGACTTATCGGTGGTAGCTCAGTTGGTAGAGCACTGGAAAAAAGAAATCCTGTCCGGGGTTTTAACAGCAGGCTATTAGGGACACAGATGTCATTGGTTCAAATCCAATCCACCGATATATGGGATGCTTACAGCAAAACAGCTCTGTAAACAGCACATGACTTTTAATCATGACAATGATGCATCCTGAAAACAGGGACACGGACAGCAAGTCCAAGGGACTTCCGGGCCGAATGGCCCCTGAGTGAAAATGTGTCCTGAACATGTGACCCGCACAGCAAAGTGTATTGGCAAAACAGACGAATAATCTGCTAAGCGGTTCGAATCCGTATCTGATAGGGTCATGAACAAGACCAGCGGAAAGGAGGAAAAGACTATGAATTTCGCTGAAGCGGCCAAGATGAACGCCGCATTTACAACAACTGAAAATGGTGCTGTCGCACTGAACACGACCGGAGATGCCAGACTGGATCTTTTTGGCACGATTGGTTCCTTGCGATTGGCAGAAAAAGAGCGGATCACCCGTCTTTTCGCCCAAGCCTGGAAGGCAGACCCGCTGTTTGCAACAAAGATTGTATTTTATGCGCGCGACGTCAGAGGCGGGCTGGGAGAGAGACAGACTTTCCGCACGATACTGCAGTATATGGCAGAATACCATCCTGAAGCACTGCGCCCGAACCTGGATCTGATCGGTGTATACGGGCGTTACGACGACCTGTATTGCCTGATCGGTACACCTCTGGAAAATGAAATGTGGGCTGCCATGAAGAAGCAGTTCGAGGAAGACCGCCAGAACCTGCAGAATGGAAATGCCATTTCCCTTCTGGCAAAGTGGATCAAGACAGCGGATGCTTCTTCCAGAACCACCAGAAAGCTCGGCATCCTGACTGCGCGCAAGCTTGGTTACTCTGTATACGAGTTTAAGCGTCTGGTACGTGCCATGAGAAAGCAGATCGGAATTGTCGAAGCATTGATGTCCACCGGCAGATGGGATGAGATCGGCTACAGCAGGGTTCCGTCCAGAGCCATGATGATCTACAGGAATGCTTTCATGAAGCATGATCCGGATCGGTATGGCCAGTTTATCCAAAGAGCAGCGGCCGGGGATGAGATACTCCACTCAGCGACACTGTATCCCTATGACATCGTGGAAAAGATCATGGATATGAACTGGAGAGGCTGCCGGATCACAGAGGATGAAAGGCTGGAAGCCCAGTGGCGCCAGCTTCCGGATTACGTGGAAAAGGGAACGAACGCCCTTGTGATCGCGGATACATCCGCTTCCATGTACGGCAGACCGATGGCAACTTCGGTTGGTCTGGCAGTCTACTTCGCTGAGAGGAACACAGGTCCATACCATAACATGTTCATGTCTTTCTCCGGCACATCCCGGATCCAGACGCTGAAGGGTGAGACTCTGGCACAGAAGATTAGCAGCATGGATATGAATGACTGGCAGTGCAACACAAATCTACATGCTGCATTTGATCATGTGCTGGAGATTGCGGTGAAGAACCATGTTTCTCCGGAAGAGATGCCAAAGTCCCTGATCGTTATCTCCGATATGGAGATCGACTTCTGCGGTGACAGGAAGTGGACCTTCTATGAGAAGACGGCGAGACGGTTCCGTGACCACGGTTACCAGATCCCGAACATCATTTTCTGGAATGTCGCAAGCCGGCATGATGTATTCCATGCGGATAAGTCTCGTGTAGGTGTACAGCTGGTGAGCGGTCAGTCCACTGCAGTGTTCCGTCAGGTCATGCAGTGTGTAGGACTTAATCCTGTGGAGGCGATGGAAAAGATCATCAACTCCGACAGATATGCGGCCATCGCGGTTGCCTGAGCTCGTGCTCAGGCGACCGCCTTGCCAAAGTGATATCAATAAAGATTACAAAGCCGGATTTGAGAATCTGGCTTTTTCTTTTTTGTCTTAACTTCTTAAGCAAGGAAAATAGTCGCCTCGCAGGAGACTTTTTCAGAGATTGTATATGCTACAATATCTTTGTCATAAGTAACGATGATCATCTCCCATTTCTTCCCGGTATTTACTTCCGAGGAAGAAATGGGAAAATACGGTGAGGCATTTTCAAAAGTACAAAGTCATTTTCTCAGGGCAATTATCCTGGCGAAAAATAACGAAAAGGACATCAGCGGGATTGGGATCAACGTTTTTTCGGAACCCTTTATCGTGCCCAGGGAAATGTTTGATGTTATAGCAAATATGCCTTCCGTTTTTGAAGAGGAAGGGGGAAGGTGGGATCATGGCAATGAACAAGAAAAAACAGGAAATGACGCGACAAATAAAAAGAGGAGATCAGGTTTTGACGCGCCGGCGATAGGAACAATATACCCGAAGGGCTCTAAGATTGTGAAAATGCCAAATGGCCGGATTAAAATAGTTCCACCGTGCGCTGAAAAAGACAACAAGGAGAAAAAGAAACAATAAATAGATGGCGGAGGTAACAATTTTGCGACACCATCAAGGGTAAATGGTCCAAAGAACCGATGGCCCCCGAAAGCAGACCTGCAAATACACCAGATTCTTTACAGAGGAGGCGGAAAAAATGACAACATTTGAAAGTGCAAAGAAAGAAGCATTAAAACTTAGAAGAGATGTGGATTTTTGTATGGAGTATGAAAAAGCATATGTCTTTTCAAAGAAAAATGACATAAGCATTGGCGGGGAAGGGCCCGTGGTAATTCTGAAGGACAGCGGCAAAGCGATTAACATGGTTGAATTCTGTAATAGGCATAGCGGAGAATTAATCAGGGAGGAAGACCTATAAAGACTTGTTTCGCAGTGAGGGATAATATTATGTATACGCCGAATAAATCAGAGGAGGGTGAAACACCTGGAGTTTCGCTATCGGGAAATGATATATCGTCCGGAACACTATAATTTTCATAACGATGACCGAGAAGAATGGTTCCCCAACGAGATCTTTAACTATAATGTCAGCCGGCTGATAAAAGATCTGGCTGTGGCTGATAAAGAAAAAGATGTCAGGACGCTATTTCTTACTTAGGGCACCTTTAATGGGTGCCCTTTATTATATTTGCATCAAAAGCGCAGGACACGTTAACCCCTATTGTGTCCCTTGATATCCGGTCTATATAAAAGGACTGGGTCATCAAAACTGAGAGCTAGTGAAAAACATAATGCGAGGAGATTAATGTGACTATAGTAGATTCAAGGAAATGCATATCTAAGCATATACTATGAAATATTGCACGAATATGGTATAATTTTTGTAGAAAAATACTAATTAAAAGTATATATTTTTGAGACAAGAGTAAAGAAACAAGAGAAAATGTATATATGGTCACAAGGAAACTATTACAAGTTGTGAATGAAAAGATTGATGAAATCTATCGATTTGTTATAAGTGATGATAATACCTTAATGATTGCATCAGGACCTATTGATCAATACTGGACAAAAGAAAGAATTAATAATCTCAAGATATTTAAAGAGAGCAAGTTTGAAATATAGAGTCAACAGGAAGAAGAAATATAGAGACCATGTTCTCTTTATTATGCATACAAAACATTACGGTAAATGATCATATACGTATTAAGATAATCATAGAGCAAGCCATTATTTGGCTAAAAAAGGAGACAAGCGAATCATGGCAGTATCTTTCAGTATAGAGAAGAAAATAGGGACTATTTCAGAAAAGTCATCCGGCTGGGCCAAAGAATTAAATATTGTCAAGTGGAGTAATAACAGACCTAAATTTGATATCAGAGAGTGGGATTCTTCCCATACTTCTATGGGAAAAGGAGTCACTTTTACCAGGGATGAGCTGGAGCAGCTTTACCGGCTGCTTCGTGATATGTTTGAAACAGATCAGCCGTTGAAGCGTCTCCTTTATGCTGTTCCAAAGGCGTGGACAGACTTGGGTCATTTTAAAAAACTTCTTCTGGAGTATTATCCCTTAGATAAGCGAAAGAGGAACCTTCTGCTTGTTTCAGCTGAGGAGGGGATACCGGAAAGGTTGACAGCTATGGAGGTTTGTTCCTGTAATGCTATGGATGAATTGACGCAGTGTTTGATGGATGCCTGTGGCTGTAAAGAGCAGTATGCCGAAGAGATTATGTCCACATGGGCTGAGGCTTTGGGGATTCCAGTAGAAGACCAGGACAAGGAGTTATCGTCCGGTGGACCGGACCTTAATATGGGCATTGTTGAGCCGGATATTGACCCGGATCTATTACTGGATCTCTTTGGATTTGATGAGTCTACAGAGGAAGTCCCATTAGTGGATGGCGGAACAATGGATACCCTGGAAATAAATGAATCAACATTAATTCCAGAGGATAAAAACACTGATGACAGATTAAATCTGCCTGAGAATATCCTGGATATGAATATTGATGAATTAGATCTTTCAGTCAGGGCTTTTAACAATCTTAGAAGAAATGGAATAGTTCTTGTTAGAGATTTGGTCTGCCCTGATGGAAATGATATGGGGCGAGTTAGGAATTTCGGACGAAAATCACTGGAGGAATTCCTTTCCAAGTTGAAAGAATTAGGATATAAGTCGGAGAATGATCCTGAGCTTTATGATGAGCATAATCATCCCGGAAGGGACAAATGTGATACCTTGCGTGGGATAAGAAAGAAGATCGCAGAGGCAAATGGGATACCCTTTGATTTTCCTGAATGTCATCATACCGGGCCTTGTAAGGGGACCTGTCCTGCTTGTGAGGCTGAGGTCAGATATTTAGATGAACAGCTGCAGAAAAAGAAGGAGCGGGGAGAAGAGATCAATCTGATTGGCCTGGCTGTTGGGGACATTAAGATGTCGGGATGTAATGTGAATCCGGATACGGATTCGTCCTCTGAACGGATTGAAAAAGAGGAAGGGCCTGATTGCGTAGGGGCGGTCTGGCCTGATGATCCTTTTTATATTCCGGATGCTAGTGATGAAGATCTTCCTTTCATTTAAGAGGAATGTGTCGGAGGAGTCTGCTTTTGGTTTTGATATTCCAAATGACGAGATTAATGGGACTTTTGAGCTGCATTGTTATTTGAGAAAACGATTTTCCAGAGGATAGGAATCTCATACTTGAGATTGAGTGAAGAAACTTGTCAGAGATTGAGAACATCTATATAGAGGCTTGGAGAGATTATTGATGGAAGAAGGGAAATATCCGATATCAACAATCAGCAGACTGCGGATGGGGATAGATGGGGAAGGGATAAGAACGTTGATACTTGTTTTCGGCTGCCCCTTACGTTGTAAATATTGCATCAATCCATTTACCTGGGATGGGACGAGAAGGAGTGAAAACCTGACAGCTAAGGAAGTCTATGAAAGAGTACAGATAGACAGGCTGTATATGCTGGCGACCAATGGAGGTGTGACCTTTGGCGGCGGCGAGCCCTTGCTCTATCCGGAACTGATCAGGGAATTCAGAGATATCTGTAATCCGGATCTAACCATTTATGTGGAGACATCTTTAAATGTTGATTGGAGGAATATCGAGCTTTTATTAGATGTTGTAGACCGTTTTTATGTGGATATTAAGACAATGGCTACAGAAATCTATGCCGCTTACACAGAGGGAGAGTTGTCTTTGGTCACAGATAATCTTGAGAAATTAATTCATAGAAGGCCGGAAGATATCGTAGCCAGAATTCCGGTCATTCCGGGATATACTGACAAAAGCAGCCAGCGGCAATCTCAAAAAGTCTTGAGAAGACTCGGCGTAAAACATTTTAATTTGTTCGATTACAGAGTACCGTATTGTCGGAGCTGATGTTGATGCCATACTCAATTCTGTTAAAAATGAAATGGGAAGAGTTTTCCTCGGTTTTTTATTTGTCAAGGGGACAGGCTCTTCGGCTCAGCTTAGAGGAACCAGGGAACCTGTTTTTATAGCACATGGAGAGATGAATTATGGATAAACCACAGAAATTAAAGAAGAACTTAGGATTTATGACAGCCACTTCCATTGTTGTGGGCTGTGTTATTGGGGCAGGGGTATTCTTCAAGCCTTATGCGATCTATCAGGCAACTGGCGGAGCCCCGGGCATAGGGATCCTCTCCTGGATTATTGGCGGACTGGTCAGTCTGTTTGCAGCGCTCACTTTTGCAGAGGTGGCCATCCTTATCCCCAAGACCGGAGGCATGGTCGCATATTTGAGCGACGCATATGATGAACGCTTAGGCTTCCTTGCAGGATGGATGCAGGTGATCATCTTCTATCCGGCTTTCCTGGCAGGCTATGGGGTTAAAGTAGGCTCCGAGCTGGGAGGATGGATCGGAGACCGGTATGCACTCCCGGTTGGGATCATCGTTATTATTCTCCTCGTGGCGCTTAACTGCATGGGATCGCGAACGGCCGGCGGGATGCAGGTTATCTCCACGGCCTGCAAACTGATTCCGCTGATCCTTCTGATAATCTTCGGTTTTATTAGAGGAAAAGCCGGCGGACCTGTTTTCTCCCCAATGGTGGGAGAGGGAAAGAACATAGGTGGTGTGCTTGGCTCCACGTTGCTGGCGGTGTTGTTTGCCTTTGAAGGATGGACCAATGTAGGAACGATTGCAGGGGAGATGAAAAATCCGGGACGGGACCTGCCTCGCGCGATCGTCAGCGGTGTAGCTATCATCATGGCTGTCTATCTGGTCATCAATATTGCCTACCTTCAGGTTATCCCGGCCAATGAACTGATGAATCTGGAGTCTCCGGCCACAGCTGTCGCAACCAGGATTTTTGGAGATGGCGGCGGCCTGCTGATTAAAATCGGCATCATCGTTTCCGTGATTGGAGCGGGCAACGGATTTCTGATGTCCGGTTCCCGCGTAGCATATCAGCTTGCCGTCGATAAGACCCTGCCGGGCAGTACAGTGCTTAGCAGGCTCAACACAAATCAGGTGCCTGCAAACGCGACTATTCTGATCGGTTTTCTTGCCTGTCTGTATTCCCTCAGCGGTGAATTCGACCTGCTGACAGATCTGGGCGTATTTTCATGCTGGATCTTCTATACGTTGACATTTGCTTGTGTTTTCCGTCTGCGCCATATTCACCCTGAATGGGAGCGAAAGTACAAGGTGCCGCTTTACCCGATCATCCCGGCGCTGGCGATTTTCAGCGGCTTGTTCGTGATTTTCAGCCAGATATTCCTCTCCGGTCCACGGGCGAGGATTATGGCGGTCTGCAGCGTTGTGATTACATTAGTGGGATTGCCGGTTTACTATGCTGTCAGAAGACGCAGCTAATGTGAAATAGCCAAAAGATCTCAGCCCTGCGGAAGGTGTAAACTATGATAACAAAAAAGCTGAAATACTCCTTGACTCACCCTTAGACTCGTATATTTCAGCAGGCTTTATTGATTTTGAGGTGTTGAGATGGACCTGATTAAGAGTAGAGACGATAAATATGAAGAATATGAAGGACTTATCCTGGAGAGGGACCAGGTCCGTAAGGATGCAGAATCCATATGGATCAGTTATATCCGGATATTTGGCCAGTTGATTGCCGATGTTTATGAGGAAAAACTTGAATGCATCAAATGCAAAAAGACAATTTCCTATTATCAGGCCGCACTGAATCATGGAGGTGTCATAGATACAGCCGCCATGCAGGAATACCTGGATCGGGAGATGACAGCTTATTATACTAATCTAAAACGGATACAGGAGGAGAATAAGAACTGCAGGGATGCCAAAACCTCAACGCACTATGAAGTGCAGCGGACCAAGACATTGTACCGGAGGCTGGTAAAACTTCTGCATCCGGATATAAATCCGGAGACAGACCGGCAGGAAGGGTTAAGGGAACTGTGGGAGCGGATTGTCACAGCTTATGGGAACAATGATGTAAAGGCACTTTCAGACTTGGAGATTCTGACCCGCAAAGCGCTGAAAGAACTTGGTGCCGGTGAAATTAAGATCGATATTCCGGATATAGCGGAACGGATCACATCTCTGAAGGAAGAGATTTATGAGATTACCCATACAGAGCCCTACACGCATAAAAATCTCCTGGAAGATCCGGAGCAGGTGGAAAAAAAGGAGAAGGAGCTTAATGGCGAACTGGAGACATACCGGAAATATCGGATGGATCTTGAAAAAGTGATAGAAGATATTCAGCAGAGCGGAGGTTTAAGGTTTCAATGGAAAATGAACTGACAACACATCAGACCGGAGCATTAGTCGAGGCGCTGGACCAGCAGGGACTCGGGGAAATGATCAAACCCCTGATCCGGGAGATTCATTTATTTGATTCTTTTGTAGCCGGCACGACACACCTGGAAGACAAAACGGTATTAGATGAGATCGCGGTTGGAAATAAACTCAGCCTGATACGGGAAAACAATAAGTTTGATGATAACGCGATTATGGTTATCACAGAGACCAAAAAGAAACTGGGATATGTACCGGAGAAGGATAATCTGGTCTTTGCGAGGCTTATGGATGCCGGGAAGCTCCTCGTCGCAAAGATCACGAAGATCCAAAAGCGAGGATCCTTCAATCAGATCAGTATAGGGATCTATCTTGTGGATTTTTAAAGAATATGTTTTCAGAAAAGGTATCAATTTCAAACTATAAGAAGGTTAAGTGAGGAAGACCATATTGAAGACTAAGTTGCGAATTTTATTTATAGGGAACAGTCATACCTATTATAATGACATGCCGGAGATGGTTGCCCGGAGATTCCGTGATGAAGGATATGATTGCCAGACGACGATGCTGGCTCATCCCGGCTGGTATCTGAAGCAGCATGTTAAAGAACCGGATGTCAGATATAATATCCGTTATGGACAATATGATTATGTGGTGCTGCAGGAACATGCCCATCCTTTCGGACCGGAAGAAGATTTCTTTGAGGCGGCATCCACATTGAATGAGTGGATCCGGGAAGCCGGAAGCAAACCGGTAATCTATATGACCTGGGCCAGGGAAAAAGAGGAAGAGGAGCAGGAGAGGATGACCTGCGTTCATAAGCAGGTAGCTGACAGGATCGATGCATTGATTGCCCCGGTTGGAGAGAACTGGTGGGATTACAAGCGATCCTGGCCTGACATTGCGCTTTATCATGAGGACGGAGCCCATGCAACGAAGGCCGGGTCAGACTTTGCTGCTAAATATATATGGGATGCCATTCATCATGATTTTCATGGGAGATCTTGATCATGCAGATAAGGAAATGTAAGGAACCGGATATCATTCCGACAGGAGCCTTTTATGATGAAGTGGTGGCCTGGCTGGATGGCCATATCAATTATCCAAAATGGCTCTATAAAGTCTATCCATCCGTAGAATCTGTAAAAGTGATGACTGACAATAGGTGTCAGTATATTTGTATAAAAGACGGAGAGATACAGGCAGCATTTGTATTGAATGCAGACCCCCAGGGAAAGTATGAGAATGCATCCTGGATGAAAGATCTTCCGGAAGGGTCTTACATGGTACTGCACACTCTTGCCGTTTCTCCGAAGGTACAGGGAAAAGGCCTGGCATCGAAAGTGATTCAATTCTGCATAGCAGAAGCAAAGATGCAGGGATATCAGGCCCTTCGGCTGGATATCGTTCCGGAGAACCTGCCGGCCCGAAGACTCTATGAAAAAAACGGATTTACCTGTGCCGGGGACGCAGATTTGGAACGGGGCATCGAGGGAATTCCTGTTTTTACATTGTTTGAGAATAACTGGTGATAAAGGCCTTGGATAAGGAAAGCTCGCAGAAGCTGCATGGTCTGATGAATCATGTGAATCCGAGGAAATATCCTTATCTGGACAGAGGGCTGACAGCCTATGCCGGCATCTCTCTCTGCAATTCCTGACGAGACTAAGGCTTTCTTGCCACGCAATGCATACGACAAAAACCCCGTTTTTCAAACAACTCCATCTTAAGTCCTGCCTTGCGGCACAGATCATCCACATCATTTCGACCGTAGACACGGACATCACCATGTCCTGCAAGATTGATCAGTGGCATTTCTATATGGTTGCAGAACCAGCGAACGGCGGCCGAGTCCATGGTCATATCCCTGAGGATCAGCCTTCCCCCGGGCCTCAGTACCCGGTACACGCTGTTGAAAAAATCCTGTACATTGGGATAGTGATGAAAGCTCTGACAGCATATGACCACATCATAGGATTCTTCAGGGAAGGGCAGTTTTTCGCAATCGCCCACGACAAGCTCTACTCCGTCCATCTGCTTTGACCGGGCAACTTCGATCATCTTTGGGGTCAGGTCGATTCCGGTATAGTGTTTGTCCGGATACCTGTCATGGAGCATGGTCAGCATGGGGGCAGTCCCGCAGCCGCAGTCCAGAAGGTCGGTAAAAGGTTCCTTTTCCAGTTCGACCAGGACATCGGGATAGTCTTTTCTGCACATCTTGTAGATGCCAGCCCGGTCCCCCTCATATTTGCCAGCCGCTTTTGTGAACTCCCGTACCGAAAGTTCTTTATAATCTTTATTCTTTCTGAACATTTCTTCCTCCTTTTATAGTTATTCTTCTCCCCACTCAAAAGTTGCCCAGCGGTCATTCAGTTTGGGGAGGAGAAGGGCAAAGAGCTTAGCCCGGATGCTGTATTTTTTCATCTCTTCATTGAAGCTGTGCTCCTCAATGAGCCAGTACCTTTGCCTGTGATCCGCAATCATATCTATGTACTTCTTTATAAGGTTAGATATAACTAACCAATGTTTCAAAATAATATGCCTGTTACTGGCAAAAATTTTGGTTAGTACTTGCTAACTTATTATAATACATCTAGGAGTTCTTACGCAAGAAAAATATAAATCTGACTATGTCACTAAGAACATAAGCAGCTCGAATTAAGGTAATGATTGATTATATGTGCGCATGTCACGATCATGCACAGACAAGTGCTTCCATCAGGGAATTGTTATATATAATTGGCACGGAAACCTGTTACGATGTAGCCATCAGCAGGGCAGAAAGCCTGAATGGAGGTGAACCGGCGGTGCAGATGAATCCTTTGAACAATGGTGAGACAGAGCAGAAGATCCAAAAATACAGGAAATCGATAAAGAAACCAAATCTGACGGTTGACCTCCTGATACTGATCGCTGAGACAATAGAGTCTCTGTCAGCCTCTTTTTTATTTGAAAAATATTTTTTTCAGGGATTCCGGCATGGCATCATACATCATCGCATATGGATTCTCTGGAAAGCAATCTCCGCAGGGAATCTGCTATCCAAATCTTGGTTCTCTCAGCCATCTTTAAGGTCTCGTTTCTTACAAAATTAAAGATATGTAAAAATATCTTCCATAGTTATAATTCTGTATGTGTACTTTTGCAAGCACGGATTGTAGAATACTGCGTATAAAGAAGAATAATATGTCTGGAAAGACGGTGAGATAGGAAGAAAATCGTGGCGATCAATGCAAGTCCCCGAGTTGACTGGAATACATGGACGATTTTTTGATCCTAAGGCAAAACAGGAGCACCACGACAATGTATTTCCGGAAGATCTGAATAAGGCGTTTAAGCTTGGTGCAGAAATGATAAAAAAGGCATGGTAAGGAGGAAGAGAAGACGCATTTTACAGGAACCGTTTACAGAAACCCCTACTGGCCAACGTGGCCGCTTTTAGAGATCACACAGGGCTGTACCCATAATAAGTGTAAGTTCTGTACGATGTACAAGGATGTGCCGTTTAAGATGTCACCGATGGAGTGGATAGAAGAGGATCTGAAGGAGCTTGCCGCATGCGATCCTAAGGCGACAACGATCCGGCTTCTTTCAGCGCCGCCTCAATCTCCTCTACGGTATAGGTCTTCATGCCGTCAATGATCTTCTCAAACTTCAGGCTTGCGGCATCCGTTCCGTCGGATTCGTTGCAGATCATGAAATATCCGCCCGGTTTTAATATCTTTGCAACCTGAGAGAAACACCGGGGAAGTCCCGGCCAGAAATATATAGTCTCAAAAGCGGTTGCAAGTTCATAGCTTTCCTCTGTCAGTTCCAGAGATGAGACATCTCCCTGCTGTACGGTGCACCTCCCGGCTTCCTTGTCTGACTCACATATTTTTTAAAAAGTCCCATAATCTAAACCTCCCTGTAAATAGTCATATTCCTTTCCGAATCCTATATTATTTTCTGTTCCTGGAATCTCTCAGCCGATAATCACAGCAGTCATCGCTTTCTGTGAGGAATCTTGCACGAGTACAGTCGATTCCGAGAAAGCCTTTTTGTCCCTTCCTTAGTTAGTTAATACTAACTACCATTAGTATACATCTCTTCTTCAGAGTTTTCAATAGGATTAACAGAAGCAGAGCATATATGATCGATATGGGTCATTGATTTCAGGAGTAGGAGGGGATCAACCCGGATCCCTTCCGAAGAAAGATGTAATACGATAGGTAGTCTTATTGGTGGCATATCTATAGAAATGAAAATTTGAGTAATTTGAAAAAGTTGTAATAAAATTATTGACAAGTTAGTCACAGGGTGATACTATCCTACTATAAGTTGTAATAAATAAATTGACAACAACAAGGAGGAATATTAAAATGAAGGTAGCAGTAGTAGCAGCAAACGGCAAGGCAGGAAGACTTATCACAGAGGAAGCGGTAAACCGCGGTATGGACGTCACCGCCATCGTAAGAGGCGAGAACAAGACTGCAGCATCGAAGGCGATTATCAAAGATCTGTTCGACATTACAGCGGATGATCTGAAGGACTTCGATTTCATCATAAATGCATATGGTTCATGGGCACCTGACACAGCAGGCACGATTTGTGATGCGAGCATGCACCTTGTGGATGTACTTAGAGGAACAGACAAGAGACTCGTCATCGTAGGCGGGGCAGGGAGCCTGTATGTGAATCCTGAGCATACGCAGACAGTAGTGGACGTGACACCGTTCCCGGATGAAGCTATGCCTGTGGTAAACGCTCACGGCATGCTTCTTGAAGAGCTTCGCAAGGTGGACGATGTTAACTGGACATATGTGAGCCCTGCAGGAGACTTCCGTGCTGATGGGGAGAGAACCGGAAAGTACATCCTTGCCGGAGAAGAACTTACATTAAACAGCAAAGGAGAAAGTGTTATTTCCTACGCTGATTATGCGATCGCAATGATAGATGAGGTCGAATCAGGAAACCACATCAAAGAGAGGATCAGCGTGGTAAGCGAGTAGCACAGTGATGACATGCAGATCACAAGCAGATTTACTATCGCCATACATGCACTGGCATTTATCAATCTTTTTCAGGATGAGATGAGGGTGACAAGTAATGTCCTGGCATCCAGCATACAGGTGAATCCCGTTATTGTAAGAACCGTTCTTTCTAAACTTAAAGATGCCGGGATGATAGATGCGAGGCAGGGGAGCGGCGGCAGCAGGCTGGCCAGACCGCTCGAAGGCATAACATTCTATGATATTTACAAAGCTGTAGATACAGTGGACGAGACCGGACTGTTCCACTTCCACGAACATCCACACCCGGACTGCGTCGTAGGCGGCAACATACATGCTGCCGTCGATGACAAGATACAGCGAGTGCAGGATGCCATGGAGAATGAACTGAAGAGCATTACAATGGCAGATGTGATGAGTGATTTGGAAAACGAAATAAAGAAAAAAGGATGAAAAGATGAAGCATCGGAGTGTAACTGCTCCGATGCTTCTGTTATAAAGGGGAATAGCCACGGATTGATATCAACAGATTCTGGTTGAAGGGATATTACAATCAGATAATACCTGGCACGGTCACAGTCATTTCCTAAAACAAGGGGAGTGGCTTTTATTATGCTCTGATGGATGTGAGGCAAAGATTGAACACAAAGAAAAAAATCTCCTGGGCTGCCCTGTACATGGCCCTGGTAATCATGCTGGTTGGTGTGTATTTCGTGTCCGGCCTTTTTACGTTACCGGATGTGACTTTATTCAATTACGGAGAGAACCTGACGTATATCTTTCTTCATTCTTTTCATAACATGGATAATGGAATGTTTATCGAAAAGGCGTTTTTTCCTGCGGTATTGAAGAAGAACTGCTCGTCAATCAGGTGAAACAAGAACTGCACTTTAGTTAATGCCATGATCATTTTTTACAAGAGTCAATGGTAAAGGTCTTTTTTAAATGTTCCTCTCCGTACAGACCGGAAACTTCTGTTACCGAAATCGGTTTGATTCCACAGGTGTGAAGCAGTTCGCAGCCAATTTCTTTTCCGGTTGCGATAGCTTTTTCCACAGCTTCCAGATTGCCGGAAACCGCTGCGGTGAATTCATTCATCATGAGCAGATTATGGGACGGAGATCCGTACCATACAATGTCGACAGGTGCCTCTTTTACCGCTCTGTCCACAGCAACCAGACCGATTCCGGCTGGAGCAGCGCCAATGATGCCGAAGGCTTTGCCGAGGGGAGTGCCGAAGATCTGGTGGAGGACCTCACCTGCGTTCGGAGTTACATGACATTCCATATGGCCGACTTCGTTGATGTACAGGCATGACTGCCAGAAATCTGTCCGCTCCAGGGCGATCTCGACAGCTCGTCTCGCGTCATTCACCGTATCAGCACCCAGTATGAACAGGCATCCCTGTCCACATTGTTTTCCGGCGTCAATAGCCATCTCAAACTTAAGCAGATAGGAATTGGAAGCCTTGACCGCGTCATCGATAGCCAGAGCCTGAGTCACCGTTCCCGTTCTTGAGGAAATGATCCCGATAGCCGCACAGGACATGGGAATATCCAAAAGGGGTTTTATATTGTCATCAAGAGCCGCTATCACCATTCCGATCGTATAGGCAGAAGCAGTGCCGACGAATTCTCTGGCTGGGCAGGTAAATAACTGATCCATTCGTAATTCCTCTATCGATTGACTGCAGGTATGTAAATCTCCACATAACATTTCAATATAATTATAATTGTTATAATTGACCATCAGTAGTAATTAGTAGACGAAATAGATGGAAATATTTTATAGCAACACCATGTAGATAAGATTCTTTGGGTAAGAACTACTTTGGCAAGTGGAGCTGAGTAATACCTTCTACATTTAAAAACCTATACTCTATAAAAATAAATATGTTATATTTACAATAAGACAAAAAAGACTTGACTAGATTGAGAGGAGACGTAAGAAACCATGAGTAAACAAAAACGGCAGCACAAGTTTTTTGACAATCACACAATACCGGGTGTCATCGCTTTGATGTTTGCCGGGAGATTCCCTCTTGGTCCGGTTCCTCTTTCAAGTATAGGTGCATCCCTGATGGCAGGAATATCGGAAGAAATTGCTTTCAGAGAACTGCCGATCTCCTATCTGGCCAGACAATGGAGAGAAGAGAAATTACTGCCTGTATACTTCCTTATATATGGTTATAATCATGATAAACATGATGAATTGGAACTTTACTCATGGATAAGATGCTTATATAATCTGATACAGAGAAATCAGTCAATGAGGAGGTTGCGACGGATATGAATGAAAAACTCAGCTTCGCCTGTGATTATGGAAAAGGAGCTCATCCTGACATTCTGCAAAGGATGATGGAAACCAATATGATCAATACAGCAGGATACGGGCTGGATGAGATCTCTGAATCCGCCAGAGACAGAATCAAAAAAGCCTGTGAATGCGAAAGAGCCGCTGTGGAGTTTCTGGTAGGAGGAACGCAGACGAATGCCGTTATTATCGATGCCCTTCTGAGATCCTATCAGGGAGTCATTGCTGCCGAGACAGGGCACATCAGTGTACATGAGGCAGGTGCCATAGAGGCGAATGGACATAAGGTGCTTGTGCTCCCGCATCATTACGGAAAGATATCTGCCGGGGAGGTAGAGAAATATCTGGATGATTACTATAATGATGCGAACCACGAACATATGGTAATGCCGGGAATGGTTTATCTGTCCAATCCTACGGAATACGGAACGCTCTACTCCAAGGCAGAACTTCAGGCATTCAGAAACGTGTGTGATAAGTATGGGATCTACCTGTATGTGGATGGAGCAAGGCTTGCCTATGCGCTTTCATGCCCGGAAAATGATGTGACGCTTAAGTGTCTGGCAGAGCTGTGCGATGCCTTTTATATCGGCGGCACTAAGTGCGGCGCACTGTTTGGCGAAGCGGTGGTGGTTCCGGAGCCGGAAAAGATTCCTCATCTGTTTACGATCATCAAGCAGCATGGAGCGCTTCTGGCAAAAGGTAGATTGCTGGGAATCCAGTTTGATGAGCTGTTTCGGGATGATCTATATATGAAAATCGGAGAACCTGCCATCAAAACCGCTGACAGGATACGTCAGGCTCTGCAAGAGAAAGGATACCGCCTGTATTTTGAATCTCCAACGAATCAGATTTTTTGTATCATGGAAAACAAAGATCTGGGGAGACTGGGAGAAAAGGTCGAATATGGATTCTGGGAAAAATATGATGACGATTGTACCGTGATACGGTTTGCGACCGACTGGGGAACAACAGAGCAGGAAACAGCTGCACTGATTGAGATTTTATAAGGAGTGGGAGTGGAATTAGTCAAACAGATGGGTGGTCTTTTATTACATGTCACTGCCTGTGGCAAAAGGGAGACTGTATCTCTCGCAGCTTCGCACCGAAACTGGCTATTTCGGAAGATCCCGTCTGCGGTTCCGGGCACTGCCACATCATTCCCTATTGGGCAGAGACTCTGGAGAAAGATGAACTTGTTGCCTATCAGGCGTCCAAGCGTGGCGGGACACTTTATTGCCGCCGAGAAGGAAATAAAATCTTTATGGCTGGTAAAGCAGTGCTTTACTCGGTCGATGAGCTATTTGTGGATTAAATTCCAGGTTGTCGATTCAGTAGACAAGTTCCCGATGACAAGCAAAGGGGTATGATATGTTTCCGATGACAGGCAGGGGCAATTTTGACATTCATAATGTCCACTCTTACCATGTGGAGACGGTAGTTTTATTACGTGGGGAAAAAGTCGATGGCCATGTAGAGATAGATCTGGATGTCGAACAGCTCGAAGATATGTAAGTGGCATCAATATGATTTGAGACACATAAACCGGAATTCATAAAGGAGAATCAGCTAGAATGCAGACATCAGAAAGTTTTAGATTAAGTGCTGTCCTGTCATTTTCAGGTGGACTACAGGATGCATATACTTATAATATGAGAGACCAGGTTTTTGCAAATGCGCAAACAGGGAATGTTGTCCTCATGAGCCAGAATTTCATGCAGGGAAATGCGGCCATGGGATTTCACTACATGTTTCCACTGCTTTCATTTGCCGCCGGAATTTTTGTGGCGGAGCAAATCGAAAACAGGCTTAAAAACAGTAAGGGAATCCATTGGCGACAGATTATTTTGCTTATAGAGATACTGATGCTTAGTATTGTAGGAGTAATACCGCTTAAACACAACATGATTGCGAATATGCTGGTCTCTTTTTCGTGTGCGATGCAGGTGCAGACGTTCAGAAAAGTGCACGGATATGGTTATGCGAGCACAATGTGTATTGGGAATTTGAGAAGCGGGACAGCAGGTCTGTCACATTATCTCTGGAATAAAGACAGAGAATCCTTAAACAAGGCACTCCATTTCTTCGGCATCATCTTCATTTTTGCATTAGGAGCGGGGATCGGCGGTGTGGTATCGGGCGCCTGGGGAATACGAACGATTTTTATATCTCCGGTGCTCCTGGCACTCGTTGCTGTGATGATGACGAAGGAAAACAGATAAATTCCGATTTGTCGATATGTTAGTAATGCACACGCTTTTCGAGACGGTAGTATTGATATCAAGGAAAGATACATAAGGCTGTCGAAAGTGCCGGAAATAAAGGCTTTTCGGGCATCCGGGTTTCAGCGCCGGAGTACGATCTTGATAGCGAAATATCCTCTGTGGGAACATATCAACAAGCCTGTCTGTAGGGTTGAGTTGCCTGATTAGATGTCATAGGGTTGAGTGGCCGGTTTGGATGTTTTTTCGGCAGGGCCCCGTTAGTGGTTTGGATAACGGCAGGTTGAGGCTGTGATTTGGATGTCAGGGCGACAGCTCGGATTATGGAGGTCTACATGAGAATACATTTTATTCAACAGGACTCATGGGTGCTGCCCGGAGAATATCTCGCCTGGGCAGAACGCCATAGCTATGATGTCACGGTCACGAAATGCTGGGAATACGAATCAATTCCAGAGAGCGCTGACGCGGATATGCTGGTTGTTCTCGGCGGCTGCCAGTGTCCGGCAACAACGAAAGAAGAGTGCGGCTACTTCGATGCTGAACAGGAGAAAACGCTGATTCGCAGATATGTGGAAGCCGGAAGAATGGTTATCGGCGTCTGTCTCGGAGCACAGCTTGTCGGAGAAGCGCTGGGAGCTCCTTATGCTCACAGCCCGGAACGGGAAATCGGTCCTGTCGAAGCGAGGCTCACGGCTGAAGGCAAAACCAATCCTTTTTTTGCTGCCTTTGAAGACAGGTTCCTTGCCGGAGAGTGGCACAGCGATATGCCCGGCTTGACCGAAGAGAGTTTGATTATCGCAGAAAGCGAAGGCTGCCCCCGGCAAATCGTGCGCTATGGCAAATATGTGTATGGATTTCAGACGCACATGGAGTTTACGCAAAAGATTATTGCGGCGGGAATTGAAGATGCCGGTGGACGTCTGGATTGCGCAGGACGATTTGTACAAACGGAAGAACAATTGCTTGCCTTTGATTATTCCGAGATGAATGCATTGCTGTCGAGCTTTCTTGATGCAATGGTTGAAGAATATCGGCGTGAACACTGTGCGACCGTATCGCAGGTGATGGAAAAGATGATCGCCTTTTCCGACGGCAATATCCATGACATTGACCACCTGATCCGAGTCTGGACATACGCGAAGACAATCGGAGATCTGGAAGGCCTGGATGCTAACACGCAGTATGTGTTGGAGATTGCAGCGATCACCCATGATATTGCCTGCCCGCTTTGCCGCAGGAAATACGGAAATACAAACGGTAAGCATCAGGAAGAAGAAGGCGCGCGCATGGTAAGAGAATTTCTTTCTGACTGCGGCATGAGTACCGGGCAGGTCGATCGTGTCGCCTACCTTGTCGGGCACCATCATACATTTCGCGGGATTGACGGCATTGACTATCAAATCCTGATTGAGGCTGATTACATTGCCAATGCCTCAGAGAATGGCTACAGTCGGGAGAATGTGATGAACTTTATGAACAAAATCATGAAAACCGAGAGCGGGAAAAATTTGGTAAAGGCTGTTTTTGTCCTTTAGTCCTTGCTTGAAAAACAGGCACTAATGTCAAAAAATCAGTTGTAAAGGATGTCAATAAATGAAGTACGATGTTTCTGTCGATAAAAATCTGTTCAAGGTGTATCCGGAGATCAGACTGGGACTATTGCATTTCCATGCGGAGGTTCAGGAGCCGAATGATCAATTCTGGTCTTATATGAACACAGAAGTTCTTCCGCAAGTGAGAAGTGCAATTGAGGGAAAAGAATGGAGTGAGCTGCCCGGCATCAAAGGCAGCCGTGCTGCTTATAAGGCGGTTGACCGATAAACCATTACTCATCCGCCTGGATTCCGGTAATGATTCCATTGATAATGTTGCGGTCCTCATTGAGGAAGGATGCTGCTTTATCATCAAAAGGAACCTGCGCCGTGAAAGTAAAGACGGCTGGTATGATATGGCTAAAGAGCACTGTTGTAATATCACTTCTCCCCGGGAAGGGAAGACTGTCTATATAGGCAGCGACTGGAAAAATGTCACAAGCAAGGAATTCCAAAAGGAATTTACCCTCAGGGCCGGTTACGAGATCATGGAGAGGACGATCGATAAGTATGGCCAATACCTGCTAATACCGGAGCTCGAAGTAAATACCTGGTGGACAAATCTTGGCCTCTGTGACCAGGATATCATCGACCTTTACCATGCCCATGGAGAATGTGAGCAGTTCCACAGTGAGATCAAGTCTGACATGGCCGTGGAACGGCTCCCATCAGGGAAATTTGAGACCAACGCACTGATCCTTGAACTGACCATGATCGCCTACAACATACTCCGGATGATCGGTCAGGGTACAATTGGCGGACGCACACCCCGGCAAAAACGGACTGTAAAACGGCGTCGTATCCGGACTGTGATCAGCAACCTGGTCATGATGGCCTGCCATATCACCACACATGCAAGACAGATCACGATGGGTCTTGGTAAAAGCAATGTATGGAGGCATGTGTTTGCCGATATATTCCATAAATTCACAGCTGTTACAGCATAAATTCGATGAGTCTTAAAAAGGCTTTATTTCGAGCACCCTTTTTTAGGAAAACAGCAAAACAGGGCCTATACAGGTGCAGCATGACAACAGAAAAACAAGCAACGAATCCGTAATTCCGGTGTTCTACGCGACCCGGAATTCACTTCAGTGTGAACTTCACGGATTCAAGAAGAAGCAAAAAAGGGAGAAATAACTATGGCAGATCAAAACTGACTCTGCTCCCCCTTTCTGGAGGAAAGTATGGATTTATCGAAATACGAGAAAAAACACGTCCGGATCAAGGACATATATGGACAAACCTTCACAGGCCTTGCCAGTTATGGCAATTATGACTTCTTGATGTGCGAGTACGGCGGAGAAGAAGACGGCATTTTCATTGAAGACTATCTTCTTTACCATTCGCAGATTGCGTCCATAGAGGAGATGGAAGTTCATGGTACAGTGGAATTATGTACAGAACAGTTGATTCTTCGCAGGTATCGTTCGGAAGACGCGGAGCCGCTCTGCCGGTATCTGGGGACAGACCCCCAGATGTATCAGTATTCCGGATGGAATCCTTACGCGACGCTGTCGATGGCGCAGGAGACTGTGGGTAAGTTTATCGACAGCTATGGTGACAGACATTCCTACTCATGGGTGATGGATGTTGACGACGTTCTGGTTGGAACGATCGGAGCCTATGACTATAAGGACAACAGGATCGAGGTGGGTTTCAGCGTTGTAAAAAGCTGGCAGGGGCGCGGGTTAGCGACGGAAGCATTAAAGAAAGTGCTGGAGTATCTGACGGAGAATGAAGGAATCCCCTGTGTGACTGCCTGGTGTGCTTCGGAGAATGCCGGTTCAAGGAGAGTACTTGAAAAGGCAGGAATGCAGTATATTCGCACGGAGAAGAACAGTCTTACTGTCGGTGAAAAAACATATGACATAAGGATCTACGAATATCATTAGGGTTCACAATGATGGTTACAGAGTGGAAGTCTTAGGGAAAAGCCTTTGCTCTCTAAAATCATGAAGAAAATTGATAAAGTAACAATAAAGGAGTACAAGTATGATCTTTATTGAATTTCAGGACTTGAAATTTTCTTCTCTTGATGCAGACAAGCAGCCTGAATGCTGTATCAATTATCACAGTTGTGAGAAGGTTTGCCCGCAGGCCATTCACATTCCTGAAGCGCTTGCAAAATTTGCAAAGAAAATGGGACGATAAGGGCCCACAGTTACAATTAAAAAAAACAAAGCAGAAGATTTCAGAATTGATGTGTCAATAAACAAATTGTACCGAGTACTGTGGGATGATCCTCATAGTACTCGGTATTTCATCCGAATAAGCAGTTTTTTTCTGATTAACGTAAATCTGAATTGTGCCATTTACAATTTATGATGCTTTTTCATTTATGACAGGGTCGCCTGCCAGTAGACGCCTCAGTGAAAGCAGTATGATATGATGATACTATCATAAAACAAAGCAGCTGATTTTCACGAGAAAGGAGTGATATCAATGAAAAAGAATATATGGCTTGATGGTATTATGGGTTTGGTAGTCGGTGATGCCCTGGGATGTCCGGTTCAGTTCCTGAGCAGAGACAGGATCAGAGAAAGAGGACCGGTTACCGGAATGGAAGGTTACGGCACCTACAACATGCCGGAAGGAACCTGGACAGATGACTCCAGTATGGCTCTGGCTGCCATGGACAGTATCATTCATAGGAAAGGGATTGACCCCGAGGACATCATGAAGCGCTTCATGAGATGGGAGTTTGAAGGAGCCTACACACCCTTTGGAGAGGCATTTGATCAGGGCATGACCTGCACCGAAGCAATCTACAGCTTCAGAGACAGCGAGGATTACAGAACCTGTGGAAAGACCGGTGAGTACGCCAATGGAAATGGTGCTCTGATGCGGATCCTTCCGGTGTGTCTGTACTATATTGATATGAATAACAGGGGATCATCCGGACAGGAGATAGAAGACCACAATGATCTCTGCAAGGCAGACACTGAAAGCAAAGACAGGGAAGCCGTTCAGGGAATCCACCTGGTCAGCGGACTTACCCACAACCATTTAAGAAGCCAGATGGCGTGCGGCTTATATTACTTTATGGCCAAAGAGATTCTTCAGGGGAACGGAGACAGCCTGAAGGAATGCCTGCAGCGGGGAATGGATGCCGGGCTCGACTTTTACCGGCAGGATGCGAAGAATCATAGGGAGATAGCGCATTACAGGAGGCTGGTGGACCTGAATCAGTTTGCAGGACTTCCTGATGATCAGATCCGTTCTTCCGGCTATGTAGTGGATTCTCTGGAAGCAGCTGTCTGGTGTCTCCTGGCGACAGATACCTTTGCTGACTGCCTCCTGAAAGCTGTCAACCTGGGCCTTGATACCGATACCGTGGCAGCCATCGCCGGAGGACTGGCAGGCCTTTATTATGGCTATGAAAGCATTCCCGCAGACTGGCTGGCTGTAATCCAGAAAAGAGACTATGTGGAAGAAATGTGCCGGAAGTGCAATGATCTTCAGCAGGATAAAGAAACTGATCACAAGAAGGCAAAAAACAAGGCAAGGCCGATGCATTCAGGATTTGAAGCACCGTGCATCGGCACACCCATCCCTGAAGACTGGGTAATGAAAAAAAGGCCGGACGGCACCATATATTTCCTGAAACCTGAAGAAGATGATCAAACGGCGCAGAGGGAGGAGAGAAGAATGACCATGACATTTAAAAAGGCTGAGAAAATAGCGAGAGGGCTGAAGAAAAATATTGATTTCTGCCAGGAATATGAGGACGCATTTATCTTCTCAAAGAAGGATGAGTTCAGTATTGGAGGAGATGGGCCGGTGGTGATTCTGAAAGAAAGCGGAGAGGCGATTGATATGACCAGCTATTGTAACAGCTCGAAGGCAGCACTGCTTCGGGAAATCGACCTGTAAATGGAAATAGGCTGCCGCTTTAATGCGGAAGCCCATTCTATGTCACTTTGATATCTATTTTGCCTGTGACTGAACACATTCGTTCACCCAGGAGATAAAATTGCTTGTCGGCTCACCGGATGTTTCAGCCATGGTGTGCCCTTGTCCCCACACAAAATTATAATCCACTGTGGAGCCATAGTTTGTCAGAGCAAGGACCAGGTTGGCTTCTGTGTTGACTGCCGTGTCGCTCTGCCATAAACCGGTGTTGATCCTGAAGTATTTTGCCACATTGGCACTCTGATAGCCTTCTGAGGAAGGAAGAAGATAGTAGAGGGGGGAGTACATGTTCAGCCGGTAATCTACGGTGTGGCCCAATGAATCTTCCTTTGCCAGATCCTCCGTATAGTCTGATGCGTAAGAGGACCCCATGTCATTCAGGATCTCTGCAAGTATGGCGTCAAAGTGTGCACCGTCTCCGCTGCCATAGCCAAACAGGGTGTTCTCACCCTGGCCGCCGTCCAGCTGGTCAAAGGCAGCAATCCCTTTTGAAGCAGTCTTAACCGCTTTTGCGAAATCGGCAATGCTTGTGATGGAAGCGGTGTTTGTGCTTTGGTCATAGGTGACCCAGGTCCCATTGGCGTTCAGGGCATCGATATAATCAGCGGCTGTCTCATAGGTTTCGGAGAGGGATACTCCTGATGAATTCTCTGTTCTTGAAATAGCATCATTCTGCATCTGGTCCGTATTAGTTCCAGCATCTTTCTTCATGTCTCCGGTCATGCCCTCCGGCTTCTGGTCATCAGACCCATCTTTGACCGGCCGTTCTCCACCGAACGCGCCGGGGCCGCCGCCAGGACCACCCATTCCAGCCTGGTGTCCCTGGTTGGATGCGTCCGCATCATAAGGGAATTCCGTGTTGGACAGGAAATTATTGAGGGAATCCTCAATCACTTTTTTCATGTACTCGTAATAGGTTCCAGCCTGATATCTTCCGTCTGCACTCTCTTCCAGCGTCAGGTTGTTTCCTTCTGTATCTGTCAGTCCTAGTCCGTTGATATATTCGGCATATGCCGCCGTCAGGCTGTCAGATATGGCCTGTTCCTCTTCGCTAAGATCAGTCCTGGTTGTGCCCATCATCCACTCATAGGCTTCATCGGCGGAATCTAAAGAAGTGATGGGACACCATCCCTGGGAGCCAAGGACAGCGTCACTTACACCTTCTACAGCCCCGATTTCCTTCAGATAATCGTCATAGAGGGCAGAGTCGCCTGTCACACCCACCAGTGCTGATTGGGCACCGCCTCCTGACATGCCAAATGTAAAAATGCTGTCCATGTTACCAGCGATATTTCCGCTGTTATACCGGATATACCGGATGGCAGCCTTCAGGTCTGTCACACCTGCCGGGGCGCCGGCATCCCTTCCTCGGCATCCGGCATGTACGTAGATAAAACCAGCCGATGTATAATCAGACACACTGGTGTACTCCGTCATCGGGGACTGGGCCGAATAGCCTGGCGTATTGACAGGAAAGACCACAGGGGCCGTCGCTGCGGTGTAACCGTTAATCTCACCCGTTTCACTCAGGGTGCAGGTAAAGGTGCCGTCGGAATTCTCATTGGCATCCATATATGCCGCAGGAACGATGACAGCAAGCTGCTCATAATCTGGATCCGCCGGGTTTTCACAGTAAACGATGCCCAGCTGATAATAAACGTCATCTTCCTGGTTATACAGCCATTTCGAATTATCAATCTGGGAAAGGTTTGTCACAGCCTTTGTATTATCCTGTACTGCAGCCGTCTGGCCCTGTGACTGTGCTGAAGATGCCTGGTCCTGGGACTGTGCTGCCGTTGATGCTGAAGTGCTATTGGCCCCGCAGCCTGTCACAGTAAGCAGCACCGCTGTACTGAATATACAGAAAGTGGATGCCCATCTCTTTTTTCTTCTTTTCCTCATTGTTCATTTCCTCCCATAACTGTAGAAAGAGTTCCGCATGTCAGACTCTCGTGCCGAACGGATAAAACAAAGAGCCTCACTTACCAGAATCCCGCGTCGAACGGATGCAACAAAACAGGCGTATCTCCATATCTGGATTTACGCCTGCCGCTACTCGATATGAAAGAATCATAGCGGGAAAATGTGACTTTTGTTTGAAGGAAATGTGTCTATTCTTTCAAGGATGATTGAATCAGAGTCTGCATTAAGGTATTATGAGAAGGAAGGATATGCGTGATGGCGCATAAAGATCCTGCAGGGGTATTTATCGTAGAAGAATTTATGGAGGAAAGGCGCAATGGATTTGACATCTGATCCTATTGGAAAAACCATGCTGCGATTCAGCATACCCATCGTGCTGGCATTCTTTTTACAGTCTGTGTACGGCATCGCTGACCTCCTGATCGTGGGACATTTTGGAGGGACTTATGCCCTTGCCGGCGTGAACATGGGAAGTCAGATCATGGATTTTGTCCTGGGAATCGCCACCGGTCTTTTGGGTGGCGGGCGGATTATTATCGCCCAGTTTACGGGGCAAAAAAACACAGAAGAAGTGAAGGATACGATCCTTACCATGTTTGTTTTTGTTGTTATTCTTGCTCTGTTTCTGACAGTTCTCATGCAGCTGATCTGTTCTCCTGTACTTCAGGTGATGCAGACACCCGCAGAGAGTTACAGTGAAGCCAGAAATTATTACAGGGTCTGTATGACCGGCATCCTCTTTATTTTTGGATACAATACGGTTTCAGCAGTCCTGAATGGTATGGGTGATTCCAAAACACCGCTGGTTTTTGTCATGATCTCCACAGTCATTAATATTATTCTGGACCTGATTCTGGTGGGAGCATTTCGAAAGGGAGCCTTTGGTGCGGCCATGGCAACGGTGATCGCCCAGGGAATCAGCTTCCTTTTGGGAGTGCTCTTCCTGAAGAGAAAAGGACTTCTTCCCGACATCAGAAGAACCGGAGTCCGATTCAACCGGAGGATCGCTGAGGATTTTCTCAAGATCGGTATTCCTTCAAGCTACCAGAATTCCATCCTGAACATTTCCCTGGTGGTGGTCATTGCCGTGGCAAATACGATCAGTGTGTATGCGGCAGCGGCGGTGGGGGTGTGTGCGAAACTAAATGTCATCTTCATCCTGCCCATTATCGCCATTAATTCGGCAGAAACCGTGATGATCGGGCAGAATATGGGAGCTAAGCGGCTCGACAGGGTGATGGCCACCTTCCGGATGGCGCTGCTGATCACGGTATGTTATTCCGCCTGTATCGTCGGCCTGTGGTGGTTTTTCGGAAACAGGCTCATCGGTCTTTTTACTACCGATCCCCAGACCATCGCCATGGGAACCCGTTATCTGAAAATGCATTGCTGGGATTATATGCTGGTGATGCCTCTTGCCTATTGCTTGGGAGGAGTATTTGCCGGGACCGGGCATACCGGTGTCATCGCCCTGGCAAATACAGCAGGTTCCGTCATATCCAGGATTCCCTTGTGTATTCTCCTTGGAACCACTGCGGGACTCGGGGTCGCCGGAATCGGTCTTGCCTTTCCTATCAGCACAGCGGTGACAGTCCTGGTGTATCTTGTGCCTTTTGTAAAAGGACTGTGGAAGGAGTCGACGGTGAGGAGTCAATGAGATCTCCAATTATTTATGATGAAGACTGTCTAAGTATATTTGATTCCAATATACATTTGAAAAAAGAGATTGTGGTGAGCTGCGAATGCAGCAGGGCAATCCGGACTTATATTACTATGTGTTGCAAAAAAGAATCTGTATTTTTTTTGAACGGAAATATGAATTTACAATATGATCAGCGTAAAAGGGAGATGAAGAGATGCAATTTATGATTAAGGCTTACGATGGAAAAGATATGCTGGAAAAAAGAATGGCTGTCCGGCCGCGTCACCTGGAAGGAATGAAGAAACTTGGCAGGCAGATTATCTGCGCCGGTGGCCTGCTGGATGATGAGGGACAGATGAAGGGCTCTGCTTTGATCCTGGAGTTCCCTGACCGTGCTGCCCTGGATGAATACCTGGCAAACGAGCCTTATGTCGTTGAGGGTGTATGGGAGAAGGTTGAAGTGGAGAACATGAATGTGGTCCTTGTGAATGGAGAAAGAATAAAATGATTTATGGGAGGAGGATACTCAAATGAGAAGACATAAAACATTTCTTGCAGCAGGAGTGCTGCTGCTTCTGTTCATCCTGACTGGCTGCAAGGCCAAAAAGCCTCAGAAAGCCATTTTAACCCTGGAATCCAATCCTACAACAGGATATCAGTGGATCGTGGAACAAGCCCCGGAAATCTTTGACATTTCCTCAGAATATAAGGAGGATACTGTCGAAGGAGCTACAGAGCAGATGGTAGGCGTTGGCGGAAAGGAAACATTTACACTGACTCCCAAAAAGGAAGGGCGCACAAAAATCGACTTTCTCTATAAGCAGCCCTGGGATGAGGAGAGTCTGTACACACGTCTGACCTATCAGATCAAGGTGGATAAGAACCTGCAGATCCAGGTCGAATCCTCAGGCGGCCAGATGGGGGAAGATATATCCGAAGTGCCCCAAATGCCGGAGTTCAGGATAGAGTAAAAGGACCGCCCGGCAAAAGGACCCGCCCGGCAGGAGGAAAAACATCTATGAACAAGCAGACAATCAGACAAGCATTTTATCGATCGATTCCTGTTCTGGCAGGTTATGTGGTTTTGGGTATCGGATTTGGTATTCTTATGCGGAATGCCGGATACGGGGTCTTGTGGGCAGCATCCTTGGAAGCCTGCTGGGGGCAGTTCTGCCCTTTTCCACAGCAGGGATAGAATTTTCCATGACGGCGTTATTTATTGCAGCATACACAGAACAGTGGCTTACAACAAAAGACCATGTTCCGACACTGACAGGATTGTTATGCACATCCCTTTGGCATCCCGGAATTGATTGCTGCAGTCTGCGTCGCAGGTGTACAGGTCTGGAAACGGAACTCTCTGATCAGTATCCTCACAGGAACAGTAGTATATATGGTACTTATACAGATGGTGTTTTGATGAGTTTTGATGAGTTCACAAAAAGACACGGTGCCTGGCACCGTGTCTTTGAGGATCCCGAGAATTTCCCAAGACCAGAACTGGATGAACAGACTGATATTCCTGATGCCGCATAATATTGGTTTTCCTCATTATGATTGATAAAACACAAGATGGAAATGGATGACGGAACAGACAGACTCGTGAATCCGGGCAGTGATGAAAGACCTATCTTTGCTTGATAAAACGACTGATATTGATTACAATGGAAACGAAACAATCCGCAGGGGATGAGCTGCAGACTCCGCCAGGCAGAGCAGGCGGCAGGAATATTACGAAAAGGAAGGAAACCATACAGTAAAGATAAAGAAGAGTTATGTTTGAAAAAGACCGACACAAGATGAACAGAATGAAAATCAAAGATTATTTCAAAAGGTTAAGATCCTTCACATCACAATCGGATCCTTCCCTGCCGGATTCCGAAGGCGGATATAAGATGCCCTCCATTGCAGATTCATTGTTTTATATGATATTCCTTACTTTGTTTCTGCCATCCATCATCGGCTTCATAACGGATGCCTTCCATTTGGGGCTGCTCTCGGAAGCGGATCTGACTGTCTTAAGTCTGACCAACTCCATTGACAGTATAACAATGATACTATGTGTCCTTTTCCCTATAGGGTCTCAGGCTGTTATATCCAAAGCACTGGGTCGTGGAGATAAGGAGAGCGTCTCCGTAGACTATACGTCAATCACAATAGGGCAGGGCATACTGGTGGCAGCTATTGCAATCCTTATGATTGCTTTTGCACACCCCATCGCAGAATTGCTGGGGTCAGGCGATAGTCCCGGCATGATGAATAAGGCTGCCATGACAATCGGATTCTTTGCTGTCGGAATGGCTATTGAATGTCAGAGAAATCTTCTCTATCTTCTTCTTTATATGGAAGATACATCCAGAAGGGGGATTCTTTACAGCGCCCTGGCCGGTTCTTTTTTTAATATTGTCAGTTATGTTCTTGTAACGCTGTCCGGACCGACCCTGTTTAAATATCTTTTAGCCGGATTGATGTCAGACTTGCTGTCATTGATTGTTATCCTTGTTTATAAGCGAAGGAAAAGCCGAATCTTCCGGTTTGACCCGAAGCTGTTCTCCATAAAAAGTTTTCTTCATATAACAAATGTGGGATTGCCGGCAGGAGCAGAATATCTGTATGTCGCAATATTTGAATTCCTTGTAATCCGATATACGATTGCTACCTTTTCTCATGTCTATCTTCCTGTATTTGAGATTGAAGACGATCTGAATGTTATTGCGGAAACTTTCGTGATGGCAATGTGCCTGATCCTGGTATACCGTCTGGGAATCGTTTGCGGGGAAGGAAATAAGGACAGGATAAAAAAGGAAATCAAAAACACCTGGATTGTCTGCATGTCCTTATCTGTCGTCGTTGCGGGTGTTTGTCTTATCGTATATCCTCACATGGTCGAATATATTGTAGGAGATCTCGGAAAGAATACCGCACTAATAAAGGATCAGGCAGTAATTGACCTGTATTTTGTGTGTTTAGGTGTTCCATTTTATGCAGCCAATAATATTTTTACCAGTGTATATGAAGTACGGGAACTGGTAAAACATGCACATTTAAACTATTTACTGGAAACCTGTGTTTTATATATCTTTTATTCCGTTGTTTTGAGCCAGCTGCTTGGAGTGACGGGACTCTGGATTGCCTATCCGGCAGCGGAGGCAACCACCTTACTGGTAAATGTCATTTTAATGATCCTATATAATAAAAGGCTTCCTGCAGGATGGATGGATCTCATGTTCCCAGGCCCGGATAATTCCAATATAACTCCCAGAAAGTGTGAACAGAATTATGAATTGGAAAAAATCATTAGGCAGACGTAAATTCTATACTATTTTAATAGCAACATCAGTGGAAATGATCGTGGGCATTCTGATGAGTCTGATTGATACTGCTGTAGCAGGGCATATTATCGGTGTCGGAGGCCTGTCCGCCATGAACATGGTTGCCCCTATTACCGGCTTGACTGTTTTTACAGAGGGGTTATTCTCTGTAGGTACCGCCATGGTCTATGCTATACATAAAGGGAACTATCAGGAAGAGAAGGCAGAAGCCGTCTTTGGGACAGGGCTCATCTGTGCAGCAGCCATTGGATTGTTCACTTCCTTGACCATCCTGTGCATTATGCCTTTTTATCTGAACTATATGGGTGTAAGCGCCGGGATCAGAAAATTGGTAAAGGATTTTCTTTTCTTTATTTATCCGCAGCTCGCGCTGGCTCCTGTTTTTCAGCTCCTTTGCCAGATGGTCTATACTGATGGCGGAGAAATCACAGGGACAGCGGCCAATATCACGGAAACTATCTTAAATCTTGGATTATCCATTATCCTGGGAAAGAAAATGGGAATTCTGGGAATTGGACTGGGGACCCTCATCAGTACCGTGGCTGCCCTGGGGATTGTTATGCTGCATTTCTTAAGCAGGAGGAACGGACTTCGAATAAAACTGGCTTTTGATAAAACCAGTCTGAAAAAGATGCTTTTTTATGGGGCAAATGATTCCGCTATGTTTTTTCTCCTGCCTATTTTATCCTTTATTACCACGAAGTTTGTCATTATGGTTTTTGGCGAGTACTATCTGCCTGTATTAACGATTATATACAGTATCTTTGAACTTACTGTAATCTTTGAAGCGACCGGAGAAGCCATGCGTCCAATCATGCCGATTTATCTGGGGGATCATAATAACCTTGCCGTCAGGCAAATCCTTATGTATTCCACTGCGGTCAATCTGCAAAGATCCATCCTTTTTTCCCTGATGCTCCTGATCGCGGGACCATATATCCCCGCCGCCTTTAACATTCAGGATCCAGGGCTTCTTGCGGAATGTACCAGTGCCTTAAGGATCTATGCAATAGCCGGTCCGGGATTGGCTGTGATGGCGAACTTTAACTCATATTATATCAATACCAATAAACCCCTTCTGGCCTCTCTGGAAAGTATTCTGAACGGGCTGATTTGTATTCTTGCCCTTTCCCTGCCCCTTGGTGCGGCTTTCGGAATAAAAGGGATGATGTTCGGTTACGCTCTGGCTCCTTACCTGACAGCGATCATCCTGCTCGGCTATGTTTATATCCAGTACCCCAAAGAACAGTTTCCGGACCTTCTTCCGGCTTCAGAGGGTGTCCTGTTCAACAGGACAGTCCTGCTGAATGGGCAGGAGATTATGGATTTGGTATATGATGTCCATGACTTTTTGGGACAGAACGAGATAGATCAGACTTCTCAAAGGTTTATAGAACTGAATATTGAGGAGATCCTTCTTCTGATTAAAGAAAAAAACCAGAAGCCGGACAAAAAGAGTAAGCCTCCAAAAATCTACGCCGAATGCTGTCTTCGTTTATACAGTGAAGGTGCTGATCTGTCCATCTGGGACAGCGGTGAAATATTTGATATTACGGAGGCCGACGGTGATATCATCAACTTCCGAAGCTATTTTGTGGAAAGACTGCTCGCGGAAGAGAAGGTGAAAAAGCATATGGTAGCTACAAGTTTTAATAAGAACTTTATCCACTTTGATATCCAATAAAAATAATAAATTGCTCTTGAAAAGCTCAAAGGGATGGATACTTTGTTCTATGCGGATGTCCCCTTTGATGAGTGGATTGGATATATGCTCGATACCTCGGCAGAGTTCAATGAATTTGCGCACAGAATTATGCCTTATGTCACAGAGATTGTAAAAGGAAGAAAGTTTTCTCTGGCTGAATTATTGAAGATATCCATAATCAGTGGCCTTTCAGGTCTTGATCTGAAAGGGTCGGCTGCCTGTGCGTCCGCTCTTAACAGCGAAGGTATTGCCATGAGGGACCTGCTTTCCCTCCCAGTGGAGAAGGCGGCAATGATGTATTTCCAACGGCTGCTGGAGAAATATCAAGGGAGTAATTTTCCTGAAGACAGGCGCTCTTGTTGATCTCTTTGTAAAATATTGGGGTGAAGGGATAAAATGGTTAAGTCCACTTCTAATCAAGGATGTATACCTGCACATGTTTCAGCCGGAAGATAGTAATAAAAGCCTTTTTCAGACGACATATTCAGCCGGCTTCAAAGACGTGTGCTGATTCAGTCGGATGCCTTGAAGTTATAGACGGGCTTCATGACGTCGATGACATCCACGGATTCGCGGATGACGCCAATGATGTCGTTCAGAGACTTATATGCCATCGGTGCTTCATCCAGCGTTGACGCGCTGACGGATGTCGTATAGACACCCTTCATGGTTTCCTGGTATTCTTCCATGCTTAAAGAACTCTTTGCCGCCCTGCGGGACATAATCCTTCCGGCTCCGTGGGGGGCAGAATAGTTCCATTCTTCATTTCCCTTGCCGACAGCCAGCACACTGCCGTCCCGCATGTTGATGGGGATCAGCACCTTCTCGTCCTTATGAGCGGCAATGGCTCCCTTTCTTAAGATCATTTCCTCTGTGTCGATGTAGTTATGGATGGTGTGGAAGCATTCCCCGCAGGATAAGCCGGCACGGTCAATCAGAATCTCTGCCATCAGTTCCCGGTTCCTGCGGGCAAAATGCTGACAGATCTCCACATCATGCAGATAATCCTCCAGATAAGTGCCATACAGGAAGCAAAGATCTTCCGGGATGGAGGTCTCTCTTTGATTCCATGAGATCCGTTCCAGGGCAGCCTGAATCTCCCGAGTCCTTCCCTGGGCCTTATAGGTCCGGATAATCTCCTCCCGCTCTTCCTGATAGGCTTCCTTTCCCTTATTCAGGTCAATGGCCAGTCTCTGATAGAATTCAGCGACCTGCTTTCCCAGATTCCGACTTCCACTGTGAATGACCAGGTAGTTCGACCCGTCTGCCGCCCGGTCGACCTCGATAAAATGATTGCCGCCGCCAAGAGTTCCCAGGGATGCCTCCAGACGGCTCATATTCTTTAATTCCTGATAGCAGCGCAATTGCTTCAGATCAAAGTGTTCCTGCGGCGCTTCCCAGACATTCATACCGGAGGGTATGAAGTAGGCGGCAGCATCCAGCTTGTCAAAATCAATATCATGCTTTCCCAGGCTGACGGTGTACATGCCGCAGCCGATATCCACTCCGACGATATTGGGGACCGCCTTATCCACGATAGTCATGGTTGTCCCGATGGTGCAGGCCTTTCCGGCATGAACATCCGGCATGATTCGAATCCGGCTCCCCTCGGTGAACTCATAATCACACATCCTGCGAATCTGCTCGACAGCCTCTTCCTCGATGACGGAAGCATAGCATATCGCCGTATTTCTCTTTCCCTTTATCTCTAACATTGAAATCGTATGCCTCCTTTCCAGACATAAGGTGGTCGGTTAATCGTTGGTTTTACGATATCATAGTTGGATGGCAAAGTCATTAGAGTTGTGGTATAAACCAAACTCTCCCTATTTGTGCATTCAGAAACTGTTATTTCGATTCATAATGCTATTCTTTATTTATTAAAAGTTATGATATAATCAGATCAAAAAGGAGGGGGAATTCATGAAGTATAAGTTTGCGGTAATCATCAGTTTTTTGATTGTGGCAGCATCTATTACATGTCGGGTAAAAGCTGCCGGCCAGAAAGGAGACATCTCTGCTGACGAGCTGTTTGAGAAGGTGGCAGGCACCTGGTATACCGGCAATAGTTCTGCGGATCGAAAGCAATTCATACGACCCTATGTGCTGGAATCAGTGCGAACTGATGAAGATCAGGGTTACTATGAATTAAAGCGGGTCTCCCTGATTGAGAGTATCGACGACACCCCTGACGGAGAAGGATATAATTACATCCTGAATACGGGAACACATTATTATCTTTATCCCGACGCTCCCGACGTCCTGGAATGTCACTGGGAACCGGACGGATACAGCGGGTCAGACAGCCTGGTCAAAGGGGAAGAGGAGGAAGAGAGCTTAGAAGGAAATACCCACTCTTATTTTGATATGAGTACTTACACGGGCAGTTATGAAGTCTTTCAGGGACGAATCAGCAGATTTACCGGTTACGGGGTCGATGGAAGCTCTGAGGAGTGTCTCGCTCTGAATCTGAATTCTCCCATTCGTGTGTTGACTTCCGATGGCCGGGAATCCATCATCACCGCCATCCAGCTGAGCACAGAGTTTGAGCCGAGGGAATATATTGATGAAGGTGTAACCATAGGCGTAAAGGGAACCCTTTTCGAAGCGCATACAGATCATCATTTTACACCGATACTGATAGATGTAGACAGGATAAAATAAGACAAAAAAAGAGGTTGTTCTTCTAAATGAGAATAACCTCTTTTTAGCTTTCCTGAAAGATATAGGATCTACATTGATACAGCCTTTAGCGGTTGTATTTCTGAAAGCTCCTTTTCCATATTCGCTTTTAATGCCCTGATATCCAAGTCATTCTGAAGATCCAGAAAATATCTGTCTGATACACCAAAGAACTTTGCCAGACGCAGTGATGTATCGGCAGTAATCTTTCTTCCGCTGTTCAGGATAGCCTGAATTCTGGAAACAGGTACATGTATCTCCTTTGCCAATCTATAAGCCGACAGATTCATTGGCTCCATAAATTCTTCTCTCAATATTTCACTTATCGTAGGAGTCGGAATGAAATCAACCATATTGATCCACCTCTCGTCATAATTGTAGTATGTTCTTGCTCCGTCAATGATAATCAACGATTTCAACCTGGTAAAAATCATTTCCCCCCGGGAAATCCATCATTCTAAATCAAAAATTCCTCTTTTACGGCCCTCTTCAAGGTCCACATCCGCAGGAAGGTATCTCCTTCAATGTGGAAGAAATGTTCTTCTTTTGAGGGGAAGATCCGTGATGTAAATACGGCATCTCCGTCATTCACAAAAATCTCAACCGAACTGCTGTCGACAAAGATGCGCAAATGAGACAGGTAGTTGTCCATCGGTCTTGTTCTCACAGAACCTTCCTGCTCATTGAAAGTATGCTTCATACCGCTGCGGTCCACCGAAATCTCTTTTTTTGCGGCATCAAATCGGATGGCCATGCCTCCTTTACCGGTTTCATCGGTAAATAACCTGACGCATATATCTCCTCTTCTGCAGTACAGCTCCACTTCTGAGGCTTTTGGCAGCGGGAAGCAGCCGGATGCATTCTTTTCGGGAAACATTTCTTCTCCCCTGAGTTTCTTCAGTTCCGGCAGCGGCTGCTGAACCAGACGGCGTCCCCGGACTGACAGTTCTCTCGGAAGAGTAAGGCATCCTGCCCAGTCTTCTTCATCCGTCGGATAGGAGACATCGGGTAAGCCCATCCAGGCAATCACCACTGCTTTGTCGCTGTCCTGGATGTTATTGGCGCAGGCAGCTGCATAGGAATCAAAGCCAAAATCCAGAACGTGGAACTGTCCGTCCGGCGTGAAGGTCAGCGTATCCCAATCCATGGAACCGATAATATAGCCATTGTGATTCTGACTCTTTCCCCTTCCGGGCAAAGTCAGGTGCTGCGGACAGAAGAGCAGAACATCGCGCCCGTCAATATGTTCCACTGTGGGGCATTCCCACATATCCCCGAAATTCTCAAAGCCGGGAACCTTCAGTTCCCCTTTAAATACCCAGCCGTGCTGCAGATTACGAGAGGAATAGACCAGAGCGCATCCTCGCTTATCCTTCGTCTGGGCGCCGATAATAATATAATAGGTATCGCTGCCCGGCATACATACGATTTTCGGATCCCTCTGATGCTCGGTATAATCAGGATTCGCGCCAAACAAGGGAAGAGGATACTTTTCCGGCCAGCCGTCATTTCCCAGCCTGGCCAGACAGGTGTAGGCATGTCTCGTCCAATCTGCATCCCGATGATTGCCGGTATAATACAGATAGATCTTATCCTCTATAGGGGTAGCAGAACCGGAGTACACTCCCCTGTTATCATATCCATCCTCCTGATCCGGAAGAAGACAAACCCCAAGATTACTCCAGCTCACCAGGTCCTTTGAAACAATATGATACCAGTGCTTAATCCCATGAACCGCACCCCAGGGACACCACTGATAAAACAGATGCCACTTGTTGTCATGCCACACAAAACCATTGGGATCATTCATCAGACCGGTTACAGCCTGATTATGAAATGTCTGCCGGTATTCGGATGATGAAATCCGTTCATACAAGTCCTTGAGTTCCTGTGGATCCTTTAAATAGCGGTATTTTTCCTCCCGTGTCCATTCTCTCATAAAAGTAACCCCCTTTGAAATGCATTGTTTTCCGCTTCTTTTGCCCTAAGTATTTTAAATCTGTCTCATCTTATGCTGCTTCTTTTGCTATAAAATGATTATACCATATGACATTTTAAAAAGAAAACAACAGCTGCATGAATGAAGCTCCAATAATGCTCCGATTTTCAGTGCCTGTCTCTGGGCCTGGCAAATTTGACTGGGGTATTCCAAGGGGGTATAATTTTTATACAAAACTTGCCAAAGAAGACTACAATATGATCAGAAAGTAGATGAATGAGGATCTGGAGAACTATTACAGAGGACTGTAGACGCAAATGCATTCATTGGAGTAACCCAATTATCCAGAAAAATGAAATTAGTATATTCGTAATACAAATGATACAAATAATCAATCAGGGACAGGGGGGTTGATATTGGCAGCAAGAAGTAGAGAAGTCCGGCTGTATAAGCAGGCCATGAGGATGTTGAAAAAAACGAATCCATATAAAAAAGACATCGAGGAGATTTCCTATCACAGCAGTGATTCTCACGAATATGGAAGTGTGTACAGCTTATGCGATATGTTAAGGCAGCAAATCGAGGAATCCCTGACCAGAACGGATGAAGAAATCACTGATGCGGCGAATCTGCAGATCTGTTTTTGCGCCATTGGCAGAACTCTGTCAAAATACGCTGATGCCTATCCATCCTCGGCTGCCTTTAAACTCAAGATGAGAGAAACCTTTATCCAATGGATGGAAAAGAGCATTGACGTTTACCGGATCAGCGGGGAGCCGATTCCAGAGTCCCTCTACCGCAGCGAAGGGGAACGGGACATGCTGATCTCCATGATTAAGGCATTACATAAAAGGAAGGGTGTGACCAAGAAGGAACTGAGAGACATCCTGGGAATCCATCCCCGGTCGATCATGAAGAACCTCAGCAGGCTGGATCCTGAAATGTCTGAGACCGGCATAGAAAATGAGAAACGTATGCCTTTTACTCTGGGCGGCCAGACTGTCCGGGTAAAGATTCAATCTCATAAAAAGGAAAATAAGAGAGAGTGGACTTACCGGACCGTAAATACTCTGCATCCCATCGTCCTTCTTGAGAATATCATGCAGGCAGGCACCTTGCTTAAGGGAATGGAGAAACTATACTATGACGAGGAAAATGAGGTCAGCACCGGTATAGCCATCGACATATGGAGCCAGTTGTCCGACTATGGAAAAGAGCGGATAAAAAGATATTATTTTGCTGAGGATCCAGGCTTTCTGGAAATCCTGGAGGATGAGACGCCGGATGACCATGCCGTAACATTTCACACAGAACGGGAGATCATGAAAAATGAGAGGATGTCCCCGGAGGAAAGAATCGTATTCTATCTAAAGGCTCCATCCAGGAAATGCAAATGGATCGTCCTGGATCTGGAAGAAGAAGGTCTGGGTACCGTTGAGATAGAAAACGCTAGTCTTGATATGACAGAAGACCATAGAATAGAGGTCAGGTCTCCAGAGCGACGCTGGGACTTGATCGTGGATAAAAAACACATTATTGATCTGGAGTGAATATCGCAAGATGAGGGAGGCGTCGCAGTAACGTTCTCGCCCATTCATAGAAGAATGGGCGGATCGTAACTGCGACGCATTTTTTGTGCGCATTTTCAGCTTATT